>ENA-USZK01001218-USZK01001218.1-human-gut-metagenome-genome-assembly--contig:-NODE-1218-length-10984-cov-4.882552_pt1 | contig 10984 bp, 8 predicted proteins | sample MGYA00250043_ERZ773534 | MGnify/ENA primary metagenome ERZ773534 (study PRJEB29103, sample SAMN06112056) | human gut metagenome | biome: human gut; feature: ankylosing spondylitis patient; material... | reverse complement strand
ATTTGGTAGGAGTTTACTTCTGGGACTATTCCGACTACGGATACAATAGAGGTCTGTCTCGTGTTTGCAGCAGCGAAAGTGGCACGCATAGCCAAAGGTTTCGGTATGGAGGTTTCCGCCCTCGACCCGTTTGTAACCGACGAGGTGATGGAAGCCGACGGCATCAAGCCAGTCCACTCCATCGAGGAACTTTACGCCAACAACCAATACGTGTCGCTCCACATTCCTGCTACACCGCAAACCAAGGGATCCGTTGGACTTGAGCAAATCAAACTGATGCCTAAAAACGCAGTGCTCATCAACACCGCACGCAAAGAAATCATCAACGAGGAAAGCCTTGCTGAAGCATTGCGCCTGAGAGCCGACGTGCGCTACATCGCCGATGTAAAACCTGACACAGCGGCAGCGATGGCCGAAGAGTTTGGCACACGCGTGTTCTTCACCCCGAAGAAAATGGGAGCACAGACAGCCGAGGCCAACATCAACGCAGGTCTTGCGGCAGCGCGCCAGTCGGTAGCGTTTCTCAAAGACGGCTGGAACAAATTCCAGGTAAACAAATAATACTATTTTTTTCTTTTACACAAAAACGTTCGGAAGGACTCTCTTCCGGACGTTTTTTTATGCGCAACACCCAGTTTCTGCATTTTCTGTATTCAACAATTATTGTTACCTTTGCAGATGGCTTATCGACAAATAAATTGTAAACAATCTAAAGAATGTTTTAATCTGTCGATTGGCCTTTTGAAATGCCACAAATATTCACCATATTTGCATTTCGTATTAACAACAGAACTCAACTTAAAAGACCAAAGATTGTGAAATTCAAATTCCTTTCAATTATAGCGTTCGCAGGTGCGGCAGCATATTGCACAATGGCGCAACAGAACAACATTGCAGAAGAAGTGGCATGGATTGTGGGCGATGAACCCATCTACAAGTCGCAAATCGAAGAGCAGTACAGCCAACTGCAATACGAGAAAACGCCAATCAACGGCGATCCTTATTGCGTGATTCCGGAACAGCTTGCCATTGACAAACTTTTTCTTCACCAAGCCGTAATCGACACCGTGACCGTAGAAGACGCCACCGTGGCCAAAGAAGTGAACGCACGTATCAACTACTTTGTAGAATCACTCGGCTCGAAAGAGAAGGTTGAAGAATATTTCCGCAAGTCGATTCCAGAAATACGTGAGCAATATATGGAAATAATGAAAAACCAGTATATTGTACAGCAGGTAAAGGAAAATTTGACCAAAAACGTAAAATCCACACCAGCCGACGTGCGCAAATACTACGAAAGCCTCGACAAGGACAGCATCCCATACGTTCCAATGCAGGTAGAGGCACAGATTATCACCATCAAACCAATTATCCCGCAAGAGGAAATCGACGAGGTGAAATCACGTCTGCGCGACTATGCCCAGCGCGTAAACAACGGCGAATCGGAATTTTCGACACTTGCCATCCTCTACTCGCAAGACGGCTCATCGGTGCGCGGCGGCGAAATCGGATTCCGCGGACGCACAGAGCTGATGCCTGAATATGCCAGCGTAGCATTCAACCTTACTGACCCCAAAAAGGCATCGCGCATCGTAGAGACCGACGCTGGATTCCACATCATCCAATTGATAGAGAAACGCGGTGACAAGGTCAACACCCGCCACATTTTGCTGAAGCCAAAAGTGTCGGACAAAGAACTTACCGACGGCATCACCCGCCTCGACTCACTGCGTCAAGACATCAACGCAAAGAAATTCACATTCGAGCAGGCCGCACAATATGTGTCACAAGACAAGGATACACGCAACAACCAAGGCATCATGTACAACCAGATGACGCGTTCAACAAAATTCCAGATGAGCCAGCTGCCCCAGGAAGTGGCAAAGCATGTCGACAAGCTGCAAGTGGGAGAAATCTCCGAACCATTCATCATGATTGACGAGAAAACCGGTCGTGAGGTTGTAGCCATCGTAAAACTCAAGAGCCGCCACGAAGGCCACAAAGCCACACTCAGCGACGACTTTGAGGAACTTAAAGACATGTATGAGCTCAGCGCAAAAAACAAGATAATAACCGATTGGATTGAAAACAAAATCAAATCAACCTACGTTTATATCGAAGAAGGCTGGCGCGACTGCCAATTCCAACACGAAGGCTGGCTGAAACGTTAATTTCTAATTTTTATGACTGACAGAACAGAAAACACCACACAAAAAAATAACGAATTGAACAAGAGGCATAAGATTCTGAACAGCGTCTTATGTCTTTTGGCAATTTGGCTGATGGCTCTGATTTTCGGCGACAGCCTGCTGTATGCCGTCAAGCCTGTCATCCCCACTGCCAACCGCCACCAAAAAGGCAAAATATTCCTTGAATATGCCGACAGTCTGTCGCTCAACGAGATGCATCCAGAGTATCAAGTGTTGAGCGGCCACGTTAAATTCCGCAAGGGCGATATGTATATGTACTGCGACAGCGCACATTTCTACGACAAGGAAAACAAGATGAATGCCTTTGGCAACGTAAAGATGGAGCAAGGCGACACACTGTTTGTGTATTCCGACGTGCTTTACTATGACGGCATGCAGGAAATAGCCCGTCTGCGCAAAGTGCAGAACGGAGTACGCCTGGAACACCGCAACACCACGCTGTTTACAGACAGCCTCGACTACGACCTCATAGCCAACATCGGCTACTACTTCAAAGGCGGAGAAATCTCAGACGACAAAAACACCATAACGTCAATCTACGGACAATATGCCCCCGACACAAAGGATTCGGAATTCCTGTACGACGTAGTGCTGACCAACAATGAGAAAAAGTTTGTGCTCAACACAGACACCCTTCTCTATAACACACAGACACACATCGCCGACATCGTGGGCCACACGACCATCGAGTCAGACAGCAGCATCGTCTACACCGACCGCGGCTGGTACAACACCGATAAAGACAAAGTGCAACTTCTCAACCGGTCGCTCGTTGTCGGCAAAGACGGACAGACACTTACCGGCGACACCATCGTCTACGACCGCGCCAACGGTTTTGGCGAGGTGTTTGGGAACATGGTGCTTACTGACACTGCCAAATCAGCCGTTCTCACAGGCGGCTACGGCTATCACAACGAGAAGGACAACACCTCGTTTGCCACCCGACGCGCATTGGCGATGGAATATTCACAAGGCGACACCGTGTTTGTGCACGGCGACACAATCCGCACCTATCTCCAAATGCCCGACTCATCGCGTGTGATGTGCGCCTACCCCAACGTGCGTTTCTACCGCACCGATGTGCAAGGAGTGTGCGACTCGCTGACATTTCAGTCGCGCGACTCAATGATATTCATGCACCGCCACCCGATACTCTGGAATCTCGAGCGACAAGTGATGGGCAACGTCATACAGATACATCTGAACGACAGCACAGTCGACAAAGCCTATCTGCCGGAATATGGACTGATGGGCGAACACGTGGAAGAGGAGTTCTACAACCAGTTGTCGGGAAAAGAAATGATTGCAACATTCATCGACGGCAAACTCCGCCGCCTTGACGTCAACGGCAATGTAATGGCAATTATGCTGCCAATGGAAAAAGACTCCACATACAATAAGCTTGTCGATGCTGAAGGCAGCTTCCTCACAGTGCTTGTCGACGGACAAAAGATGGAGAAACTCAACCTATGGCCAGATGTCACAGGCAAGGTCACTCCCCTGTTTCTTGCCAAGAAGTCGCAGTATTACCTGAAAGGATTCAAATGGTATGAAGCCATCCGTCCCAAAGACCGCTACGACCTCTTCACCATCCCCGACGAGCAGCGCAATCTTTTCAGCGAGCCAGAGGCAGTTGCTCCAGTGAAACGAATACGAGAACAAGAAGATTAAGACAACAGACTGATATGTCAGACATTATAAAACTCCTACCCGACTCCGTAGCCAATCAGATTGCCGCCGGCGAGGTGATACAACGCCCAGCCTCGGTAATCAAGGAACTTGTGGAAAATGCCATCGACGCTGGAGCCACATCAATCGAGATTGTGCTTAAGGACGCAGGGCGCACACTGATTCAGGTAATCGACAACGGCTCGGGCATGTCGGAAACTGATGCCCGCCTGGCATTCGAACGCCATGCCACGTCAAAGATACGCAATGCCGGTGACTTGTTCGCCCTCCATACGATGGGATTCCGCGGAGAGGCATTGGCGTCAATTGCCGCCATCGCCCAAGTGGAGCTGCGCACCCGCATGAAAGACGCACCAATGGGCACACACCTATGCATCAATGCATCGCAGTGCGAATCACAGGAGCCTGACTACTGCCCTTCCGGTTGCAATTTCATGATAAAAAACATTTTCTTCAACGTCCCGGCTCGTCGTAAGTTTCTGAAGAGCAACCAAGTTGAATTGAGCAACATTGTGCGCGAGTTTGAAAAGCTCGCATTGGTCAACTATACAACAGAGTTCAAGCTGTCGAACAACGGCAACATGATGTACCAATTGATGGGAGGCGATTCCTTCAAGCAGCGCATCGTGTCAATCTTCTCCAAATCACTGAGTCAGCAATTGATTCCGATCGAAGCCGAGACCTCCGTCGTGAAAATATATGGATTCGTATCGCGTCCAGAAAACGCCCGCAAGCGCAACTATCTGCAGTATCTGTTTGTCAACGGTCGGCATATGCGCCACCCATACTTCCACAAAGCGATAATACAATGTTTCGACCAGCTGATTCCCGCCGATTCACAGCCCAACTACTTCCTGCATTTCTCTGTCGACCCGGAGACAATCGACGTGAACATTCACCCGACAAAAAGCGAGATCAAGTTTGAGAACGAGCAGGTAATCTGGCAGATACTTTTTGCAGCCGTAAAAGAAACTCTCGGCAAGTTCAGCGCCGTACCGACAATCGAGTTCGACACAGAGGGCGATATAGAGATTCCTGTGGGCAACACAGAAGATGTAGAGATGCCTGAAATTGAATTCGACCCCAACTACAACCCATTCGCGCCACAGTCAGCATCGGCGCCACAGCAGCAGCCGACCACCCAACGCCGAGCATCAGCCATCGGAGGAGGAAGCTTTCAGACACAGCGTCGTGTGGTAGACTCGCAGTTGAACAACTGGGACAAACTCTATCAGAATTTTGAGAAAAAACGTTCCGACTCACTCGAGCACGTCGTTGCGGCATCGGCTCTCAACCAAATGCCGTCAACCGAAGAAAGCCACCAGACCTCAGCCTTTCAGCAAGAGAAAGTAAAATTCACGCCATCCTCGTGTACACAGCTGAGGAACAAATATATTCTCGTGCCAGGCGCCAACGGCATAATGCTTATCGACCAACATAGGGCACATATACGCGTGCTTTTCGACTCACTCATCAATGCCGTCGAGTCAAAAAAAATAGAATCGCAGAAAGTATTGTTTCAAGAAGTCATAAAACTGTCGACTGCGCAAAATCTCATTCTCGATGAGGTAAAGCCAGAAATGGAGAAAATGGGATTTGAGATTTCATTTCTCGGTGACTGCTCATGGGCTGTCAATGCCTTCCCTGCCTGCCTGAAAAATCCGGACGTGAAAGAGATGATTCTCGACGTGGCAGACTCTGCTATCAATGGTGGCGTAAGCCTCTCAAAGCGCATCAGCGAGCATATTGCACTGTCATCAGCCCGCTCTGCAGCTGTGCGCTACGGAGACAGACTAACACCCGATGCAATGGAAGCTCTTGTTGCCGACCTGTTCCGCTCCAAAGAAGCCAACTACACCCCCGACGGCAAGAAAATCATCTGCACCGTCACATTTGACGATATAAACAAAATGTTTTCTTAAATTTCCCACGTTATGAAATCACGAAACATCATTCTAAGCCTTGCCCTTATGGGCTGTACCGCCGCCAATGCGCTGACATTGCAACAGGCAAAAAAATTATATTCCGAAGGAGAATTCGGCAAAGCTCTGTCGACATTCCAGGAACTCGTAAAAAAAAATCCCGGCAACGCATCCTATAACCAATGGTACGGTGCCTGCCTTTATGAAACCGGTCGCAAGGCTGAAGCCAGAAAATATATCGAGACTGCCTACAACAAACGCGTGACCGACGCCGCACGCTACATGGCGCAATATGCTCTTGAGGAAATGGACTACGAAGCTGCGGCTGACTACACCGACGTTTTTGCCGACCGTCTTGGCGAAAAAGAATCGTCGCTGTCGGCAACATCCGCAAAAGGCTACAACAGGCTGAAACGCGTCAACGAAATGCTCGGAAATGTGGAGAAGATTCAGGTGTTCGACAGTTTGAACGTCGACAAATCAAATTTTCTGAAAGCATACAAACTATCAAAGGAAACAGGCTCGCTCAACTCCGCCGACATTCTGCCCGCAGGCCTTGAATGCAACACGCCAGAAGTGTTTATGCCGCAATCAGCCAACCGCATGATATGGTCGGCAGCCGACAGCACAGGATGCATCCGACTTGCCGAAACATACCGTCTTGCCGACGGCAAATGGGACCACGCGACACTGCTCCCTTCCTCACTCAACGACGGAGGCGACGCTGCCTACCCATTTGTGATGGCAGACGGCACAACAATCTATTTCGCGGCGAACGGCGACGGCAGCATCGGAGGCTACGACATTTTCATGTCGCGCAAGGATTTCAGCACAGGCGAGTATCTGAATCCACAGAACATCGGATTCCCGTACAACTCTCCATACGATGACTATATGTTTGTCATCGACGAAATGACAGGAATCGGCTGGTGGGCCACCGACCGCAACCAAATACCAGACAAAGTGACAATCTATATGTTCAAGCGCAACGACGTGCGCGAGAATTATGACAGCGACAATGACAATATCTACAGTCTTGCCGCCCTGAGAGACATCAAAGCCACATGGGCTGACGATGCCGACTATGCGTCGCTAAAAGAATCAATAGAATCAATTTCAGCCGACACTGACAAGCCGGATGATGAATTTGTGTTTTATGTGATGAACGGCGTGCGCTACACACGCTTTGACAACTTCCAAAGCTCGGAGGCAAGAAGTCTCATGGAAAAACGAGTAGCTCTTGCAAATCAACTTGCCGACGACAAGACTGAACTGAAACGTCTGCGCACCGCCTATGCCAACGCCAAACCTGCGGCACGCAAGAAAATGGAACAAAGCATTCTGCAATTGGAACACAAAGTTTCCGATGCGACAAAGACACTTGCCAACATCGACAACAACATCCGCTCGGCAGAACAAAGTGCAATCGACAAATAACCGCTTACGATGATTGATTTCAAGGATATTGCAGCGACATCAAAACTATATAATTTCCATAGCCACACGCAGTTTTGCGATGGCCATGCAGAGATGCCTGAATTTGCGGCAAAAGCGGCAGAGATGGGATTCTCACACTATGGCTTCTCGCCCCACTCCCCTGTGCCTATCGAGTCGCCGTGCAATATGAAAACCGACGACGTGGCGGAGTATCTCGGCATTTTCAACCGACTGAAGCAAGAATACGCGGGGCAAGTGGAATTGCTTGTTTCCATGGAGATTGACTATCTTGGCGACTATTGGGGACCATCGAATGAATATTTCAACAAACTGCCTCTCGACTATCGCATCGGCTCCGTGCATTTCATCCCATCAGGCGACACAATGGTCGACACCGACGGACACTTCGACTCGTTCAAGACAAAAATGGCATTATTCTTCGACAATGACATTCGCTATGTCGTCGACACTTTCTACGACCAGACACTGAAAATGATTGCCGCCGGGGGACTTGACATTATCGGGCATTTCGACAAAATAGGTCAGAATGCATCTTATTTCTCTCCAGGAATCGAGGACGAGCCGTGGTATGCCAAGCGCGTGGAAGAAGTGATGGAAGCCATCAAAGATGCTGGCATTATTGCAGAGATAAACACCAAATCAATGTTCCAGCACCACAGATTGTTCCCTAACGAGCGTTATTTCAAGCGTTTGAAAGAGATTGGCATACCCGTGGTTTTCAATTCCGACGCCCACTACCCCGACCTCATCAATGCCGGGCGTATGGAAGCAATGACAATCTACAACAATCTATAAAAACGACAAAAGCCTATGCCAGTAAGAATTCCCAGTACCCTGCCTGCGGTAGAGGAACTGAAAAAAGAAAACATATTCGTGATTGAGGAGCAACGAGCGTCGTCGCAGGACATACGCCCGCTGCGCATTGCCGTGCTCAACCTCATGCCTCTGAAACTGATGACCGAGACCGACCTGCTGCGCCTCATCTCAAACACGCCGTTGCAGATTGAGCTCGACCTCGTGCTGCCTGAGGGTCACGAATGGACAAACACACCCAGGGAGCACCTTGAGGAATTCTACAAATCGTTCAACGACATCAAAAAGAACAACTACGACGGTTTTATCGTAACTGGAGCACCTGTGGAGATGCAGGATTTCGAAACTGTCGACTACTGGCCGCAACTGCAAGAAATTTTTGACTGGTCGCGCACACACGTTACGTCGACAATCCATATCTGCTGGGCTGCCCTTGCCGGACTATATCATCACTACGGCATCCATAAACACGTGCTTGCCGAGAAACTCTCCGGCGTGTTCGAGCACCGTGTACTTGATAAGAGCAATCCTCTGTTCAGAGGCTTCGACGACGTGTTCTACGTGCCTCACAGCCGACATAGCGAAGTGCGCAAGGAAGACATCCTTAAAGTGCCCGATTTGTCAATCGTCTCGGAAAGCGCAGAGAGCGGAGTGTATATAATCATGGCACGCAACGGACGCGAAATCTACATTACAGGGCACTCTGAATATTCACCGCTGACGCTCGACTGTGAATACCACCGCGACCTGAGCCGCGGCATGAATCCGCATGTGCCAACCCACTATTACATCGATGACGATCCTGCGAAAGGTCCGCTCGTGCGTTGGCGCAGCCACGCCAATCTGTTGTTTTCAAACTGGCTCAACTACTTTGTCTATCAAGAAACTCCTTACGACATTCGCGACATCAAATAGAATCACATTATGACAAAACCACGCATCATCGAACTACTGTCGCCGGCGAAAAATGCCGACACCGCCATTGCCGCCATCACACATGGTGCCGATGCTGTATATATCGGCCCGTCAAATTTCGGAGCCCGCGCATCGGCTGGCAATTCACTGGACGACATTGCCCGTGCCGTGGATTTTGCCCACAGCTACGACGCCAGAGTGTATGCAACTGTCAACACAATCCTTTTCGACAACGAGCTGCGCGATGCCGAACGGCTTATCCGCGACTTGTACCGCATCAACGTTGATGCACTGATTGTGCAGGACATGGGCATACTTCGCCTCGACATCCCGCCTATAGCATTGCATGCAAGCACTCAGTGCGACACACGCACGCCCGAGAAAGCGCGGTTTCTTGAAGAAGTGGGATTCTCGCAGGTGGTACTCGCCCGCGAGCTCTCAGTCGATGAAATACGCGAAGTGCGCAAGGCGACTACCGTCCCATTGGAATGTTTCATTCACGGAGCATTGTGTGTGAGTTACAGCGGACGCTGCCATGCCAGCTGCGCACTGCGCGGACGCAGCGCCAACCGTGGTGAATGCGCACAGCTGTGCCGTCTGCCATACAATCTGACCGACCGCCACGGCAACACGCTGTTTGAACAAAAACACCTGTTGTCGCTGCGCGATTTCAATCAAGCCGACAGATTGGAAGCGCTTCTCGATGCCGGAGCATCGTCGCTGAAGATAGAAGGCCGACTTAAAGACATCCCATATGTCAAAAATGTGACCGCATACTACAACTCGCTGCTGAACGACATCTGCGAACGCCATCCTGAACGCTATCAGCGTCGCGCCGTAGGAAAGGTGCATCTGAATTTTAAGCCCGATGTTGCAAAAAGTTTCAACCGCGGATTCACTCATTATTTCTTCGACGGTCGCGACGCCGCCAAACGGATATCGTCGCCCGACACGCCAAAGTCAATCGGTGAACCGCTTGGCAAGGTGAAAAGCGTGCGCGGCAACTCGATTATCGTAGACACAAAAAAAGATGTCGCCAACGGCGATGGTATAATCTTTTTCAATCATAAAGGCTCGCTGTCAGGATTCCGTGCCAATTCCGTATCAGGCAAAGCAATCACTCCGTTTGAGAAAGTGACAGTCGCTCCCGGCACAATGCTCTACCGCAACTTCGACAAAATCTTCAACGACACTCTTGCCGACGGCAAATCAGCTGTGCGCTCAATCGATGTTGCAATCCGTTGCTGGAAGGTGGACGGAGGAATAGCCACCGAAATCACCGACGAACGTGGCACGAATGCCGTAGTTCGCCACAACATCGACCTCCAGCCAGCAAAATCCGACCAACAGGAGGCACGGCTAAAAGTATTCTCTAAATTGGGCAGCACACCTTACCTCCTGCGCAGTCTCATTCTCGGCGACACCGCCGATGTGTTTATTCCGGCATCGACACTCACAACAATCCGCCGCGATGCAGTAGAGGCTCTTGTCCGCGCCACGAAACTGCGCCACCATTACGATTTCCGACGTCAAGAAAACAAAGACGCCACATATACCAGCGCCACTCTGACGTATGCCGACAACGTGGCAAACCACCTTGCCCGGCAATTCTATGCCGACCATGGCGTGAAACATATTGAAGAGGCAATGGAAACTTGCAACAATCCAAAAACGGGCGACATACTGATGACCACACGTTTCTGTCTGCGCCGCGAATACGGGCGCTGCCTGCGCACACCCGAAGGTCAGAAATGGAAGTCAGACCTGGTGCTTACGTCGGGCAACATCTCAATGTCGGTAGAGTTCGACTGCCGCAACTGCCAAATGCTGCTGCGACACATGTAATTTAAAGAATCAAGCAATGGCAAAACACAACATCTTTGGACAGAAAGGCGAGAATGCAGCATGATGTATATCGATGCTGTATGCAAGGGAATCGACGACATCCCTACTGTTCGTGACGACATACGCACTTGG
>ENA-USZK01001212-USZK01001212.1-human-gut-metagenome-genome-assembly--contig:-NODE-1212-length-11019-cov-3.966185_pt1 | contig 11019 bp, 12 predicted proteins | sample MGYA00250043_ERZ773534 | MGnify/ENA primary metagenome ERZ773534 (study PRJEB29103, sample SAMN06112056) | human gut metagenome | biome: human gut; feature: ankylosing spondylitis patient; material... | reverse complement strand
TTTCCAAGTTCATCAGTGTGCTTTGCTGTATGGGCGTTGCGGAGATCCAAAAGGTCGGCACTGACAAAATCGTTTCAGTACATCGAGTGTGACAGTGTAGTCAACGGCATCGGCTTCGTGCCCGCGCCCATCGCCGCCGATGACCACAAGGTCTACCGTGTCGGCACCTGCGAGAAGTGGGGCAACCTCCGCAACGTCATCTGGGGCGCCTGGGACGTCTGTATGCACATCTGAAAATCCCTCAAAAAAGAAGCACCCTCCGGGTGCTTCTTTTTCATGCCAATTCGCTTCCTCTTTGCCTTCCCTTTGAGGGGAAGGTGGCGCGTAGCGCCGGATGAGGTGTGCGCCCGCAGGGCGTCACTTCCGCTTTTTCCCCAAAACCACAGCGGAGCCGCTCACGCTCATCACCACCATCCCCACGTACACGCCCACACCGGCGTCAAACGTCTTGGGGCTGCCCTTGGCCGTGTCCGCGCTGCCGTCAGCAGGGGAGTAGTAGTAATACTTCGCCGCTTCTTTCGTCCACTTGGCGTACAGCGTCAAGGCCTGCGTCACTTTTTCACTTTCGGTAAATGTGTACTCCGTGGTAAACGCCTCGTCCGTATACCACCCGCCGAAGTTATACCCCTCCTTGGTGGGATCGTCCGGCTTCGTAGCGGGCAGATTGGCCCGGATTTGTGACTCTGGTTCCGGCGTACCGCCATTCGTATTAAACGTTACTGTCCACGCGCCGCTCACCCCATTCTTAAAAGTTCCCCCAGAAACGGTGATTTTCCCGGAGCTATAATGATTTAACCATACACTTCCGTCAAATGTTCCTCCTTCGATGGAAGAACGTGCGTCAGGGTAACCGGTAGTAACATACATCGCGTAGCTGTTGTTGTTCTGCGCCGTACATCCGGAGATCACCATACTACCGCTGACAGTCAGATTGCGATAACTGCAAACCCCACCGCCGTGATCATCGCTCTCGGTGCCGGTAGCGCGGCAGCTTTCAATTTTGGCAGTATCGGACAAAGTCGCTGTACCTTCATTGCGCAGTCCGCCGCCGTTTCTGGCAATGCACCCGCTGATCGTCCCGCCGGACATCTTAAAATCACCGTCATTTGTCACCTTTACACCGCCGCCGCCGCTTTTACCGGCGCTGCATCCCACAATATTTCCGCCTTCCATCACAAAGCTTGCCCCCGGCGCCACAAACACGCCGCCGCCGCAATCCCTATAGGTAACTGTAAATGAGTTGCCATATGTATACGTGCCCCCCGTGCCGCCGGTAATGACCCCGCCTTTAACGACTTTATCGCCGTTGTCATCAAGCTTCCACAGCCCATTATCGTCCGTGAATTTGTGCTCTGCCGATGTATTGCTGTCCACCAGCGTCAGCGTCCCGCTTTTCACATGAATGACGCTGCCCTTACCGGTCATTTTCAGCACATGCCCATTCAGATCCAGCGTCACATCCTTCGTGACTACCAGCGTACTGCTGATGTCAATGTTGCCTGTCAGTTGGATGGATGTCACCGCAGCGTTTCCCAGTGCCGCCGTCAATTCATCCGCGGTACTAACGGCCGTGGGCGTCTCATCCGCCCACGCTGCGGTGCTGAGCACCGCAGCCAGACAGCCTGCCAGTACCAGCGCCAGAAATCGTCTCTTCATCCGTTTGCTCCTTTCGCTCCCGTGCGCGCCGAAGCGCGCGCCTCGTATCCTCTCTCCCTCAGTATACCGGATTTTCCAGTTTCCACAACCCGTATCTGCAAATAGGATACCGGTAAAAAATATCCCCCGGCCAAAAGCCGGGGGATGCGTATCTATTTCTCTTCTTCGTGGTACATGGACGGGAACATGGCCTTCAGCAGGTTGTACGTCCGGTTGTGGCTGTCGGCCCACTCCCGGTGCTCCGCCTCCAGCTTCTCCTTGTCGCCGTACAGCTCCAGCGCGTGGCAGGTGTCCACATAGGCCTTCTGCAACAGACTCATGATCTTCGCCGGCTTCTCCCGGAAGTACGCGCTGACGTTGTCATAGGTGATCTCGCTGACGATGGTGTTCTCCAGCGCCACCGCCGTGGTGTTCCGGGGCCGCGACTCCAGAAAGCTGATGACGTTGAAGAAGTCGCCCTCCTGCAGGGTCACCACCTCCACCTGCTCCGGCATCCCATAGTCGAAGTACACCCCCACGCTGCCGTAGAGGATGTTGTACATGCTCATCACCATCTCCTTGGGTCGGCAGATGATCTCGCCCTTCTTATAGCGTTTTTCCGTATGCGGCATAAAAAACCTCCTGAAATGCGCCTGTTGACGCAGCTTGGTGTGCGCCTTGCGCAGAAAATGTGATAAGGCATCAACAAAGTACAAAAAAGGGAACATAAAAGTAAAGCATCGCTGCCAGAATTGTATCATATACGTGCCCGCTTGTCGACACTTTTTCTTGCCAAAACAAACCAAATGTGTCATACTGAGGGGGTAAAGGAAGTGGAATATTTTGAACTATTTTGCCCCAAAACTATCCTCTGATGAGCTGCGTAAAATGAGCGCCATCGCCCTGGCCCATATGGGTGATGCGGTCTATGAAACGCTGGTCCGCACCTGGCTTTGTGTCCACGGTACAGCGACAGGCAAGGATCTGCACCGCGCCACCATCGCCCTGGTCTGCGCCCCCGCCCAGGCGGAAAAAATGCAGAAGGTGCTCCCGCTGCTCACGGAGGAGGAACAGGCGGTCTACAAGCGCGGCCGCAACGCCAACGTCCACACCATGTCCCGCAGCGCCACCCCGGCCCAGTACCATTCCGCCACCGGTTTGGAGTGTTTAATGGGCTATTTATACTTAAAAGGTGATAAAAACCGCGCGGAGGAGCTGTTCCGCGCCATGATGGAGGAGACCTGATATGCCCCTGGATGCCGTATGCCTGCAGGCTGTGGTGGCGGAGCTTTCGCCCCTTGTCGACGGCAGCCGTATCGAGAAGATACAGCAGCCTGCCCGCGATCAGGTGGTGCTGCTGCTCCGCGGCAGCCGCCGCCTCCTGCTGTCCGCCGGAGGGGGGCAGCCTCGCCTGCACCTGACGGAGCTGCTCCGGGACAATCCCGCCCAGCCCCCTATGTTCTGTATGCTTTTGCGAAAGTATCTGTCAGGCGGAATTATTGAAAAAATTGAACAAATACCGCTGGAACGTGTGGTAAACATACACATTTCCGCCGCCGACGAGCTGGGCGAGCGCCGCCGTTTTTCCCTCATTTTAGAGGCGTTTCCCCGCCGTGCCAACCTCATTTTAGCCGATAAGGACGGCCGTATCCTGGACTGCCTGCGCCGCATCGACTTCGAGATGAACCCGGACCGTCAGGTACTTCCGGGCCTGTTTTATCGTTTCCCCGCAGCGCCTGACAAGGTTGACCCCTTCACAGTGGAGAGGGAGATGTTTTCCCGTCTTGCCGCCGTGGCAGGGGAGGATATGCCTGCGGATAAGTGGTTGGTGGACACCTTCAACGGTATCTCACCGCTGGTGGCCCGTGAGATCGCGTTTCGTGCCTGCGGTGCCGTGGATGCCCCTGCGCTGCGGACAGCCGAGACACTTTGGGCCGCGTTCTCCGTATGGCGCGACACCGTGAATGCTAACAACTTTACACCCGTTATGCTGAAACGCTCCGGCGCGCCCATGGACTTCACCTACTTGCCTGTTTGTCAGTACGGCAGCGCGGCAGCGGCAGAGGAGTACGGTAGCTTTTCCGCCCTGTTGGATGACTTCTACGCCAAGCGCGAGCAGGCGGACCGTGTCAAGCAGAAGGGGCAGGACCTGCTGAAAACGGCCAATAACGCCGCCGCCCGTCTGCGCCGCAAGATCACCATGCAGGAAAAGGAGCTTTTGGACAGCAAAGACCGGGATAAGTGGCGCATTTATGGCGAATTGATCACGGCAAATCTGTATCGGATGGAGCGCGGCATGAGCCGCCTCACGGCGCAGAACTACTATGATCCGGCGTGCAAAGACATAGATATTCCGTTGGATGTCCGCCTTTCACCCCAGGAAAATGCCGCTAAATACTTCAAAAAATATACAAAAGCCAAGACCGCGGAAAAATACCTCACGGAGCAGCTGACCAGAGCCGGTGCTGAACTGGAGTACCTGGAGAGTGTTCTGCAGGAGCTGGCGCAGGCCGAGTCCGAGCAGGATTTCAATGACATCCGCGCCGAACTGACCGACGGCGGCTATCTCCGCGCCAAGGGTGGGAAAAAGCAGCCCTTCCAGCGCCCCAGCAAGCCCCGGGAGTTCCGTTCCTCCGCCGGATTGCCGATTTTTGTGGGCCGCAGCAACCGGCAGAACGACCGCCTGACCACCAGGACGGCGGAGAAGTGGGACCTGTGGTTCCACACCCAGAAGATCCACGGCTCCCATGTTATACTGTCCACCGGTGGCGAACAACCCGATGCACAGAGCATCGCGGAGGCCGCCTCTCTGGCCGCCTATTTTTCCCAGGCGCAAAGCAGCACAAAAGTAACCGTTGACTTCACCCAGGTAAAGTTCGTAAAGAAGCCCGCCGCCGCTAAGCCCGGAATGGTAGTTTATACCAATTATCAGACCGTTTTAGCTGACCCGAACGAGGAATTAGTAAAACATTTATTGGTAAAATAGAGCACAAAATATGTAGAAGTTATGCAACAAATTGTGGAGGATACGTCTATGATTGCCTATGCTGTTCTTATGTGGGCCATCGCAGCCCTTTTTCTGCTGTTCGGACTCCTGATCTACCACGGAAAAACGGGGTTGATCCATGAATATCACAGGGAGAGAGTCAGATCGGAGGATATGGCAGCCTATGGCCGGGCCTTTTCCACCGGACTTTTCGCCCTTGCGGGAACACTGGTACTTAGTGGGATTGTCTCTCTTCTGTGGACACTTCCCGGCGCGGTCACCGCTTCGCTGGTGGTGCTGTTCGTCGGTCTTGCGGCGTCATTCGCCATTCTTTGGCGCGTCCAGCGCCGCTATAACGGCGGTATGCTTTGACTGTCAGCAAAAAGACCTTATCAGGTTGATGGAAAGGCGGCACCATGAAACGCCAGGCGGAAAAAGCGGATATTGTAAAGCGAAAAGTGTTTCACGAGCACATCATCCTACTGACCGAGGGGCGTTTTCTCATGTTGGCGGTACTGGCTGTTATGGTGTGGCTCCCGTATCTCTTTGTGCGGGACAGAATGGCCGGAACGATGCTGGCATGGTGGGAGATACCTTTTCTCCTGCTGGTAGAGGTGTCGTTGTACTACGCACTGCTTCGTCAGTTCTGGTACAGATGCTTTGGGTGCCTTGTGGTCACGGAGGACGAGATCGTTTGGAAGTGTCCCTTTATGCGGACAGTGCGGCTGAAAAAGGCGGAGATCAAATACACCGGGATAGACTACCGCTGGTCAGGAAGCGTAGGCAAGGCAGTAACGCCTGTAGATATGGCGTATTTTTCCACAAAGTCTTATCCGCAGGAGTGCCGGAACAAGAGCTATCTGCTGCGCAACAAAAAGGGATTTATTAAATTCCCGGCCGGTGAGAAGCTTTGCCGCTATATATGAGTGAGTGGCTGCCGGAGCCGTATGAGAGGGTGTTTGCCGCAGCCAGCGATGGCTATGAAGCGCGGCGCAGAAAGAAGGAACGCAAGCGCATAGAAAAGAAAATGAAAATGATGAAATAATCCGGGAGATATGGAAAGACCGCCTTTCGGCGGTCTTTTCGTTATTCTCACGCCTCGGCGGGTGCATCGCGGAACAGAATGGTGATGCACCACAGGCCGGCAAGCCCCACCAGCGCGTAGATGATGCGGCTGATGGCCACGGCCTGGCCGCCGAAAATGGCTGCCACGCAGTCGAAGCGGAACAGCCCCACGGCGCCCCAGTTCAAAGCGCCGATGATGACCAGTACCAGAGCGATACGGTCAAGAACCTTCATATGACAAAGACCTCCATTCTGAAAAGACTACTGCTTTGTATAGCATTTCCCTGGCAACATCGTATATGCACAAAAAAATTTTCAGTTTGCCTGAATAAATTTGGAAAAGCGATTGCAAAAGCAGCGTTAATTTGGTATTATCAGTATAGAACAATCTGTACACGACCATGTACATATACAAAAGGAGGAGACCATGAACAAGAAGTTTGACAAGCTGGGTTTTTATCCTGCGGATATCCTGCTGCCCAAGGGCCAGGACATGAACAAGTGGGCAGTCGTCGCCTGCGACCAGTTCACCTCTGAGCCGGAGTACTGGCAGGCAGTGGAGAAAAAAGTGGGCGATGCGCCCTCCACCCTGCGCCTGATCCTGCCGGAAGCCAATCTGAAGGCACCCAACGTGGACGAGTACATTGAGAATATCAATAACGCCATGAAGAAGTATCTGGCGGACGGCGTGTTCGAGACGCTGCCCGATTCCCTGATCTACATCGAGCGCCAGCAGTCCGACGGCAAGATCCGTCATGGCCTGATCGGTATGGTGGACCTGGACGCTTACGATTTCACCCCCGGCTCCGGCGCACTGATCCGTGCCACCGAGGGCACCGTGCTGGATCGCATTCCGCCCCGGGCCAAGGTGCGCCGCAACGCGCCCATCGAGCTGCCCCATGTGATGCTGCTGATCGACGATCCTGACAAGACCGTTATTGAGCCCCTGACTGCCGCTGCCGAGGGGATGGAGAAGGTGTATGATTTCGACCTGATGCAGGACGGCGGCCACATCCGCGGCTTTAAGCTGTCCGATAAGCAGATCGATGCTGTGGCCAATGCTCTGGAGGGCCTGACCACCGATGAAGCCATGCAGAAAAAGTACAACGTCTCCGGCGTGGCGCCCCTGCTGTTCGCCGTGGGCGACGGCAACCACTCTCTAGCTACTGCCAAGGCCTGCTATGAGGAGCAGAAGAAGGGCAAGACCCCCGAGGAGTATCTGGCGCTTCCCGCCCGCTACGCACTGGTGGAGGTGGTCAATAACCACGACGATGCCCTGCAGTTCGAGCCCATCCACCGGGTGCTGTTCGGCGTGGATCACCAGAAGTTCATGGACGCCTTCCGCGCCGCCTATCCCAACGCCTATGAGGGCAAGGGCGACGGCCACACCATCGAGTTCGTGTGGAACGGCGAGAGCCACTTTATCACTGTGCCTGACCCCAAGGTGCAGCTGGCGGTGGGTACGCTACAGGGCGTTATTGACCAGTACCTGAAGGACAACGGCGGCGAGGTGGACTATATCCACGGCGACGATGTGACCCGCGAGCTGGGCAGCAAGCCCGGCAATATGGGATTCCTGCTGCCTGCCATGGGCAAGGAGCAGCTGTTCAAGACCGTCATGGCCGACGGCGTGCTGCCCCGTAAGACCTTCTCTATGGGTCATGCTCAGGATAAGCGTTACTACATCGAGGCCCGCAAGATCGTTAAGTAAGGCTGGCGCGGTCGCGTACAGTGTGCTATAATAGTGCTGCGGCAATGCCGCAGCACTATTTTTTGTGAGGAACCGCTATGAAGTGTATGGAAAAAGCATATGCCAAGGTGAACCTGACGCTTCAGGTGGGCAGCCGACGTCCGGATGGCTATCATGCTGTAATGTCTGTTATGCAGCGCATCAGTCTGTGGGACACCGTAACAGTGGAGCGCGGTACAGGGCGCGACACACTGCTTTGCAGTGTGCCGGTGACGGAGAACGTCGACGACAATCTGTGCATGAAGGCAGCGCGAGCGTTTTTTGCCGAAACGGGGACGAAAAGCGACGGCGTGACAATCACGTTGGAGAAACACATTCCCGTGCAGGCGGGACTGGGCGGCGGCAGCAGCGACGCGGCGGCGGTGCTGCGGGCGCTGCGGACACTGTACGCGCCGGATATAAGCGACGGCAGGCTGGAAACGCTGGCGGCAAGGCTGGGCAGCGATGTGCCGTTTTTTATCCGGGGCGGTACGCAGTTGGCTACGGGCAGGGGAGAGGTCGTTTCGCCGCTGCCGCCGCTAGCCGCGGGTTGGTTCGTGGTGGTGAAGCCCGATGAGGGCTATTCCACGGCAGAGATGTATCGGCGGCTGGATGAGCCGGGTTCGGTGCTGGTGCGGAACAGCCGCTATATGCAGGACGCGGTGGCGGCGAACAATGTCCATGCGGTGGCGGTGGAGCTGCACAACAGCTTTGAACGGGTGGTGCCGAAGGACAGCAGCCTGCGGACCATCAAGGACGCGCTTCGGGCGCAGGGCGCGCTGGGTACGCTGCTCAGCGGCAGCGGCAGCGCGGTGTTCGGCCTGTTCGACGATCAGAGCGCGGCTGCTGCGGCAGCGGAGGCGCTGAAAAAAACATGGCCGTGGGTATTTGTGGCTCGACCGGTATAAAAATACGAAGCACCGTCCAAAATGTAGGAAAATCTACAAAGGACGGTGCTTTTTATGCATACATATATAAATAAATGGAGACCTATCGAAATCGCGGTGCTGTTAGCGTTGGCGGTAACGCTGTTGGTGGGCGCGGCATCGCTACATCGGCAGGACGGCTTGCAGGAAAAGATGATCCGCTTGCACGTTATTGCCAATTCGGACAGCGAAGACGACCAGACTATGAAGCTGCTGGCGCGGGATGCGGTGTTGACACGCGCCGAGGCAATCCTGCGTCAGGCATCGAACAGGGAGGAGGCGATGGAGGATCTAAACGCGGCACTGCCGGAGCTGGAGAGGACGGCCTATGATGCCTGCGGCGGGGCGCACCCGGTGCATGCGGCGCTGGAAATGACGGAATTCCCACGGAAGGAATACGACGGCTTCGCCCTGCCGGCGGGAGAGTACATGGCGCTGCGCATCATCATCGGCGAGGGTGCCGGCCGGAACTGGTGGTGTGTGGTGTACCCACCGCTGTGTATGGCCTCCTGCGCAGAGTTGGAGGATACAGCGCTGCGCGCCGGGCTGGACGGCGACGATGTGCAGCTTATCACAGAAGCGGACAGCGGATATGTGTTGAAATTTCGCGCTGTGGAGCTGTGGGAACGCCTGCGGCAGTGGTTGGGAAAATAGATGTGAAAATAAATGGGAGAAGTGCGCGAAAAAACTGTTGACAAACAAGGGAAAACCTGTATAATAGTTTTTGTTCGTCGGAACACAGCGGGATTGTGTAAAGGTAGCACAGCGGACTCTGACTCCGTATGTGAGGGTTCGAATCCTTCTCCCGCTGCCATAGAGCCTTACTTTTGAACCATTGCATGGTGTAGGAAGTAAGGCTTTTTTCTATACTGAGGAATGAGAGTTGGATCGAGGTGCGTGATGAAGAAAGAAAGGTTTGTTGCAGCCCCGCATACCTTTATGCTATCGGTATTGTTGATGATCAGTATCCCGGCAGCATACGCGATTATGCTGATTTCCCATCAAGAATCCATCGGAGCATTCCTGCGAGTTCCGGGTGCGCTGCAAGTGACACTTCTCGTTGCGGTTATCTATCTTGCGCTGCTGGTGACGCTTTTTTGTACGCGTTACCAGTGGGCCGCTGTTACTGAAATATGTGAAGACCGGGTCGTATTTCGGGCATTGTTTACGCACAGGACCTTTTACTACAGTGATATGCACCATATTGGCGTTGACTATGGCTTATTGGACGGCAGGAAGCAGTTTTGGGTGTATTTCAGTAAAACCCCAATTCCTGCAATGTATTATCACCGGATCAATCGGATGAAGCCGTCAAGGAGTTTTATGCGTGTGCAGTATTGCAAAAAGACTTATGAAAGGCTGGTGGCAAATACGCCGCCGCAAATCAGCAATCAGCTTCGAAAGTGTTATTCGACGATACGGCTGCACGATTTGGATAAGAAAGAGTAACACGGTATTCGCCGCAGGTCGGTAAAGAGCACCCGCCTGGTGCGTTTGCAGGCGGTACTGCTGTCCAATATGAAAAAGCCCCACCCATTCGGGTGGGGCTTTGCTGCGTCAGCCGTGGGAGAGGGGAGCGCTCAGCGCTCAGGATCCCATTTGGGAGAGGTGGGATCCTTGACCGGCTGGGCCGCAGCGGGAGAAGGAAGCAGGTCGGATGCGGTGAAGTACTTCTTCAGGGGCTTGTACGCCACGGCAAAGACCAAAAGGGTGATAGCGATGTTGGGGAGCATGTACGCCAGATTGTACAGCAGGGAGTAGAACCAGGGGCTGTGCATAGTCATGCCGAAGAAGGTCTCGGGCATGTATTCCGCCCAAACGGTGGCGCCCACCACATAGTGCACCAGGAAGCGGGAAAAGCCGGCGATCAGAGTGCCGGTGAACACGCCGCTCTTGCGGCGGGCCACCAGACCGGCCAAACCTAGGACGGTGAAGGCCACCAGGTAGTCACCGACGATGGACTGCCAGCCAATGGCGAAGCCGCCGTCAAACATGAACTGCAGAACGCCGAAGGCGAAGCCGCCCAGCAGACCGGCGCCGAGGCCCCAGCGAACGGCATACAGCACCAGGGGGATCATGGACAGGACGACGCTGCCGCCCCAGGGCATCTCCCACAGCTTCAGGTAGCTGAGTATCTGCGCAACGGCCACCAGCACGGCGCCTTCGCACAGGGCGCGGACTCTCATGTGACTTTTCATAATAATGTGTACCTCCAAAAACAAAATTCCCGCATGGCGAGCCATGCAGGCGTCGCAATGCGGAAATCCGAAAATCGATATGATCGCATTCCTACGCCGGCATTACCCGGATCAGGTTCGAGGGACCGGACGACGTTACGTCACATCTCAGCCAGCTTGCGCCAGCGCCCCTTGGATTGTGGAACGATTGTAGCACGGCGGGTGAAAGATGTCAAGTGGCTTCTGGGTAACGGAGAGATAAATTCCGCTTATGAGAGAACGATTATTATAGAAGTGGAAAAAAGGCGTTGACAAACGGCACAGTGTATGGTAGTCTAACAAAGCTGTCCGGGAGGGCGGAGCGCGTGTAAAGCTAGTCAATGAAAAATGTCTAAAAAAGGTAAAATAGTAGTTGACAAGATGGCAGACATGTGCTAAGATAATGACTGTTCCGCGGTTATGGGACGTGTACCTTGTAAATTAAACAACGAACGAAACGAA
>ENA-USZK01001209-USZK01001209.1-human-gut-metagenome-genome-assembly--contig:-NODE-1209-length-11047-cov-5.136372_pt1 | contig 11047 bp, 10 predicted proteins | sample MGYA00250043_ERZ773534 | MGnify/ENA primary metagenome ERZ773534 (study PRJEB29103, sample SAMN06112056) | human gut metagenome | biome: human gut; feature: ankylosing spondylitis patient; material... | reverse complement strand
CAATTTATCCGCTATGGCTCAACGGGTTTTATCTGGGAGTGTTAGAAGCGTTGAGGATAAATCTCCTTTAATAGGTGTAAGGATACAAATAGAACATACTTCAATCGGGACAACTACAGATGATCAAGGAAATTATGAATTAAAGAATATTCCTACAGGTAAGTCAACTATAGTATTTTCATGCGTTGGCTTAAAAAAAATGACCAAGACTGTATTTTTTTCAGAATCAGAGAGGGACAAGGTATTAGATGTCCTTATGGAAGACGCATATATGCAACTGAACGGTGTGGAGGTTGTAGGCATCAGCGAAAGGCGTGAGATACGAGAGGTAAAGCAACAAGGAGTTCCTGTTACAGTAATTGATGGCAAAACTTTGGCAGGACGAGGGACTTCAATAAGTGAGGTGCTCAACCATCAAACAGGCGTAAAACTCAGACAAACCGGCGGAGTTGGAAGCCAGACTAAAATAAATGTTCGCGGCTTGGAAGGCAATAGAGTTCAAATATATATGGATGGTTATCCATTAAATACACCAGATGGGAACTTTTCCATAAATGACATCCCACTTCAATTCATCGACCGTATAGAAATATACAAAGGGATTGTTCCACCGGAGTTTGGAGGAGATGGATTGGGAAGTGCTGTCAATGTAGTGACGATTGATCCCGATAAAGATTTTTACGATTTGGCATATAAAATTCAAAGTTACGGAACGCATGAGGGTAGTGCGACTGTTCGCCATTTTTTCAATAAAATAAACACGGCTGTGACTCTATATGCAGGAGGAGCTTTAGCGGCAAATAATTATACCATAGAATCTCCCTATGTAGAAGGATTGAAAATAAAACGAGACCATGATCATTTGAAAATGATAGACTACGCTGTAAGTTTCAATTTTATGAATGGCTATTTCGATGAAGCTGAATTAGAAATTTTAGGATATGCCAATAGAAAAGAGATGCAAGGTATCGAAACCAACATTCGTCATACCTTCAGCAAAGCGTTCACTACAGGTGGAACTTTACATTTAGAAAGAAAATCTTTCCTTACTAAAAAAATGGATATGAAATTTAATGGAGGCTATTTGTATACAAATTCATGTCTGAACGATACATCTTCATATGTATATGACTTCTATGGCAACAAACGTCCCAATAGCTACAAAGGAGAAAAAGGAAGTGTACCAAACCTTTCAGATGACCATACTCATGACATCCGTTTCAATCTGAATTTAAAATATCATTTGATTCCTAATAAAATGTCAGTCAATTTAAACAATGATTTTCGATACGTTACTCAGGAGGCTAATGATCCGGAAGCTGAAAAATTCTTGAAAAAAAGACTTTGTGGACTCCAATCAGATGTGACAGGTCTTATTTCTTCTCTGTCTTTCGAAAACAGGTGGTTCAAAGACAAACTTACTTCTGTTATTACCGGACGATATTATCATTTCGGAGTGAACGGTGAGACGGTGGACCTGACATATGGCTCGGAAAGTGAACCGGTCAAGACCGACCGCACAGGAGACAATTTGGGCTATAGCATTGCCTTGAAATATGATTTACCCCGACATTGGTATCTGAAAGCAGCATTGGAACATAATTATCGTTTGCCGCGATATGAGGAAATCCTTGGTGACCGTATCACAACCCAGGTCAATACGGCACTGAACCCTGAAATGGCGAACAATTATAATTTAGGGGTAATATATGACCACTACTACAATAATGAATCACGGTTGCAATTTGAAGCAAATGTATATACGACAAAAGTAAAAAACATGATGTATATGCTTGCGCAAGCCGGATATTATAAATATCAGAATTTAGGCGAAGCTTTGCTCTATGGTGCAGACGCGGAGGTAAAATGGGATATTGACCGGAATTGGTTCGTGTCGCTGAATGGTACTTGGCAAAAATCGCTTGACTATTCAAAATATCTGTTTGGTACAAATACACCAAGCCAAACCTATAAAATGCAGTTGCCACATATTCCTATTCTATATTTTAATTGGATGGTAGATTACCGAAAGGACAACCTCTTTGGTGGTCGGAATCAATATACCCGTATTTATTATGAAGGAGGGTATACCGACAAGTATTATTATGGTTACGAACTGAGTAAAAATCAAAACTATAAAATACCGAGGTCATGTATTCATACTCTCGGTTTTGAGTATGGTATTTGTAAACGAAAAATAATCTTCGGAGCAGAATGCCACAATATTCTTGATGCAGATGAAATGACTAATTTCAATTATCCATTGGCTGGCCGTCTTTTCTCGCTTAAAATCCGATTTACTTCACTTGAATGGTAAACAATAAAAACAATAAAAACAATGAAAAAACTAACATTATTGGCAGTATGCCTGTTTGGAAGCCTTGCAATGGTTTCCTGTGATGACAACAACAATCCAGAACCACCCGTAACGGAGGGGAAAGCCAAAATGATTCTTGCAATTGATATGGCTCCTCAAGCTTCTATGGGATATGTAGTTCCCGTACAGAACATTGCAGAGGGGAATGTCAGCTTCTCTAACGCGCATGAAGTAAAGAGCACTCCTTATCTCGCCACATACAAAGACTGGGTATTCAGCATTGGTGGTGCGGCAGATGCAAATGTCTACAAATACATCCGAAATGATGACGGCACTTTAACCAAAGCCGGGCAAATTCAAATAGACCGTATGGCACCGATGGTTGGAAATATGTTGGTGGTAAATGAAACAAAGGCGTATGCTTCGGCGCCTGTAGAAAACAAGATTGTAATCTTCAATCCCACCACAATGGAAAGAACTGGTGAAATAGATTTGGTTGATACAAAATGGGGTGTTGATGGCAGCAACACACCCAATCCCATCGGCCTGTTCTTGCGTGATGACATTCTCTATGTCGGATTGGGTCAATTTGAGAATATGCCTATTTGTAAGAAGGGCGCACATATTTTATTGGTAGATACAAAAACAGATAAACCGATTAAAAAAATCGTTGATTATCGGTTATCATCCGCCACGGTTATCGGTGTTGGTGGAATGTTTGTTGATGAAAAGAACGATTTATACATTCCTTGTTGGGGATCCTATGGCTATGTACCAGATCAATATTGCGGGCTATTACGCATAAAGAATGGTGAAACTGACTTTGATCGTGATTATTGTTTTAATCTTACAGACAGGACATGGCAAGGTGTAGAGGGAGGAAAGTTGCAATATGTACTCTCTTATCATTACGCCGGAAATGGAGAATTATACTTCTTCGGTTATTGTCCGGCATTCATTGGAGCTTCCGGTCCTGACTACATCAACGACAAGACAAACTATGCTTTCAGAGCCGACATCTATAACTGTACAGGAGAAGTCCTTGATTTTCCGCGAACCAATGGCTATAGTTGTGCTATAAATCACAAAGACAATCAAGTTTATTTTGGATTAGTAACAGATTCCAACGGAGCAGGATTATTCGTATATGACAGGAACACAAAAACATGTAGCCAATCACCTGTGATAAAGGCTCAGGGAACCATTATGGATATGGTGATTTATTGAAAAAAGGAATAACCTTTGAACGATATAAGAAAATCCTCTGCATTAGCAGGGGATTTTCTTTAATCAATAAAAAAGCTGGAAATCCTACTGAATTTATTCGTTTAAGAGAACTATTGGATAAGAGATATACTTGTGTACAAATCAGTAATTCAGAATATTTCCAATTTTCATTTAAATCTGGACACTCAATAGAAGTTATATTCAAATCATTAAAATGGCTCTTTATAGAACAGAATATAACATATTGGAATCGAAGCGGAGGAGCTATGCTATATAATGGGCTGTGTAAGATTTGGGATTAAAATGGCAAATCCTGTCCATATTCTACAAGAGGTTCATTAAGAGGTTGAATCTCTTTGCCCTCAAATAGTTGTGCTTGCTTTTGAAGTTTCTCCAAAAACAAAGTACGTTTTGAGATGTCGTTGATTTCCTCTCGACGGGCTTTACTCATTTCCAAGAACTCTTCGTTTTGGTATTCGAAAAATTCTTTGCAAGTTGAATTACGCCATCATTATCAAGAACGTCGGTTAATCTCCGCTTACCATCCGGGGCGGATAGTTTCAACTGGTTAGTGACACTAACCAGTTCGTTGTTTTCTTTCTTTAGCTTGGTTTTCAGATACTTCCAATAGTTCCTGTTCTTCTGGTAGTCATCTTGGCCATTCAATACCCCGACAATATCAAGCACGGAAAACCACCATTTGGAATTATCTTCATCCCAAACCGCCCGCACCTCACGGTCATTATAGAATCTGATGGATATTTTGCTCATATGTTTATAAATAAGGTCTTCTTAAATTATTTAAATCGTAGTGAATCAACGACCTGCGACCCTATTGCCGTTTTCCGCACATAGCCTTTTTCACGCTTTTGTGTCGAAGAGACGGATTCTTATTTTTAACGGTTCACGTAGGTGTAGGCCGACCCTACAAGCAACGCTCCGCCAATGATGTTGCCTATGGTTGCAGGCAGCAGGTTGGCTATGAAGAATTGGTGCAGGGTCACGTCGGCGCCCTCAAGCATTCCTATCGGAATGAAAAACATATTGGCGATGGAGTGTTCGTAGCCGAGAGCCACGAATGCCATCACGGGCAGCCAGCAGCCAGCCATTTTGGCCAGCATCGTCTTTGCCGAGGCGGCGAGCCACACGGCGAGGCAGACAAACCAGTTGGCGCCGATGCCTTTGAGCAGCACGACGTGCCACGGCATCGCAACTTTCGCTTCGGCGATGCGCTGCACAGCGCCGTGGTAAGGTTCTGCGGCGGTGAGTCCGACGGCATATACGAAAAGCATCGTGAAGAGCAGCGCGCCCATAAAATTGCCGAGATAGACGGCAACCCAGTTGCGCACGGCTGCCCACGGCGATATTTTGCCCTGCAGGGCGGCTGGCATCAGGACGGCGTTGTTGCCGGTGAAGAGCTCTGCGCCGAGAATCACCACAAGGATAAGTCCGATGGGAAACGCCGCGCCGCTGAGCAGACGCTGCAGCGACGGGTTGCCCGCTGTAAGTTCGGGAAATCCGAAGCCTGCCACCACCGACAGCACTCCGCCGATGGCTATGTAGGCGCCTGCCATCATCGACAGCAGCATCAGTTTGCCGCCGCGCAGCTGCGCTTTGGCTATGCCTGCGTTTACAAAGTTGTCTATGACGTTTTTAGGTGTATTCATAAATCTATTGTTTAGGTTCGGTCCAGTCGCCGTTGGCTTTTATAAGGTCGATCAGATGCGTGAGCGCGACGTCCTGGGGCACGTTGCGTTCAACGCACTCCTTGCCCTTGTAGAGGCTCACTTTTCCCACGGCGGCGCCCACATATCCGTAGTCGGCGTCGGCCATCTCGCCCGGACCATTGACAATGCATCCCATAATGCCTATTTTCAACCCTTTAAGATGCGAAGTGGCAGCTTTTATCTCCTTTACGGCGTGTTGCAGGTCGTAGAGGGTGCGGCCGCAGCTCGGACATGAGATGTATTCTGTTTTTGTGGTGCGTCGGCGTGCCGCTTGGAGGATGCCGAACGAGTATGCCACGGCATCGGCGTTGTTGGGCAGGTTGGGCGCGTCAAGCACGATTCCGTCTACGAGGCCGTTGAGCAGAAGCGCACCGAAGTCGGCTCCGGCTTTTACCTGCACGTCTTCCTCGTTGGCGTCGTCATAACTCATGCGCACCACGACGGGGGCTTTGCAGCCGTTGTCCCACAGACGGTGGATGAATGCCTCGATTTCGCCCACGGGGTTGGCGTGGTGGCTTGTGAGGAGCAGCACGTCGTCATCGCTGAAGCCTTCGGACTTGGCGGAGGCATCGACCGCTTTCCAGTTCACGTCGGAGAGGAAGAAATCGGGTTTCGTCGCGATTGCCGCCACGTCGGCTGGACTCAATGCGGTGGCTACTACAGGCACGTTTTGCCCACCGATGCTTCCCACGGCGTTTGTGGGACGGCGTTCGGGAGCGATGCGGTTGTAGGCCTTGGCGAAGCATCCGCTGATTGGGGCGTGGCCTTCGCGGGCGGTGATGTAGTCAACCAGTTTGCGCGCCACGGGGATTTCAAGTTCCGGCTCCTCGCTCAGCGACACGCGCACAGTGTCGCCGATGCCTTCGGCGAGCAGTGTGCCGATGCCCACAGCCGACTTTATGCGGCCGTCCTCGCCGTCGCCAGCCTCGGTCACACCGAGATGCAGCGGATAGTGCATGTCCTCGCGGTCCATTTCCGCCACGAGGCGGCGCACGGTCTCAACCATGATCACCGTGTTGGAAGCCTTGATGGATATTGCCACGTCGTTGAAATTCTCCTCACGGAATATCCGCAGATACTCCATTGCCGACTCAACCATTCCGGCAGGTGTGTCGCCGTAGCGGCTCATGATGCGGTCTGACAACGACCCGTGGTTCACGCCGAGGCGCACTGCCGTGTGGTGTTCGCGGCAGATGGCGAGAAAAGGCACCACGGCACGGCGTATCTTCTCAAGTTCCGCGGCATACTCCTCGTCGGTATACTCCAATTTCTTGAACGTGCGCGCGGCATCGACAAAGTTGCCTGGATTGATGCGCACCTTGTCGGTCGTGGCGGCTGCCTCGAATGCGGCTTTGGGGTTGAAATGGATGTCGGCGACAAGCGGCTTGGTGTAGCCTGCGGCATGGAGGGCGGCGCGGATTTCACCGATATTGTGCGCCTCGCGCACTCCTTGTGCGGTCAGGCGCACATAGTCGGCGCCTGCGTCGAAGATGCGGCGGCATTGCGCCACGCTGGCGTCGGTGTCGAGCGTCGAGGTCGATGTCATCGACTGTATCCGTATCGGATTGTCGCCTCCAAGCGGCACGTTGCCTATCTGCACTGTCGAGGAGTGACGGCGGCGGTAGTTGAAGTCGTTCATAGCTGGGAGATGCTTAGTTTGTCTTGAACTTATACGAAATACGGGCAAGGTCTTCGTTGGCTTTCACGATTTTCTTGGCAAGACCCTGCTTGTATTCCGCAAAACGCGCGGCGATGCGCTCGTCGGTGAGCGACAGCATCTGCACGGCAAGAATAGCGGCGTTGAGACCGGCGTTGATGCCCACGGTTGCCACTGGGATGCCCGGAGGCATCTGCACGATTGCGAGCAGGGCGTCCATACCCTCGAGCGTGGATTTGATGGGGACACCGATCACTGGCACTGTGGTCTGGGCGGCGATAACGCCCGGCAGGTGCGCGGCCATGCCCGCTGCGGCGATAATCACTTTCAGCCCGCGCTTGCTGGCGTTGTTGGCGAAGTCGGTCACTTCCTGCGGTGTGCGGTGTGCTGAAAGGGCGTTGATTTCAAATGGAATTTCAAATTCATCAAGTAGTTTGGCGGCTTTCTCGAGCACTGGCATGTCCGATGTGCTGCCCATAATGATGCTTACGATAGGATTCATATATGTTCTTGTTTGCTAATTCTGTTGCAAACTTACACAAAAACTTTGAAAAAGGCGAGGTTATTCAATAGAAAGGTGCGGAAGGCGCAAAATGCCTATTTTTTTATGCGAAGACGGATGGTACAACCTGCAAAAAAGCGAGGGCTGAAAATTCCCTAATAAGCCAAAGAGGTTGCGCCTCTCTTGACACTTCCCTGACAACGGCAAAAGCCGTATAGGGGTAAACCATCAACCATTATTTAACAAGCTAAAAAGAAAGGACCATATATGGGTTATGCAGTATTACATATGGAGAAGACAAGCGGAACGGATGCCGCCATGTCAGCGCACATAGAGCGCACCATCAAACCGAAGAATGCCTATGAATTCAACATAGACGGCGTTTCACATGTCAATTGGTTTAAACGAAAGACGAGTTTATGGAAACATTGGGAATACCGGCAAGGATACAAAATCGGGGTATTAACTTGTAAGTCAATACAAAGTCCGTAGTAGTAGAATATTATATTACGGATTTTTTGTACTTTTGCCATACAAATGAAGTAATATGAGAGAAATAACCCCTAAGCATATAGAAGCATATCAAAAAGGTTGCTTAAAGAAACTGTTTGATGTAATCGCTAATGACCCTGAATTGTCTTTTGAAATTAGAAAAGATGAGGTGATAGTTTATTATAGAAAAGGCAAAATACTTACAATTAAGTACACTGATAAAAATGAGTTCCAAATAAAACCGTTAGACAAAAAATATTACAAAGATGTTGCTCAAATAGATTTATTTGAAACCAAAAACTTGGCATACACGCTTAAAAACACATCGTACTTACGTAATTATTTTAAACAGGCAAAAAAACTTGTTTACAATCATAAGATAGGACTGGAATTTAGTGTCCAGCAAAATATTGCATTGGGAAACCGAAGCTTCAATAATCGTTTTCTTGTTGTTGATATGGAATGGGAATTTTCACAAGCTGGAATAAAGAAAACAGAGAGAGTAGGAAGAACAAGAATCGACCTCATTATTGTTGATACACAAGTAAATGAATTTGGAACAAACGACATTTATCTTACAGAATTAAAAGTAGGCACAGGAGCTGTGGGAGGGAAGTCGGGCATTATAGACCATATAAAGAAAACCAAAGCTATAATAGATAAAGAAGAAGTTTGCAAAGACCTTAAAAATGACATAGAAAAGATCATTGACATCAAATCGTGTTTAGGACTTATCGATGGAGAAAGAAAGTTGTTGCAACTTTCGACTAAACCAAAAATGATGATTATATTGGTATACAGGGGAAAACAAGAAAAAGAACAGTTGGAAGAGCAAGCACGCATTGCGATTGATGAAGCTAAAAAGATAGGCATGTGCGCACCTTTGATAAAAAGCTATGATTTACAGATAACTTTAAAATGAATATCACGATTCATAGGGGGGCCAATCAAATTGGCGGTTGTATCACGGAAATCTCAAGTGATAACTGTAAACTCTTAATTGATTTTGGAAGCAATCTTCCTGGAAATCAAAAAGCAGAATTAACAGAAAAACAGATTTGTGATATTGCAGGAAGTGCCGATGCGGTTTTCTATACCCATTATCATGGAGACCATGTGGGTTTGCACCACCTGATTCCGGCCAGTATCAAACAATACATAGGGAGTGGAGCTAAAGACATCTTGCTGTGCAAATATGATGCCTTGAATAAACATTGCGATTATGGTAAGGAAATAGAAATGGTGAAAAGAATAAATACTTATCGTGCCGGACAGCGTTTTGATATTGGCGGCAAGGGTGAGATATTTCTGACTCCCTATTTCGTCAGTCATTCAGCTTTTGACGTATATATGTTCAAGATAGAATGTGAGGGAAAGAAAATACTTCACACAGGCGACTTTCGCCGGCATGGTTATCTTGGAAAAGGTTTATTTCCTACACTAAAAAAATACGTGGGTGAAGTTGATATTCTAATTACGGAGGGCACTATGCTCGGCAGAAAACAAGAAAGCGTAGTGTCGGAGAATGAAATTCAACAGCATATCACTAAAATACTGAAAGAGCATAAATATGTCTTTGCTCTGAGTTCATCTACTGATATAGACAGACTTGCTTCGTTTCATGCTGCATGCAAAGAGACAGGCAGGGTTTTCTTTGTAGACAAATATCAAAAGAGCGTCCTTGACGTATTTTCAAAATATGCAGGAAAGCACTCTTCCCTGTTCAACTTCAATGCTTTTGAATTAGTAAATTACAGAACTTCAAATGTAAAACAGAAGTTAACGAGAGAAGGTTTTCTTATGCCTATACGCATAAACGGCTATCATTTGGTGAAAAATATGCTTGATGTATATAATGATGAAAGTGCTTGGCTTATATATTCCATGTGGGGAGGGTATGCCGAAGAAAACAAAAACTATACAATCGAAAGTGTGATAAATATCCGAAACCTATTTAAAGAGCGCTTATTTGATGGAACAAAAGACGATGTACACACAAGCGGACATGCAGATATACAAACTTTGGCGGATGTATGTAAAACTGTCAATCCCAATATAGGTGTAATCCCCATCCACAAAGAGGAAAATACTGCATACGAATCACTTCCCAATCTGTCTGAATATAAGATTTTTCACGGGGGGAAAACAATTATCAAAAATATCTCAATTTTAATACAATGAAAATATTGCAAATATCAGACACTCATAATCGACATCAGCTGTTGGCTCATTTGCCTATTGCAGATGTGATTGTGCATTGTGGAGATTTCACGGAATATGGAACTGAAAAAGAAATCCTTGATTTTCTCAATTGGTTTATAGAGTTACCATATCGTCATAAAATATTTGTTACTGGAAATCATGATCTTTGTCTATGGGATGCTGAAAGCATAGAAGATTTACCCGACAACGTGCACTTTCTTCAAGACCGTGGATGCGTGATAGATAATATTGTTTTCTTCGGGCTTGCTTATAACCACCGTGTAAGTTTGATTCCAGACAAGGTTGACATACTTATTACGCATGAACTTCCCAGCATGATTTTAGACAAAAGCCATAATACCTATTGGGGAAATGTGCTTTTACGGGACAAAGTATTTAAAGTAAAACCTTATTATCATTTATTCGGGCATGAGCATAATAATCAAGGTGTCGTTAAATATAAAAATACGGTATTTGCAAATGGAGCAATTCTTGATGACCAATATAATTTGAGAGAGAAATACAATCTCTTTACATACAGATAATTGGAAATTAAAATGAAGAGTTAATAGGCAATTATTTATTTCGGACGAAGACTCCTTTCGTACATTCGTTGCATTAAAACCGTTGATTTTATTGTTATTTCAGGAAATCAACTATAATAGTTTTTCTTTTGAAATATTATAGTTGCATTCACTGACGAGATGCCAAGAAAGCATATCAAAGCAGAATACAGCAACAAGATCGGTTGGCAACTCGTTACCTCAAAATTGGGCAATCTACCCAAAGTCCTTATTATAAAATGGATAAGGATTATATTGCAAACTTACACAAAAACTTTGAAAAAGGCATGAAATATTTAGCAGGTGTGATGCTGCTGATGGCCGGTCTTTGCTCGCTCTCTTCCTGTAGCGATGATGACT
>ENA-USZK01001207-USZK01001207.1-human-gut-metagenome-genome-assembly--contig:-NODE-1207-length-11051-cov-3.061236_pt1 | contig 11051 bp, 16 predicted proteins | sample MGYA00250043_ERZ773534 | MGnify/ENA primary metagenome ERZ773534 (study PRJEB29103, sample SAMN06112056) | human gut metagenome | biome: human gut; feature: ankylosing spondylitis patient; material... | reverse complement strand
CGATATCGGGACGGGTGACTGGAGTTCAGACGTGTGCTCTTCCGATCTCGTGCTTTAGCGTGCTCCAGTTCTTCCAGAATCAGACATCCGGCTCCTTCTCCCATTACGAAACCGTCGCGGCTTGCGCTGAACGGACGTGAAGCATGAGTCGGGTCGTCATTACGTGTAGACAATGCATTCATAGAGTTAAAACCTCCTACTCCAGCCGGATAGATTGTTGCTTCAGCACCTCCTGCAACGATCATGTTAGCTTTACCCAAACGAATCAGGTTGAAAGCTTCACCGATAGCATTTGATGATGATGCACACGCAGAAGTAGTAGTGAAGTTAGGTCCATGGAAGCCATAAATCATAGAAATATGACCAGATGCTATGTCTGCAATCATTTTCGGGATGAAGAACGGACTGAAGCGCGGACCGATAGTATCTTTAGTCTGTGCATAATTCAGAACTTCTTCTTCGAAAGTATGAAGTCCTCCGATACCTACTCCGAAAATAACTCCGATTTTATTCAAATCTTCTTTTTCGACATCAATTCCGGAATCAGCTACAGCTTCCTTTGCAGCAGTGATGGCATATTGTGTATACAAGTCCATCTTACGAGCTTCCTTGCGATCGATAAAATCGTTCACATTGAAGTTCTTTACTTCGCAAGCAAACTGAGTCTTGAACTTAGATGCATCGAAATGAGTAATAGACCCTGCTCCGCTTACTCCATTGATAAGGTTGTTCCAGAAATCAGGAACAGTATTACCTATCGGTGTGAGCGCACCAAGACCTGTTACTACTACTCTTTTTAATTCCATAAAGGTAGAATTAAATTATTTTGCGTTAGCTTCGATGTAAGAGATAGCGTCACCTACAGTCTGGATCTTTTCTGCCTGATCGTCTGGAATAGAGATTCCGAATTCTTTTTCGAATTCCATGATCAATTCTACAGTATCCAAAGAGTCAGCACCCAGGTCGTTAGTGAAGCTAGCAGTTGCAACTACTTCTGATTCTTCTACGCCCAATTTATCTACGATAATTTTCTGTACTTTTGATGCGATTTCAGACATAATTCTAAGTTTTTTAAGTTTATAAATAATGTAATTTATTGATTTTTCGCTGCAAAGGAATAAATATTTCTGATTCTAAGCAAATATTCAGGCAAATAAATGCTTTTCCTTTGCACATTTTTATACATTCTGTGCACGTAAACTTGTTTTTTTATGCCTTATTCCCTTCGTAAATGATAGTCGCCGCGCAGTTGTTCAAACAGCTCCGGGTGTGCACGCAATTCTTCGCAGTCCTTGTGTGGGTCATATAATTGAAGTACCCTCACATTCTCGTCCTGTGATAAGGTTTTATTCGGATTGTCGGGGAGGGCGATATGAAAATCAGCCCGTTTATGGAAGAAACGGCAAAATGCTTCTAGTACCATGCGGGTAGCATTGGCTTTTCCGTCGGCAGAATAACCGGCAATGTGAGGTGTGCCGATAAATACTTTGTCGAGCAGATCCTGACTGATGTGCGGTTCGTTTTCCCATACGTCAATGACGGCACCCTTTACGAGACCTTTATTCATTGCTGCGAGCAGCGCTTCTGTGTCTACAACTTCTCCACGTGAGGTATTGATGAGGTAAGGGACTTGTTGTAACTTTTGAAAGAAAGTACTGTCGGCTAGGTGGTAAGTTTTGTATTTTCCTTCCCGGATGAGCGGTGTATGAAAGGTCAGCATGTTACATTGTTCGGCCAGTGTGTCTAATGAACAGAAGCCTTCTTCTCCCTGGTCTGCTCGAGGAGGGTCGTTCAGTAGCACTTTCAATCCGATGCGTTGCGCCATCTGCCGGATACGTTCTCCCACATGCCCTACACCAATGATACCCAGACAAGATTCTTGCAGGTTGATTCCCTTTTCTTTTTGAAGAAGCAGAAGCACGGCGTGAAGATATTGTTCTACAGCCCCCGCATTGCATCCGGGACAATTGCTCCAGGTAATCCCGGCTTGCTGGCAATATGCCGTATCAATGTGGTCGAAGCCGATGGTGGCTGTCCCGATAAACCGTACGTTGCTTCCTTCCAGCAATTCCCGGTTACAGATTGTCCGTGTGCGGATAATCAAGGCATCTGCGTCTTTAACGACCTCCGGTGTGAAGGCTTTTCCCGGCAGATAGACCACTTCATCCGCCAGTTGTTCGATGACTTCGCGGATGTAAGGTATTTTGTTGTCTACGATTACTTTCATCTTTGTCCAAATTATTGGGTTGCAAAGTTAGCATTTTCCCTGACTGAGTGTATGTAAATTTTGAAAGACTATCAGTTGTTTATTTGTGAAACAATCATTATTTTTGTTTTTCATTATTCACTGTTTAAAATTTGTTGTTATGACTTTTACAGAATTATGTCGTCCTATTTTCGAGCAGGCTATCAATGATTATCATAAGACGGATAACGTGGATGCTCCTATTAATAATCCATATCCGTTGAAAAGTATTGAATATTATTTGTATCTGAAAAACTGGATTGACACTGTGCAATGGCATTTTGAGGATATTATCCGTGACCCGCAGATTGATCCGGTAGAAGCATTGGCCTTGAAAAGAAGAATTGATAAATAAAATGAAAGAAAAATATTCTGATTTTGAAATAGATTTTAATACAGAAGAATGTATAAAAATATTAGAGCTTACTTCAAGCAATAGAGTAAAAACTATAAAGATTGGCAATAAAGAGATTGCAGGAACAGAGGCAAGAAGTATATTTGGATTAAAATCAACAAATTTTACATTTGAAATAAATGGAGAAAATATAAAATTTAGTGTAAAAGGATATGGTCATGGAGTTGGAATGAGTCAAACAGGAGCAGATAGCATGGCAAAGGCAGGAGCTAATTATGAAGAAATTATAAAACATTTTTATACTGATGTAGAAATTAAATAATAATTTCCTTAAAATGAATAATCTTCTGAAAAAAGTAAATACTTCTAATAATAAAATATTAAGGAGGAATTTATGAAAAAAGGAAGAAAATTTTATGAAAATGAGAATTTAATAATATATGTTGGAACTGCGATATTTTTCATATTAGCAATATCTGTTGGAATTGTTATGTATATGACAACAAAAGCTAATTCAAAGGTTGGAAATGAAACAGGTAAATCTACAACAGAAAATATTGAAAATGTAGAAGATGCAAGCTCAAATATGGGAAAAACAGTTGAAGAACAAGAGAAAATTGCTGAACAAAAAAATGATGAAATTAGTAATAGAACAGAAAGTACAACTACAGAAATTATAGAAAATACAACAAATACAGAAAAAGATGAAAATAAAGCAGATTCAGAGAAAAAAGAAAACACAGTTAAAACAGAAACAACAGCTAATGCTACAGAAAATACACAAGTAACAGAAGAAAAGAAGCCACTAACATTTACTAAACCAACAGATGGAGAAATAATTGCTGAATTTGCACAAGAAAATTTAATATATTCAGATACATTAAAAGAATGGATTACACATACAGGAATAGATATAAAAGCTGATAAAACAAGTGTAATAAAAGCATCTGCAGATGGTGTAGTAACATCTATATTAAATGATCCAAGATATGGCTTAACAGTAGTAATTTCACATGATGAAGGATATGAAACCATATATTCAAATTTATTAACTGCTGAATTTGTTGTTGAAGGAGAAGAAGTAAAACAAGGGCAAACAATAGGAACAGCAGGTAATACTGCATCATTTGAAAGTGGAATGGAGAGCCACTTACATTTTGAAATTATGCAAGATGGTAAATATTTGAATCCAAGTATTTATTTAAAATAACAAAAATTGACATCGACATAATATTGTGCTATAATGCTAATGTTTATATTGTATATCATAGTTATACTTTTAGATTATTGAATAATAAATTTTCTGAAAGTTACTATGAAACTTTCAGAGCTAATTAAGCTGGAGGTACTTGGCATGTATGTAGTTCCTAAAACCATGTTCCCATTTATGTGGAAGAAGAACAATCCACCGAAGACATTGCATTTGAAGCGTAAGGGTGAAGGGGTATATGGAGATCTTTTTACTTTGACATCTTTTCCAAGTGGAAGTGGAATCGAACTCATTTTGAGCTATCACGACAAAGAAAATGCTTATTATGAAGGTGCAGAAGGGTATCCAGAGTTTGATATTCTTTCAGATAAACGCAGAGCTTTTAAAATCCAATGGCTTGAGAGTATGGGAGGATTAGTTGTTTAAATGATTGAGGAATAGAACTAAAATAAAAACGGAGTTTTTGAAATTATTCAAAAGCTCCGTTTTTATTTTAGAATCTGCAATGAGAAAGTTCGTGGTGAATTCCATCATTAGCAGATGTGGTTTGGATAAAGAAGAAAGGGGTTGTAGATTCTTTAATATTGTGACAGTTGGTTCCATTTCCTTTGCAAAGACCAGTTTCATTGTCATACGAATTCAGAGTGTACTCAGAAAATGATTTGGAAGACCAAAAGGAAAAGTTATCATCAGAAATAGATTCTGTAATGATGATGTCAGTAGCTTTAGAGTAAGTCCAACAGGCGATTAATTGACGTCTAATATGAATAACTTCGGACAAAACATCTGCCGTACAATATTCATCAAGATGTGCAGAATAATCGTCTGATTTCTTCCTATACACATGATTCTATACATCATACCGATAAATGAGTTGTCAATTTACAATGATGCATATATCATAACATAATTTACATAAGATTCAAGCTAAAACTTAATAAAATATGTCCAAAATAATTTGTAATATCATATAATAATTACTTGTACTTTTTTTACATTTGTGATATTATAATCACGAAATTTAAACTCAGTATAAATGGAGGTTTCAAATGAAAATATTAGTAACAGGAGCTAACGGAATGTTAGCCAAAGAAGTAAAAGAAAAATTTGCAAAAGAAAATGAAGTAATAGCAACAGATGTATCAGAATTAGATATAACAAATGAAAAAAAAGTTATGGAATATGTAGAAAATACAAAGCCAGAATATATAATAAATTGTGCAGCATATACAGCTGTAGACAAAGCAGAAGAAAACTATGATTTAGCAGACAGAATAAATGGAGATGGACCAACAAATTTAGCTAAAGCAGCAAAAAAAGTTGGTGCAAAATTAGTACATATATCTACAGATTATGTATTTGGAGGAGACTTAGATATATCAAAAGATTACAAAGAAAACGATGAAAAACATCCAGTAACAGCATATGGAAAAACAAAATTACATGGTGAAGAAGGAATAACAGCAAACATGGATGAATATTACATCTTCAGAACAGCATGGTTATATGGAGTTGGAGGAAACAATTTTGTAAAAACAATGACAAAATTAGGATCAACAAGAGATGAAATAAATGTAGTATCAGATCAACATGGAAGTCCAACATATGCAAAAGACTTAACAGAAATAATATATCAAGCAATAGAGAAAAAAATACCTTATGGAATATATAATGCTACAAATGAAGGATATACAACATGGTATGACTTTACAAAAGAAATATTAGAAGAACAAGGAATTACATGTAAAGTAAATCCAGTAACAACAGAACAATATATAGAAATGATGAAAGTTACACAAGCAAAAAGACCATTTAATTCACAAATGTCAAAAGCCAAACTTGAAGCATGTGGAATAAAAGTTCCTGAATGGAAAGATGGATTAAAAAGATACTTAGAAGAAGCTAAAAGTATAGAGCAATAGAAAGGATGTAGTATTATGAAAAATAGAAAAGGAATTATATTAGCAGGAGGAAGTGGAACAAGATTATATCCATTAACACTTGCAATATCAAAACAAATAATGCCTGTATATGATAAGCCAATGATTTATTATCCATTATCAATATTAATGCAAGCAGATATAAGAGAAGTTTTAATAATAACAACACCAAGAGATTTAGAAACATTTAAAAGTTTACTTGGAGATGGAAGCCAATGGGGAATGAAATTTGAATATAAAGTTCAAGAAAAGCCAAATGGTTTAGCAGAAGCATTTATTATAGGAGAAGACTTTATAGGACAAGATAATGTTGCAATGATATTAGGTGATAATATGTTTTATGGAGAACATTTAGCACAAAAATTAAAAGAAGCAAATGAAAGAGAAAATGAAGCAACAATATTTGGGTATTATGTAAAAGATCCAAGGGCATACGGAGTGGTAGAAATTGATGAAAATGGAAAAGCTGTGTCAATTGAAGAAAAACCAGCAAATCCAAAATCAAATTATGCTGTGCCAGGATTATATTTCTATACAAATGAAGTAATAGAAATAGCAAAAAATGTAAAACCATCTGCAAGAGGAGAATTAGAAATAACATCAATAAATGAAGAATATATGAAAAGAGGACAATTAAAAGTTGAAAAATTGGGAAGAGGAATGACATGGTTTGATACAGGCACACATGATGCATTAATAGAAACAGCAAGTTTTGTTCAAACAATTCAAAAACGCCAAGGTCTACAAATATGTTGTCCAGAAGAAATAGCATTTGATAAAGGATGGATAAATTCAGAACAATTATCAAATTTAGCTCAAAAATATATGAAAACAGATTATGGAAAATATTTAAAAGATGTAGCAGACAATGTATTTGGTGAAGAATAGAAAAAATATTTAATTCAAAAGAAAGGAGAGATATCTAGCTAAAAACTGGATATCTAGTATAACATGGGAAAATTTAAAAAAACAGAAACAACAATAGATGGTGTATATATAATAGAACCAACAGTATTTGGAGACAATAGAGGATACTTTATGGAAACATATAGCAAAAAAGATTTTGAAGAAATAGGACTAAATTACGATTTTGTACAAGACAACCAATCAAAATCAAAAAAAGGTGTGCTAAGAGGATTACATTTTCAAAAAGAAAATACACAAGCAAAATTAGTTAGATGTATAAAAGGTGAAGTATTTGATGTTGCTGTTGATTTAAGACCTGGAAGTAAAACATATGGTAAATGGGAAGGTGTTATATTAACAGAAGAAAATAAAAAAATGTTTATGATACCAAGAGGATTTGCACATGGATTTTTAGTATTATCAGATGAAGCTGAATTTACATATAAATGTGATGATATATATAATCATGAAGCAGAAGGTGGATTAAAATTTGATGATCCAGATGTTGGAATTGAATGGCCAATGGGAGATTTAAAGAAAGAAGATTTAATAACATCAGAAAAAGATGCAAAATGGCCATCTTTACAAGAATTAAAACAAACAGACTTATTTAAAAATATAAAAGGAGAAATTTAATTATGAAAAATATATTAGTAACAGGTGCAGCAGGATTTATAGGAGCAAATTTTGTCGAATATTTTGTAAATAAACATCCAGACTACAAAGTAGTTGTAGTAGATAAATTAACATATGCAGGAAATATGGCAAATTTAGATAAAGTAAAAGATAAAATATCATTTGAAAAAGCAGATATATGTGATTTTGAAAAAATGAAAGAAATATTTGATAAATATGACATAAATGGTGTAATACATTTTGCTGCTGAATCACATGTAGACAACAGTATAAAAAATCCATTTGTATTTACACATACAAATGTAATAGGAACACATACATTATTAGAAACAGCAAAACAAAAATGGGGAGAAGGTTCAGAAAATAAATTTGTACATATATCAACAGATGAAGTATATGGTGCATTAGGAGAAGATGGATATTTTACAGAAAAATCACCAATACAACCAAGTAGCCCATATTCAGCATCAAAAGCAAGTTCAGATTTAATTGCATTTGCATATCATACAACATATAAAATGAATGTAAATGTAACAAATTGTTCAAACAATTATGGACCATATCAACATAATGAAAAATTAATTCCACACATGATTAAACTTGCAATGAATAATGAAAAATTACCAGTTTATGGTACAGGAAAAAATATAAGAGATTGGTTATATGTAGAAGATCACTGTAAAGCAATAGATATGGTATTCCATAAAGGTGTTGCCGGTGAAAGATATAATATAGGTGGACACAATGAAAAGAGAAATATAGATATTGTAAAACTTATATTAAAAAGATTAGGAAAATCAGAAGACTTAATTCAATATGTAGAAGATAGAAAAGGCCATGATTATAGATATGCAATAGATCCAAGTAAAATAAAAGCAGAACTTGGATGGGAACCAGAAACAAAATTTGAAGATGGAATTGTAAAAACAATAGATTGGTATATAGCAAATCCAGATTGGCTTAAATAAGAAAGGAGATAAGTGTTAGCTTCATAGAAGCTAACACTTTAACTGACAAAATGGAAAAAATAGATATAATAAAAGAAGAATTAAAACAAATATTATCAGAAAAAAGATATATTCATTCTATAGGTGTAATGGAAATGGCAATGGAACTTGCCCAAATTTATAATATTGATATAGAAACAGCACAAATTGCAGGACTTCTTAATGACAATGCAAAAGAGATGACAGATGATGAAATGTTACAATATGTAAAAGAAAATAATATCCAGATTTCAGAGACTGAAAAAAATAGTGTTAAATTATTACACGGTAAAATTGGTGCAGATATAGCTAAGAAAAAATATGGTGTTAGTGAAGAAATTGCTAAAGCAATTGAATATCATACAACAACAAATCCTAATATGGATACGTTAGCCAAAATAATTTATGTTTCAGATAAAATTGAATTAAATAGAAAAACAGAAAAATATGATATTGAAGCAGAAAGAAAACTGGCAAAAGAAGATTTAGATAAAGCAATGTTATTAATAATAAATGATGTGACAAAATATCTAATAGAACAAGATAAATTAATTGCAATAGAAAGTATTGAAACAAGAAATAAATTATTATTAAATATAAAAGGAGAAAATTAATGCCACGATTTTTTGTAAAGAATAATCAGATAAATAATGATAAAATAACTATAATTGATGAAGATGTAAAACACATAAAAAATGTATTAAGAAAACAAATTGGAGATAAAATTGAAGTTTGCAATCAAGATACAGGAAATTCATATAAATGTGAAATTGAAATAATCGCTGAAAATGAAATAGAAACAAAGATTATAGAGGAACAAAAAAACATTCAAGAAAAGATAAAAGTGGATATATATCAAGGATTGCCAAAATCAGATAAAATGGAATTAATAATTCAAAAATCAGTTGAATTAGGGGCAAATTCAATAATACCAGTAAATATGAAAAGATGTGTTGTAAAATTAGAAGGAAAAGACGAAATTAAGAAAAATGAAAGATGGCAAAAAATTGCAGAAAGTGCAGCAAAACAATGTGGTAGAGGCTTTATTCCTGAAGTAAAACATTTAATAAATGTTAAAGAAATTTGTAATTGGATAAATGAATATGATGTAATTATAGTTGCATATGAAAATGAAAAAGAAAACACATTAAAAGCAGAATTGAAAAAATTAAAAGCAACAGATTTAAAAATAGGAATTGTAATTGGACCAGAAGGTGGATTTGAAGAAAGTGATATAAAATTATTAAAAGAAAGTGGAGCAAAAATTGTTACATTAGGTGATAGAATATTAAGAACAGAAACAGTGGCATTAAATGTATTGAGTATTATAATGTATGAATTTGAACAATAAAATAAAAATACCAAGAAAAAGCTTGACTTTTATATAGTGTAGGGTGTAAAATAATAATATTGAAAATTATGTTAAGAATTATTAGAAGGGAGAAATAATATGGCAGGAGTATACATGGCAGGAGATTTTAGAAATGGAACAACATTTGAAATGGACGGAGGAGTATTCAGAGTAGTTGAATTCCAACACGTAAAACCAGGAAAAGGAGCTGCATTTGTTAGAACAAAATTAAAAAATGTAATAACAGGAGCAGTTTTAGAAAAAACATTTAACCCATCAGATAAATATCCAGGAGCTGAAATTGAAAAGAAAACAATGCAATATTTATACAATGATGGAGATTTATATTATTTTATGGATAATGATACATATGATCAAATGCCATTAAATAAAGCAGATTTAGGAGATTGTTTAAAATATTTAAAAGAGAACATGGAAGTAACAATTCTTTCATTTAAAGGAAAAGTATTTGCTGTTGAACCACCAATATTTGTTGAATTAGAAGTTATATATACAGAACCAGGATTTGCTGGAAATACAACAACAACATCTGGAAAACCAGCAAAATTAGAAACAGGACTAGAATTACAAGTTCCTATGTTTGTAAACATTGGTGATGTTTTAAGAATTGATACAAGAACATGTGAATATATGGAAAGAGTATAGAATAAAATTAAAAAGGCTAGTCTATTTATAACAAAAAAGACCAGTCTTTTTGTTCGAAAGAGAGGTGAAAAAAGTGTCAGAAAAAGAATTATTAGAAAAAATAGAAAAATTAGAAAAAAGAGTTGAAGAACTTGAGAAAGACATGGCAACAGTAAAAGAAGATATGTATGTATTTACAGAAGATGAATTAGAAGATGAAGAAAATAGTAATTGCACAGGTTGTTGTTCTAGTTGTGGAGGATGCGAATAAATACAAAAAATATAGAAAATTTATTGACTATTATGTAAATTGATGGTATAATAAAAATATCGTTTTTAATTTGAAGAAGTTCTTTAAGGAGGGACTTTGTTATGACTAAGGAAATCTCTACGTATGAATTTATCAAAAATGCGACTTTTCGGATCGACGATGAAAGTAACATCCTGAAAGGTGTTACCATTTGTGGGCCTGGTAGGGACCAGAGAAGCTATTATGCAACAAGTCCGGAAAAAGGGGAAGGAACTCTTACACTGGACGTCCTTGAGGAAGCACTCGCAATTGTCAAGCTTTTCAACAAGGAAGGCTATAACTTCATTATCAATGAAGTTATCCCGGCTACACTCAAAAATATCGTAACAAATTCTTATGGAGTATAATCTCCAACAAAGAACTGTGCCACTGGTTTTTCCAGTGGCACTCTTTTATATACTAGGAAAGTTCTTTGAACTTCCTAGTATATAAAAGCTACAATCGCTAGCCCTTTGAGATTTTCTCCT
>ENA-USZK01001191-USZK01001191.1-human-gut-metagenome-genome-assembly--contig:-NODE-1191-length-11220-cov-5.051153_pt1 | contig 11220 bp, 7 predicted proteins | sample MGYA00250043_ERZ773534 | MGnify/ENA primary metagenome ERZ773534 (study PRJEB29103, sample SAMN06112056) | human gut metagenome | biome: human gut; feature: ankylosing spondylitis patient; material... | reverse complement strand
GCTTAAAGAAAGTGAACAGATTTGTATAGTGATGAACAAAAAAAGAGGTGCATCGTGCATTACGACACACCTCCATTGTATTTATGAATACATCCGGACAATAAGCCCGGAGACAGGTCGTCTCGTCGTGTTATGTAATATTTGTTGTTACGGGTATATTCAATGGTGAGATTAACAGAATGGTTTTTCACGGCTTTCGGATCAATGTTTCCGTCATTCTCGCCCCCGTTCAGGATAAAATAAAAAGAAACATCCTGATTGTTCATGGTGTGTGACGGAGTAATCTGGAAGGTTTCCTTGGGAGTTTCGCTGATGGTGATGCTGTTCGTTTCAAAGGAGTAGTATCCTTGGGTCGTCAACCCATTTCCTTCAAGTCTGATTTTGTCAATAACGGCCTGTGCCATATCTCCTTCACCCTTTATGTTTATCTTTAATAGTGACAAAACGTGCTTAAATGAATAATCGCCCGAAAAGGCCACATTGCCAAGGTCGGTATCGTAGGAAAGCTTCCTGGATGCTACTAGAAAGTCATATTGGTCAATATTTTCCCAAGTCCCGTTCTGGCTGTCGAGAGAAGGCATTTTTATATTTTCCTTACTTTCGGCTTTGGAACCGGAGTGGGGATAATATGCGTAAAAAGTATGTTCCTGGTTTTTATCTTTCCAAAAGACACTCTTTTCTGTAGTCCAGGAAGTTCCATCGAATATCCAGCGGACGGCGCTGTCATTGTCCATAAAAACACCTATATCATCGGTTTTACTAAAACTAGCGATGGCATTTTCATGATCTTGCAAGTAGCGTGCTCCGGAAACTGTTTTCCCGATTCTTGCCATAATGGATACCGTGTACTCTTTTTCTTGTGATTGCTCTAATTCCTCACTACCTTGGCAGGCAGAGAAGTACATGATCGTCAATAGCGATACATACAGTGATCTTTTCATTCTTTTATTTTATAATAGTGAGGGACAAAACATCAGCTTATCCGTTAAAATTAAAATGAGGACAAGTTGAATTGGTTGAGGATTAAAGCATGTCTGCTTATTGTCGGTAAGAAATTAAACTTGTGTTCGGCTGCGAAAATAATTCATTCTTAGCAAAAAGAAAAACAAAATGATAAAAAGATGAAAATTAAATGTGTTATGCCGGCAACAGCATGAACATTCTTACCGGTATATTCCCATAAAAAATAGTGGAAGGCAATCTTTTGTTTAACGCTTTAGGCTGACTATGACTAAATCTTACCTGTAAATTATTTCCTTCCATTCTTCCACAGTACGTGTAAGGGAAGAAAAATTCACCCCGATACAGACTATTTTACGGTCATCGGTCAAATAAGATCGGGCATAGCCTTTCTCTGCTATTTGCTGTAAAGCCTCCTCTGCTGTTCCGTCCATCTTGAATTCGAAAATGTAAACATATTCGTCCATTTCCAATATGCAGTCCACTCGTCCGAAGCTCTGGCGATTCTCACAATGGATTGCACGGCAATAAACTCCTATCAAACGGAGAATCAGATAAAAAGTGTATTGGAAATGTTTCTCAGTCATATCCAATTCCTTCAAGGAAGCGTGAGAGTCATACGGGATGCTTGCAAGAAAGGCGGTCAGAGAATCACAAAAAGCGGAGGTATTCCCTTGCTCAAGGCAAGTAACAGCATCGATAATCCAACTGTTGACCTCTCCACCTCCGGGTTTCAAATAATGTGCTGCCAATACGGACAAGAACCCTTTACGCACCTCATTATTGGGAAAATCGAGCAGATAAGTTCCCATACGTCTATTATATTCTTTAATAGTGAGATATCCGCTCTGATAAATCATGGGTAGAGGCTGTTCCACATCAGCCTTATAATCCACAAACAAAGAGGGAACATAATAACGTCCGGCAAGTTCGTTTATCTGCTCGCGGCTGTGTTGCAGCAGACGAACCAAATAGGTGGGAGTACCTGTAGAGAACCAGTAATCACGAATTGCCATACTGTCAAAAGCATTAAGAATGCTGAACGGATTGTAAATGTCGGTCATCCTCTCTCCAAAATGATATCCGTCATATTGCCGTCTGAGAAGTTCCTTCATTTCTTTCACTGTGTACTGATATTTAGCAGCCAACTGTATGGTGGGTTCTTCGAAAAATGCTTCCAGCTCATTCTGGGTGATACCGCACAAGGCTTCGTACCGTTCATCCATACTGATATCCTTAGGCTGGTTAAATCCACTGAAAACACTTACTTGGGAAAACTTTGTTACTCCGGTCAACAATACGAATCTCAAGTATTGATCGGCTCCTTTAAAGGTAGAATAAAAGGATTTCAATATTTCCCGGTTATGGTTCTCCAACAGAACTTGCTTTCCATAATCATCATAAAAACAAGCTTCCGTATCTAATACATCCAAAATAGGTTTGTCATATTCATCAATCAGAACCACCGCACGCCGCCCTGTCTGTTCATAAGCCCGGCGAAGTATTTCAATGAAACGGGTTCCTATGGTTGTATAATTGGGATTCTTGCCATAAATATCTTCCCAGTTCCCTAAATAGCCTTCAATGGTAGCCTCCAGAATTCCGGGTTGTGTATACAGTCCTCCATTAAAGTCTATACGGAAGATAGGATACTCATACCAGTCCTTTTCCAATCCGTCGATTTCCAGTCCGGCAAACAAATCTTTGCGTCCCTGGAAATAACAGGCAAGGGTACTTACCAGCAGGCTTTTGCCAAAACGGCGTGGACGGCTCAAGAAATAAGTCTTGCCTTGTGTTACCAAGTTGTAAATCAAACCGGTCTTATCCACATATACATAGCCATCTTCACGGATTTGGTCAAAACTCTGTATTCCAATAGGGTATTTCATATTTTGTTGCGGTTCTAGAATGAATGATAAAACAAAGATATTAGTAAATGACAAACAAAGCAAATAAAGGATTTGTTTTTTCTGCTTATGACAAGTTTTTCCGTTTCCTATTAATGGATAATCACCTGTTTCTGTCCATATATATTGGCATTCTGTCCTTTAAAGGATACTTTGAAAAGTATTTAGAATCTATCTATTCTGCAATAAGATATACTTCTTCTGAATTTGCTATATCATTGTTTATCAGTGTTATACATGTTCTCTAATGTGTATTAATATCTTTATACCATTGTAGTTTTGTATATTCTTCATTCAAGTCATTAAGTTCTCTCTGCATGATAAAAGTGGTCATACCTGAAAAGGCGGTGATAGGGAATGTTCCTTCTTCCGTAGCATAAAAAGGAGTATTTCTTTTGTAAACCACACATTGGCTGATACATTCTTGAAGTGCATTGTATGTATTTTCATCTGATAATGATTGATAATATTGAGCGAAATCAAAAAAATAGAATGGGGCTTTTAAAACTCCATCATAATTTTGAAGGTTACCGACCGGGAGAAAAGAGCCGGATGCTTCTGTATTGATCTGTCGTATCAAATTCGCTAAATTTGATAATCCGGCAGTTTTTATTATGCTAATGGTAGCAGAACGTTTATCGCCTTCCATCAAATTCCAATAATGAAAATAATTTTCTGCAAATCTTTGCAAATCAGCATTTTCTTCAAGCAGACAGGAAATACTGCCGGCATAGATAGGAGTAAATCCCGGAGATACTACTGGGGCAGAGGAAGCCATGATATATGCTGCTTTATTTCTTAATTCATAAGCCACCTCAATACCTGCCATATTACATGCTTCAAAGATTATGAATTCAAATAAATGGTCCGGGAGGGCCATGGCAAAATCTGTTATTTCCATTTCATTGTCATTATCGATGATGATAGACCGCGAGCCATTAACCAATGTATGTGGAGGAAGCCAGCCACTGCCATGGGAAAACACGATTAGACCGTAGCTTTTAGCAGGATAAAGCCGAGTTACGTCGTTTATAACTCGTTTAAGCACTTGGGGGGAGGCTGAGTTTTCTTGGTCATAGGTATGTATGGTAATATAGCCTTTCTCACTTTTTCCATCAATTTCCATCAATCGTGGAGAGTCCTTAAATGGTGTATCCTGATACACTATTATATTTCCATCTGTCCCGTCTTCCCATCCATTTTTAATTTGAACAAGTTTGTCATAGGTTTCGGCATCAAGATTATTATCTCCTCCCAGATAAACCAATAGTGTCCGTGCAGGTAAAACAACAGGGGTGTCATTTTCTTTATGACAGCCACATACTAATAACAGAAAACAGACAGCATATATATACTTCATACACAATATAATTGGATAAACGATTATAAAAACTAAAAGAGGGGAACATTTTGCCCCCCTCTTTTTTTATAAACAATGAGCGTATTAATTACTTGTCATTGTGCTTCTTAACTTGGATTTGGATAGTTCCAACAGAATGTCCACGATCATTCTTCCAAGTATGGTCGCAGATACCGCCCCACTTGTGATTTACACAAACTTCTACATCAATAGTAAATGGTTGAGCAATATCTTCACCATTGTTGATCCATGTGATAGTCTGGTTAGCATTATCAAGTTTGATCTTCTTCATGTTTTCAGCATCCAGTTCACTTCCGTCAGCAAAGTATGCCTTAGAAACCTTGAAGTTAACAGTTGTATTAACATCGAATACATTACGGTCAACTACCAGTTTCTTTGACCAACCAGCTTGATCACCTGTCTGAACCAAAGTATTATTCTTAGCCATATCTTTGTGATCATAGATAACATGGTTGTTATTGAATTGTGCCTGAGCACCTTCAGACCACAGATAATCTGACAAGAAGAATGCATCCTTCAATGATACTGTATTTTCAGCTTCCTGATACTTGTCATACAAAGGACCTGCTTCGTAAGCGTGGAATACCATCGGAGTTACAAATGCAACTTCAAATTCATCGATAACCACTGTAGAACGTCCATTTTCAGGAGCAGGAGCACCAGTATAAGTAGTAGTATGATCTTTAGCCCAAGGAGTATTGTTTACCATATTGATAGTATCGCAAGAGAAGTTATTGTAATCTTCTTTAGCATACTTGTTATGAGCATTGGCTTCCTTGTTGCAAGTACCATACAATCCGTCAACATCTTCATTGAAGCTTACTACAGCACGCATTTTGATCTTCTTCAAATCCTTAGCGTCAGCAGCATTGATCCAAGTACGTCCTTCGTCTGTTGCCTCCAAAGCGATATACCACTTGTTGTCTTTACCTTGATACAAACGGATACCGGAATTGTGACCATCAGCTATCTTAGATGCGTTATTATGCTGGTCAACCAATTCGAATGACAAGGTAGCTCTAGCCCAATCCTTATCATGAGTCTGACCCTTATAAGGATTATAGTTGATCAAATCGAATTCGTCATTCAATACTGCAACCATTTCATAAGTTGTAGGAGTATCAAAGTTATCGTATCTACCGTGAGCAATGAAGTAAGAATCATCTACCCAGTTCAACTTAGTCTTTTCAGGAGCAACTACATCCGGATACTTCACATTGATAGTATAAGTAACATGGATGTCAGATAATCCCTTATGATCAGCATTTGGCTTGTATGTACCCTTAACAGTGTAAACGTCGTGATCGTCATGACGAGAGAATGCTGTATTCTTCACTGTAACGAACAACTGATTGTATTCTTCAGGTTTAAAGTTCGGATCTAATGAATAGTCTGCATTATCTTTTCCATCCCATGCATATACAGCGTGTTGTTTAGCCTCATCTGCTGTTGCAAATTCAGGAACGAAATCATAAGTCTTACGGAATTCGTCTTTACTCAACTGTACATCTTTATGGTTGAATATCTTATCCATATCCATGTCAAGAACTTGATTGATATGTTTCAGAGTAACATCTTTTGTTTCTGTAATATTAATTTCAGGAACAACTGTCTTGCGTACAATGTGAATCTTGATGATTGCTGTTTTAACTACATTACCATTGTCTTCACCCGGTGCTACCAGTTTCACACGAACAATAGGAGTTCTGTCTATAGCAGCTGTGTGGCTGGCATCAGTTTCTGCGCCCCAAATCGGGTCCGGAGTTTGTTTTACTGTAGCAACACCATCTTTGGTAACATCCAAATAACGTTTTGTCTGGTTAACGCCATCATAATAGAAGTCAACCGGTTCAAACACCAATGAATAGTCATCAAAACCATTCTCCATCAAAGGATACTGAGCGTCTTGGGCTCTACCCATACGTTTGTCAAAGAATGAAGTTACGATGTCCTTCAAATTTTTTGAATGTCCATCACCTGTATAGTTCAATTCTACAACAATACGTTCTGCATCATCTTTAGATTCAGCATCTCCTTTATATAACTGGTTTTCAGCATTGGCTTCGAACTTAGCTTTATCTGCTTGATAAGCCTTCAATTTAGCCTCTTCAGTACCGGTCGGATTCAAGGTGTTAAGATAATATTCATCTTTGATGAATTCTCTATAATTTACCTTGTTAGGAGCAATTGCATTTTTAATCTGAGCAGGAGCGTTAGTTTGGTCAAATGCATCAGCTACTTTAACCAAATGTACGTTTTTCTGCAAAATTACTTCATGCTTGGCGGGAACAAAATCAGAATGAACGATTTGGTCATTGTTCTTAATTCTCAATGAATATACTGTTCTTTCGTCCAGATTAGATTGTTCAGCAAAAGCCCAGTCCTTTACACGGAAGTTTAACATACCATGTCCTTCTTTATAAGATTCAACGGTAATTTTTCCATCAGTGTACAGTTTTTGTCCAGCGTTGAACAATTCCCAATTCTTGTTATTCGTATTGTAGTTCCATATTTCAGCAGTATCACGAACAAATCCTACCACTTCCATATCTTTGAATGATACGCTGTTAGGATTTACCTGATACTTCACGTCTGCCTTACCTGAGTAAACGATTTTAAATGTGCTAAAGTTATTTGTACCCCAATCTGCACCTGTAATCTCTGTTTTACCTGCCACACTATCAGTAACGATGGTAGGGAAATGGATTCTGGCAGCTTCACCTTCAGAAAGGAAAGTAGGGATAAACTTAACTCCGCTAACTACAGAAGTAGCTTTAGGCATACTGATAGTCTTTTTAGTGCCATCAGCATAAGTAATAACTAATTCATAAGCTGATTCACCTTCTTCTACTGATACTACATAATCATCAGCAGAAGTACCTGGAGTACCCGGAGTACCTGGTTTGCCCGGTTCACCTTGTTCTCCTTTTGCACCATTGTATAATTTAATGGTCTCTCCATCACTGAATTTGATTTCATAACCACCATTACCATCAGTGAACGGAGTACAGCTTTCGACATATTTGCCTGAGCCTACTTTGTCTTCAAGGGCCTTGATTGCATCTTTCACATTGGATATTTCTTGATCCAAGCGGTCGATGTCGTCATCGTAATCCTTACAAGATACAAATGTTCCTGTTGAAGTGACCATAAGGGCTCCAAACAGGATTGCACTTAAAAATTTTTTGTTCATAATAGAAAAACTTTAAATTTATAAATTTAAAAACTCAAAATGTTATTGTTATAAAAGGACTTTAAATCTTTTTCTGTGTCCGGATGGTGCTTTATATAGGAACTGCAAGGGAGATGCGCCTACAATTTTATGAAATGCGGCATAAAAAACGCTTTGGGATGCAAAACCACACTTCCTAAAAAGAGAACTGGCTGAATACGTACCCTCTAGTAATAAGGACTTTGCATACTCAACACGATACTTGTTAAGGAGCTGCTTGAAATTGCATCCGAAGTAGTTGTTCACCGCATTACTCAGGTAGGTCGTATTCGTGCCGACTATTGAACTAAACTTTTCTAAAGAGAGTTTTGAATCCAAATATACTTTTCTGATTTCTAGGTTATACAAAATGCTTTTATAGATCTCAAAATCAACTTTTCTTCCGGGCGCTCCTTTCTCGGTAGACAGTGTATTCCACTGCCGTTCTGCATCTTTAAACAGCTTTTCTTTCTGCGTTGTAGTAGAAAGCTCATTGCTTTGCGTTTGAAATAGAGCATCCATATTTTAGTCAGTTTCTATAATAGCCATAATTTCATCGGACAAAAGTACCCATTTTACTCTATTCTGCAAGACTTTCCACTAAAAATCTTTATAAAATACAGGAATATTTTAAGAAATAGGAATATCTCTATATTCTTTACCTTACAAACAACCATAGAAAGCCCCATAGACCTATTAAAACAAGACATTACTTTCACTATACACCTTAATATAATAGCATAAGTACGCCGAAGAAGTTAAACTTATAACAGTCAAAATATAGCTTAGTCTCTATAAAGCGGAATCCAGAACTTGTAAATTATCCCTTTATTCAACAAAACAAACCAGAAAAGAACAAAATAATCCAATATAAATATGTCATTCATTTTCTAATTAAGAATTATTCAAACTCCCTAAACATGGGATTTTTTTTGTTCACCCCTAAATACATTTTAACTAATATAGCTTACCGTATCACTTCTATTAACTAAAATAGAAAAAAAGATATTTAATAATCATTTTTTACATTCATATAAAGACAATTTTTATCACCTTTACACATCTTATCTATATATTTGGCTACCTTTGGACAAAAGTCACTATATTTGCGTTTATGAAAACATATACAAGCAATCACATCGTATTTTTTTCGCCTACACATACGTCTGCGAAAATAGCCCGTGCCATCGGAGAAAGTATAGGTATGGGCAGAAGAATAGAAATAGATCTCACTACGGATGAGAATAGTAGCCCACAGGAATCTTTTTTCCTTCCGATTGCTCATCCGTGTAATAATCTATAAATACATGATTGGGATTCAAAGAGTTATAGGCATTCATAATACTGACGTTCCAAATCCGTTCTCCATGTTTTGTCTTTTTGTGAAAGTTGAATCCTAGATTCAACTGATGACTGGCGGGCAGACGGTAGTTATTTCGAGAAGAGCTATATTCAAAGGGAAAAACAACCCCGTTGCCTGTATTTCCCATATGTCCCCATCCATAGCTTCCTTCGGGGAGAATGATGGTTGCTTTCTCTTTGGGCAGGGTGGCAGTATTTCCTGAAGCGTAAATCCAAGAAGCGCTCATGTATACTTTTTTGTTGAGGCGCCTGTTTATCGTGATGTTCACGGAGTGGCGTCTGTCGTATTTATAGGGAAAACGTTTCCCTCCATTTACATTTCCTTTACTGAATATACGGTCGGCTTTAGCCAAAGTATAATTTATCCATCCGGTAGTACGTCCGGTTTTCTTTTCCAGCATGAATTCTATGCCGAAATTGCGTCCTTTGCCCATTTCTACTTTCTCTTCCCAATGAATGGAATTACCGACTAGAGTATTACCATCTTTGTATTCCAGTACGTTTTTCGTCATTTTGCTATAGCCTTCTACAGAAAACTCCCATCCTTGAATACCTGTATAGTAACCCCCGATAGAAAATTGGCATGCTTGCATCGGGAGGATCTTCTGTGTGACCGGTACCCATAGATCAGTGGGGAGAGAGAGATTGGATGAAGAAAGTAAATGTACATATTGTGTCATGTGGGTATAGGCCGCCTTGAAAGTAAGGTTGGGACTGGTTTTGAAACTAACGGTAATGCGAGGTTCCAAGGAGGCATAAGTGTGCTTTTGTACTTGGAAGAGTGAGAAATGTGCGCCTATATTTGTTTTCCATTGTTCGTTCCATTTGAAATCATCTTCTACATAAAGGGAAATTTCGTGTGAGTGTGTCGCTTCATTTCCTCCGATGGTGTATGTTTTATCAGGTTGTTCTTGTTCATTCGGAGAGTGCACAAATGTATGTTGGGTTTCGGGGCGGAACGTATGGTAGAGATAGTTTCCTCCGAATTTGATGAAATGGGAGGGGGATGGATGAAAGTCGAAGTCAGATGTTAATCCCCAATCTTCTATACCGGAATAATATTGGCTGTCAAGGTGTTTGTTGGCGGACGTGAAATTGTTTTTTATATTGAATCGGAAACGGTTATAGGATAGGGTGATGTTATGGAACAGACGATTACTGACTATGTGGTTCCAACGTAATGCCCCTAATGTACTTCCCCAAGCCATGACTTGTCTCTCTCTTGTGTCTGTCTCCTTTTCTTCTTCAAAGTAATAAGAAGAAGTATTTGTAAAACTGGCATGATCTTTGCCATGATAAAAGGAGAAAAACAGGCGGTCACGGTCACTGAATCGATGATTTAGTTTTGTGTTGATATCATATAAGTAGTAACCTCCTTTCGTATCTTTATCCATGAAAGGCTTGATAATTAAATCGGCATAACTGCGTCTGGCAGAAATAATAAATGATGTCCGGTCTTTCCATAGAGGACCCTCAAAGTGCATTCGAGAAGTCAGCAGCCCGATGGTCAGACTGCCGTGATAATTCCTCATATCTCCATCGTTAGTGCGTACATCAATGACGGAGGACAGTCTTCCTCCGTAACGGGCAGGAAAACTGCTTTTATACAAATCGACTTTCTTGACCGATTCTGGGGTAAAGATGGAGAGAATACCTAGTGTATGGTCCACATTATATAAGGGTACACCGTCTAGCAGATAAAGATTCTGATCGGGACTTCCTCCACGTACATACAGGCCACTGGTACCGGTTATACCTCCTTGTATACCGGGCAGAAGCTGGATTGATTTTAATACATCTGCCTCACTCAGTAAAGCAGGGGTATTTTTAATATGTGTCAAAGGTATATTGTTTGCTCCCATACGGCTACTTTGAAAGCCTGTTTCCATTTTATCAGAAAGGACAACGATTTCTTCCAATGTATTATCGTTTTTAAGTTGGACAGTCAGCAGCGTATCTTTACATAAATACAATGCTATTTGTTTTGAACCGTAACCTATATAGGAAAAATTCAGTTCAGTGTTTCCTTCGGGCAGTGTGATACTGAAGAATCCGAATGGATTTGTGATTGTTCCTTGTTTATTTTGCTGGTCATAGATATTGGCACCTATCAGTGTTTCTTTCGATATTTCGTCCAATACATAACCGTTTAGTGTAAAATGTTGTTTTATAGGAAGTGACGTTGTTTTTTTCAATATGATATGGTGTTTGGTAATCTCGAAACTGATGTCTTGTTTAATGAAAGCTGTTTGTAGAATAGTTGTTAATGGGGTTTCTTTCAGATCGAGAGTTATGGGATGTTTGAGTACAACTTCTTCGCCATAAATAAAAGAATACTCTGACAGTTGTTCTATTTTAGCTGTAAACTCCTTTAAACTAGCCTGTTTCAGATAAATATT
>ENA-USZK01001185-USZK01001185.1-human-gut-metagenome-genome-assembly--contig:-NODE-1185-length-11246-cov-2.991405_pt1 | contig 11246 bp, 10 predicted proteins | sample MGYA00250043_ERZ773534 | MGnify/ENA primary metagenome ERZ773534 (study PRJEB29103, sample SAMN06112056) | human gut metagenome | biome: human gut; feature: ankylosing spondylitis patient; material... | reverse complement strand
ATAAGCTATGTTAACTGGCGTGGAAGATTTAAGCAACTGGGGCAGTGGTTTGATAAAGAAGCAGCCGTAGAAAAATGGCTTGCTGACTACGACGCCAAAGCTGCGGAGCTTGCGGCAAGAATCAGGGATATGATTGGGGACGAAACCTTTGCTGTATTGGAGGCCAATTCCGTTCATTTTGGTTCCTATTACATCTATCGCAGCGGCGGGCCGGGTGAGCTTGTCTACGATGAGCTGAAACTCACGCCATCAGCCGGCGTACCGGAGAATGTCTGGGGTGAAGTGGTCGATGCGGAATACTTTTCCCTGATCGATGCAGATCACATCTTCTTCTTTAGCGATGACGGCAGCGCTGGAGACACGGGGGACCTTGCCGTGTGGAAGAATATGAAAGCTGTCAAAGCCGGCAACGTTTACTTTGGTATCAATGAGGATCAGTATAATATGGCTTTTACGGCGATGGGAAAGGAACTCTATTTGGAAAAACTCGCGAACGCGATTCTGAACCATGGAGACGTTGAGTAAGGAAACAGGCGCGGTTGCGGGAATATCGCAGAGACAAGAGAGATACAAACGCTCCGCGCCGGCTTTTCTGATTATTCTTGCCGCATTGGTGCTGCTTGGATTCTCAATGGTTCTCTCCGTCTGCACCGGCATTGCTGGCGGTAGCTTCAAGGTCTTTGCGGAAACGGTTATATACCCCGCCAAGGCTTCTGATGTTGGAATGATTATGTTGGAAATGCGTATGCCCAGGGCGCTGGCTGCCGGGCTGACAGGAATGGCCTTCGCTCTCTCCGGCACTGTGATGCAGGGAATTACCAGAAACCCCCTGTCGGACGCCGGCCTTCTGGGGATCAATGCGGGAGCCGGTTTCTTTGTTGCACTGTCCGCAATTCTGTTTCCCGCCGCATCAGACATCGTGAAAACATGCGCCGCCTTTGCCGGAGCCGCTCTTGCGGTATTCATGGTCTATGGTTTCGGCGCCAGCAAACATAGATCCGAATCTTTTCGGTTCATTCTGGCAGGCGCTGCTGTATCAGCCCTGCTTACTGCGTTGAGTCAGGCGGTTTCTCTGGCGTTTGGGATCGTGAAAGCCCTTTCTTTCTGGAGCGCGGGCAGTTTGTCCGGTGTGACATGGCAAAGCTTGAAAATGCTATCCCCGGTGATCCTCTCAGCCAGTGCGCTTGGTTTGCTTTTATCGAGCCGGCTATCAGCGCTGGCACTGGGAGAAGATAGTGCCGCCAGCTTGGGTGTAAATGTCCGCACGGTCAGGCTTTTCGGTATGCTTGTGGTGTTGCTGCTTGCGGGAGCCAGTGTATCGCTCGTGGGAGGCATCGCATTTATCGGTCTTATCGTACCGCATATATCCCGACTTCTTGTGGGCGGTGATTATCGCAGGCTGGTTCCCGTGTCTGCGCTCATGGGCGGCGTTGTGCTGGTGCTGTCGGATATTGCGGCGCGCATGATAAACGCCCCTTTTGATACGCCTGTCGGCGCACCGATATCCATCCTCGGCGTGCCCGTCTTTTTTGCGCTTACTTTCAGGAAGGAGGGCATGGTCTTATGAAAAAGAAAACCAGGCAGCTCCTTATCCTCAACGGTCTTCTTATCCTGATTGTGGCTGCGGCTATCTTATCCGTTAACAGTGGTTACGCAAGAATTCCCTTCTCGACTGCGGTTCACAGCATATTCCAACCGCATATTGAGGGAACCTCCGTAGTCGTAGCGCAGTTTCGCGTTCCGAGAATCGTCCTCGCCGTTTTATGTGGGATAGGTCTGGCACTTGCCGGATGCATTATGCAGACTGTCACGGGGAATCCGCTGGCCGATCCGGGGATATTGGGCATAAACGCAGGGGCGGGATTTGCCGTTATGCTGTTCCTGACATTTTTCCCTGCACTGCATATACGTACCATGGCATACCAGCCGATATTTGCCATAGCGGGCGGGCTTTGCACAACGGGACTGCTGTATCTTTTTGCAAAGAGGAACGGTAAACTCCGCCCAATATATTTTCTGTTGGGCGGCATCGGTCTTGCGTCCCTATTTTCTTCGTTTATGCTGATCATGGCCGCGAACATGGATAACAGCAGCTATCAGCTCGTGGCAAGATGGCTGGCAGGAAATATTTGGGGAACGAGCTGGCATCAGGTTCTTGCCCTGTTGCCCTATATGCTCATACTGGTTCCTTTTCTTCTTACAAAGTCGAACATACTGGATATTCTCCTCTTAGGAGAGAATACGGCCATTTCTCTGGGGATAGCCGTAGAGAGGGAGTTGAGACTGCTCCTGATTGCATCGGTGGCTCTTACCTCTGCCTGCGTTGCCGTCAGCGGAGGGATCGGTTTTGTGGGACTGGTAGCGCCGCATATGGCACGAAGGCTGATCGGAGGCAGACACCACGCCCTCATGCCTGCCTCCATGCTGCAGGGGGCGCTGTTGTTGCTTTTGGCAGACACGCTGGGACGGTCTGCCTTTCAGCCGAGGGAGATCCCGGTTGGTATCGTGATCTCCGTGCTTTCGGCTCCGTATTTTCTGTTCCTGCTCCGCAGGTATTTTTAAGGGAGGACGTCTATGCTTTCACGTATGCAGGCAAAGGGTTTGTCTGCCGGATATAACGGGGAGGCCGTCTTCAGGGGGCTTGACTTAAAAATCCCTGAAGGCAGCATAACCACCTTGATAGGCTCCAACGGCTCTGGAAAATCCACCATACTGAAGACACTGTGCCGGATCATTTCCCCAGATTCCGGCGCAGTATACCTTGATGGCGAAGCGATCCACGAAATGCCGACAAAGCGTGTTGCCCAGAGACTTGCGCTGCTGCCGCAGGGAGCGCAAGCCCCTGCCGGCATCACAGTCGGCGACCTGGTGGAATACGGGCGTTTTCCTTACAGGTCGGCGCTAAGCGGTCTCGGCGAAAAGGATCGGGAGATCATCCAGTGGGCTCTTGCCAGTACAGGCATGAGTTCCCTTGAACATAGAGAAATGGAGAGGCTTTCGGGAGGTCAACAACAGCGGGCATGGATCGCCATGGCGTTGGCGCAGAAAACCGGATTGCTGTTTCTGGATGAACCCACGACCTATTTGGACATCTCGCACCAACTGGATATATTGTACCTTCTGCGCCGCCTCAACCGGGAAAATGGTGTTACCATCGTAATGGTTCTTCATGATTTAAATCATGCCATCATGTTTTCCGACTATTTGGTGGCGATCAAAGACGGGACACTGCACAGCGCAGGTACGCCGCAAGAGGTTATTACCCAGCAGGCGTTGCGGGAAATCTTTGATGTAGAAGCGGAGGTCATTACACATCCGGTATTAAACGTTCCGGTATGCCTCCCCTTCAGGATAACGGAGCAGAACAAAAAAACAGGAGGTTCGAACACATGAAAAAAGGGGTGCAATCAGTGCTGTTCTCCGTGCTGGTGGGTGCGCTGCTGCTGTGCGCAGGATGCGGCAAATCGGGAGACATCTACACGGCGGGCGTTTATACGGCTTCCGCTGAAGGTTATTCCGGTCCGGTTACCGTAGAGGTAGAGTTTGACGGGAGCAGCATATTGTCTGTACATGTCCTATCTCACAGCGAAACAGTAAAGATCTCAGACCGCGCAATAGATGAACTCCCTTCCCGGATCGTGGAGGCGCAGACCTGGGATGTGGATGCCGTTTCATCTGCAACATTTACCAGCGATGCCATTCGTGAAGCGGTCAGAGATTGCCTCGCGCAGGCGGCGCTCCGATGAACCATTTGCGTTGCAAAGGATATTTTGCGGTGATAGAATGGGTGAGATGAAGGGCAAGTCAAAAAATCAGCCATAGCTGCTGTTTTAAGTGCTTTTCCAGCGAAGTGCCGCAGGCATTTCGCTGGAGATTCCATATATGGCTGTATGAACTCCCTTCTATGCGCAAAAGAATATCGCGAATCCTCCAAGCAAAGGTATATGTGTTTAGTATAAAATGTGTCACTCTCATTGACAAACCCAATATGCTCGGTTATAATATACCAGTAGTATATACCGGCGGTATATTTGGAGGATGGCAATGGAACGAGCGGAAACCCAAAAGAAGATCCTTGAGATTGGGAAAAGAGAGTTCTTGGAGAAAGGCTTCAAGGACGCATCTCTGAATAAAATCGTCGCGGAGGCAGGCTTCACGAAGGGTGCCTTCTACGGCTACTACCCGGATAAGACCGCTCTGTTTGAAGACCTTGTGGGCGAGACCGCAAGCGAGCTGCTCACCCGCTTCAAGGCGGCACAGGATGATTATTTTGACCTTGTTCCGGAGGGGAGAGCAAAAGACAGTTTGGAGCTTTCCACCCAGCACCTGCATGAGCTTGTCGCGTTCATGTACGACCATTTCGACGAATTCAAGCTGATCCTCTGCCGGGCGGAGGGAACGGGCTATGCGGATTTCATCGAGGTGCTGGTGGATCTGGAGGTCGATCGATCCGAAGAATACTACGCCCTCCTCAGAAAAAACGGTATGCTCTCCGGGAGCATGACTCGTCAGCTTCATCACATGATCACAAGAGCCTACTTTACGGCAGTGTGTGAAACCATCGTCCACGATATGCCGAGAGAGGAAGCCATGAAATACGTCGATGAACTGGCTATCTTTTTCCACTCCGGCTGGAGCGGACTTTTAAGGCTCGAATGAGCCTTAAAAAATAACTGTCGGTTAGTTGCCTCTAACCGATGCGGCGCATCCTCCAACAAATCCATATATTTTAAGAAAGGAACACGGAATATGAGCAAACAGAAAAAAGAAAAGCAGCCGCCGGTGCTGGGCAGGCTGCTGGCATATGCCGGAGGGCATAAGTGGCTGTCCGTCTTGGGCTGCGGGCTGTCCGGCGTTTCGGCGGCGGTCGGCATTTTCCCGTTCGTCTTTGTCTGGTACGCGGCCAGAGGCATTTTAACGCCGGGAGGCGGCGTTCCGGCAGGGCTTGCCCGCTACGGCTGGTACGCGCTGGCGGCGGCGCTTCTGAGCGCGGCGATCTATTTCGCCGGGCTCATGTGTACGCACCTTGCGGCCTTCCGGGTGGCGACGAATATGCGAAAGGCGGCGGCCGCCCATCTCGTTGACCTGCCGCTGGGGTACTTTAACGCCAACCTCACGGGGCGGCTGCGCAAGCAGATCGACGACAACGCGGCGCTGACAGAAACGCTCCTTGCCCACACTATCCCCGACGCGGTGGGCGGGATCGTAACGCCGGTACTGGCGGTGGGGCTGCTCTTCGTCTTTGACTGGCGCATGGGGCTTGCCTGCCTGATCCCCATGGTCATCGGGCTTGTCTGCCTGATGACCATGATGACCGGGACAGGCATGAAGTTCTTTGAGGAATACCAGCGCGCCGGAGAGCGCATTTCCGCCGAGGCCACGGAGTATGTCCGGGGCATCCCGGTGGTGAAGGTATTCCAGCAGACGGTTTACTCCTTCAAGAGCTTTCATGCCGCCATCCTCAGCTACCGCGACCTTGCCAGTGGCTACGCCATGATGTGCCGTATGCCCTACACGCTGCTTACGGTGGTGCTGAACGCCATGTTCCTGCTTCTCATGCCCTTGGGAATGGTTCTCATCGGCGGCGTGGCAGACGGCTGGGCAGTGTTAGCCGATCTGGTGTTTTACATCTTCTTCGCGCCCCAGCTGGCCTTTATGATGGAGCGGCTGATGTACGCGGTCAACGCACAGATGGAGGCCGCCGAGGCAGTGAACAAGCTGGAGGCGATACTCCGGGAGTCGCCCCTTCCCGAGCCTGCGGCGGACAGCGGAAGCAAGCCCGCAGACAGCGGCATTTCCTTTGAGAATGTCACCTTTTCCTATGACGGCGCAGACAGGCCCGCGCTGACGAATGTGAGCTTCCACCTGCCGCAGGGGGAGGCGTGGGCACTGGTGGGCCCCTCCGGCGGCGGCAAGACCACCATCGCCCGGCTGATCCCGCGCTTTTTCGATGTGCAGGCAGGGGCGGTGCTCCTGGGCGGACGGGATGTGCGCAGCATCCCCACCGCGGAGCTGATGGAGCAGATCTCCTTCGTCTTTCAGGAGGTGCGCCTGTTTAAGAAGAGCATCCGCGACAACATCCGCGCCGCCCGGCCGGACGCCACCGAGGCAGAGATATTACACGCGGCGCAGCTTGCCCAGTGCAGCGATATTCTGGAAAAGACGCCGGGCGGGCTGGACGCCGTGATCGGCACCAAGGGTGTGTACCTCTCCGGCGGCGAGATGCAGCGCATCGCGCTGGCCCGGGCGATCTTAAAGGACGCGCCCATCGTGGTGCTGGATGAGGCCAGTTCCTTTGCAGACCCGGAGAACGAGGCGAAGATACAAAAGGCCTTCGAGGCGCTGATGAAGGGCAAGACCGTGTTGATGATCGCCCACCGCCTGTCCACGGTGCGGAACATGGATCGCATCCTCGTCATCCGGGACGGCGGTATCGCCGAGGAAGGAAAGCATGATGAGCTTCTCGAAAAGGGCGGCGTATACGCCGCCATGTGGGAGGAATACCAAAAGGCCGCGCAGTGGAAGGTAGGAGGTGCCGCATGATCGAACGCATCCGCAAAAAATACGCCATGACGGAGAAGGGCGCAAAAGACTATGTGTCCGCCGTGTTCTGGTCCGTACTGGTCAACATCAGCAAAATGCTGCCGGTGGGCGTGCTGGCCACGGCACTCTCCGGCATTGTCGAGGCACTGACAAACGGCACCGACCCAAGGGCGGGGCTTACGCGCTTTCTGGCCGCGGGCGTCCTTGCCCTCGCCGCGCTCTTTGTGACCTTTCTGATTCAGTACAAAGCCCTATACGAAGCCACCTACCGGGAGAGTGCCAACCGCCGCATCCGGCTGGCGGAGGTGCTGCGCCAGCTCCCGCTGTCCTTCTTCGGAAACCGGGACCTGACCGACCTGACCACCACCATCATGGGGGATACGGAGACGCTGGAAAAGGCATTCTCCCACTTTTACCCCGCCATGCACGGCGCGCTCATCTCCACGGCACTGATTTCCGCAGGTATGCTGCTTTACGACTGGCGGATGGCATTGGCTCTTTTGTGGGTGGTGCCTGCGTCGCTGCTGATGGTCTATCTCTCCCGGCGCATGGAAAAGCGGCATATAAAGCAGGGGCTTGTCACCCGTCGCGCGGCCACTGACGCCATGCAGGAGGTGCTGGAGTGCGCGCCGGAGATCAAGGCGTGCAACCAGAAGGCGCGGTATATCGCCGACCTGAACCGCAGGCTGGATGAGGCGGAGCGGGACACCATCCGGGGCGAGCTGTTCACAGGCTCCGTAGTCACGGCGGCGCAATCCTTCCTGAAGCTGGGCATCGCCACCACCGTCCTCACGGGGGTAACGCTGATGAGGCGCGGCGACCTGGCGCTGATCCCGTTTCTGATGTTCCTTATCGCCGCCACCCGGGTATATGACCCCATCGGCTCCATGTTTGCCAACATGGCCGCGGTTTTCGCCTGCGAGGTGCGCATCGAGCGTATGCAGGAGATCGAGAACGAAAAGCGCATGACCGGTCTGACCGAATATGATCCCGACGGCTACGACATCCGCTTTGAGCATGTGACCTTTGCCTACCGGGAAAAAGAGGACGTGCTAAGAGACGTCTCCTTTACGGCGAAGCAGGGACAGGTGACGGCGCTGGTGGGCCCCTCCGGCGGCGGCAAATCCACGGCGGCCAAGCTGGCAGCCCGTTTCTGGGACATAGCGGAGGGAACGGTGCGGCTGGGCGGTGTGGATGTGTCCACGGTGGACGGCGAGGCACTGCTGAAAAACTACGCTATCGTATTTCAGGATGTGGTGCTGTTTGCGGATACCGTGATGGAAAACATCCGCCTCGGCAAGCGGGACGCCACCGACGAGGAGGTGCTGGCGGCGGCGAAGGCGGCGCAGTGCGACGCCTTTGTATCCAAGCTGCCGGAGGGCTACCATACCCTGATCGGGGAAAACGGCTCCCGGCTCTCCGGCGGCGAGCGGCAGCGCATCTCCATTGCCCGCGCCATCTTGAAGGACGCGCCGGTGATTTTGCTGGACGAGGCCACGGCCTCGCTGGACGTGGAAAACGAAACGGCGGTGCAGGCGGCATTGTCCGGATTGATCAAGGATAAGACGGTGCTCATCATCGCGCACCGCATGCGTACCGTCATGAACGCCGACCAGATCGTCCTGCTCTCCGGCGGCCGCGTGGTTGAGATGGGTTCTCCGGCCGAGCTGCTGAAAAAGAACGGCCTGTTCCGCCACATGGCGCAGCTCCAGAGCGAGAGCATGGAGTGGACGGCGTAGAAAGTTGCGGGATAAACAGGATTCCGAATGCAATATCGGAAAACGAAGTATCGAAAACAAGGAGGAGTTTATGAAAGAAACAAATAAATGGTCTGTCAGGGATGTGATCACCACGGTGCTGCTTTCGGCGGTGCTGATCGTGATCCAGCTCGTCGTCAATATGGTCTGCATGGCCAACGACTTTGTCAGCATGGTGCTGTCGGTGGGGATCACCATGTTCCTCTGCGCGCCGGTCTATATGCTCATGGTCAGCCGGATCGGAAAGCGTTTTGTGACGCTGATCTATATGACGATCCTCGGCGTGATTTTCCTGCTGATGGGCAACTGGTTCTTGCTTCCTTATTATGTTCTCGTGGGGATCCTCTGCGAGGCGATTCTCTGGAAGGAAGGCTCCTGCCAAAAACCGAAACGGCTGACCGCTTCATGGACGGCGGCGAGCCTGCTGTACAACGGGGTCAATCTGCTGCCCATCTGGTTCTTCTGGGACACCTACTACGATTTTGCGCTGGCAAGCGGTATGGAGCAGAGCTACATCGATTCCTATGTGCGTTACTACACCTCTCCCGGCTGGCTGGCCTTTATTCTGCTGTTTACGACGCTGATGGGCTTTTTAGGCTGCATGGTGGGCAGTCGGATGATCCGCAGGCATTTTCAGAAGGCCGGCGTTCTATGAGAGCGGACGCATCCTTTGCGGTGCCGGTCAAGCTGTGGGCGCTGCTGTGTGTCTTTGCCGGAGTAACGATCGGCGGGAATGTGCTGCTTACCTGCATCCTGACCGGCGGGGCGCTTCTTTATCTCGTCTTACAGCGGAACTTCCGCCTTGCCGCGTCCTATGGCTGCTTTTATCTGCTGCTGGCGCTGCTGCTGTACGGCATCCGCTTCCACGGGCTGCACATGCCGGTCTTTTCGGAATTTTATGTTCTGATGTTCTGGAATCTGTCGCCAATCTTTCTGGTGTCATGGGATCTGATCACCACGCCGCCGGGAATGCTCTCCGCGTTTTTATCCCGCCTCCGTATGCCCACCCCGTTCATTCTCGGGCTTCTTGTGGTCTTTCGCTTCTTCCCCACCATGCGGACGGAGCTGAAAGGCGTAGGCAGGTCCATGAAAAACCGAGGGCTGACCGCGGCGGGGCAGCTGCTCGCGCATCCCGTGCAGAGCATGGAGTATGTGCTGGTTCCGTTTCTTCTTCGGGTATTGCAGCTTGCCGATCAGCTTTCCGTTTCCGCCGTTGCAAGAGGCGCGGAGCGTCCGGGCGTGCGCGGCAGCTATTATGAGAAAAGGGCCGGGGCGCGGGATCACATCGCGGCAGCCGTATGTGCGATAGTCACGGCTTCCTATTTGGTTTTGGAAAGGAGCATGGCATGATCGAGCTTACACGCGCTTCTTTTCAATACGAAAACTCAGACAGAGGCGTGCAGGACATTTCCCTTTCGGTAAAAAGCGGCGAATGCGTCGTGCTGACGGGGCTTTCCGGCTGCGGCAAGACCACCGTGACAAGGCTTGTCAACGGGCTTGCGCCGTCCTACTATCCCGGAGTTTTCAGCGGGAGCGTGAGGATAGACGGCAAGGACATATCAAGGCTTTCCACATGGGAGATCGGGCGTTTGGTGGGAAGCGTTTTTCAGGATCCCAAAAGCCAGTTCTTTTCCTCCGAGCTTGCCGGAGAGGTCGCCTTTCCCTGCGAGAATTACGGCCTGTCCGCCCGGGAGATACGGGAGAGGACGGACGCCGCCATAGAGGCGTTGCAGCTGTCCCGTTTGAAAGACAGGGCAGTTGACGTCCTCTCAAGCGGAGAAAAGCAGCGGGCGGCCATTGCGTCCGTATATGCCATGAAGCCAAAGGTCTTTGTGTGCGACGAGCCGACGGCCAACCTCGACGCCGCCGGGACGAGGCAGCTTGCGCAGACCCTTCGGCAGCTCAGGGAGCGGGGCTTTACCCTGCTCATCGCGGAGCATCGGATCGACTGGCTGATGGGGATCGCAGACCGCTTTTTGTATCTGCGGGACGGCAGAATAGAGGCCGAGTATACACCGGAGGATTTGCTCTGCCTGCCGGAAGCAGACATCTTGGGCATGGGTCTGCGCTCTCCGCACGAGGGAAAGAGCCTTCCCGCTCCCTCCGTATTGGACGAAAGCCCTGCCGTCTTGAAGACAGCAGGGCTCTCGAAAAGAATACGCAAAGAAGTTATTTTTGAGGATATTTCGCTGTCCGTTCCAAAGGGCAAAGTGACCGCCATAACGGGGCAAAACGGCGCGGGGAAAACCACCCTTGCGCAGATCCTCTGCGGGCTGGCAAGGCAGACAAGGGGACATATCCTGATAGACGGGAAAAAGGCAAGAGCGGCGGTCCGGCGCAGGGAGATCTATTACTGCGGCAACGACACGTCAACGCAGTTTTTTACGGCGAGTGTGGCGGAGGAGTTGCTGCTGAATACCGAATTGACAGAAGAAAACAAAGACCGTGCCAGACATTTGCTCAAAGAATTTGGCCTTTACGAGTACAGGGACGCGCACCCGTCCGCCCTGTCCGGCGGACAGAAGCAGCGCCTTGCCATTGCCTGCGCCATCTTTTCCGGCCGCAGGATACTGATCCTTGATGAGCCCACCAGCGGCCTTGACGGGCAGAACATGCGCCTCGTCGCAGAAAGGCTGAAAAGCGAAGCGCGGAACGGCAGAACCATTCTCGTGATCACCCACGACAGGGAACTGATCGAGAGCTGCTGCGATACCGTTGTGGAGGTCGGTACAAAGCCCAGCGAGGTACAGTGAACACCTTTTGCCATTGAGCCATCGCGGGTCAAATGCACGAATGTTAGAATGACATTGACTATTATTGACGAGAAAACTCTGTTGTATTAGAATATCCTTATGATGGTAAGTGTAAGTACCCTCCAATTAAGGAGTGATATACAAGGAGTAAATCATGAAAAAGCCGCTATGCGTTATGGCCCTCGTGTGTATC
>ENA-USZK01001181-USZK01001181.1-human-gut-metagenome-genome-assembly--contig:-NODE-1181-length-11275-cov-14.903911_pt1 | contig 11275 bp, 16 predicted proteins | sample MGYA00250043_ERZ773534 | MGnify/ENA primary metagenome ERZ773534 (study PRJEB29103, sample SAMN06112056) | human gut metagenome | biome: human gut; feature: ankylosing spondylitis patient; material... | reverse complement strand
AGGATACGGCACTGAAGGAAACTGCTGCTGTGGAACAGACGGCTCCCGAGCCGACTACACCGCCCCGCCCGGTTGAGGAAGGCAAGCTGGTTTATCTGAAACTTTCCGAGGTTCATCCGTTTCACACATTCCGTCCGCACCCCTTTAAGGTACGGGACGATGCGAAGATGCAGGAAATCGTTGCTTCTATCCGCGTAAACGGTGTAATGGTTCCCGGTCTTGCCCGCCCGGAGAAAGATGGAAACGGCTATGAAATTGTAGCGGGCCATCGCCGTACCCACGGCAGTGAGCTGGCTGGACTGGAGGAAATGCCCTTTATCGTCCGTGAAATGACCGACCACGAAGCGGTACAGGCCATGAAGGACAGCAACAAGCAGCGTGACGGGATGCTCCCCAGCGAATTGGCCGCGCTGCTGGAACTCGAGGTTGAGGACATCAAGCATCAGGGCGGGCGGCTGAAAGGTGTTGCGGAAGGCGATGTCGGGAAACGCTCGGTTGAGATTGTAGGCGAGGCGCATGAAATGAACTATAAAAAGGTCATGCGCTACTTGCGGCTCAACTCCCTTGTGCCGGAGCTTCTGGATAAGGTAGACGATAAAAAGATGGGCTTCATGCCTGCCGTGGAGCTTTCCTACATCAAACCGAAAAATCAGAGGCTTATTGCTGTTTCCATTGACGGGGAGCAGGCTTCGCCCTCGCTGGCCCAGGCTAAACGGCTCCGGGAGCTGGATAAGGAAGGCAAGCTCAACGGCGATGTCATTGACGGTATCTTATCAGAACAGAAAAAGGAGGATCGAGGCGTGATTATTTCTACTGCGGAACTGGAAAAGTATTTTGGCAAGGAGGTCACTCCCGCCAAAATGAAAGAACAGATTATGTCCCTGCTGGATGACTGGAAAGAAAAACAGCCGCCGGAGCTGGCAAAAGCCCCGAAAAAGCAGGAACTTGACAAGTAACAACTTCGAGACACTTTGTCCCGAGGGCCCCGCCCTCGCGCAGAGGCTCTGGTGGTATATATCCCCCGTCGCCGCCTGTTTTTTAGTACAGCCGGGAGTGGGCCGTCAAGGGTGCAGCGCACCGCCGTTTTCGGCGGCTCGCCCTTGACGGTCTGCCCCGGCTGTGCTATTTCCCCGGCAAGCGGCGGGGGTATATCCTCCAGAGCCGCCCCCTTTCCCAAGACTGGGAAAGGGCGTGGGGTTTGGGTTGAACTTTCTTATTAAAATATCGGAGGTATGAACGATGAAACGACCCCTTGCTTATATCACCGCTGCATGGCTCGGCGGCGATAGCGAAAACGCAGAACTGGCGGCGCAGTATTGCCGCACCGTGTATGAGGCAGGCTTTTCTCCTATTTGCCCGCCCCTGTACTTGCCCCTGTTTCTCAATGATGCTGTTCCCGAGGAGCATAAAAGCGGCATCGACATGAGCCGTGACCTGCTCCGCCGTTCTCATGTGCTGGTTGTTTGCGGGCACAGTATGACCGAAGCCATGAAAAATGATATTGCCGTGGCCCAGCGGCTGGGAATTACGGCAACAACCCTTGAGGGCATCCTGACCGTCAAGGGACAGGGCCGCCGCTAATGGCAACCCTGTTTGAAGCCTACGTTACCAACGCCGGAAAGTACAGCGAGGGCCAGCTTGTGGGTGAAACACTGAAATTTCCCACAACCGCCCAGGAGGTGGAGGCTCTCTTGAAACGGATCGGCGTGGATGGCGTCCGCTATCAGGAAATTTTTATTACCTCTTTCGATGGGGATGTGCTGGGGCTCTATGACCATTTGAGCGAGTATGAAAATCTGGACGAGCTTAATCATCTGGCCTGCCTGCTTTCCGAGCTTACCTCATCGGAGCTGGAAACACTGGAGGCCGTCCTCGACAGCGGCGATCACTGTTCTTCGGTGCGGGACATCATCAATCTGACACAAAATCTGGACTGTTACGGCTTTTACCCCGGCGTATCCGATGAGGAAACGCTGGGGCGTATTTATGTGGACGATCTGGAAATGTTGGATGTGCCGGATCAGGTAAAACCGTATTTCGATTATGAGGCGTATGGCCGGGATGCCTGCATCCACGAAAACGGCCATTTTGCCCCGGGCGGCTATGTTGTCAAAGAAAGCGATCATTTCGTGGAAGTGTATCACGGCTTGCAGGATATTCCCAAGGAGCATAAGGTGTTCTCTTTCCCGAAGCTCTCTATCCGGGAGCAAATGGCCGCTTATCAGGAAATCATAGACGGTTCTTCTTTGGAGGGCTACCGTCAAATGCAGAAAAAAGACCGTGGGGATCGGTGATGGCACTTCGAGACAAATTGTCCCAAGGAAGGAGGCGGTGTAACTGATTGATGAAGATATTTCCCGGCGCACGATAGCCATATCTGTAAAAACGACCAAGCTGACGGCGCGGGGACTGGCGTATGTGCTGGGCATGGTGGGCCGGAAGATCCGCAAGGCATACCGTGGGCGGCAAGTACCGCATGGCAAACAAAGTGTGCGAAAGCTCATGGCCCACGGCACAGCCACCAACAGCATTGAGCTATCCGGGGATGCCAAGTCCTTTGACCGCGTGGCCCGGAAATGGAATGTAGACTATGCGTTCTATAAAACCGGGCCGGACAAATACCTGCTGTTTTTCAAGGCTGGACAGGCAGACGCAATGACCGCCTGCTTTTCTGAGTATTCCCGGAAAGTGTTAAGCAAAGCAAAATCGAACCGTGTTCCCATCCGGGAACAACTGCAACAGGCGGCAGATCAGCTTTCCAAAGAAAAGCCGAAGCAGAAAGAACGTGCAAAGGAGGTGGCCCATGAGGACAGATAAGATCAGAAAATATCTCATTCCGAACATTCCCTATCTGTTCATCCTGTGGGCGTTCCTCAAGCTGGGAACGGCCTACCGGCTGGCAGCGGGTAACGATTTTGCACATAAGCTCATCGGGCTGGGCCAGACGATTGGCCCGGCCTTTGCTGACTTTGCACCCGGTCTTGCTCCGCTGGATTGGCTTGTTGGTATTGTAGGCGCAGTTGGTTTCCGGCTGCTGATCTATTTCAAAAGCAAGAACGCTAAGAAGTTTCGGCGGGATGCAGAATACGGCAGCGCCCGGTGGGGAACGGAAAAAGACATCAAACCATTTGTTGATCCAAGGTTTGAAAACAACGTGATTTTGACCGGGACGGAGTTTCTCACGATGAACACCCGCCCTAAAATTCCCGCAAATGACAGAAACCTGAATTGCTGTATTATCGGCTCATCCGGCTCCGGCAAAACCCGCTTTTGGCTCACGCCCCAGCTTTTACAGGCTCATTCCTCTTATGTGGTGGTCGATCCCAAAGGCGGTGTGCTGGGACAGGTCGGAGCTTTCCTGCAAAAACGCGGGTACAAAATCAAGGTATTCAACAGCATAGATTTTTCAAAATCCATGCACTATAACCCGCTGGCGTATATCCGCAACGAGGCCGATATTCTGAAATTCGTGGATGCCCTGATTTCCAACACAAAGGGCGAAGGCAAGGAAGGCGATCCATTCTGGACGAAATCGGAAACGCTTTTATACTGCGCCCTGATTGCCTACATCATTTTCGAGGGGCCTGCCGAGGATCGGAACATGAATACCCTTGTGGATATGATTTCCGGCATGGAGGTCAAGGAGGATGACGAGGACTTTATGAACGCGGTGGACTATATGTTTGCCGGGCTTGAAAAGCGCAAGCCGGATTGCTTCGCGGTCAAACAGTATAAAAAGTACAAATTGGCCAGCGGCAAGACGGCAAAAAGCATTTTAATTTCCTGCGGTGCGCGGCTGGCTCCCTTTGACATCCCGCAGCTTCGTGAAGTCATGGCCTATGACGAATTGGAGCTTGACCGCATCGGAGATCGGAAAACGGCGGTATTCTTCATCATTTCCGATACCACGCAGACCTACAACTTTTTAGTGGCGCTTGCATTTTCGCAGATGTTCAACCTCCTGTGTGAACGGGCGGACAATGTTCACGGTGGCCGCCTGCCGCACCATGTACGGGTGTTGTGGGATGAGGCAGCCAACACGGGACAGGTGCCCCAGCTCGAAAAGCTGGTCGCGGTTATCCGCTCCCGTGAGGTGAGTCTTTGCCTGCTGTATCAGCAGTTGGCGCAGTGCAAGGCCATTTACGATAAACACGCCGAGACAATCCTCGGCAACATGGACAGCGTGGTGTTCCTCGGTGGCCGCGAAGCCAGCACCATCAAGGAAATATCCGAGAACTGGCTGGGAAAGGCCACAATCAGTATGCAGACCGACAGCCGCTCCCGTGGTCAGTCGGAAAGCTACAGTCAAAATACCCAGCGGCTGGGCCGGGAACTGATGACCCCAGCCGAACTTGCAACCATGCCGGGAGATAAATGTATTTTGCAGCTTCGGGGCCTACCCCCGTTCTTCTCTCCCAAGTATGATCTGAAACGGCATCCGAACTACCGTTATACGGCGGAGGCCGATAAACAGAAAAACGCTTTTGACCTCGACAGGCTCATTAACCGCCGCAGGCGGCCCGGTCTGAACGAGGCGTGTACGATGTATGAGGTGACTGTGCCGGACGATGCGCTCACAGAAGAGGACGAGGACATCCTCAACTATGATGACATCGACGATCCAGACGCCTTTGCATAAACGCTTCGAGACAAAGTGTCCCGAAGTTTGTAACCTGCCGCCTGCAAGGGCGGCTTTTTTGTTACCGGGAAAATCCCGGAGAAATGGAGGCTTATATGGCATTTTTCTCATCTGCAATCGACACTTTACAGACCCTCGTTATTGCTCTCGGTGCTGGCCTTGGCGTGTGGGGCGTGGTTAATCTGCTGGAGGGCTACGGCTCGGATAACCCGGGCTCCAAGTCCCAGGGCATGAAGCAGCTCATGGCTAAATAGATGTAAAAAACGCAGAAAGGAAAAGCACAATCCAGACGGACACGGCGGCGCAGTCAAGAAATATTTGTGAAATGGCAAGAATTTTGATATAATGAGGTCAACCACCCCGGCACTGGGAGAAAGGCGGGAAAATCAATGCACATTGGCTACCAACCGCTCTGGCGCACCCTAAAGGAGCGGAGAATGAGGAAAGAGGACTTGCGGCTCGCCGCCGGTCTTACCACAAACATGATCGCCAACATGGGAAAGGGCAAACACATCAGCATGGACACACTGACAAAGATATGCGAAACCCTTGACTGCGGGATTTTGGACGTGATCGAATTAGTCCGAGACGAGAAACAGACGCATGAGAGCGACTAAAACAGGCTGGCGAGAGAAGCTGCCGCTATGGGAAGCACCATTCCCACACGGCAGCTTTTTTCTATTTCCTGCGCCGAAAACTTATGCCGGAGTTTTTTATGACCGGGGAACGCTTGAATATTTTTATCAGAGCCGCTTTTTCATTCGGGGGCAGGTTTTTGGATTTTATCTGGAAGCCCTTGCAGAACGCTTCCACGAACGTATCAATCGTATTGTGGACAGGTGACTGCACGATACGCCGGATTTCCATGAATATTTCATCGGCGGGCGTTGTGACCGGCGCACTCTCAAAATCCTTTTCGTGGGCTTTTCGTATGTCGCGGAGGATAGCGTCCCATGCCTTGTGCGTGATATGGCAGAAAAAATCATCTTCCTCTATCATCCCTGCATCAAAAATCCGAAATGCCCGGTCAGTGACCGCTTCGGGATGTTCTTCCAGCAGCCGCGCCCTGTCAGCTGCCAGCGATTGTTTCAAATCATGGAAGCGCGAGGCGGCGAGGCCGTCCACATAGATTTCAACGTCTGCCAGCAGCTCCGCAAATTTTTCATGGGTGACAAGCTCACACAGCAGCCGATTATTGATGCTGCCGCTTTTCAGAAGCTCCACCGTCGCGTCACTCAAGCGAAGCTCCGACAAGGGAGCGTTTGGAAGGGTCCTGTTTTCCGTCCGACCGAGCAGGTAATCAACGGACACCTCATAGAAGTCTGCCAGAGCGATAAGGTTTTTGTGATTCATTTCTCTTGGCGTGTCCAGTTCATAGCTGCCGAGGGCGGATTTTGAAATGCCGGTAAGCTCCGCAAGTTCTTCCAGATTCAGCTTTTTCTCCACCCGCAAATCCTTTAGCCGCTCCGATATGCTAACTTCTGTTTTCATTGCCAGCCGCCCCTTTCCTGCGGCTGCCGCCGCCTTTTTCCCCATTATACCATACCATTCCGCAATCGTGGAATTTTTTGATTTTCGGGCAGGATTCCTTTTTTGAGGACATACAGGAGAGGGCGCAAAAATGTTCTATGCTATAGGCAGTTCATCGATGGATCATTCCAATCGAATGACCGGCCTGTAGGGATATGCTCCCCGGCGATGTAGCGCAAAGACCTGCGGAATGGGAAATGGAGGAACCCAGCCCGCAGCGAGCGTACCAAGGGGAGGGATACGCCGCCGTGAGATTCGGGGGCAGGAACGACAGCAGGGAGAACCGGCGAAAAATGAACACAAAAGACACCCGAAACACGACAGCGGACAGAGGGATAGAAGCCCCTGCCCGTACTGTCACAAAGGATTTTCGGGCGGCGCAGAGGGAAGAAAAGCTCTGAAAACCGCCCCGAAACACGACACTAAAACCGCTATCCGTCCGTTCCCGCTGTTACGGCAGAAATGGACGGATTTTCATAACAGGAGGCACTATGCCAAGAATGAGCCGGAAACGGAAGAATGAGCTTGCTTTCTTCCTCAACGACCGGGGGCGCGTGGCCTACAATGTGCTGTGCCGGAAATGTCGGCACATCTGTAAGCAGAGCTTCCGGGCAACCGTGATAGACTGCCCCCGCTACCTGTCGAAACGAGCAAAGAACAAGGAGGACATCCGCTGAATGGAATTTGAGTTTATGACCGAAGGAACACCCCTGCCGCCCTGTATGCCCCTGCCGCCCGTTCTGCTGCGGCTGCCTGCCAGCAGCACCGCAAAGGTGATGTATGCCCGTATGCTGGATGAAGCCCTTGCTTACGGCATAGAGGACGAGAACGGGATTTTGTATATCCACTTCCCCATCAAAGAGCTTGCGGCGGCACTTTCCCGCAGCACCATGACGATCAAACGCGCCATGAGCGAGCTTGACGATATGGGGCTTGTCATGCGGGTGCGGAGGGACTTTAGCAAGCCCAACAGGATTTATCTGCTGATACCAAAGGCAGATCACACGAAAACGGTCAAGAGCCGGAAAAATCGCATATTTGACGCTGGGAGCGCTTCGGACGAGGAATGTATCGCCGGAGCGTTTCCTATTAAAAAATCGCCGTTTTCCCCAAGTCAAGAGCCGGAGAAAACAGCCGAAAAATGCCACTCTTGCACGACAGAGGGCAGAAAGGAGCTTGTATGAGAACAGGGCTGACAAAGAGCCAGAAAGTCACGAAAATCTGCTTCGACGAGAAAGAGCCGCTGATCCATATCCGCACCCACAACACCGACCTCAAGAACAGGCTGACCGCCTATGCCGCAGCTTACCCCGGCGAGTGCCGCCAGACCGACGCAGACCCGGACACGGGCTGCATGGAATTTGAAATCCGCAAGGGGCGGTTCTCCTTTCGGCTGACTGCACCGTATAGCGCAGAACGCCGCAGGGCGGCAAGCGTGGCGGCGAAAAAGAGCGGCGTTCATAGAAAAGGCACTGGACGGTAAGATAATTATGCTTGACAAGTTTACTTGGCAGCGATATAATAATGACAAGAAAACTTGGAAGGGAGCGATTCTGTTCAATGAATAAAGAGAAGATTTTGGAAAGCAGCCGCAGAGAGAACAAAAACAGGGATTTGGCGGAGATGGAAGTAACCGCGCAGGCAGGAAATATTGCCGGACGTGTCGGTGCTGCGGTCTGCGTTGTTCTCACTCTTATCTTTCGTATCTTCACAAAAACATACTTTCTAAGTCCGTGGGTTGTTTATTTTAGCATCCTTACCACCCACACTCTTGTAAAGTATGCAAGTCTAAAGAGAAAAACCGACTTGTTCCTTGGCATTCTCTATTTAGCGATGTGCCTTACATTTCTTGCCTTTTTTGTCCTGCGGCTTGTGGAGGGCAAGGGATGAATGACGAGCTGAAATTGAAAAACAACCTCAAGGAAGCACGCGCAGAGAAAAAGCTATCCCAAACACAACTGGCGGAACTGATTGGTGTATCGAGAAACACAATCAGTTCCATTGAAACGGGGCAATTCAATCCAACCGCAAAGCTGGCATTGATCCTCTGCATTGCTCTGGACAAGAAATTTGAAGAACTGTTTTATTTTTAAGGAGGAAGCGAATGGATAATATCGCTCTGTTGATCTTAGGCATATTCATCTCCGTTATTGGAATCGTGAATATGACTGGAAATATCAGCACAATACATTCCTACAACCGAAGAAAGGTCAAGGAAGAAGATGTACCGAAGTATGGGAGAGCCGTCGGCACAGGTACGCTTATCATCGGTGTATCTTTGATAGCGGCATTTGTCACAGCTTTCTGGAGCGAAAAGGCAATGTATTTCATTGTTATTCCGGCGCTCGTCATCGGCTTGGGCTTTATCTTGTATGCACAGTTCAAGTACAATAAGGGAATATTCTAACTCATTTTTTTGAAAAACCTATTGACTGCCACCTTGGGGGATAGCTTATCCTGTTTGTGGAGGAGGTGATGGATCATGAAAAAATTGACGGGTATCGTGTGTCTGCTGGCATTGATGCTGACGCTGACTGCCTGCGCCGGGGCGGGGGATTGGAAATATGAGGACCTGCCGGGCGACTATGCCGTGTGGCGGATCAATAGCCAAGAGATCCCGCTGGTCTGTGTGGATGACGATGGTCTGACTGCCGAGCCGGTGGTGGAGGGCTATGTATACGCCGTGGCCTGGGACGAGAGTACCATCTATGTCCAGCAGCGTGCGGAGAAAGACAAGGGCGACATGGCCTATTACGCGGTGGCACTGGATTCCGGCGCGGTCAGCGGCCCTTATACAGAGACGGAGTTTGCCGCGGCCTGCGCGGAGCAGGGCGTGGACGCGGCCAATATTGGTTGGCAGGCGCAGAAAGACTGGAACAAGGTCTATGACAGGTAAGGGGTGCGGCAGATGAAAACGCTGTTGGACTGCCTGTTTGTGGCGTTGGGCGGCGCGGTTGGCTCCGTTTTTGAGCGAAGCAATCACAACAGATGAGCAGAGGGAAGCGTTTAAAACGATCATCCGATACTTGGACGGCATTTCAATAGCTGTTCCCAGCGATGTGCAGCAGTATCTTGATGAGATTAGAGAAAATGCTGATGCTGCTGTGACGCAAAGCGCATCTGCTGCACTTGCGGCAGCTATGGCAGACCCGGAAAAGTATATTCACGACAACAAGGAAATGCTCAAACAATATCGAACAGTTGCGGAATCAGAGGAATATAAGGCATCTCCCGCCTACCGACTGCAAGAATATCTAAAGCAATTCCAAAAGGAGAGCGGCTATAACGATGTATTCATTCCCGCAATGCAGAGGCTTAGCCCCGCTTACCGCGAGTATCACAAATCCCTGCAAGCGGCGAATGAGGTTTTCTTGCGGCATTTCCAGCAGGAGTGATTTTGTAAAAAAGTTCATAGAACAATTCCCGCCCACCAAAGCGCAATCGACGAAAAGCGGTTGCGCTTTTTTCCTGCCTGCCCCATACAGCGAGGAACGCCGCAAGGCGGCAAGCGAAGCGGCGAAAAAGTGCGGCGTTCATAGAAAAGTTGCAAATCTGTATGAAAGCATTGGTTGAAAAGACCTCTGACCGCATGATATAATCATGTTGGATAAGTTTAGCCATTTCATTAAATAGAGCTTTTTGTAGGGTTTTTCATGTATATGTGGAGGTACATATATGAGCAAAATCAGCAAATCCATTGTTATATCCGAGTTCTTATGGCTTCTATTTTTTTCCGTAGTCTTTTTAAAATTTGATTATACGCGGACAAAATTAGCCGTAGTTAATGCAATAGTTTGGCTTTGCATCGTACTAGTTTTTTCAATAATTATACTACAATTTCTAACCAGACAAGCATTTACGAAGGTACGGGGCATACTACTAGTGCTGATTTTCTTAATTATAGATCAGGTTATAAAAGCGCTACTATATTTTGCTCCGTCCGAAATCTCCATTCCTGTTATTCCCAATATTCTATCGATCCTCGTAATTCTGAACAAGTACCAGACCTTAGTACTTCAAGCAGCAGATAAATTCGCATCGCCTTATATTGTTGCGTGTGCAAAACTATTGCTGCTTCCCTTCTTTTTGCTATTGCTCTATCTGCTCTCAAAGAGTAAAAATCGTTTTAATTTCAAGACACCTATCGGCTATGCTGGTGTAACCCTAATTTCCTCGGCAATTTTATCGACGGTCCTAGACAGTTTAATTTATAAGGGAACACCAGACTATTTTTACTTAATTCCCTTGTATTCATCTGTGGATTTGAAGGATGTATTTGCCTTTTTAGGAGCAGGTTGCATTTTGTCAATCATATCAACAAACGAGAAAAATATGCAGAAGAAAACAACGAACATGGAGGCAAAATGATTTATCAGCAAGACTGGCTCATGCGTCAAATTGAAGCTATGATCCAAGCAGTTTTGGCTGTTGCACTTGGGATATCAGCCAACGAACAGACTGCAACTCAAATTGAAGATTCTAGTTATGGAAAAATGCTTGAAAAAATGATTGACGATGGGGACATTTGTGCAGCAGAAGATTTGCTGTTCAATGACTTGGATCAGTCGGATTTATCATGGCTTCAGATAGCCCTTGATTTCTATTCAAAGCTAAATAACTGCTCTGATGATTATTTAGCAATGCATGATTTTTCTCGTGAAGAAATTGATCAAGGACTTCGATACATCTGCACGTTGTTTGGTTATGATTTTTTGGTAAGCAATTAGTCCATACACTTGTTAAGACTTCCTGCGGATTCAAAAATTCAAATTTCTGGAGCAAAGATATACTGGATGTAAGTTAAGATACTGAAATTCTAAAATTGTAAACCACCTATTGAGGGCAGCTATTTTCGTACAGAAAACGGCTGCTCTTTTCTTTTGGCCATGAGCAGAAAGGAGCGACCATGACAAAGAAGAAAATACCGCAGACCATCGAGGAATGTAATGCCGAACTGGAACGCACACAGAAACAGTTGCAGCAGTACGAAAACCGAAGCAAGATGCTTGACCGCAAGCTGTCCGCCGAAAAACGCAAGGAGCGCAATCACCGTATTTTCCTGTTTGGCGGCTTTATGGAAAGCATCGTGCCGGAGCTGAAAACCAT
>ENA-USZK01001180-USZK01001180.1-human-gut-metagenome-genome-assembly--contig:-NODE-1180-length-11295-cov-3.924853_pt1 | contig 11295 bp, 10 predicted proteins | sample MGYA00250043_ERZ773534 | MGnify/ENA primary metagenome ERZ773534 (study PRJEB29103, sample SAMN06112056) | human gut metagenome | biome: human gut; feature: ankylosing spondylitis patient; material... | reverse complement strand
ACTGTGGTTCGACGGCCAGCGATACTTCGGCAGCACCCTGCCCGCTGTGATCCCCGTCACCAGCGCCTTCATCTTCATCGCCCTGTCCTGCATCCAGGGCCTGATGGACACCTATTCCTTCGTGCAGGAAGTCAGCCCCGTGAGCCTGGCCGGCGCCAGCCTGCACTGCTGGTTCCTGTTCGTGGTGCTGGCCGTGGCCGTGATCACCGGCTGGGGCCGCAAGTACGAGGGTCCCAACGGCGAGCCTGTGAAGGCCCTGCCTGCCCAGACCAAGTAAAAATCATCGCATAAGTCGCCCTGCGGAGCTTTCTCTCCCCGCAGTCTGGTGCAGACCGGCATGGCTAAATGTGCTTGCCGGTTCGCATCACATATTCGCATAATCATACACAGGAGGTAAATGAAGATGGCAGAACGCAAATATCGCCAGATCGACTCCCCTTGGATCGACATGAGTCATCTGGATTGGGGTCCCCTGACCGACGAACGGTACGCCCGGCACTTTTTCCGGGGGCATATATTCTATGGCCAGCAGGAGTACAGCGAGAACGTCTTCATCATCAAGCGCGGCCGGGTGGCCATGTGCCTGTGTACGCCGGAGGGCGATATGCGCAACACCATGGTGCTGGACGCCGGATGCATGTTCGGCAACCAGACCCTGTTTGACGGCAGCCCCAACTCCTGTCAGGCCGAGGTCGTCAGCGACGAGGCGGATGTGTATGTGATCCCCAAGGAGGAGGCCTCCTCCCGGATCCGGGACAACTTCCAGATGACCCACAACATCCTCATGCAGAGCAACCGCATCAACCGGATGCTGCTGACCCAGATCGAGCTGATGAGCTTTCACCACAGCGAGGGGCGGGTATGCTTTTACCTGCTGCACCTGGCTGAGCAGTATTCCGAGGAGAAGAACGGCCAGAAGCTGCTGTATATCCGCTTCACCCACCAGGACATCGCCGAGATCACCGGCCTGAGCCGGGTGTGCGTGTCCAACATCATCTCCGGCCTGGTAAAGGACAGGATCCTGATGAAGAAATCGGGGCTTTACTATGTGGTCCAGATGGACGCCCTGCGCCAGCGGATCAACGACTCCGGCGTGAGCTGTTCGGATTAAATTCGCCGGTTTGTAACGGCGTTTACAGGCCCGCCGGGCCCTTTCTGTTAGACTACGGATAACGGGTCCCCACGGGACAACCAATGACTTTATGGAGGAAAAGAAAATGTCTGTTAAGAATCTGGTCAGTGAATTTGTGAAGGAAGCCCCTCCCTATGTGGTGGGTGCGGACGAGCAGTCCAAGAGCATGCGGCCCGGCGTGACCAAGCTGCTGCAGCTGGCCACCAACGAAAACCCCTTCGGCACCTCCCCCAAGGCCGCCGAGGCCATTTGCCAGCAGGCTCCTCTGGCCAACCGCTATCCCGATGTCCGGGCCCAGGACCTGCGCAAGAAGCTGGCGGAGAAGCACGGCCTGTCCGTGGATGAGGTCATGGTCACTGAGGGCGCTACCGCGGGCCTGGGCTTCATCGCCGAGGTGTTCATCCAGCCCGGCGACGAGATCATCCTGACGCCCCCCACCTATCCCAGCTATTATAACTACGTCAAGCGCTGCCGGGGCAAGCTGGTGGAGGTCCCCCTGGAGGAGGACACCCTGACCCCTGACTTCAACAAGGTCCTGGCCGCCATCACCGACAAGACCAAGGCCATCTTCCTCTGCAACCCCAACAACCCCACCGCCACCCTCATCGACTCCGACGAGCTCCACCCCCTCCAGAAGACGCTGCCTGAGCAACTCCTGCCGGTCGTGGACGCGGCCTATATCGACTTCGTGGAGGACCCCAACTACCGGACCATGGTGGACGCCATCGCCGATGACGAAAACCTCATCGTGGTGCGTACCTTCTCCAAGCTGTACGGCATGGCCGGCGCCCGTATGGGTTATCTGATGGCCAACCGTGAGATCATCGAGTATCTGCAGCGGGATTCCACCGGCTTCTGCTGCAGCCGCATGGGCCTGCACGCCGCCGAGGCCGCCCTGGACGACGTGGAGTTCCAGGAGATGACCAAGAAGGGCAACCAGGAGGGCCGCGAGATCCTGGTCTCCTGCATGAAGGAGCTGGGCTTCCGGGTCTGGCCCTCCCACACCAACTTTATCTACTTCGATCCCGGTGTGGACGTGAAGTGGTTTGCCGACCGCCTGCTGGACTACGGCATCATCATCCGCGGCAACTTCAAGGCCAACCGCATCTCCATCGGCACCCCCGAGGAGGATCGCTTCGTCTGCAAGGCCATGCGCGAGATCATGGCCAACCGCTAACATACGCCATCTCCCGTTTTCTCTCCACACGCTGCCGGAGGGGGGCCCGGCCCCTCTCCGGCACGCCAGCACCTGCGGAGAGGGACGGCAGCCATAAAAATTTGCGCCAAGGCGCACAGAAAACGAGAGGAGACAGCTATGCAATCTTTGGGATTTGTGGAGACCCAGGGCTATGTGCCCGCCTTTGCCGTGGCCGACGCCATGGTCAAGGCCGCCAATGTGGAGATCGTCAAAAAGGTCTGGATCGGCGCCGCCATGGTCACCATCATCGTTCGCGGTGAGGTGGGCGCGGTGCGCACGGCGGTGGATTCCGGTGCGGCGGCTGCCAACCGGATGGACGCCCTGATGGGCTGCTACACCATCGCCCGCCCCACGCCGGAGCTGGTGGAAATGCTGCAATGCTGAGGAGGTAAAGAAAAATGCGTTCTTGGGGATTTATTGAAGTTGTCGGCTATATTCCCGCCGTTGCGGCGGCGGATGCCATGGTCAAGGCTGCCGACGTGACCCTGGCCGGCTGCGAGGTCATCGGCGGCGGCTATGTCACCGTGGCCGTCACCGGCGAGATCGGCGCCATCCGCACGGCGGTGGACGCCGGAGCGGCCGCCGCCAAGCAGGCGGGCCAGCTGCACTGCGTCTCTGTTCGTGCAGAGAATGAATGGGATGGCTTTGAAAAGGCCCCCAGATTCAAATATGAGGGTGTGGATATTGCCACCCCCAACCCCAATGCATTCCCGTCATTGATTTTCATTGGCGACTCTCATATGGCGCAGTACTATCTGCGCGCTCAGCGGCTTAGTGAACGCGAGCATGTCAACTTCGGCATGATTGCCAAAGCCGGATGGTTCCTCTTCAATGACCAGCGCATGGGGGACTATGCCCGTGCAGTGAAAGCGATTGTTGCAGACAAGCGTGTACACACGCTCGTCATCGGCAGCATGTGGGGCGGAAAAATTAAGGAGGAAGAGTTTTACCAGGTGGCCGCAACGGTCCGTCCGCTGCTCGAGACCCGAAAAGACCTGAAGGTCTATGTAATGCTGGATTACCCTTGGACGCCGAATGTCGGCGGCCAGCAAGGCATCTACGATCCTTTGAAGCACGTCAACCGTATTACGGGCGACGCCGTCGGCATGGTTCAGCCATTCCCAGCAGCCGATGACTGGAAGCGCGGCAATGAAGAAATCCAAAGAATTCTTGGTGACGCTGCTGAATATATAGACCCCACCCCTATTGTCTGCCCAGGTCAGAAATGCAATCTGCAGGCTTGGTATCGGGATGACGATCACCTGCAGCCCAAACGCATCGAAGCCGACGGCATCTGGGTAGACCGCATCTTTGAGCATGCTGCGGCTGCCGAATCCAAAGAGCGGAGCCGATGATTCAGGTCGAAGGCTGTGCGGCCATCTTTCGAATCGATGAGAATCAGCAAAAATCAAAGGAACCTCTTAGGGCTTGAGTGTTCACATACTTTGACGGAACGCTGACTCATTCGTTCTGCGTTCCGTCCAATTCTGCAGAAGCTTGAGGAGCTGCGGCCTGCCATAGAACCGCTTCTCATCAAACCTTCAATTCATCAGAAATGGCAGGCATCCAAGCGGCAGTCTCAACCCCGTGCCGCCCGATCGGGCTGTCGAAGGGGCTTAAGACCGGATTTTGATTAGCCAACAATCCTGCATTAATGCGCTAAGCACAAACCCTGATTAGGCGATGCCAAAATGAAAGCGCCATGAAATGGCGCATAACACATCAATCGTTTACTCCATTCAACACGATAAAGAGTCACGTTAATTTATTGGTTTACCGATTAAAGATGTACAACGCTTGATTTTTAACAAAGGTGCGTAGGTAAGTAAACGTTAACTAATTTACGAATCTAAACATACAAAGTTCTTTCCGTATAATCGATAACAATTCTCGTTCTAATTCTCAACGAAAGGACCTTGCTAATGAAGCCCTTCCGCCTTACCCGCCGTGCGCTTGGCAGCGCTGTCTGCATGACGCTCCTCGCTGGTACTGTTCTTTTTACTTCGCCGACGCCTGTTCACGCAGCAGCTCAGGGTAAAGACACTCTGGTATTCGTCAATTACCGTGATCTTCGAGATCTGAATCCGCACCTCTATGCCGGCGAAATGTTCGCTCAGGAAATGGTGTTTGAAGGGCTCGTCACCCTTGGCAATGACGGCAAGTATCACGGAGCAGTAGCCGAAAGCTGGGACATCTCGCCCGACGGCCGCGTGTACACCTTCAAAATTCGCCCGAATCTGAAGTTCACCGACGGCCACGTGCTTGACGCCTATGCTGTCAAGGCGAACTTTGATGCGCTGATTGACAACAAAACGCGTCACTCCTGGCTTGAAATGATGCGTCTTCTTGAAGGCGTAGAAGCGCCGGATGCCAACACGTTCGTTATTAAGATGAAGGAAGCCTACTACCCGATGCTCACGGAGCTTGCGGTTACACGCCCCTTTGCTTTTGTTTCGCCCAACGTCATGAAGGACGGCAAGACCAAGAACGGTCTTACCGCCTTTATCGGTTCCGGTCCCTATGTGCTGAAGGAGCATGTGGTTGACGAATACTCCGTCTTTGAAGCCAATCCGGACTACTGGGGCAAAAAACCCGCCATTAAGCGCATCGTCGTGAAGGTCATTCCAGACAATCAGACGCGTATTCTGGCGCTGGAAAAGGGCGAAATCGACCTCATCTGGGGCAAGAACATGATCGATGCTGACGCGCTCAACAAGTACCGCGACAGCAAGAAGTTCTCGATTGCCGTTTCTTCGCCCACTTCAACCCGTCAGATCGTTCTCAATACCACCAACGATATCCTCAAGGACAAGAAGATCCGCACGGCCATTCAGCATGCGACGAACAAGTCGGTGATCTCACAGGGCGTCTTCCACGGCTTTGAGCCGGGCGCTGACACGCTCTATTCGACTTCGATTCCGTACTGCGATATCGATCTGAAGCCCTATAAGTACGACATGAAGGAAGCGGCCAAACTGATTGAAGAAGCCGGCTACAAGCGTGACGGCAAGCGCGCGCCTGCCGTCAAAGACGGGAAGCCCTTGGCGCTTGGGCTGCTTTACAACTCCAATTCGGTTTCTGAAAAGACGATTGCTGAATACCTCCAGAGCGAATTCGGCAAGCTCGGCATGCAGATCTCAATCCGCGGCGAAGAAGAACAGTCCTATCGCGACAACATGAAGAACGGCAAGTTCGACATGGTCTTCAATATCTGCTGGGGAACGCCCTATGATCCGCAGTCTTCGCTCGCTGCAATGCGTCAGCGTGTCTACGGCGACTATGAGGCTCAGCTCGGTCTCCCTGACAAGCATGAAATCGACGCAGCCATCACCAAGATCCTGACGAGTACGGATGAAAAAGAGCGCCGCGAACTCTATCGCTACGTGCTCACGCATTTGCACGAGGACGCGGTCTATCTGCCGATTTCATTCGAAACCAACAAAGCGCTTTTCAATGCTGAACTGGGCGGCGTCGGCTTCCTCTCGAACCAATACGAGATTCCTTTCGCCGACATGTATTGGAAGTAACCGCTTCTGATGCCGCAGGGGCTCGAACGCATGCATGCAGGGTCGAGCCCCTATTCGACTGCGCCGTTCCATTTATGGAAGTTTGGCGCCGGGGATTTGTCTTTCTATGCGCCAATACATCATCCGACGACTGTTGGCAACGATTCCGCTGCTCTTCGTCATCTCGTTTTTCTGCTTCATCTTTATCAATCTCATCCCGTCAGATCCGGCGGAAGTTGCGCTCCGCGTAAGACAGACGCCCGTCATTACGCCCGAAGCCATCGCGCAGGTCCGTGCGGAATTGGGCCTGGACCGGCCGTTTTTCGCGCGTTATGTCGACTGGGTTTGGAATTGCCTTCAGGGCGATTTCGGCGTGAGCTACACCAATCCGTCCCGCACAGTGCTGGGCGAACTCGGCCGCTGTCTGCCGGCCACCCTGTCACTTGCGGGCCTTTCCTTGGTCTATGTGATCGTGCTGAGCCTCCCCATCGGCTTTCTTTCTGCCGTCTATAAAGACAGCTGGTTTGACCGCATCATGCGCGGCATCGTCTTTGCGACAACGGCCATGCCCGCTTACTGGGTGGGTCTGCTCCTCATCTGGTTCGTCTCCATCAAGCTCGATTTGCTGCCGACGAGCGGCTCGGGCACTTTCGCCCATTTGATCCTGCTGCCTTTACGGTGGCGCTAACCTACATTTCGACCTATATCCGCCTGATCCGCAACAACATGCTCGAAAACATGCGTGAAGACTATGTGCTTTACGCACGCGTCCGCGGACTCAAGGAAGGTTCGATTCTCGTCAAACACGTGCTCAAGAATTCGCTCCAGTCGTGCGTGACCGCCATCGGCATGTCGATTCCGCAGCTGATTGCCGGCACGATCGTTGTGGAAAACGTATTTGCCTGGCCCGGTCTCGGCAAACTCTGCATCACGTCGATCTTCAATCGCGACTACCCGGTCATTCAAGCCTATGTGCTCATGATGGGCGTGCTCTTCGTGATCTTCAACCTCCTCTTCGACATCATCCAGTGCGCGGTCGATCCGCGTCTGCGCAAACAGGAGACGGCCTGAAATGCTTAGAGTTTTTCTGCGCAATCCGGTCACGCAGTTCTGCCTGGTCGTGATTCTGCTTACGGTCTTTGCGGGCGTCTTCGCGCCATTGCTTGCGCCGCATGACCCGTATGAAAACAATATTCTGATGAAGTTCGCTTCACCTTCATGGGAATATCCGCTCGGCACCGATCAGCTCGGCCGCTGCGTTTTCTCACGCATGCTTTACGGTATTCGTCCAACCTTTTTCCTGTCGCTCCTCACCATGGCCGGCACGATTGGGCTAGGACTGCTGATGGGGGTTTTGGCAGGCTACTTCCGCGGACCGATTGATGAATTCATCATGCGCGTGGTCGACGTGATGCTCTCCTTCCCGTCGCAAATCATGATTCTCGCCGTGGTGGCGCTCATGGGCGTGAACATTGAGAACGTCATCATCGCCAATATCTTCATCAAATGGGCTTGGTACGCCCGAATGATCCGAACGGCCGTCGTGAAGTACACCGAATCGAACTTTATTCTGTACTCCAAGTCCATCGGTTCTGGGAATTACTTCATTCTCACGCATCACATGCTGCCCTGCATTGCTGCCGAACTTGCCGTTCTCGCGAGTCTCGACACGGGCTGGGCCATTCTGAACATCTCCACGCTCTCCTTCCTCGGTCTCGGCGTTCAGGCACCGATGCCGGAATGGGGCGCGATGCTCAACGAAGCCAAGAACGTCATGATCTCCAATCCCGAACAGATGCTCGTTCCGGGCATTGCCGTCGTCGTGCTCGTCGGCGCCTTCAACCTCTTGGGCGACAGCCTTCGCGACGCCCTTGATCCCAAGGAGGTTCGTCTCTGATGTCTCAGCAGTCTGTTCTTGACGTACAGGATCTGTACGTCACCTTCCATCAAGATAAGAAGTCCGCCGAACTCGTCAAAGGCGTCAGTTTTTCCGTAGCGCCCGGGGAGTGTCTCGGCATTCTCGGCGAATCGGGCTCAGGCAAATCCATGACCGCCAAGGCCATGCTGGGACTTCTCGACCGTTCGTTTGAAGTTCGCGGCAAGGTGTTCTTTCAGGGAGAAAGCCTTCTGGAGAAAGATGCCGATGCACTGCGCCGTCTTCGCGGCTCACGGATCTGCATGGTGCTCCAGAACCCCATGAGCTGCTTTGATCCGCTCTACCGCATCGGCGCTCAGATGGCAGAAACCTTTGAGGAACATACGGACTGGAGCAGCGCCGAAATTCGGACCAAATCGATCGAAGTGCTTAAACTCATGAAGATCCGTGACCCGGAGGATGTGCTGCGCAAATATCCGCATCAGATGTCGGGCGGCATGCTCCAGCGCGTGATGATCGGTCTCGCGCTTGCTCTGAAGCCGTCCCTCATCATCTGCGACGAGCCGACAACGGCCATCGATTCCATCAGTCAGTACGCCATCATGCAGGAGTTTCTGCGCATTAAAACGTCCCGCAGTGCTGCGATGATCTTCATCTCGCATGATCTCGGCGTGCTCTCGCTCATTTCGGACAAGCTCGTCGTCATGCATCGCGGCCTTGCCGTTGAGCGCGGTCTGCCCGAAGAAATCTTTGAGCATGCGAAGGACCCCTATACGCGCGAACTCATCGATCGGCATCTCTCAGTCATGTCGCCCTTCAGCCGGGCTATTCGAGGAGAAAAAGTTCATGCTGCTTGAAGCAAAAGACATCCGCGTTTCATTCCGCAAGGAAAATCAGACGCGGCTCTTCGGCCGTGAACGTCAGGAAGTGCTCCACGGCCTTTCGATCGACCTCAAGGAAGGTGAATGCCTTGGCATCATCGGCGAATCGGGTTCGGGCAAATCAACTTTCGGACGTGTCCTCTGCGGACTGCTTGCGCCCGACTCCGGCACGGTTCGTCTCGACGGGCTCGATCTCTACGGCCGCCTGCCGCGTGTCGACAAAGCGCGCATTCAGTCGAGCATTTCCATTGTTTTTCAGGATTACACCACTTCGGCCAATCCGCGCTTTCGCGTACAGGGCATTATTGGGGAATCCTTCCGCGCCCTGCGCCTGAAGGGTGCAAACATCAGCCGAGAAACTCAGCGCAAGGAAACCATTGAACTCCTTGAACGCGTCGGTCTCGACGAAAGCTTTCTCACCCGCTATCCGCATGAGCTTTCGGGCGGCCAGCTCCAGCGCGTGTGCATTGCCCGCGCCGTCGCTCTGAAGCCCCGCTTCATTCTGCTCGATGAAGCAATTAGTTCTCTCGATGCGGCAACGCAGATTCAAGTAATGGACCTTCTGAAGGATCTGCGGCGTGAACTGAATCTCAGCTACGTCTTCATTACCCACGACTTGACCGCCATTACCTATTTTTGCGACCGCGTGCGGTTCCTGCACAACGGCAGCTTTGTAGAAGCCGTTGATGATATGAGCAGAATCGGCGACATCCGCAATGCTTACGCCCGCGATCTGCTGCGAGCTGTGATGGGCATCGGCATTCACGGCGCTCCGGATCCGGAAGCCGAAGCCCGCATGGAGCGAGATGAAGAAATCGGCACGCCGCACGGTGATGTGATGCACGTTCAGGGACAAGTTCTTTATTGACCATTGCGAGGAAAAACCCACAATGATTGAATTGTTTGAAATCGAGGGCGGCGTCACGCTGCGCGGATACCGTACATCGGGGAGCCGCCCGGGACCCCATGTGCTGATCACGGCCGGCATACACGGCAGTGAATATCCCGGCATTTTGGCCGCCAGAAAACTCAGAGCCTTTCTGTCGCAGGCCGATATTGCCGGGACAGTCACGGTCCTGCCGCTCTGCAATCCAACTGCTTTAAAGGAACGCGCCAAAGCGATCTTCCCCGAAGACGGGAAGAACCTTAACCGCATGTTCCCCGGTAACCCGGAAGGTTCTGCGTCGGAAAAGACGGCTTGGGCGATCACCCAGCTCCAAGACGAAGCAGACTTCTACATTGACCTGCACGGCGGGGATCTCTTTGAAAAACTCACTCCCTATGTTTACGTGCCCGGCAATTGTGCGCCTGAGGTGACCACAACGGCTCGTGCCGCAGCCCAGGTGCTCAGTGTACCGATCCGGGTTTTGTCACAGGCATCCACCGGCGCCTACAACAGTGCTGCGCTTCGCGGCACGCCGTCCATTCTCATCGAGCGCGGCGCCTGCGGGCTCTGGGAGCCCGAAGAAGTAGAAGCCTACTTTGAAGATCTCAAGGCGCTCTTCGCGCACCTTGGCATTATTGACGGCAAAGCGCCGGTTAATACTGCCCAGCGTGAGGCACCGTTTGCGACCTATCTGTCGCATTCGGAGTTTGGTCTTTGGTTCCCGCGCGTCAAGGCGGGCGATGATGTCCTCAAGGGTGACCTGCTTGGGCATCTCGAGGATTTCGATGGCGCGGTGCTCGCGCAGATTCATGCCCCGCATGACGGGCGCATTCTCTATATGACTGCAACGCTTTCTGCTCCGGCCGGCTGCGATTTGGTCGCCCTGGGATAAAGCATTCCGTCTGAAAACACCTCTGCGCGGTACTTCAGTCCGCGGAGAAACCCCAAATGCCGTCGTCAGCCAAACGTTCAAACCGCTGACGACGGCGTTTCGTTCTTATGGGCAAACACCCCTGCCGGTCTCTGCGTCATTCGTCAAAGCTTTGCATAGTCTTCGTCTGAAACGGGTTCGAGCCATTCGTTTGACGAGCCTTCGGCCGGAACTTCAATGGCAATATGGGCGAAAGACGAATCTTTTACCGCACCGTGCCAGTGCTTTACTTCCGGCGGAATATTGACAACATCGCCCGGCTTCAGTGAGCGGGGAGGTTCGCCGTACGCCTGATACCAGCCGCGGCCGGCCGTAACGAGCAGAATTTGTCCGCCTTTATGATGCACGTGCCAGTTGTTGCGGCAGCCCGCCTCGAAAGTGACATTAGCCGTCACTAAACGCTCGACGGTGAGCATTTTGAGCCAGCTGCGGCCGGAGAAATATTGACTGTAAGCATTATTGGGATTGCCGAGCCCAAAGATACCCGGATTGATATTTTGTTCGTTCATGGCGTAACCAGAAGATTTTCGCAATTAGCAATAGATCTGCAGGGCAAAGAGTTGCTTTGCTGCAAACCGCAGAAGTGATCCCGCGATCTGAATGATCGGATGCGCTTCATGCTGATTTTTGATCAAATCTTTCAGAACGACTGCTCAATTCCGAGCAAGGTATTGCCTATTACGATCAGAACTTGGAATGCGATGATTCATCTCTTCGCCGCTCAGCCGATCATCCGTTATTGATAAAAGGTTGATTTTGATTGAACAACTGATCATTCATCCTTTCCGTTTCGACTTTGCGGACGGCTTGCCATGAGGCCGGAAACCTCGCCTAAATGCTTATGCCGATGAAGCGGCGCATCCTATTTCTTTAAACCGACATCCC
>ENA-USZK01001170-USZK01001170.1-human-gut-metagenome-genome-assembly--contig:-NODE-1170-length-11383-cov-5.940209_pt1 | contig 11383 bp, 9 predicted proteins | sample MGYA00250043_ERZ773534 | MGnify/ENA primary metagenome ERZ773534 (study PRJEB29103, sample SAMN06112056) | human gut metagenome | biome: human gut; feature: ankylosing spondylitis patient; material... | reverse complement strand
ATACAGTCGATGGCGTTCAGCTTGTCGAAGTAGTCCATGGCAGCGGCGGCTACCAGATAGATCTGGTCCAGCGGCTGGTGCAAAACAGTGACGCCGGAGGGTGTTCCGTCAGGCACCGCCGCGCCCTCCGCTACCAGCAGGTACACCCGGTCGTTGTTGATGGTGATGCGCTTGTAGCTCTCTCCGGCATACTCTACGGTAAACTGCTGGGCATAGCGCAGGGGCATGGTACGGTCAAAGACCAACTCATCCCACGATATGGAGGCAGTTTGTCCATCTGTTTTGGCAGGGGCGTCTGCCGTGCCGCAGCCACAGAGGGACAGCATCAGCAGCAGCGCCAGTACCGCGGCGGTCAGCCGCTTCACTGGGCTGCCTCCACCGCCGTGGTGGAATCAAAGGTCAGGGTGTACTCGATCTCGTGGGGGGTGCTCATGGCGGTGGTGTCGCCGATCACTGTCAGCGGGGTATCCAGCGCCCGCACGGGGATATCAAAGGTGGAGCCGCCCTCGGTGGTGAGAACGTCATAGCGCTGGCCATCCACCAGCATATAGTCGTACTTCTGGCTGCTCCACACGATGGTGGCGGTGGCAGCGCCGTTCTCCACCTTCAGGGTGCAGGGAGTCAGCACATGGGACTTGCCGGAGCCGCCCTCAAAGCCTACCTCAATGGTGTAAGTGCCGTCCGCCAATGCGATGGCGGCAGCGTCATCGCCGTCATCCTCCTTCAGAACAGGGTTGGAGACGGAGACCTTGTGGTCATACCATACGCCCTTCTTGCCGATGAGGGCCACGTCGAACTCCGTGTCCAAGGCGGGCACGGGGATGTCAAAGCCGTTGACCTCCTCGGACAGACCATCGGGATAGGTGACGGTATCCTTGGTGGGCTGCAGCAGCACGGCACCGTCCTTCTGTGCGTCCTCCTTCAAACCGGGGAACAGATTCACGATGCTGGTGGAGGCGAGGCTGACGTGAATGGTCATCTGCCCGTCCTTCACGGTCAGTACGCCCTTGCCGTCGCAGGTCTCGTTGGCGTGGAACATACTGCTGTCGGTGTTGAAATCCGCGGTGTAGGTGCCGTCCGCCAGCGCGGGCTCGGCGACATCGCCGCCGTTGTTGTCATCTGTTTTCTGCTGTCCGCAGCCCGCCAGCAGCGATGCCGTCATCAGCAGTGCCAGCAGACAGGAAAGAAACTTCTTCATTTTTATGTGTCCTCCATACTCTGAAAAAGGCTCCGAGGCGATAATATACCGCCCCGGAGCCAAGTCAGTCCTTGTTACGCGATAGCGTCGATGGCAGCCTTGGTGTGTGCCACGTAGAGAGCCTGCACGTCCGCGATACGGCCCAGACCGGAGATCTGGCAGTTCACGGTGAGACCGGCGGCCTCGAACATGGTCTTCCAGGAATCCTCGTCCGCACCGGCCATGTCGTTGTTGGCGTGGTCGCCCGCCACGACCATCAGGGGACGCAGCACCACGGTGGTGTAACCGGCTTCCTTGACAGCTGCGATCACGGCCTCGCAGGAGGTATCCTCGGGCTCGCCCTCCACGGTGCCGATGAACACGTTCTCATAGCCCAGCTTGTCCATCTGGGTGGCCATCTGGCTGTAAGTGACCTTCGCCACGTGCGCCGTACCGTGACCCATCAGCACATAAGCCACACCGGCCTCCTTGGCGGCGGCGGTGGACTCGTAACCGCTCTCGCTCAGAGCAGCGGCGACGACGGCCTTGGCAACGGCTTCCTTATCGGCGTTGATGACGGCGGCGTCGCTGCCCACCTCACCCAGCATGGGCTCGGCGATCTCAACGGACTCGAACTTGTCACGAACCTTGTCAATGGCGGCGCACATCTCGTCGTACTCAGCACCGTGCATCAGGTGGGTGGGCTGCACCACCAGCTGCTTCACACCGTTGGCGACAGCGCGCTCCAGAGCCTGCTCCATGTTGTCGATCTTCTCGCCGTCACGGGCCTGGATGTGGTTGATGATGATCTGAGCGGTGAAGGCGCGGCGCACGGACCAATCGGGGTTGGCCGCCTGCAGGGCATCCTCGATGCTCTTGATGTCAGCTACGCGGCTGTCGTTGAAGGAGGTGCCGAAGGACACCACCAGCAGCTCCTTCTCGCCGATCTCGTCCTGGTTGCGGGGATCGTCCTTGGACGCGTCACCGGTGTCCAGACCGAAATAGTCGGGGCTGGCTTCCTCGCCTTCCACCAGTGCCTTCTGGGCATCGGTCAGGGCGTCCCAAGCGGCCTTGGCGGCCTCGCACTGGGCGTCGGTCTCCTCGGTGCGCTCCTGCACGTAGATGGCGTCGATCAGGGCGGCGACCTTGTCGGCGGCGGCCTTGTCGGTCTCCTCGGTGTTTACGTCGTTGTTGTCCTTGTTGTCGGCATTGTCCTTGTTGCCGCAGGCGGTCAGCATGCTCATCAGCATCACAGCCGCCATCAGAAAGGCAAGTGCTTTCTTCATGGTTGATCTACCTCTTTCCAAATATTTGTTCTGAAAGAAATATAAAAGCGGCTGTGTCTCATACAGCCGCCCTCGGTGCTTCTTACTACATATACACCCGTGCGGCGCTCCGCGACGGATCATAAGTTCGTAGGAAAACCAACCTGTTGGCAGCAGGTTTGAGATTCCACACAGAGGCAGGTCTCCTGACTTCGTTCATCACGGCGTTGCCCTTCCCGGTTTCCCAGTGGTTTGCAAGACCGCTCCCGTACACAGTGACTGCATCGCTCCGGATTCACACCGGATTCCCTTTTCATCTGCTTTTGAGCAGACACCTCTGTGCTACAACTTTATATTTTTCCAGACAGTGGGATTATATCACATTTTGTCGAATTGTCAATCCATTCTGATGGCGGGCTACCTAAAATCTGATGTGAGATTTTTTATTTTAAGCGTTTTAAGACATACGGTTGCTTTAAAACCTTTTTATCCATGGCAAAAACTCCTTGTTTTTTATTTTGCTCACTCTATTCTAATACATAAACCCGGCTTCAAATCAAGTTATTTTTCATGATCGGAAAAGCGAAATGCCGCGTGCCCCATAGGCACACGGCATTCCACTTTTCAGGAGAGAAAGTACCCCGTTTGCAAGGGTACGGAACCACAGGGCCTGGCGGAGCCCGGTGGGATCGGAAGCAAAGTCACTCCACGCCAAACAGCAGATCGCCGTAGGTGGGGAACGGCCAGCAGCCCTCGGCCGTGCGCTGCTCGGCCTCGTCACAGGGGGCGCGCAGCGCCGCCATCTTGGGCAGCAGCACGTCGCGGACCATGTTGGCGCTCTCGGTCACATCATCGATCTTATGGAAAGTGGCCAGCGCGGCAGCCAGGTCCTCCACGGCAGCGTCGATGTCCTCTACCAGATCGGACAGGCGCGTGACCAGCGTCGTCTCATAAATGCCAGACACCACCGGCGCGATGGACTTCTTTACGGCGATATCCTGCGCCAGCTTAGAGGAGAACTTCTCCACGGCGGGCAGGATCTGACGGCGGGCCATATCCACCATCGTTTCGGCCTCGATATTGACGATCTTGCGGTAGTTGTCCAGCGTGATCTCATAGCGGGAGCGTATCTCCGCCTCGGACATGACCTTCAGGGACGTGAGCATTTTTACGTTCTTCTCGTGCAGCAGATAGGGCATAGCGTCCGGCGTGGTACGCAGGTTCAGCAGGCCGCGGACCTCGGTAGCCTCCTTGATCCAGGCATCGTCATAGCCGTTGCCGTTGAAAATGATACGTTTGTGGTCCTTGATGGTCTGCCGGATCAGACTATGCAGTGCAGCGTCAAAGTCCTTGGCCTTCTCCAGCTTGTCCGCATACTGACGCAGAGACTCCGCCACGGCGGCGTTGAGCATAATGTTGCAGCAGGCAATGGAGTTGGCGGAGCCCAGCATACGGAACTCGAACTTATTGCCGGTGAACGCAAAGGGCGACGTCCGGTTCCGGTCGGTGGTATCACGCAGGAACTTGGGCAGCACATGGGCTCCCAGCTTCATCACGGTCTTTTCCGTGCCGCTGTACGGCTCATCCTTCTCGATGGCATCCAGAATAGCCGTCAGCTCGTCACCCAGGAAGATGGACACCACCGCGGGCGGCGCCTCGTTGGCGCCCAGACGGTGATCATTGCCGGCGGTGGCCACAGAGATGCGCAGCAGGTCCTGATAGTCATCCACCGCCTGAATAACAGCACACAGGAACAGCAGGAACTGGGCGTTTTCGTGGGGTGTCTCACCGGGAGTCAGCAGGTTCACGCCGGTATCCGTGGCCATAGACCAGTTGTTGTGCTTGCCGGAGCCGTTGACGCCGTCAAAGGGCTTTTCATGCAGCAGACAGACCAGCCCGTGGCGGGCAGCCACCTTCTGCATGATCTCCATGGTCAGCTGGTTGTGATCGGTGGCGATATTTGTGGTGGTGTAGATGGGCGCCAGCTCATGCTGGGCCGGGGCCACCTCATTGTGCTCCGTCTTGGCCAGAATACCCAGCTTCCAGAGTTCCTCATTCAAATCGGCCATATACTCCGCCACACGAGGCTTGATAGCGCCGAAGTAATGGTCGTCCATCTCCTGACCCTTGGGGGGTCTGGCACCGAACAGCGTACGGCCGCAGAAAATCAGGTCCTTGCGCTTGCGGTACATGGCGCGGTCCACCAGGAAATACTCCTGCTCGGGGCCGACAGAGGTGCGAACACATTTGACATCCGTGCTGCCAAACAGCTTCAGGACACGCATGGCCTGCTTATTCAGGGCCTGCATGGAGCGCAGCAGCGGGGTTTTTTTATCCAGCGCCTCGCCACCGTAGGAACAGAACGCCGTGGGGATACACAGTGCCTTGTCCTTGATAAAAGCGTAAGAGGTAGGATCCCAGGCAGTGTAGCCCCGAGCCTCGAAGGTAGCACGCAGGCCGCCGGAGGGAAAGCTGGAGGCATCCGGCTCACCCTGGATCAATTCCTTACCAGAGAACTCCATGATAACGCCGCCATCCGGCGAGGGGGTGATAAAGCTGTCGTGCTTTTCAGCGGTAATGCCGGTCAGCGGCTGGAACCAATGGGTAAAGTGGGTCGCACCGTGCTCGATGGCCCAATCCTTCATGGCATCCGCCACCACATTCGCTACCTGGTTGTCCAGGCTTCCGCCCTCGTCAATTGTCTTCTTCAGGGAAATATAGACGTCATGGGGAAGGCGTGCTTTCATCTGTCGGTCGTCAAATACCAGTGTGCCGAAAATGTCTGATACGGTTTTCATGTGTTCCACCCCGATCTTTTGTAGATTTGGAAAATAGAAAAAGGCGTCAGGAAGCCCGCAGCTTCAAGACGCCTTTGCCTTTGATGTGCGAAATTATAGGCGGTTGTGACGGATTTGTCAATCAGCTTTTTACACAATTTTTGGCGTTTTATTTATTGACTTTATGCACATCTGATGCTATAATGCCGAACCATGATGAGCAAAGGCGTTCATCCGGACAGGACATTTGTCCCTGCCGGATGGGCGTTTTTTGCTTTCCGGGGCGGCTTTTCAGCGGATCACTCCGTGGAACGGCTGGAACCTACGGAAGCACATAAAGAAAGGGTGAGAAACTATGAAGCTGGAGGGACAGGTACGTATCCCATCCGGGTGCGCCATTTCGGCGGTCATTTCCCGGGAGGGGCGGCGCATGACCGGTGAGGACATCATTAGGAGCATGGTCCCCATGCATGATCGGTCCAACGGTCTGGGAGGCGGCTTCGCCGCCTACGGCATCTACCCGGAGCACCGGGAGGAATACGCCTTCCACATCTTTTTTGATGATAACACCACCCGGCGGGAGTGCGAAGCTATGCTGAAGGAGGGCTTTGAGCTTGTAGACGCGGAGCTGATCCCCATCCGCATCATCCCGGAGATCACGGACATTCCCCACATCTGGCGGTACTTTGTGCGGCCCCTTAATTCGGTGCTGGCACGCCTGCAGCTGGATGAAAAGGAGTTCGTGGCACGGACCGTGATGGATATCAACACTAAGCTGAAGGGTGCATACGTATTCTCCAGTGGAAAGAACATGGGGACCTTCAAGGCCGTAGGATATCCCGAGGATGTGGGACGCTTCTACCGGCTGGAGGAATATGAGGGATACAGCTGGACGGCCCATGGGCGCTATCCCACCAACACCCCCGGCTGGTGGGGCGGCGCGCACCCCTTTTCCCTGCTGGACTGGTCCATCGTCCACAACGGAGAGATATCCTCCTACGACGCCAACCGGCGCTGTATTGAGATGTATGGCTACAAATGCAATCTGCAGACGGATACGGAGGTCATCACCTACATCGCCGACTATCTGCTGCGGCGTCAGGGGCTGACGCTGGAGGAAATGGCGTCGGTGATCGCGGCGCCCTTCTGGAGTACCATACGCACCAGAGAGCCGGCCGCGGCACGGCAGCTGACCTATCTGCGGACCATATACCCCAGCCTGCTCATCACCGGACCATTCTCCATCATTCTGGGGTTCAACGGCGGACTGATGGCGCTGAACGACCGACTGAAGCTGCGCTCCATGGTAACGGCGGAAAAGGACGACAAGGTATTTATCGCCAGCGAGGAGGCCGCTATACGGGTCATGGCCCCGGATGCGGAGAACCTGTATGCGCCTATGGGCGGCGAGCCGTTTATCGTGAATGTGAAAGAAGGTGCCTATTGATGGCTCTTGACTACATCATACCAGAATTTGAAGTGGTACGAAACGACGCACGGTGCACCCGCTGCCGCATCTGCGAATCCCAGTGCGCCAACGGCGTGCACACCTATAACGCGGATGGGAAGGTCATGGTCAGCGACGAGAGCAAGTGTGTCAACTGTCAGCGCTGTGTGTCCTTCTGTCCCACTCACGCCATTAAGATCGTAAAAAGCGACAACTGCCTGCGTGAAAACGCAAACTGGTCCTGCGCCACCATCAAGGAGATATACAAGCAAGCGTCCACCGGCGGCGTGCTGCTGAGCTCCATGGGCAACCCCCAGCCCCTGCCGGTGTACTGGGACCGCATCCTCATCAACGCCTCACAGGTGACGAACCCACCCATCGACCCCCTGCGGGAGCCCATGGAGACGCGGGTATTCCTGGGCAAGAAGCCGGAGACCGTCCGGCGGAATGGGGACGGCAGCCTGTGCACCGAGGTACCGCCGCAGCTGGAGCTGTCGGTGCCCATTCTGTTTTCGGCTATGAGCTATGGCTCCATCAGCTACAACGCCCATGCGGCGCTGGCCAAGGCTGCCCGGGAGCTGGGCATCTGCTACAACACCGGCGAGGGCGGACTGCACCGGGATTTCTATCCCTACGGCGCCAACACTATCGTACAGGTGGCCTCCGGCCGCTTCGGCGTCGATGAGACATACCTGAACACCGGCGCGGCCATCGAGATCAAAATGGGCCAGGGTGCCAAACCCGGTATCGGCGGACATCTGCCCGGCGCAAAGATCGTGGGCGACGTGTCCAAAACACGGATGATACCAGAGGGCGCGGATGCCATCTCCCCTGCTCCGCACCACGACATTTACTCCATTGAGGACCTACGGCAGCTGGTGTACTCTCTAAAGGAAGCCACGGCGTACAAAAAGCCGATCATCGTCAAGGTGGCGGCGGTACACAACATCGCCGCCATCGCCAGCGGCATCGCCCGCAGCGGTGCGGATATCATCGCCATCGACGGCTTTCGGGGCGGCACCGGCGCGGCGCCCACCCGAATACGGGACAATGTGGGTATTCCCATTGAGCTGGCGCTGGCAGCGGTGGACCAGCGGCTGCGGGACGAGGGCATACGCAGCAGCGTATCCCTGATCGCCGGAGGCAGCATACGCTCCGCTGCCGACGTGGTCAAGGCCATTGCTTTGGGCGCGGATGCCTGTTACATTGCCACCGCGGCACTGCTGGCCATGGGGTGCCACTTGTGCCGTTCCTGCCAGACAGGCCGGTGCTGCTGGGGTATCGCCACACAGCGGTCGGAGCTGGTGAAGCGTCTGGATCCCGAGGAGGCTGCGGCGCGGCTGGTAAACCTGGTAACCGCCTGGAAGCACGAGATCAAGGAGATAATGGGCGGTATGGGCATCAACTCCATCGAGGCGCTGCGGGGCAACCGGGTCATGCTGCGGGGTATTCACCTGAATGAAAAAGAACTGGAAATTCTGGGAATTGCCCACGCCGGTGAATAAGGTCTGTCGAAAAAGCGATATTTATAGGAAAAATAATGGAAAACACTCGAAAGGAGTGGTACAATATGGACTTCATAGAGGCGAGTGGTCTGTCCTTCTCTCAACTGAACGAAACGATACGCCACGCCGGGAAGGAATGCCGTATCTGTGCCTGCCAGGGCCAGCGGTTCATCGCCGCCGGTATGAGCAGCAAACGGCTGGAGATCGACGGCATCCCCGGCAATGCGCTGGGCGCCTATCTGGGCGGCGGTTCTATTACCGTAAACGGCAATGCACAGGACGCGGTGGGCGACACCATGAGTGCCGGACGCATCGTGATCCACGGCAGCACCGGCGACGCTGCGGGGTACGCCATGCGGGGCGGTGAGATATTTATCCGGGACAATGCGGGCTACCGCGCCGGGATACACATGAAAGCCTATAAGCAGCATAAGCCGGTGATCGTCATCGGCGGGCGGGCCGGCAGCTTTCTGGGCGAATACCAGGCCGGCGGGCTGATTTTGGTGCTGGGCCTGCACACCGACGGCCGGCCGATAGTACACTTCTTCCCCTGCACAGGAATGCACGGCGGAAAAATGGTTTTCCGCGGCGATGTGAGCAGCATACGGTTTCCGGATCAGGTCACGCTGCACAACGCCACGGCGGAAGATATGGCGGAGATCGCACCCTATGTGCGGGAGTACTGCCGTCTGTTTGACCGTGACGCGGAGGCGATGCTCCGCGACAACTATACCGTTATCACACCGGACAGCAAAAACCCCTATCAGCAGATGTATGTAGCCAACTGAGAAAGGCAGGAGCACGATGGAGTACACAGTGGATGAGATCAGGCAGTTTACGGCGGAGGAGGATGTCAAATTCCTGCGTCTGGCCTTCTGCGATATTTTCGGCAGCCAGAAAAATATATCTATTTTGCCGGATGAGCTGGACCGGGCCTTCAGCTACGGCATCGCTTTCGATGCCTCCGCTGTGCCCGGCTTCGGCGACGAGGTCCACTCGGACCTGTTCCTGCATCCGGACAGCAGCACCCTCTGTATGCTGCCCTGGCGGCCGGATCACGGCCGAGTGGCGCGGATGTTCTGCCACGTGCTGCGGCCCGATGGCGCCGCCTTCGAGGCCGACTGCCGCGCGCTGCTGCGTCAGGCGGTGGCGGACGCGGAAGCACTGGGCATCCGTTTCTCCTTCGGCACGGAGATGGAGTTCTATCTCTTCCGCCGGGACGAAAACGGTGAAGCGACCCACATTCCCTACGACAACGCAGGATACATGGACATCGCGCCGGAGGACAAGGGCGAGAATGTGCGGCGGGAGATCTGCCTGACGCTGGAGCAGATGGGGATACGACCGGAGTGCTCTCACCATGAGCAGGGCCCCGGGCAAAACGAGATCGACTTTCGCTATTCTGATCCCTTGACGGCGGCAGATAACGCCGTGACCTTTAAGGCTGTCGTCAATTCCGTGGCGGTGCGAAACGGCCTGGCAGCCGACTTCTCTCCCAAGCCGCTGATGGGACAGCCGGGCAACGGGATGCACATCAACATCTCCGCCAAAAGCCGCGACGGCGCAGAGGTAATGCCGCAGATCATCGCCGGTATTCTGGCCCATATTGCCGAGATGACGGTGTTCCTGAACACGCGGGAGGAGTCGTATCACCGCTTTGGCAGCAGCAAAGCACCGCGATATATCTCCTGGTCCAGCGAAAACCGCAGTCAGCTGATACGCATCCCTGCCGCGCAGGGCGAGTACCGCCGCGCGGAGCTGCGCTCTCCCGATCCGCTGTGCAGCCCGTATCTGGCCTTTACGCTGCTGATCCGCGCCGGCCTGGACGGTGTAACGCGGCAGCTGGTACTGCCGGAGGCCGCGGACGTGAATTTCTACACGGCGGCCAACGACGTAAAGGCACGCTTCCACACGCTGCCGGAGACTCTGGAGGACGCCAGATCACTGGCTGCATCCAGCGCATTTATCGCAGAGCACTTACCCAAGACCATTATACAGCAGTACACCCACTGAGCAGACCTGCTTTGGAGAGGAGGGATGTATATGGAGGACAGCCACCGTACGTACAGCGTACTGGTGGTCGCTGCCGCGGCCAAGTTCCATATGTCCCTGCGTGAAATGCTGCCGGAGGATCGGTACGACCCGGTGTGTGCCGCAGGCAGCGTGTCTGAGGCACGGCGTGCCCTGCTGGAGAGGCCTTTCGACATCGTGGTCATCAGTACGCCGCTGCCGGATGAATTCGGCACGAAGCTGGCGCTGCACATCATCGACAAATCCAGCGCCGGCGTGCTGCTGCTGGTGAAGGCGGAACACTATCCGGATCTGGCGGCACGGCTGGCGCCTCAAGGCATTCTGCTGCTGCAAAAGCCCACCACGCCGCCGCTGCTGCTGCAATCTATGCAGCTGCTGTGCGGCACACGAGAGCGCCTGCGGCGTATGGAAGAAAAGACTGCCACCATCGAGGAACGCATGGCGGAGATACGGCTGGTGAACCGGGCTAAATGGGCACTGATCGACAAGCAAGGCATGACGGAGCAGGAGGCCCACCGCTACATTGAAAAACAGGCCATGGACCGGTGCGTTACGCGCCGGTCAGTGGCGGAGGAGATATTGGCAGAGTGAAATAAGCGCGCTCCTTTGACAAACAGTGTAAGGTCTGCTATGATGGCGTAAACCGCTTGAAAGGAGCACACTATGGAAAAGTTTATTCCTTATGAAAAACTCTCGAAAAAAGAGAAGCGCCGGCGTGACGCTATGCAGCGGGGCACCTGGGGCGTGCTGAACCCCGTTACACGCAAAAGTCCAAACCCCAAAGCTTACAACAGGAAAAAGACACGGAAATGGATGGAGGATCCATATACCGTGTCTTTTTTTATATGCAGAAAAGATATCCCCCGGCCGCTGGCCGGGGGATATCAAAGGAATGACAGCTTACTTCATGAAGGTGCCGTCCATCATCTGCTGCAGATAGGCGTTATACTTCTCCACCTTCTCAGCGGGAACCAGCTCGGTATTGATGGCACCGGCGGACAGGGCGCCGTTCTCCAGCGTACCGAAGATGGTGTTGCCGCCGAAGGTACCGGCCACAACAGCCTCCATGCAGACACCGATCATAGCGGCGTTATCGGTGACCTGAGGTTGGTCTCCTCGAAGATAGGTGCCAACTCAAACTGGTTTGGTGCTACCTCGTTGTGACGGGTCTTGCAAGGAAT
>ENA-USZK01001169-USZK01001169.1-human-gut-metagenome-genome-assembly--contig:-NODE-1169-length-11387-cov-3.370115_pt1 | contig 11387 bp, 13 predicted proteins | sample MGYA00250043_ERZ773534 | MGnify/ENA primary metagenome ERZ773534 (study PRJEB29103, sample SAMN06112056) | human gut metagenome | biome: human gut; feature: ankylosing spondylitis patient; material... | reverse complement strand
GAAAAGGCCAGCGCATTGCCGCTGCTGCTGGACGTGCGCAGAATGGACGAAAATAACCGGGCTTACGCCTACCGTATGCTGCGCAAAAATATTATGACCTTGCAGCTGCAGCCAGGCTGTCAGCTGAGCGAGGCCGAACTGTGCGAACAGCTGGCCATGAGCCGCACACCGGTACACGAAGCGCTGATGATGCTGAAAAGCGAGTGGCTTGCATGACCTATTTTATTGCAGAGCGCCTGGAGAGCCGCCGCGACATACGCGGTCTCACCCGTCATAAGCGGCATCTTCTTGAAATAGGACTGCTTCGCGCAAACCTCGGCGTCCATGCCCATCGAGCACTGGTTGATGGCTATCTTGTCGCCGCACTTGATAGCATCAAGCTCGACGGGGATACCCGTGACCTGAGCCTCGACATTGCAGAACTGCTCCTTTGTGCCGAACAGGCGGACAAAATCGTTGCCCGAGCCCAGCGGGATAACTGCGACCTCGCAGTTGGGATAGCCGTAAGCGCCGTTGACCACCTCATAGAGAGTTCCGTCGCCGCCGCAGGCATAGAAGCGGAGCGCTTCGCCGGATTTTGCGTGTTCCCTGCAGTAGTTCTGGGCGTCGCCCTGACATTTTGTGACATAGATCTCATAGTCGAGACCCGCTTTGCCGCAATAGTCCTCAATCTGGGGACGGATAATGCTCTCGGCATTGCCCTTTTTTCCTGCTGCCGGATTGATGAGGAAAATATGTTTCACAAATAATACCTCCTGTTTTACCTCTTTCGCCTTATTTAAAATACATAAATAACTGGCATTTTATCATGCCGTTATATAATTTCCTGCGTTTATCAGCTTTGCGCCCAAACTCCTGCTCAAAAGTATCGCACGGAGTTATGATGCTATATGACCAGCCGTGGCGACGCTCAAACACGCGGCCCATGTCGCGATAAAGTGCGTTTGCCTGCTCGATATCGAGCATACGCTCGCCATAGGGCGGGTTGCATATAAGAGTTCCGCGCTCGGTCTGCGGAGCGAATTTTTTCAATTCACAGCAGCGCACGCTGACGAGGTCGTCAACGCCGGCAGCTTCGGCGTTTGCGGCGGTAAGAGCCGCAGCTTCACGGCTGATATCGGAGCCGTAAGCAAAGAAGTCATGCGCCTCGCGCTCAAGGTCGCGCGCACGCTCGCGCTCGGTATACCACACATCGCGCGGGATATTGCTCCAGCGCTCGGCGGCAAAGTTGCGGTTGACTCCGGGGGCGATATTGCGCGCCATCATCGCGCCCTCGATAAGTATCGTACCCGATCCGCACATGGGGTCATAGAGCGAATGATACGGGCGCAGACGCGAGAACCAGCACAGCGACGCAGCAAGAGTCTCTTTTATCGGGGCGTCGTTTGCGTTCTGGCGGTATCCCCTCTTATGAAGTCCCGCGCCGGAGGTGTCGAGCATGAGCGAAACTTTGTTTTTCATTATAGAGAACTGAATCTGATAGACAGGTCCGCTCTCTTCAAACCACTCGATAGAATATTTTTGTTTGAGGCGTTCAACGACCGCTTTTTTGATTATCGCCTGGCAGTCGCGCACGCTGAAAAGGTCGGAATCGATGGAATAGCCCTTGACGGGAAACGCATCGTCTGCGCCGATCCACTGCTCCCACGGGAGGGCACGTGTGCCCTGAAAAAGCTCCTCGAAGCTATGCGCCTCGAACGAGCCGAGAAGCACAAGCACGCGCTCGGAAAAGCGCGAGCAGATATTTGCGCGAGCAAGAATATTTTCGTCGCCGCTGAAAAGCACGCGGCCGTTTTCGGCGCGGACATCCGACGCCTCCATATTTCTGAGCTCTTCGGCTATCGGTGCCTCAAGACCCAGCAGACAGGGTACTGCGAAATTTATATCCATCAAAACTACCTTTCAAAGCTACTTTCGTTTTCACATAGTACAAGGGGCGCACCAGGGCGCGCCCCTTGTTCAGAAAAGCAAATTCAAATCATTCGGCGCTGGGCTCAAGCAGACCGTAGCCGCCGTCGATACGGCAATATACTACGCTGACAAGACCTGTCGCCTCGTTTATAAACATATAGAACTCATGGCCGAGCATATTCATCTGAAGAATAGCCTCATCGACCGTCTGCGGCTTGACTGCAACGTGCTTTGTTCTGACGAGGTCATACTCTTTCTCGTCCGCAACATCCGCGCCGTCATTGAGTTCATCAAATGCGGCGGAGCGCATGCGCTTTTCAAGCTTTGTTTTATTCTTGCGAATCTGGCGAACGAGCGAATCGACGCATTTATCGAGCGCATCGTTCATATTTTCCGCCCGCTCCTGCGCACGGAATATCATACCGTTGTTGATAACGGTTATCTCAACTGTCTGACCTGACTTCTCGACAGTGGCGGTGATCTTTGCCTCCGCCTCGTCGCCGAAGAAACGCTCTACCTTGGCAAGCTTTTTCTCCGCTCTCTCCTTGAATGATTCTCTCGGCGAACACTTGCGTCCAGTAATAACTATTTTCATAATGTCAGCCCCTTAGAATTATTGGAGACTTCTGTCTCTGATTGTATTGTAGCACATATGACTAAAAAAATAAAGAGTAAAGAGCTGCATTTCTAAAAAATTTACAAATTTTCTATAATAAGGCAAGATATCAGACAACGACGGTCACATGGCGGGTAACGTGACAGCCGATATTGACCGCGACGGGCAATCCCGCGATATGAGTCGGGGCGAATTCGACGGCGGCGCTCAGCGCGGTCGTCCTGCCGCCGAAGCCCTGAGGGCCTATATTGAGGGCATTTGCCTTTTCGAGTATCTCCGATTCCATCGCGGCGTAATACTCATCGGCATTCGGCTCGCTGACCGGGCGGCAGAGAGCCTTTTTGGCGAGCAGCGCGCACTGCTCGAAATCGCCGCCGATACCGACGCCTATAACCATCGGCGGGCAGGGATTGCTCCCCGCGCGGAGAACGACATCGACAACATAATCTATGATATCCTCACGCGAGGCGGAGGGAGTGAACATTTTAAGCGCGCTCATATTCTCGCTGCCGAAGCCCTTGGGCGCAACGGTCAGCTCGACTTTATCGCCCTCGACAAGCTCGATATGCAGAACCGCCGGGGTGTTGTCGCCGGTATTGACGCGCCTGAGCGGATCGGCAACGACCGACTTCCTGAGATAGCCCTCGGTGTATCCCTTTGCGACTCCTGCGTTGACGGCATCTTTAAAGCTGCCGCCGACAAAGTGGACATCCTGACCGATTTTTGCAAAGATAACAGCCATTCCGGTGTCCTGGCAGATTGGAATATCTAGCTCCTTTGCAGCGCAGAGATTATCGCACAGACGGCACATTATATCTTTGGGCACATCGTCGGTTTCTGCATCGGCGCTCTTTTTGATAAGCTCTGCGAGGTCATCGGGCAGAACTTTATTGGCGCTGATGCACGCGCGGCTGACCGCTTCGGTTATGAGACTGACATCTATCTCACGCATTGGGCTTTCCCTCCATGAGAATCTCGCCGTCGCCGACAACGAGCAACGGCTTTGCGAAGAGGGTCAGCGGATCGGAATCGAACAGGCTCATATCGGCATCCTTTCCGACTTCGAGCGAGCCGACGCGGTCGGAGATTCCGCACATCTCGGCGGGATTTATGGTTATGGCTCTCAGCGCATCATCATGAGTCATGCCCTCGCGCACGGCAAGTCCCGCGCACAGCGGCAGATACTGGATAGGGATAACGGGATGGTCGGTGACTATAGCGGTCTTTACGCCCGCTTTGCTCATCACGCCCGGGGTCGCGGGGGTGGAATCTTTTAGCTCGGGCTTGCAGCGGTCGCTGATGAGAGGTCCGCTGAACGCCTTGACCCCGGCTTTCGCGAGTCTGTCGGCAATAAGATGACCCTGAGTGCAGTGGACAACGCAATAATCGAGCCCGAACTCCTCGGCGATGCGCACGGCGGTGAAGATATCATCGGCGCGGTGGGCGTGAATATGCATCTGCATATGCTCCTCAAACAGCGGAGCGAGAGCTTCGAGCTTCGCGTCGAACTCGCGGCTTGCCTTATCTTTTTTGATATATTCGCGGGTCTTTGTCAGCTGTTCTCTGATTATCGCGGCGGTCGCCATTCTCGTGCTGGGCGCCATCTTTTTCTCGTTATAGACGGTCTTGGGATTCTCGCCGAGGGCGAATTTCATCGCGGCGGGAGCCTTGACAACCATATCATCTATGCACACGCCATGGGTTTTTATCGCCGCTATCTGACCGGCTACGGGGTTCGCGCTGCCCGGGCAGGTCAGCACGCAGGTAACACCCGCCTCTCTCGCCTCTTCAAAGCATCTGTCGAGAGCGTTGACGGCATCGAGAGCTCTGAGGTTCGGTGTAACGGGGTCAGTCATCTCGTTGCAGTCCTCGCCCTCAAAGGTCAGCGAATCCTCGGTGATGCCGATATGGGTATGGGCATCGATAAAGCCGGGATAGAGCGCCGCGCCTTTGGCGTCATAAGCCTCACCCTGCGGGCAGTCTTTCATATCGCCCAGAGAGATTATTTTTTCATCAAACTCGATATATCCGTTTTCGATAGTACCGTTCGTTACCGTATGTATAACGGCGTTTTTGATAATCACAAGATCGCTCCTTTTTCTTAAATCAAAAAAGCGGGCTGAACGCCCGCCTGATAATGCATTTTTTACTGTCTGCCGCCGCCGCGCCTCGAATAGCCACCGCTGCGCTTGGAATCGGAAGATCTTTTCAGATCGGTCATTTTTTCATCGCTGATCTGCTTGAACTTTGCCATCATATCCTCAAAGGACTGATTGCCGGAAGTCTCCTGATTGACGGCTTCGACCTGTCTGCCCTGCTGAGGCGGTCTGCGCTGGCCGGAGGACTGCTGATGCGGTCTGTTCTGCTGACCCTGTCTGTCGCCCGAAGGACGGGGTCTGCGCTGAGGACGATCGCCGCCGTTATTGTCAGCATTGAGCTTTTTTATCGAAAGGGCTATCTTGCCTTCGGGGCTGATCGAAATGACCTTTGCCGTAACTTCCTGGTTTAGCTGCAAATGCTCCCTGATATCCTTGACATAAGATGTTGAGACCTCGGAAATATGGATCATACCCGTTTTTCCGCCCTCAAGTTCAACAAATGCACCAAAATCGGTAAGACCGGTCACCTTACCCTTAACAACACTTCCCTGCTCGATCTGCATAATAGTACGCTGCTCCCCTTTTTTACTTGTCGGCCGACTGCTGTTCGTTGTAATATACCCTTTCATCCGGGAAAACATAGCCGAGTTCACGCCTTGCTATCTGCTCGACATAATCATCGAGATCCGAACTCTTGACAAGCTTTTCAAGCTCCTCATTCTCGGCTTTTTTATCGGCAAGCTGAGTATTGAGCTGAGCAATGTACTTCTCCTGAGATTTTATATCGGACTGCATGACTATAAAGGATATAAGGAAATAACACACTGCGACCGCTAACACGATCATCAGTATGGTACTATGCCTTTTTTTGAGTCTGCGCTTTTTTTCCGACATTCTTACGTTTCCCTTTGACCTTCTGTTTTCTTGCTTTGGGGCATATTTGCCTATTCAAAGTATACAACATATTGCGCCCATCGTCAACGAAAAGCCGAAGCATTCAGTGAAAAAATTTTTCATAGCCTATCCAATTTTCCCGCAGGGTCGGCGGGGGTTGACGCGGCGGGGGAAATAAGCTATATTGGTAGAGCAAATTCGACATGAGGTGTGGTATGAAGCAGATCAAGACCTTTTCGCTGGCGTTTACCTACGTCGGCTGTTTTTTGGGCGCGGGGTTTATTTCCGGCCAGGAGCTGTGGCAGTTCTTTGGCGCCTTCGGCGACTGGGGCTATGTGGGCTTTGTCCTGGCGGCGCTGCTGTTTACGGTCATCGGCATTCTGTTCGTCCGGCTGACGCAGATGACGAAATGCGCCGAAATGGACAAGCTGCTGGTACCGTGGGACGTTAAGTGGCTCCGTGCCGCCACCGGTGTCATTGGGGCGCTGTTCCTCTTCTTTGTGGTGGTGAGTATGTCCGCCGGTGTGGGCGCCATGCTGACCCAGCTGTTTCGTGTGCCCACCTGGCTGGGCAGCGCTGTGTTCATGCTGGCGGTGTTCCTGGTGGCGCTTCTTGGCGTCAGCGGTATGGTCAATGCCTTCTCTGCCATGATCCCCATTTTGGTGCTGGCCACGGTTGGTTTCGCCGTGGGCGCCTGGTGCACCTTTGGCACGGAGGGCATCTTGCAGCTGCAATATACCAATACCAATCCTCTGATGCCCAACTGGTTTATCGCCACGCTGACCTTCGTGGCCTATAACATTCTGGGCGGTATCGGCATCATGTCCCCGGTGGGGCAGTATGTGCGGGAGAAAAAGCACGTCTATGTGGGTATTGCTCTCTCCGGCGTTATGCTGTTGGCGGTGGCGGGCAGTATCCTCACCAGTCTGGGTACCTATCCCGAGGCGGTGCAGGCGGAGCTGCCCATGGTGGCGTTGGCCTCCCGGCTCAACGGTACGCTGGGTACGATCTACGGCATTATGCTGCTGGTGGCCATGTTCTGCAACGCTCTGGCCAGTCTGGTGGGCATGAGTGCCTATGTGGAGCAGAAGTCCGCCTTTGTCCGTACCCACAAAAACCCGGTGCTGCTGGCAGTTTCCGTGCTGGCCTGGGCGGCGAGCCTGCTGGGGTTTGCCGAGATCATCGGCACTGTCTATCCCATCTTTGGCTATATCAGTATTGCGTTCCTGGTATTTCTGGTCATTCATTTCTTCCGTGCCAAAAAGACGAAGCAGCCGCAGCAGGCATAACATAAGATATAACAAAAGCGTCTATCAAGCGCCCTCTGCCGCAGGCAGGGGGCGCTTTTCAGCAGAAGCCCGCCTTGCCCGGCGGGCTTTTGTGCATATTCCGGGACGAGCTTTCATACGTTGAGGTCAAGACCAACAAAGGAGGGCGTCATCATGGAGATCGGAGAGGCGGTCGGACGCTATGAGCAGGCGGCTGCATTGCTGCCCAGCCGCTGGCAGCAGGCTGCCCGGCGTGTGCCGGAGCACCGCAAGGCCCAGGCGGAGGAGTTCCGCCTGCGGGCAGGACGACCGATGACACTACTAACATGTGAAGGGGAACTACTTGTCAGCGATGAACTGCCGCGCCAAAGTGTTACTCAGGCGGACTTGGAACAGCTGTGCGACGCGGTAACGGGCTATTCCCGCTACGCGGCGGCGGAGACGATGGGCAAGGGCTATCTTATCGGCCGGGGCGGCTTCCGTATCGGCCTGTGCGGCACCGTAGCGGTCAGGGGGGACGGCGGCACAGCCCTGCGGGATATCTCCTCCGCCGTGGTACGGATCAGCCGCCAGGTCCGTGGGTTGTGGCAGGAGGTCCCGGAATGGTCAGTAGGCGGCTTTGACAGTACGCTGATCGCAGCGCCACCCGGTGGCGGCAAGACCACGCTCCTGCGCGACATGATCGCCACACTGTCCAACGGCACAGAGGATCGCTGTCCTCTGCGGGTAGGCGTGGTGGACGAGCGCGGTGAGTTGGCCGGGATGTACCGCGGTGTACCGCAGTTGGACGTAGGCTGTCATACTGACGTGCTGGACGGCTGTCCCAAGGCACTGGGCATCCCCATGCTGCTGCGGAGCGCCAATCCCCAGGTCATCGCCGTGGACGAGATCACCGAGGCGGCGGATATTCTGGCAATGACAGCGGCAGCTAACTGCGGCGTTAAGCTGCTGGCCACGATCCACGCCGAGGACGGAGAAGAGCTGCGCCGCAAGCCGCTGTTCCGCCAGCTGGCGGAGGCCGGTGTCTTTCGCCACCTCATCACCATCAGCGCATCGGATGGTCGGCGGTACTACCGCACGGAGGCCCTGTGACCGCGGCGGCCGGTGCGGTACTGGTACTGAGCGCCGCCATTCTGGCCCTGCGGCGCTATTACGCACGCCAGCGCCGGTGCCGCGACCTGCTGTGGTCCTTTGCCGCCGCCCTGGGGGAGATGGAGAGCGCCATCCGCTGGCAGCGCACGCCGGTCCTGCCGCTGTTGGAGGTGCTGCAGACCCGGGAGCACTGCGGTGTCTGGTTCTGTCAGATACGGGACAAAGTTCAAAGCGATATGACTTTACAGCTTGCTTGGGAGAATACCTTTCACCAGCTTTCAGACACAGAACTCCGCGACCTGCTTTGCCGCATTTCCTGGAGTGGCGATGCCCAGCGCCTGGAGAGCACCATCGCCCGCGCCCGGGCGGAGGCCGAGCAGCTCTACGAAAAGCGCCGCGAGGCGGATCGGCACAGCCGCCGCGTGACCACCACGGCCACGCTGTGCGGTGCAGGACTGATGATCATTTTACTTCTGTGAGGGACAGACAATGGATGTTGACCTGATTTTCAAAATAGCGGCCATCGGTATCCTGGTGGCGGTGCTGAATTTGCTGCTGGTGCGAAGCGGCCGGGAGGAGCAGGCCATGATGACCACGCTGGCGGGCCTGGTCGTGGTGCTGATGATGCTGGTGCAGCAGATCAGTGACCTGTTCGACCTGGTAAAGACCCTGTTCTCCCTGTGACGCATGGATACGGTACTGCGATTGGCGGCGCTGTGCCTGCTGGGGGCCCTGCTGGCGGTGCTGCTGCGCCGCGGCGGGGGAGAGCTGGCGCTGCTGCTTGTTCTGGCTGTCTGCGGCGTGGCGGTCGCCCTGCTGCTGGAGCCGCTGGGTCAGCTCCGGGATTTCTGGGAAGAGGCCTCGGCCTGGGGTCAGCTGCCGGAGCAGCTGTTTCAGCCGCTGCTGAAAACGGTCTGCATCGCCCTGATCTGCCGGACAGGCTCCGACCTGTGCCGGGATGCCGGCGAGGGCGCCCTCGCCTCCGTGCTGGAGACTGCCGGTGCTGTGGCGGCCATCGTGGTGTCCCTGCCGCTGTTCCGCGCCGTCTGGGACCTGTTGGAGTCACTGCTATGAAAAAAGTCCTGTTCTGTCTGACACTGCTTCTTCTGTGTCTGGACTGTGCCTGGGCTGCCGAACTGCCCGACTCCGTGAAGGACGCCGTCCCGCCGGAGGCGGCGGATATCCTGCCGGAAATGGACACCTCTGTCTCCCACGAGACACTGTGGCAGGGCCTGGGCGATCTGTGGCACAGCGCCTGCGCCTATGTCCGTACAGCGCTGGAGACCCAGGCCTCCGGTGCGGCCCTGTTGCTGGGCGTGGTGCTGCTGTGCAGTCTGGCGGAGAGCTGCCTTGCGGCGGCGGACAGTCCCGGCGTTCCCCGCTATGTCTCCGTGGCGGGAGCGCTGGCCATCACCCTTGTGGCGGCGGGCGACTTCCGCCGGATGATGGGTCTGGGTGTGGAGACCATGTCCCAGCTGGAGGTGTTCTCCAAGGCACTGCTGCCCACCCTGTCCGCCGCCGTGGCCGCCGGCGGCGGCTATATCACCGCCGGTGCCAGGCAGGTGGCCACGGTGTTCTTCACCGATCTGCTCATCAGCCTTATCCGTCAGGTACTGCTGCCGCTGCTGTACGCCTGCATTGCTGCTGCCGCCGCGGACGCCGTGGTTCCCGGCCACAGTCTGCAAAAGATCGGTCAGGGCCTTCGCAAGTGCGTCGCCTGGGCACTGACGGCCCTGATGCTGGTCTTTACCGGCTTTCTGTCGGTGACCGGTGCGGCCACCTCTGCGGCGGACGCCCTGTCTACCCAGTTGACGCGCTCCGCCATCGCCACAGCGGTGCCGGTGGTGGGCTCCATCATCTCCGATGCCGCCGGCACGGTGCTGGCCGGTGCCGGGATGCTGAAGGGCGCCATCGGCGTATTCGGCCTGCTGGCAGTGCTGGCCATCTGCCTGACGCCCTTTATCACCATGGCCGTGCAGTACCTGCTGTATAAGCTGGCGGCGTTTCTGGCGGGCACCGTGACCCAGGAGCCCCTGGCGGACCTGATCGACGCGCCGGAGCCGTTTCGGCGGGCGTCTCGGCGGTCTTATAGATGAACTTCACCCGGCTGGACGCACCCTCGGGTACACCGGCAAAGCTGGTGTAGTCGGCGAGACGGCCGGTCATCTCTTCCACCACGGTCTGCAGGGCGTGGAGCTGGTCGGCGTCCAGCGCACCGGTGAGCTGAGAAATGCCCTCCTCATTGAACTGCACGAGGCCGCCGCTGAGCTGGTCGGTGCCGTTCTGGAGCTGGAGCACACCGTCATACAGGGCGGATGCGCCGCCGGCCAGCCGGGCGCTGCCCTCCTTGGCGGTGTGTGCGCCCTCGGCAGCGGCGGCCACGCCGTCGGCGTACTGGCCGACGCTGGACACGAAGAACCGGATCTGTCCCAGATTTTCCTTGAGGGTGCGGACGCTGGCCATGTCCTCACTGTTGGCGGTCTGGTAGACCAGCTCGTCGTGGATCTTCTGCTGGGCGTCGCTGTCAGTGAGCTTTTTCAGCCAGCCCATGATGAAATCGGGCGAGAAGCTCTGCATCAGGCGCAGGGCGGCCTCAAGGTCGTGGTCGGTCCTGGTGGCCGCGAGGTAGAGTGCGATGTCCAGCTGGCTGGCCTTGAACTGCGGAGCCTGCTCCCAGATGGTGCGCACCATCTTTTTGCGGCCCGCCGCCAGCGTCTTGTCGCCCAACGAGAGGATGTCGTCAATGACGGTTTCATACGTATCCCACGTCATCGGGGTGTCGATGAGGCCGTTCTCCATGAGGGTCTGGTTGGCGGAGTCCAGCACGCCGTCGGCCACCTGCTGTGCGCCGGAAGTCAAGGCGGCGTTGTTGGACGTCAGGGTGTCCAGCCCTTCCGTCAGCTGTCCGAGACCGCTGTCCAGCTGGTTCGCACCGTCCAGCAGAGCCAGTGAACCGACGGCAAGCTGTGCCGCGCCCACTTTCAGCTGCGACGCACCGTCCAGCAGCTGGTTCATGGCATCATTCAGCGCCGCGATGCCGTCGGTCAAATCGTTGAGGCTGTCGCGGTCGAAGACTTCATCCCCCTGCCCCCGTGTCTCGGCGCTCGCCGCGCAGGCCAGCAGGATTTGAGGTGCCGTCAGCGACTCCACGTCGGCCTCCACGGTCACGCTGTCCTGTAAGTACTCGGCGACGCCGTTCACCTGTTCGGGAAGCAGGCCGTCGAGGGACTCCGTCACGCCCGGCAGGGTGACGAAGGCCGCCACGCTGCTCTTGGCCGCGCTTTCCAGCAGACCGTTAACGGAGTTGACGTTGCGGGCGTCCCCGCCCAGCACGACGCCCACCGCCGTGACCAGCGGGGTGACGATGGTGCGCTCTTTGCCGTTCACAGTCACCTTGCCTGTCTCATGGTTGGTCAGGTCGATGGTGAGCACGAGGTGGCCGCTCTGGCCCAGAAGCTCGATGAGCGGTGTCCGTCATCATTAGGGTGAACGTTGTCAGGTGAGATG
>ENA-USZK01001167-USZK01001167.1-human-gut-metagenome-genome-assembly--contig:-NODE-1167-length-11397-cov-7.779505_pt1 | contig 11397 bp, 7 predicted proteins | sample MGYA00250043_ERZ773534 | MGnify/ENA primary metagenome ERZ773534 (study PRJEB29103, sample SAMN06112056) | human gut metagenome | biome: human gut; feature: ankylosing spondylitis patient; material... | reverse complement strand
CGTATTACGTTAATCTTCTGCTTTGAGAAGCGGAACTGCTGTTCCTTGAGGTTATAGTTGGGTATGAACGGCGCAAACGACAACTGGAAGAACGAGTGGATGGTCACACCTTCGGCGTTGATGGCAGCGATGCCCGTAGGCGCAACAACCACGATACGCTTCGATGATTCCTCCTTCAGTCGGCGCAGGAAGGTAGTCTTTCCCGTGCCAGCCTTACCTGTGAGGAAGAGGTTGGTGTTCGTTGTCTCTATTATATCCCAAGCGAGTTGCGTTTGCTCTGTCATTTCCTATGCTGATTAATGGTTGTTTAATGTGTGTTCTGTGTGAACAATGAATTACAAAAGTAGTAATTATTTTTTGTTTTTTACGCTTTTACAATTTAAAATATGTTTTGTGGCTGCGTGGTACGGGCAAGATGCCCATACTTCCTACTTTTTAGCGTTTTACTTTTTTACCATTCTACTTTTTTCAGTACCTTTGCCAAGGTAAAAGTAAAAGAGTAAAAATTAAAGGATATGATAAAAGCCCTGTTTTTCGACGTAGACGGAACACTCGTCAGCTTTAATACGCACAAGGTGCCGGAGTCAACAATCGAAGCGCTTCGCGAGGCTCACAAGCGCGGCGTGAAGCTCTTCACCGCTACGGGTCGCCCACGCCAGTTGCTCAACAACATCACGGAGGTGGAGAACATCATGGACGGTTTTATCCTTGCCACTGGCGCTCAATGCGTTTATGGCGACAAGGTAGTGCGCCAGGACCTCATCCCTACTCACGAGGCAGAGGCGATAGTCGACTTCTGCAACCGTCTCGACGTGCCAGCGGTGATTGTAGGCACAAAGGATCTGCAGATTATCAACCGCAACGACAGCGTGAACCATGTATTCTACGACATGCTGAAGGTGACGTACAACAAGTTCGACGTGCCGGTTGAGGAGGTTATAAAGCAGGGCATACTGCAGATTACGCCGTTCCTCACCGAGGACCAGGAGCACACTATCCTACCCCACGTGCCAGGCACAACGTCTGCACGCTGGTATCCTGCGTTCTGCGACCTTACGTCTGCCACAGCCGACAAGGCGAACGGCATCCGCGCCATTGCCGAGCACTTGGGCATCAACATCAACGAGACGATGGCGTTCGGCGACGGCGGCAACGACCTTACGATGTTGCGTGCAGCGGGCGTTGGTGTCGCTATGGGCAATGCGCTCGACGAGGTGAAGGCGCACGCCGACTATATCACGAGCAGCGTAGATGAGGATGGTATAACGAATGCGCTGAAACACTTTGAAATCATTTAAAAGTAAAAGAGTAAAAAAGTAAAAGAGTAAAAAGATAGGGTGCGGAATACGGGCAAAATGCCAACATCCAATTCTTTTTACTCTTTTACTTTTTTACCTTTAATTTTTCCTTTTTACCCTTTTACTCTTTTACTTTTTTACTTTTATAAGAGTGGTGAGAACAAGCGCACGAACGACTCTGCCAAGCGGTGCATGAATGGGCGTTTCCGCTCGCCGTTCACACTTTGATAGTCAATGCTTTGTTGCTCATCGGTAAGGAAGATGTTCTTCATGCGCAACGCCACACTTCGATCGTAAATAAAGACATTGGCTTCGAAATTGTTCTCGAAGCTACGGAAGTCGATATTTGTAGAACCGCAGGTACAGAGCGTGTCATCAGAAACGAGCAGTTTGCTATGGTTGAAGCCACCTTCATATAGCAATATCTTTACACCAGCCTCTATCACCTCCGTAACAAACGACATTGACGACAGTTCAAGCAGTCGCGAGTCGCTATGACGCGGAATCATCAGTCGCACGTCTACGCCGGCAAGTGCTGCCGTGCGCATGGCGAAGAGCACCTGCTCAGTAGGCAGGAAATAAGGCGACTCCATGTATACATAGTTCTTCGCCTCAAGCAGTATGCGCACATATCCCTGCATGATGTCCGGCCATTTGGCAATCGGGCTGCTCGTCACGACCTGCATCAAGCAGCTATTCTCTATGCGCCACGGCATAGGCGGATAGTACTTCGAGTTGGTGACGAGGGTACGATCGACGAAGTACCAGTCGACGAGAAACGTACGCTGCAGGGCGTACACCGCTCCACCACGTATTCGGACGTGGGTGTCACGCCACGGCAGTTGTCCGCCATACAGTCCTTTCACATAGCGCAGGGCGATGTTCATACCACCCACGAATGCCTCAACACCGTCCACGATGCACACCTTGCGGTGGTTGCGGTAGTTCACCTTGCTCGTAAACGCAGGGAACTTAACAGGCATGAAGGCGTTGACATCAACCCCAGCACGGCGCATACGCTCGAATAGTGAGCGCGGCACACGCCAACAGCCCACATCGTCGTAGATGAGGCGCACCTCTACGCCCTCTTTCGACTTGCTGATGAGGGCATCCGCCACCAATCGCCCGAGTGCATCGTCGGCGAAGATATATGTCTCAAGATGTATATGCTTGCGTGCCGAAGCTATCGACTTCAGCAATGCGGGGAAGAATTCGTAGCCGTCGGTGTAGAATTCCACCTCGTTGTCCTTGAACGGAAGGGCAAGACTTTGGTTGGTGAAGAGTTGTATGAGCGAACGATAGTCGTCGGGTAACGTCAATTGGCGTTGCTCCACAAACTCCAGCATCGACCGCTTCGACAACTGGTCAAGCGACCGCTGCGATATAAACGTCATCTTACGAGTGTTACGACCGAAGAATACGTAAAGTATTATTCCAACAATGGGCATAAAGAGTAGCACCATCACCCAGGCTATTGTCTTTGCCGGCTGACGGTTGTCCATCAATACTGCCAGCATGATGCTGACAATAATGAAGACGTAAGCTAATATGAATACCCAATGGATGTAGAACATTATGCTATAATATTATTTCCCAACAACCGGGCGAGCTGCGAGCGCAGTTCGTGTGCCGTCTTGTATTCCTCCATCAGCTGCTGCAGGCGTTCGGGGTCGTTCACTGCGAGCGATATGTCGCGTTTCAGGTCGCGCAGACGCTGCTCCAGATAGTCCATTCGGAAGTCGTTGAGCAGATGCTCGGTCTGTTGGCGCAGTGCTTCGATGCGGTTCTCCTCTTCGACGCGCAGCTCGTCAGCATTCGTCTCCTCGTCGGCACGTACCGCCTTCTGCTCGTCGAGCAACTGATACTTGTCCATGCAAAGGTCGGTGGCTATGCGCGATATTTCAATGTCAGAATGGTGCAGGAAGAACTGCTCGGCACAGAACTGCTCATCGCCAGCATGGTTCACCGCCTCGTCGAGGATGCGGGAGTTGAGCGGATTTGCAAACTTCAGTCCGTCGACACCGAGGTTATAGGCTATGTATTGCGCCACGTTAAGGTTCACCGTCGTGCCGTCCTCCGTTTCTACATTATTATATATGACGGTATCGCCGTTGCGCACAATCAACTCTACGAGCATCTGCTCCACCTTCGATGCCTGCTGCAGAGGAGAAGGAGAGTTTTGTATTTTGAGTTGTGAGTTTTGAGTCGTCGGTTTCGTCGTTTGCGAATTGTCCGATGAGGAAGCGGTTGCCTCGCGGTTGCTGCGTATGAAGTTGTTAAGCGTGTTGATGAGCGTAGCCTCGTTGATGCCCATACGCACCGAACAGTCGTGCAGATAGGTGTCGCGCAGGATAGGGTTCGTTACGAACGATATGCTGCGCACTATAGAGTTGATTGCCTCCGAACGCTTCAGCGGGTCGCGCTCGCCACGCAGCAGCAGGTCGGTCTTGAACTCGATGAAGTCGGTCTGATGCTCTTCGATGTACTTACGGAATTCGTCTGCCGAATGCTTGCGTGCAAACGAGTCTGGGTCGTCGCCGTCCGGCAGCAGCAACACCTTCAGGTTCATACCCTCCGAGAGCAGCATGTCGGTACCGCGCAGCGCAGCATGTATGCCTGCCGCGTCGCCGTCGTAAAGCAGGGTGATGTTCGACGTGAAGCGGTGCAGTATGTGTATCTGGTGCACCGAAAGTGCCGTACCGGAGTTGGCCACTACGTTCTCTATGCCGCACTGGTGCATGGAGATAACGTCGGTGTAGCCCTCCACCATGTACACACGGTCTTCCTTGGCTATCGCCTTCTTAGCCTGATAGATGCCATACAGCTCGCGGTCTTTATGGTAAATATCCGAGTCGGGCGAGTTGACATACTTCTGGTTCACACCCTTTGTGCGCGAATCGAGCAGTCGTCCGCCGAAGCCCACCACCTTTCCGCTGATGCCTATCCAGGGGAAGATGACGCGTCCGGCATAGCGGTCGATTAGTTCGCCACGATCGTTCTTGTAGCAGATGCCGGTCTTCAGCAGAAAGTCTTCTTTGTAGCCCTTGCGCAATGCTTCCTGCGCTAAGGCACGGCGGTCAGTATCGTCGTAACCCAACTGGAACTTGCTGACGATGTCATCACGAAATCCGCGACTGCGGAAGTACTGCATACCGATGGCTACGCCGTCGGCGGTGTCGTGCATAAGGTGCTGGAAGTAGGAGGCAGCCCACTCGTTCACGATGAACATACTCTCGCGCTCGCTCTGCTCTCGCTTCTCGTTGTCAGAGAGTTCGCGCTCCTTTATCTCGATGTGATACTTTCGTGCGAGCCATCGCAACGCCTCAGGATAGGTCATCTGCTCATGCTCCATGATGAAGCCGACGGGGTTGCCGCCCTTGCCGCATCCGAAGCAATGGCAGGTGCCGCGTGCAGGCGACACGTAGAACGACGGGGTCTTCTCGTCGTGGAACGGGCACAAACCCTTATAGTTGCTTCCACTCTTGCGAAGTGTAACAAATTCTGACACCACCTCCACAATGTTGGCAGCGTCTTTTATCCTTTCTATCGTTGCGTGGTCTATCATACAAATGCGAAGTTACACATTTTTTTCCATTCTACCCTCTCCGTCACACACGTTTTAGCTCCGCACTTACTAAAATTAATTAAAAGAGCCCTGCCTATTTTACCAATCAACACAAAATAAGTAACTTTGTACTGATGTATGAACAGCAACATACACCTAATCGATTTTACTAAAAACAAACATAACAATGATTAAAAACAATCTCCTTCTCACAGCACTCTTCACAGCTGCTTGCGGTAGCGCCTTTGCGCAGACCGAGAGCTTCGACCTCAACTCGCAGCGTGGTGAAAAGCAGGATGTGAACATGGTGCCGGGCAAACTGCTCGACCACCATGGTATCGTCGTAAACCCAACACCGCACAACCTCAACATGGACATGCAGACTTGGACCGACCTCAGCGCCGGTGTGAAGCTCATTGACAAAGCGGGTAAGTTTACAAACGACGTCAACTTCCTCAAACAGAATGCTAAGGGCACCCCGCTCACAATCGTCTTCGGCGAGAAGCAGGCTAAGGAGGCAGGTCTGAAGAAGATGGTGTCGGGAGCATACCTCCTCACTGTCGACAAGAAGGGTATCAACATCGTGGGCTACGACGAGCGTGGCGCGTTCTATGCTTTGCAGACTCTGCGCCAGATTGTAGAGAGTCCAGCAGCGCAGGGCAAGGTGCCGGCACTCACCTGCAACGACTATCCCGACCTGCCATTGCGTGGCGTTGTAGAGGGCTTCTACGGCGAACCGTGGTCGCATCAGGTGCGTCTCTCGCTCATCGACTACTACGGACGCAACAAACTCAACGAGTATGTGTACGGTCCGAAGGACGATCCTTATCACAGCTGCCCGAACTGGCGTCTGCCCTACCCTCCCGAGCAGGCTAAGAACATTCACGAGCTCGTAGAGGCTTGCCGCCGCAACCGCGTCGACTTCGTATGGGCTATCCACCCGGGTCAGGATATCAAGTGGAACGAGGAGGACTATAACAACCTCGTAAACAAGTTCAACCTCATGTACGACCTCGGTGTGCGCTCATTCGCCATCCACTTCGACGACATCGACGGCGAGGGCACTAACCCAAGCAAGCAGGTGGCTCTCGTAAACCGACTCACCAAGGAATTCGTGAAGGCTAAGGGCGACGTTGCTCCGCTCGTTGTCTGCCCTACCGACTACTCGCAGCTTTGGGCTAAACCTGGACCAGATGGTCCGCTCGCCATCTACGGCAACGAGCTCGACCCTGAGGTACAGGTATTCTGGACTGGTGCTGTGGTTTGCTCTGACCTCACCAAGGAGACTCTCGACTTCGTCGACTCTCGTATCAAGCGCCCGGCTTACTACTGGTGGAACTTCCCCGTTACCGACTATGCCCGCCATATCATCATGCAAGGCCCGACATACGGCTTGGAAACCGACATCACAGAGAAGATGACTTCTGGCGTACTGTCTAATCCGATGGAGCACGGCGAGGCTTCGAAGCTCGCGCTCTACGGTGTGGCTGACTACAACTGGAACGTAGCCGACTACAATGCTATCGACAACTGGGAGCGCGGTCTGGTTGACCTCACCCCTGAGGCTCACGAGGCTTACCGCACCTTCGCCATCCACTCTTGCGATACAGAGACAGGATATCGCCGTGCCGAGTCGTGGGAGACTAACACCTTCCGACTTGCCGACTTCTCGCAAAAGGCTTACAACGACCTCTATGGCGAGTTCGACCGCGTGGAGAAGACGAAGAGCACAATGGAGCGCGACTGCAAAAACCAGCTTCTGATGAAGGAACTGAAGCCGTGGCTTGAGCAGTTTGAACTGCTCGGCAAGCGTGGCAAGAGCACACTGAAGCTGATGAAGACATTCCGCAACGGCAACGCACAGAACTTCTGGAACGCTTTCGTGGCCAACCGCATGACTAAGGAGGCACGCGCCGCTTACGAGAAGCACAAACTCGGCACTATGAAGCTGCAGCCGTTCTACGAGAACGCTATGGATGACATGGCGCAGGAGTTCTTCAAGAACCTAACCGGCGAGGTGCCTGCTTTCTATAAGGGCATGGGCACATACCCAACGCTCGCTACAACTCAGAGCAAGCTGATGTTCGACAACGACTCTACGACATACTATCACTGCGGTCAAAGCCAGTCTACTGGCGACTGGGTGGGTGCCGACCTGGGTGCAGTGCGCGACGTTCGTGAGGTGAAGATACTCCAGGGTCGCAACTCTGTTGACGATGTCGACTACTTCGACAACGTTGTGCTCGAGGCTTCTGAGGACGGCAAGTCGTGGACACAGCTCACTGGCGAATTGCTCAAGACTTACATCATCCACTGGAAGAGCGAGCCGGTAAAGGCACGCTACGTTCGCATCCGCAAGGCTGAGTCGGAGAAGAAGAGCTGGATTGCTGTTCGCGAGTTCATGGTTAACCCCACAACTCCAGAGAGCCTCAACTTCAAGGTTGAATCAGCAAATCTCGACGCTGCCATGTTCGGCTTCGACAAGAACCCCGTAACATCATTCCGCAACAGCGGCAAGACTTCGTTCTCTGTTGTTCCTGGCACAAAGGCTTACACCATGCTCCTCAATGTAGAGCCAGGCAATGCTGTTAAGTTCAACCAGTACGACAAGAAGGGTAAGCTCCTCGCTTCTACCGACATCAACAACTCGTTCTTCACCGTCAACCTTAACAACAAGGCTGCGAAGGCTGAGATTGAGGGTAATGTAGAGGTATTCGAGGTAATCGCGAAGTAAAAGCGACGTCCTAACTGTAAGACAACGCATCGCCAACAAGCGACGCTAACATAACCGACAAAACGGATGGCAAGCCACAAACGGCTCGCCATCCGTTTTTTTGTTGCAACTTTTTGCAACAATCCAAATAAAGCCTTAACTTTGTACTCCGAAAAGATTTAAGGATAATTATTTATGGATTTTAATTTTATCGGGACTATCTGGTCTCTTCTTCCTCCCGTCGTTGCAATTGCGCTTGCACTGAAGACCAAGGAGGTATATTCATCGTTATTCATAGGTATTGTGCTCGGCGCTATATTATACAGCATGTCGATGGGCACAGGTTTTGAAGGATTCTTGACTCATCTGCTCAACGACACCGTTGGCACGGGAGCTGACGCCAAGCAGTACGGTCTTATCTCCTGCCTGTCCGACCCATGGAACGTGGGCATCATCGTGTTTCTTGTGGTTTTGGGTTCCATCGTGTCGCTCATGAACAAGGCTGGCGGATCGGCTGCTTTCGGACGCTGGGCTTCCAAACACATAAAGACAAAGATAGGTGCGCAGATTGCAACTATCATTCTCGGTCTACTCATCTTCATCGACGACTACTTCAACTGCCTCACAGTAGGTTCTGTGATGCGTCCGATAACCGTACGCCATGGCGTGACAAAAGAGAAGCTCGCCTACCTTATCGACTCCACTGCTGCCCCTGTCTGCATCATATCGCCCATATCGAGCTGGGCGGCAGCCGTGTCGGGTTTCGTATCGGGTGGTGAGAATGGTCTGGCATTGTTCTGCCAAGCCATACCGTTCAACTTCTACGCTTTCTTCACAATCATCTTCATATTTATGATTGTGTTGTCGGGTTTCGACTTCAAGGCGATGAGCAAGTACGACGCACGTCTGCAGGAATGGTACGAACGCACCGGCGGTCAGGTAGATGAGGTGATTGACACAAAACTGCAAATCGTAGAACACGGTGTGGGTGCCAAGCAAGACAGCAAGAAACCAGCAACGACAAAGGGTTCGGTTGCCGACCTTGTAGTGCCTATCCTTATGCTCATCGTGTTCTGCATGGCTGGCATGGTTTACTCCGGAGGATATTTCGACGCAACAAGCACTTGCTACCACAACTTCATAGATGCATTTGCTGCAAGCAACGCTTCTGTCGGACTGGTTATCGGTTCGCTTGCAGCGTTGATTCTTACAATAGCAATGTTCGTGGCACGCCGCACGTTGAAGTTCGACAATGCCATGAGTTGTCTTATCAAAGGCTTCGAAGCCATGGTGCCTGCCATACTGATTCTCACCCTTGCATGGACACTGAAAAGCATGACCGACTCACTTGGCGCTGCCGAATACGTGTCGGGCGTTGTGGCAAGCACGGCTTCTGGTCTGCAGATGCTGCTGCCGGCTATAATCTTCATCGTTGCAGCGTTGCTCGCCTTTGCCACCGGCACCTCTTGGGGAACATTCGGCATACTCATCCCTATCTGCATCGCCGTATTCCCTGCTACCGCTCCGCTGCGCATCATCTCCATCTCGGCGTGCATGGCAGGTGCAGTCTGCGGCGACCACGTATCTCCTATCTCCGATACCACCATTATGGCGTCGGCAGGTGCCGAATGTAAGCACGTTCACCACGTATCGTCGCAGTTGCCATACGCCCTGACAGTAGCCGCTGTGTCGTTCCTTACCTTTGTCGTAGCCGGCTTCACACAGCAGCTCGGCATCGTAGCCAGTGCTGCCATTTCCTGGATCTTAGGCATAGCAATGCTTTTCTCTGCACTATGGGTGCTGAGAAAAATTGGTTACAAGCAATAAATCTACCATATCTATCAGCAGCGACGTAACAAGCTGTGTATAAACAAAATAAAGGCTGACAGATAGGCTGACAGATAGCTAAAAACATAAGTTATCTGCCAGCCTATCTGTCAGCCTTTATAATATTTTCAGCGCAATGGCAGCGCACGCCGCAGCATCTGCGAGGGCATGATGATGTTGTGTCAAGTCATAGCCACAGCGGGCTGCTATAACGTCAAGCGTATGACGACCTTTGGGCCAGACCTTGCGCGAGGCGATGCAAGTGCAGTAGAAGTCGTAGTCGGGATAGTCCATCTGATAGACGCGGAAGACGGCTTTCAGACAGCTCTCGTCGAACGCCTTGTTATGTGCCACGAGCGGAAGCCCCGCTATCTTCGGCTCAATCTGCTTCCATACTTCGGGGAAGACCGACGCACTGTCTGTATCAGAAGCGCAAAGACCATGCACCTGACTGCACCGGTAGTTGTAATACTCTGGCTCTGGCTTGATGAGCGAGTAGAAACGATCCACCACCTCACCTCCTCTAACAATAACCACGCCAACAGCGCATACCGAAGAACGCTCATTGCTTGACATCCACCTGCACACGCTGGCCGGGATACTGCATCTGCTCGTATGGTTTTGGCTTGTAAGGCGTTCTGACCTTTATCTGCGGGAATATCCCCAGTTTGCGCATAACTCGGAACAGGCTTTCCGGGCAGCGGGTATAGCCCCGTTTGCGAAGCCGCTGCCACAGTTCTATCATTCCAAGCGTGGGATTCCTTCGCCGCATATTCCGGATAAGATTCAGCTCGGCCTCGGTGTGCTGGTTCGGGTGATGGTGCGGACGTCTGGATTGGCAGGCCAGAGATTCCACACTTCCATTCCAGCGCGTCTTCCAAAAGTAGATATACGACCAGCTTTTGTTATATTTCCGGCTGGCCCGGCTTACGCCATATTTCGCCGCATACTGCATGAGGGATTGCCGATACCGCATGTCTTGTGTTATACTCTTACTCATGAGGGACAGAGTTCCTTTTCTTGGGCTTGTTGTGTGTGGTAACTTAACTATACCCTATGAAGGCTCTGTCCTTCTACTTTTTTATTCGCTTTTACTTGCTCTTCTGTCCAACATGTATTGTAGCTCTACAGCCTCAATTTGGACCCTCAGAACAAATACTTGCTATTCTTTTTCAAGTTTGCTATACTTTGTTGTAATATCCAACAAATTTAGCTCCGTACTGTATCGGCTAGAATATATGTGCTTTCTTGAAAAGATGGCTGATGGACTTTCATACGGACACAATAGAGTCCTTGGGGGTAACATCAGGCTAAGACGCTCTCATTCTAACAGCATAGGCAACAAAAGGGAAAAAGACACGGCTGGCTGCTGTGCCTTGAACCGTAAAGATATTGTAATAGAGGGATATTAAATGAATCATATTTACATCATCGAAGATGATTCAGTATTATGCTCTGAATTAGCCTTGGCGCTGGAAGCTGTTGGTTATCATACAACTTGTGCAAATGACTTTAATAACGTTCTTAATGAATTCCTTTTGGTATCTCCTGATCTAGTGATCCTGGATATTAATTTACCAAATACTGATGGTTTTATTTTATGTATGAAAATTCGAAAGGTATCACAAGTTCCTATTATCTTTATCACTGGTCGGGATTCACAGATTGACGAACTCCAAGCTCTTTCTTTAGGCGGCGATGATTACATTACAAAACCGTACAGCCTCCCAGTTCTTATGGCTCGAATCAAGAATACGCTTAAAAGGACCTATCGTTCTGAAACTTCTTCTGAAATAGAATACAATGGGCTCAAATTAGATCTCTCCAATTGCACTGTAATGTATAACAACGTTTGTGTAGAACTTAGTAAACGTGAAACGCAAATCTTATGCTACTTGCTCAACCATGCGGGTCACTATGTTTCTCGAATTTCTTTAATTGAACATTTATGGAATACCAATCAATACATCGACGACAATACGCTCAGTGTAAAT
>ENA-USZK01001164-USZK01001164.1-human-gut-metagenome-genome-assembly--contig:-NODE-1164-length-11423-cov-3.574564_pt1 | contig 11423 bp, 10 predicted proteins | sample MGYA00250043_ERZ773534 | MGnify/ENA primary metagenome ERZ773534 (study PRJEB29103, sample SAMN06112056) | human gut metagenome | biome: human gut; feature: ankylosing spondylitis patient; material... | reverse complement strand
TTATTAAATCTTACTATTTACAACTAAAAATCAATATGTTATAATTCAACATAGAAATAAAAAAACATGAGGTGAAAAAATGAATCAAATATTAGATACAGGTGAAGAACAATTCAAAAATAATAATATAAACTATGGAAATTATAATCAAAATAAAAAACAAAAAGTATATAAAGAAAAATCAGTTATTGAAATAAATAAAATAGTAATTTTTTTTGCAATAAGTATATTAATTTTAGGGATATGTATTATTGCTGGAAGTATATATGCAAAAGACAAAATAAATAAAAATATTGAAGAAAATGCAACACCAGTAGTTAATTTTAGTTTTAATGAAGATGAAAGTTCTGTTGACATTTCAGTTCACCATCCAAAAGGAATAACACAAGTTATATATACACTAAACAATCAAGATGAAAAAGTTATTGAAGGAAATAATCAACAAGATATAAAAACTACAGTAAAATTGGATGGAGGAAAAAACAAGATAGTTGTAAAAGCAACAGATGAAATGAATCATCTTGTAGAATATGAACAAGAATATACTGTAGGTAATTTAGCACAAATAGATTTAAATAATGTGGATAATGCTGTAAAATTAACAGTTACATCAGTTGAAAAAATAAAGACAGTATCATATAAATGGGATGATGAACAAGAGAAAGTAATAGAAGTTAATTCAACACAATATTCAGAAAGAATTACAGCACCAGTTGGAAAACATACACTAAAAATAGAAGTAATAGATGATAAAGGAATAAAAACAGAAAAAACACAAGTAGTAATTGGAGCAAAAGTACCAGAAATAAAAGTTCAAGCGATAAAGAAGCTTGATGGAAATGTTTATTATTCAATATCAATAAAAGACGAAGTTATACTAAAAAATGTAAAAATAACTTTAAATGATGAAGAAAAAGTAAATATAGATGTAAATTCAAGTGAATATACAACAGAAATTGTACTACAAAAAGGATTTGATAATAAATTAATAATAGAGGCATCAAATGAGAATTTGACAACTTCAAAGAAGGCACAATGTAGTTTACCATAAAATAAAATAAGAAACGAGGGAAAATATGGCACAAGATATATATGTAATAGATGATGATGAATCATCTATTCCGATTTTTAAAGAATTATTTAGAAATGATAAAGAGTTCAAATTTATTGGAGTAAAAACTGAACAAATAGATATAACATTAAAAAATATACCTTTTTTGATAATTATAAATGAAGATTCAATAGATAGAGATATTACAGGCCTATGTAAACAGATAAGAACAGATGAAGATAATCAAATAACACCAATAATTGTTGTGTCATCAAATACTGATAAATATCATAAATTAGAAGTTTTAGAACAATCAGTTGAATATTATATAAAAAAACCAGTTGATACAGAATATTTGTATTATACAATAAAAAACTTAGATAGATTATTGAAAATGAATAGAAGAATAAGTCCATTAACAGGTTTACCAGGAAATGTACAAATTCATGCAGAATTGAAGAAAAGAATTACAAATAAAGAGGAATTTTCAGTTTTATATTTAGATTTGGATAATTTTAAAGCATATAATGATGTATATGGATTTTTAAAAGGAGATCAAATAATTGAATATACAGCAGATACAATTTTAAAATGTATTCATCAAAGTTTTAAGGAAAATTATTTTATAGGGCATATAGGTGGAGATGATTTTATAGCAATCGTTCCAACATTAGATGTTGATAATATATGCCAATTAATAATTGCTAACTTTGATGAAGGGGTAACAAAATTCTTTACTGAAGAGGATCTAGAAAAAGGATATATAGAGGTTGCAAATAGAAAAGGAATTATAGAACAATTTTCTTTAACATCAATTTCTATAGGAGCTGTAATTGCAGATAAGGATAGATTTGCCAATATATTGGAAATAGGTGAAATAGGAGCACAAGTAAAACATGTTGCAAAATCTATTATTGGAAGTAGTTATGCAGTTGATAGAAGACATGAATAAGATTTTAATAAAATAAAGCCCAAGTAACGTATACGCTACTTGGGCTTTATTTTTTAGAGGTTGAGCATCTTAACGAGCTTAGAGCTTACCGTTTCGAAGACCTCATCAGTGGACATCTGAGTGGTGTCCATGTAGATGTTTTGGCAAGTGTTAAAGTGGATGAGTGCAGGATTGTTATGCGCTTCAACTTCAACATATGCCCGCCGGGTTTCTTGCTCCTGTTTGCCGATGTATTCAGGATATTCGAACTTATCAGCATCAGGATCATTGCAAATGCGCGCATACGCGATGCGGGCTTCTGCGACCATGTGGACCATAATGTCACACTTGGGAAGATCACTGATATGATTAAGTTCAGACACCCAAGAATAGGAATAGCCCTGAACTGCCCCATGGACAAAACTGTCCAAGAAACAACGCTGAGTAACTATGAAGTCATATTCACCAGTCTCAATGATGTTACGCAGGTGAGTACCCGCGATGCGATTGTCCAGTGCAAAGAGCAGACGATCAGTATAAGCATCCTTGCTCTCATTCAAGAGAGTCTTGGTCAAATACTTATCGTGGGGGAAACGATCCCGGTAAACCTTGAATCCCTTAGATTCGAGAAATTTAACGAGATTGTCGACCAAAGTGGTTTTGCCACTTCCGTCCAAGCCAGTAACAGCAATCCAACGAGTAGTCATAGTGCCATACCTCCATAAATTGTTTTTTACTATCCGATTTTTGAATAGCAAATCCATACAATGGGTTAATATATTAATTATATACCAAAAATCGAAATGTGTCAAATTTTATTTGAAAAATTTAATTTTATTTTTCCAAGAATTTAAAATTTCATCAGGAATTTGCATATTTCCATATCCAACACCAATATCTACATCTGGTTTTATAGTGCCATGGAAGTCACTACCACCTGAAACAAATAAATTACGTTCTTTACAAAGATTTAATAATCTTTTATGTTGTTCTTCAGTAAATGTTGTATAATAACATTCAATACCATCAATTTTATAATTTTTAAGAATATGTTCTAGTATAGGTTCTGAATTTTTCTTGTATTCATAAATATGAGGAATAAATACTAAACCACCAGCTTCTCTAACTAAATTACTAGCAGTTTCAAAGTCTGGTACAAAATCATCCATTTCAACATATAATTTTGTTTTTGGATCAGACATATATTGTCTATAAAAGATTTTACTAGAATTCCAAGCTTCTTCAGATAATATTTTTTTATTTTCCGCATGTTTGGTTATTTCTTTATGGAAAAATGTTGAGGCAAACATATCTGTTGAGTAGTTTTCCAGACAGTTCTTATCTAGGACAATTCCAGCATTAATACATTTATCATATAATCTTTTTACTTCGATTTTATTTCTTTCTTCAGCGGGAATATACACATTTTTTACAAGTTCATTCATTTTTTTGTAATCAATACCATATCCAAGAATTTCTATAGGAATATTTAAAGCTTTTGTATTAAGCTCTATTCCTGAAATAATATGACCATTAAAAAGTGAAGAAATACTTTGATCTTCTAACTCTTCATATACTAAAGCAGTATTATGATCTGTTATTGAAATAAAATTTAAGTTTTTTTCTTGGCATTTTTTTAAAACTGTACTACAACTTTCAGTGCCATCTGAATAAGTTGTATGCATATGTAAATCTATCATATAAAAATCTCCTTCAAAAATATAATATCACTTTTATATTGATATGTAAATAAAAATGTAATATAATAACAGCGGAAGAAGGTATATTATAATGAAAAAAGAAAATGAAGAAAAAATAAAAGAAGCAAAAGATGCGATAGAAAAAACAAAGAAAAAACAAGGAAAGTTTTTTAAGGAATTTAAAGAATTCGCACTTAGAGGAAATGTTTTAGACTTAGCAGTAGGTGTATTGATAGGAAGTGCATTTCAAAGTGTTGTAACATCATTTACAAATAATATTATTTCTCCAATTTTAGGATGTTTTGGAGGAGTAAATTTTTCAGAATGGGTATTAGAAATTGGAAAATTAAGACTAACATATGGTGCATTTTTAACAGATATAATAAACTTTTTAATAATGGCATTTGTAATATTTATACTTGTAAAAGTTATGAATAAAATTGCAAAAATAGGAGAAAAACAAGAAGAGAAAAAAGCAGAAGATACAAAGATTTGTCCACATTGTTATAATAAAATTAATATAAAAGCAGATAGGTGTCCATATTGTACATCCAAATTAAATGAAAGCATTGAAAATATTAAGAATAATCTTAATAAATAAAAGATTGATTTCAGGATAATTATATGGTAAAATAGCAACGAAATAATTGGAGGGAAAATTTAGATGAAGAAAATATCAATAGTAGTACCAGTATATTATAATCATGATAATTTACTACCATTATATGCTGATTTAAAAGAAAAGGTATTATCAAAACTTGATATAGGATATGAGCTAATATTTGTAGATGATGGGTCAAAAGATGATTCATATAGTGTAATGAAAGAATTAGCAAAAATAGATTCTAATATAAAGACAATAAGACTATCAAGAAATTTTGGAGAACATTCGGCAATATTAGCAGGTCTATCACAATGTACGGGAGATTGTGCAGTAAGAAAAGCTGCTGATTTACAAGAACCATCTGAAATGATATTAGATATGATACAAAAATATGATGAAGGTTATAAAGTGGTATTAGCAACAAGGGCTGATAGGGAAGAACCATTAACTCAAAAAATGTTTTCAAATTTATATGCATTTTTAATGAGAAAATTAGCACTTCATAATATGCCTAAGGGAGGATTTGATTCATTTTTAATAGATAGACAAGTTATAAATTTATTAGTTAATATGCAAGAAAAAAATACATCATTAATGAGTCAAATTTTATGGGCTGGTTTTGAAACAACAACAGTTCCATATATAAGAAAGAAAAGAGAAATAGGAAAGTCAAGATGGACATTATCTAAAAAAATAAAACTAGTATATGATTCATTACTAAGTTTTTCATATTTCCCAGTAAAATTAATAACAACAACTGGATTTTTAACATCATTATTATCTTTAGTTTTATTAATTGCAATAGTATATAAAAAGATAACTGGTAAAATAGATGTTGAAGGTTATACTTCGCTTGTAATGATTATGCTTATGGGATTTGGAGTAATTATGTTATCAATAGGAATTATAGGAGAATACTTATGGAGAACATATGATGCTGCAAGAAAAAGACCACCATATATCATAGAAAAAGTGGAAAAAGGGGATGAGAAAAAAGATGACAAATGAAATAAAAAAATATAAAAAAATAAATATTACAAATTTTGTCGAAAAGTGTAAAAAACATAAAAAATTAATATTAGGAATTTTTTTAATTTTTGTATTTTCATATTTTCTTATATGGACAGTTTCTCAACCATTTAATAAGTGTCCTGATGAAGGAATGAAGTGGAAGATATGTAAATATATAGCTAAACATGGCAGTATTCCACAAGGAGGTAATGAAGAAATAAGAGAACCTGATTGGGGAATATCATATGCATTTCAACCAATTCTTACATATATGATAGGTGGTGTTTTTGTTAAAATAGCATCATTTTTCACAAATGATAAATTTGCATTAGTTGTTGCTGCAAGACTTGTAAGTACAATAAGTATGACAGTATCTGTATATTTTGTAGTTAAAATAGCTCAAAAATTATTGAAAGGAATATATAAATATTTATTTATAGTAATTATAGTATTTCAACCAATAACGGCATTTTTGGCATCATATATAAATAATGATTCTACAGCAGTATTAGCAACAACAATGATAATATATTTATGGATTTTAGGATTAGAAAGTAATTGGAAGACAAAACATTGCATATTATTGGGACTTTCGATAGGATTTTGTTCACTTACATATTATAATGCATATGGATATATTTTATGTAGTGTTATACTTTGTTTAGTATCAGTAATTTCCAATAAGATGAAAATTAAAGAAATACTTCAAAAAGTATTAATTGTAGCATTGATGGCATTTGCAGTTGCTGGTTGGTGGTTTATAAGAAATGCAATTATTTATGATGGGGATATATTAGGAATGAAAACACAGGTGGAATGTGGAGACAAATATGCAATTGATAAATATAAACCGTCAAAAAGAGAAACACCACAAAAAAATAATGAATCAGTAATGGATATGTTGATAAAGGATGATTGGATAAAGACAACATTAAAAAGCTTTGTTGGAATTTTTGGGTATCAAAATATAATAATGTCTAGTAGAATTTATCAATTTTACTTAATATTATGGGGACTTGGAATTATAGGATGTCTAATCAATTTTAAAGAATTATTTATTTATAATAAAAAAGAAAAAAATAGATATTTATTAAATTATATATTTATTCCATCAATTATAATTCCTATTATTTTAAGCATATATTATTCATATACAAGTGATTATCAAGCACAAGGAAGATATATAATGGGGATAATAATACCATTTACATATTTTATAGTTAGTGGGATAAAAAATATTTTAGAAAAATTTATAAAGTCAGAAAAAATTAGAAATATAATAATTATATTAATAATGGTAATTATAATCTTAATAGCACAAAGAGCATTATTTGGATATATAATACCAACATATAAATAGAAAGAAGAGGATAAAAATGATAGGGTTTAATGTACCAATTTATATGAAAGAATCAATAGATTGTATAAAAGAAGCTGCAGAAAGTAGAAAAATTTGTGGTGATGGAGCATTTACTAAAAAATGTAGTGAATGGATGGAAAATAAATTTAATGCTCATAAAGTATTAATGACAACATCTTGTACATCAGCATTAGAGATGGCAGCAATATTATTAGATTTAAAACCAGGTGATGAAGTAATAATGCCATCATATACATTTGTATCAACTGCTGATGCATTTGTAATGGTAGGGGCAAAGGTTGTTTTTGTAGATGTAAATCCTGATACAATGAATATAGATGAAGAAAAAATAAAAGAAGCAATAACAGATAAAACAAAAGCAATTGCTGTTGTTCATTATGCAGGAATTTCACCAGATATGGATAAAGTAATGAAAATAGCTAAAGAACATAATTTAAAAGTTGTAGAAGATGCAGCACAAGGATTTATGGCAAAATATAAAGACAAATACCTTGGAACAATTGGAGATATTGGTTGTTATAGTTTCCATGAAACAAAAAATTATAGTATGGGCGAAGGTGGAGCAGTAGTAATAAATGATCCTGATTTAATTGAAAGAGCAGAAATAATAAGAGAAAAAGGAACAAACAGAAATAAATTCTTTAGAGGTGAAATTGACAAATATACATGGGTAGATTATGGTTCATCATATTTACCAAGTGAGCTAAATTGTGCTTATTTATATCCACAATTAGATAAAGCAGAAGAAATTAATAATGCAAGATTAAGTTCATGGAATTATTATAAAAAGAATTTAGAAGAATTAGAAAAAAAAGGATTAACCTGCGGCAAAGGCCGTTACCGAGCAGCAGAGAGTAAAGGCGAGAGCCAAAACTGCGGCGCAGTACAAGCGGAATCCCTTTTTGACCTTGCCGGGGACAGGTAGCTTTTTCGTGGTCTTATTTTTGTTGGTGTTTTTCATTTTTGCAATACCTCCTTAAATTGAAAACAGAGCTTCGATTTCCTCATCGGAAAGAAGCTCGTAATCGGGTTCTGTATCTTCCATATCGGGAATGTCCTCTGCGGGGATTCCCGCAAGGGAAAGTGTGGCGACGGCGTGTTCCGTCCCGCCGTGTTCATAAGGCGCTGCGCCGCCGTCTGTGGTAAGTGATACATTCGGATGTTTTAAGATGTTGTATTTCTCATCCATAATCGGCGGCTCTCCGCGGATAAATAAAAGAGCGTAACGGTTATCCAGCATACGCACCTCGTCGGGCGTCATCAGTTCGCGCCCGGAAATCTGATAGTTCGTACTGTAATTGCCGTTACGCCCCGACGATCTGCCGTAGGTGTTTGTGTCGATGGTCGCCTTGCCGAGAAGCTCCGATACATATTTGTGCGTAGATTGTTCGTTGCCGCCCAAGTAAAGAAACTCGTCGCAATTACCTAAAATGGATTCCCATTGCTTTTCAAACAAGGCCTTTAACTGCGCCAAATTTTGCAGGATAATCGAAACAAATACCTGCCTTGAACGCATAACGGACAGTATCTTGTCGAAATCATCCGGCAAGCTCACATTGGCGAACTCGTCCATCAGAAAATGGACGGGAACGGGCAGACTGCCGCCGTGCTTGTGGTCGGCAAGGTAAAAGAGCTGTTGGAATAGCTGCGTGTATAGGATTGATACAAGAAAGTTGAACGAGGTATCGTTATCGGGTATCAGCGCGAACAACGCCACTTTCTTTTCGCCTAAGCTGGGCAAATCCAACTCGTCCGCAGCGGTCAGCGCCGCAAGAGAGGACAGATTGAATTTCTCTAAGCGAGCCGCCAAAGTGATCTGAATACTTTTCAAGGTCTTTGCCGAACCGGAATGATAGTCCTTGTAATACTTCACGGCGATATGCTCCGGGTCGCGCATTTCCAGCCGTTCAAAGAGCTCGTCCAGCGGTGAAGCGTATTCGTCTATGTCCTCTCTGACATCTGCGGCGCGCAGCATTTCCATAACCATTGAAAAATTCTGTTCATCGGGCGGCGCCTCATATTTGAGATAGAACACAAGCGCCAACAGAAGCATACTCGCCGCTGTGTCCCAAAAGGGATCGTTGGATTGACTGCCTTTCGGCGTGGTACTCTTGAACAGATTTGTAACCAAGCGCTGCACATCGTTGTCGTCCCGCAAATAGACAAACGGATTGTAGCAATGGCTTTTCTCCATATTGAGCAAAGCGAGCGCCCGCACATCATAGCGGCTGTGGGCAAGCAGATAGCCGGTAGCTCGCAGCATTTCGCCTTTCGGATCAAGCACCACATAACTTGTTCCGTGGCTTGCGGCATTGGCGGCTTGGCATAGGTTCGGTTTTGCATAGAACCTTGTTTTTCCTGCGCCGCTTCCTCCCACAACTACGGTATTCAGAGAACGGCGGTGCTTTTTGCCGTCAAATCCCATACGGACATTTTGTGTGAGAATCTTATTTTCCTCCGGGTTTGCCGCCTGATATTTTTTGTTCACGGCTCTTGCATTGCCCCATTTTGCCGAGCCGTGTTCCTCCCCCCTGCGGTAGTTGCGGCGGGAGGAAAGATATACGCCGATAGCAAGCCCGTACACGCAAAGCAAAACGAGGACAGTTTTCAGACTGTCCCCGCAAAGCTCTATTTTGAAGGGGTCGTTCATTGCCGCAGGAAACCGGGCAAGGATTTCGGGCAGTCCCCCGCCTGCGGCCGGGGCAATCAAAAGTCCCAGCCACACCACGGGGAGAATCCCGAACAGGCAAAGCACAAGAGGATTATTCCCGCGCTTCATCGCGTCGTTTCTCCTTTTTTGTAGGCGCGTCGATTACTTTCAAAAGAACCTCGTCAAGAATATCGGTGGGGCGTTCTTCTTCCAGCAGATCGTTTCGCATTTCGTTAAGGGCATTGATAACAACGCCATGTTCGTAGCGGTCGAGGGTCAGCACTCGTTTTTCTGTTCTTTCCATATTCAGCGCTCCTGTTCCGTATGGCGGGGCGATTTTTCTTTTTCCAGCGCTCTTGCCATTCGTGCGGAAATGTCGTAGGCGGTATCTCGGATTTCGGAAAGCTCGGTGCGGATTTCCTGCGGATCGTCGGTGCGGAGAAAATCAGCGGGATTCTCAAAACTGTAATCGCTCACATCAACGCCGAACTCTTTGCCGAGAATATACGAAACGCAATGCGCCTTAAAGCTCGCAGTTTGCGGGTCGTATTCTTCGCCGGTTTGAGCAAGCTCTGCTTGTGCCAATGCCTTTGATACCTCGCAGAACAGATCGTTTGCCTCCATTCCGCGGCAGACAAAAATTGCCTCCTGTTCATGGTCGTACAGTGCGCCCAAACCGTCAGGCAATTCATCGACAGACTGAATCGGCACGGGCTTTTTGTAAATGAGCGCGCCGAGCAAAGCCCTTGCGTCGTGGGAAACGGGCGGCTGTGCTCTCATGCGGGAGGTGGTCTGTGAAATGTCATACACATGCTTGATGTTATACGACACGCCGATACTGCCGTCGTCGCGGGTGTATTCGCCGTTTGATTCTACGATCTTGATAGGATGGCCAAATTCCTGTCTTTTGATATACACGCCCTGATCGCGCCAAAAATCCTTGTCGCCCAGCCTGCGGGCGTCCGGCTTCGCCGCCAGAATCAACAAGGCGTTGGTAGCGGAATAGTGACGAAAATTCGCCTGCACATCCAGATATTCACGGAACTTGCCGCCATCTGCGCAGACTTCCTCGGCGGTGGCGTCGGCAAGGGCGTACACCTCGTCACGCTCCGCCTTTTTCTTTGCCGCCCAAGCCTCTTTGTCAAAATCCTCGGCTTGCGGGGCGGGTTCAAAAATATCGTCAAAATTGTTGCTCATAAATCCTCGCTCCTTTACTTTTTTGCTCTTTTTTCGGGACGGCTGCTTGTGGGCAGTCGTCTGCTGCTTTGCTGGCTTTTGGGAAACGGTGGGTTCTTCGTTTTTGGTCGCCGCCTCTTGCTGTTTCGCCTTGATTTCCCGCAGTTCTTCACGGACAGAGGGGCGTTCTTCGGGCGGTTTAACAGTACCCTCGGCGGTTCTGCTTTGCTTCTTTGAGGTAGGCGCGGACGGATGGGATTTCTCCGCCGCTGTCCCAAAAGACGCGGTTTTTTCCGCTTCGGGATTTGCCGCTGTGCGCTCGCCCTTTTTCACGGGCGCACCCATCAGATCGTCAAGCAGTCTGTCGTCCGCTTCTTTGTCGGGTTTCTCCTGTTCGGGTACAGAGGGGGCAGCAGATTTTTCGGTTTTGGATTTTTCAATATCCCGTTTGATAGAAACGGTATCGACCGCAGCCAGCTTGAAGCGTTCTACAATGCGGTTGATCTTAGAAGCGTCCTCGGCACGCACCATAATATCCACCATGCCGTCTGCGGATTTTTCTTTGCCCCGCAGAGCGCAGTAAACTACGCCGTAGCGTTTCGCCTCGGTAGCAAACTGTTTCAAATGTTCCTCTCCGACGGTAAAAACTTTCAGTTCCTTTCCACTTTTGAGCATGGCGGTTAAACGCTGGCGACCTTTGGTCTTGTTTTTGTCCCTGTTTTTCAGCACAGCGTAAATCATGGCGGCGATATTCTTTGCCGCCGAGCCGGTCAGCTTTAAGGCGACTTCCGTACCCTCCAAGCTGATCCTTACGATCTGTTCCGCTGCGTCACCGGAATTGTACATGCCTTGGCAGGACTCTGGTTGATATATTTCACCATCGCGGCGAATCCGCCAGCCAATGGTTTGTTGAGTCCGC
>ENA-USZK01001162-USZK01001162.1-human-gut-metagenome-genome-assembly--contig:-NODE-1162-length-11444-cov-3.630861_pt1 | contig 11444 bp, 10 predicted proteins | sample MGYA00250043_ERZ773534 | MGnify/ENA primary metagenome ERZ773534 (study PRJEB29103, sample SAMN06112056) | human gut metagenome | biome: human gut; feature: ankylosing spondylitis patient; material... | reverse complement strand
TGCGACGAAGAGGAAATAAAAAAGAACAGGATTATGACAACGGTCATTTCAACTGTGCTTTTTGCCATAATGGCGGTGTGCTTTATTGTTTCTGTAATGCAGTAACTTTTTTGAATAATTTTTCGCGGAGCACAGTTTTTTACTGCGCTCCGTTTGCTGTAATATTCATATATTGTCATATCTCTTTGCCGTGCTCAAATATCACATCTGAAATTTATATGGCAAAATCAATCTCGGGCTAATGCGGCAGAGAAGTAGCCTGATACTTCGGCACACTGCTGAAGTAAAGTGAATAAATTTTGCAAAACGGCTTAATAGCGCGCTTTCGGGAATCTTTGCGCCGCGTGCGCGCAAAAAACTAATATCGCGGACACCGAGATATAAATCCGCCGAAAATTTTGACGGCATTCCGGGGTATTTGACAATAAATTCAATCTGTATAAGCTTGCATTTTCGGCTGTATTATGTTAATATGTCCTATATTAAGCAGTCATAAATAGTTGTAATTCAACACTTTTAGTTGTTTGTGGTGCTTTTTCTACGGGGCGGCGCACAATTTTTGCCCCGATACTTTGACGACAGGGAGTTGGCATACTTGGCGAAGTATATCATCAAGCGTGTTGCAATGGGTCTGCTGTGCATATTCATTGTTGCAACACTGACTTTTCTTCTGATGAATCTGGTACCGGGCGGTCCGTTCACGGCTGAGAAGTCTATGAGTGAGGCGGCGCAGAGAGCGCTTGAAGCAAAATTTGGACTGGACAAGCCCATAGGGCAGCGTTATTTGACATATATGTCCGATCTTCTCAAGGGAGATATGGGCCCGAGCCTTAAACAGCGCGGACGTTCGGTCAACGAAATAATTTCCTCGAAATTTCCGATTTCGGCGCGTCTTGCGGGCGTCGCCGTGCTCGTATCGCTGCTCGTCGGTATCCCGCTGGGCTGTGTCTCGGCCTATAACAGAGGAAAATTCGCCGATAATATTATTATCGTGCTTGCGACCTGCGGAATAGCCATACCGAGCTTTATAAGCAGTGTTATTCTATTGTATACATTCGGAAGCAAGCTGAACATATTGCCGACGATAGGACTAAACTCGTTGGCATCCTATATAATGCCGGTAACGGCGCTGTCGATTTATCCGACTGCATATATAACGCGCCTCATGCGCTCGAGCCTGCTCGACGTTATGGGTCAGGACTATATCCGCACCGCGAAGGCGAAGGGTCTGTCGAACTTCAAGGTTCTCTTCAAGCACGCCCTGCGAAACGCCATCCTTCCCGTTGTTACTTATGTCGGCCCCATGCTGGCGGGTCTTATGACCGGATCGTTCGTCGTGGAGAAGATATTCACCATTCCCGGTCTCGGCCGCGATTTCGTCTCGGCGATAAACCAAAAAGACTATACGCTGATAATGGGAACTACAATAGTTCTTGCCACTCTTATAATTGCGGCGAATGTTATAGTTGATATCCTCTATAAGATCATAGACCCCCGTATTAAACTCAAGTAAGGGAGCGGCAGGAGAGAAACGATGAAGAAAAAATTCCCGAGTCTGCACCTGAATGCAGATGATTTTATCCCGGCAACAAACGATGAAAAAGAGAGCCTCGTTGTCATGCGCGACAGCGTCAACTTCTGGGCGGACGGTATGCGCCGCCTGCGCAAGAACAAGATAGCGATGGTCAGCCTCATTTTCATCCTTATAATAATGGTTTTCGCCTATGTCATGCCCGCTTTCTGGCCGTATAGCTACGAGCAGCAGATTAAGTATAGCGAGAATCTCAAACCTTTTGAATACAGCCAGACCGAGCAGGCGCGCATAGACGCGGGCGAAAAGGTTTTCCCGCATATCTGCGGCACGGACAAGCTCGGCAGAGACTTTGCCGTTCGCCTTATGATGGGCACGCGAATCAGCCTTACAGTCGGTCTTATCTGCGCGGCGCTCGTCCTGATAGTCGGCTCGATTTTCGGCGCCGTCGCTGGATTTGCCGGTGGCTGGGTCGATATAATAATGATGAGAATCACCGATATTCTCTATACAATACCTGATGTTCTTTTGATAATAGTGCTCTCGCTCGCCTTGAAACCGAGGCTTGAGGATCTCGCCGAACAGCCCGGATTTGGCTGGATGAACACGGTCGGACCGAACCTTATCGCGATATTTCTCGTGTTCGTTCTGCTCTATTGGGTCGGCATGGCGCGTATCACGCGCTCGCAGATTCTTGTGCTCAAGGAGTCCGAATATGTCACGGCGGCGCGCGCTCTCGGCGCAAGCAGCTCGCGCATAATCAGAAAGCACCTGCTCACAAACTGCATCGGCACCCTTATCGTTACCACAACTCTTCAGATCCCCTCGGCTATATTCACCGAGAGCTATCTGAGCTTCCTCGGACTCGGCGTTGCGGCTCCCATGCCGTCGCTCGGCTCTCTCGCAACCGATGCGGTCAAGGGCATGAACACTTATCCGCATCTGCTGTTTTTGCCGGCAATACTTATCAGCGTCATCATTCTCGCATTCAACCTCTTCGGCGACGGACTGCGCGATGCGTTTGATCCGAAGCTGAAAAACTGATAAGGAGGACGAGAATTTTGAGCGAAAAACTTCTGGAAATAAAAGACGAAAAACTCTCGTTCTTCACCCCCGCGGGCGAGGTCAAGGCGCTTAACGGCGTGTCCTTCTCCATGAACGAGGGCGAGGTGCTCGGCATAGTCGGCGAGTCCGGCTCGGGCAAGTCCGTCACGGCTTATTCAATAATGGGTCTTACCGCCTATCCCGGCAAGCTCATCGGCGGTACGATATATTTCAACGGTCATCAGATCGAAAAGATGAGCGAAAAAGAAATGCGCAAAATCAGGGGCAACGAGGTCTCGATAATCTTCCAGGATCCCATGACGAGCCTCAACCCTGTCTATACTATCGGCAATCAGATAACCGAGGTTATCCGCCTGCATACGGGCAAGAGCAAAAAAGAGGCATATGACCGCGCGAAGGAGCTGCTCGAGCTTGTCGGCATCAACGAGCCCACAAAGCGCCTCAAGCAGTATCCCCATGAGCTCTCCGGCGGTATGCGTCAGCGAGTCATGATAGCAATAGCCCTCGCGTGCGAGCCCAAACTGCTCATAGCCGACGAGCCCACAACGGCTCTCGACGTTACCATTCAGGCTCAGATACTCGAGCTTATGCAGGAGCTCAGACAGAAGCTCGGCATGAGCATCATAATGATAACCCATGACCTCGGCGTCGTCGCCAGCATGTGCGAGAGAATCGCCGTCATGTATGCCGGTCACATTGTTGAGTACGGCACGGCGGATGAGATATTCTATGAGCCCAAGCATGAATACACAAAGGGACTCATCAATTCTATTCCCAAGCTCAGCGCTCAGGAGATAGAGCGCCTCGTGCCTATCGAGGGTCAGCCGGTCGACCTGCTGAATCCTCCCGCAGGCTGCCCGTTCGCGCCGCGCTGCGCAAACTGCATGAAGATATGCCTGCGCGAGATGCCGCCCAAGACGGAGCTTAGCGATACGCACTACAGCCACTGCTGGCTGCTTCAGAAAGAAGAATTTGAAAAGGGGGAGACAAGCTGTGAGTGAGAATGAAAAGCTCGTTGAAGTGCAGCACCTGCAGCAGTATTTCCCGGCAGGCGGCAGAGGAAAGCACAAAAAATTCGTCCAGGCAGTCGATGATGTCTCGTTCTTTATCAATAAGGGAGAGACGCTCGGTCTCGTCGGCGAGTCCGGCTGCGGCAAAACCACCGTCGGCCGTACTCTGCTCAGACTCTATGAGCCCACGGACGGCAAGATAATCTACGACGGAAATGTTATTTTCGATAAGGAAAACAAAGTGGCGGTCAATATGCTGCCCTTCAGACGCAAGATGCAGATGGTTTTCCAGGACCCCTATGCGAGCCTTGATCCGCGCATGACGATAGGCGATATCGTAGGTGAGCCCATCGATATCCACCATCTCGCCGCCAACAAGGCGGAGAGAAGAGAGAAGATAATCTCCCTTCTTGAGCGCGTCGGACTCAACAGCGAGCACGCAAACCGCTATCCGCATGAGTTCTCCGGCGGTCAGCGCCAGCGAGTCGGTATTGCGAGAGCGCTTGCGGTCGATCCCGAGTTCATCGTCTGCGATGAGCCGGTTTCCGCGCTCGATGTCTCCATTCAGGCGCAGGTCGTCAATATGTTTGAGGATTTGCAGGCGGATCTCGGACTGACCTATCTGTTTATCGCCCATGACCTGAGCGTCGTTCGCCATATCTCGAACCGCATCGGCGTCATGTATCTCGGCAAACTCGTGGAGCTTGCGGACAGCTTCGAGCTGATTGCGCACAGCGTCCATCCCTATACCAGAAGCCTTATCTCGGCTATCCCCGAGGCGGATCCCAAGACGGCGCGCGCCGCAAAGCGCATTCCGCTTGAAGGCGATGTCCCGAGCCCGCTGAATCCTCCGAGCGGCTGCCGCTTCCGCACCCGCTGCCCCTATGCGGACGAGCAGTGCGCCAACGAGTGCCCGCAGCTCAAAGAGGTCAGCCCCGGTCATTTCGCCGCGTGCCATCATCTTGACAAGGTCGCGGACTGAAAATAACGATGTTTGTTGCGCCGAAGAGCGCAATGGATATAAAGCGGCAAAGCCGCAAAAATTTGTAGAGGAGATGTATCAATGAAGATCAAGAGAATCGTATCTCTGTTCCTTGTTCTGGTGCTCGCACTTTCTGCTGTCGCAGTTCTGGGCTCCTGCAAGAAGGAAGAGAAGAAGACCGACAACATCACTGTTCAGATCGGTCCCAACCCGGAAACTCTCGATCCGGCACTCAACAGTGCAGTCGATGGCGGCAACATGCTCATCACTCTGTTTGAGACACTGCTTATCATCGACCAGGACAACAAGGTTCAGCCCGGACAGGCTGAGTCCTACACCGTCAGCCCTGACGGTCTTACTTGGACCTTCACCATACGTGACGGCCTGAAGTGGTCCGACGGCACCGAGCTCAACGCCAAGGACTTTGAGTACACCATGAAGAGAATTGCCAATCCCGATGTCGGCGCACCCTACGGCGAGACTGTTGTCGGCATGATCGAAGGCTATCAGGATGCTATCGGCAATCCCGATAAGAACGGCAAGAAGACCACAAAGCCCGACATTGACAAGCTCAATGTCAAGGCGAGCGAGGATGGCAAGACCCTTACCATCAAGCTTGCTTATCCCTGCTCTTACTTCGACAAGATCGTTGCTTTCGGCACCATGAGCCCCGTTCAGAAGGCTACCGTTGAAAAGAACGGCGACAAATGGGCAACCAAGCCCGAGACCTATGTCTGCAACGGCCCCTACATGATCTCCGAGTGGACTCCCGGCGAGCGCATCGTCTGCAAGAAGAACCCCAACTATAAGGGTGGCTGGGACAACAGCAAGATCGTTACCGAGCAGCTTACTTTCCTCCTTCTCGAGGATTCTGCCGCTTCTTATGCCGCTTATACCAGCGGCCAGGCTCTCATGATAAAGGATGTTCCCACCGAGGAAATCCCGAGCCTCAAGAAGTCAACCGACGGCGGCGACTTCTATGTCGATCCGATCCTCGGCACTTATTACCTCAGCATGAATCTTAATAAGGCTCCCTTCAACAATGTCAATGTCCGTAAGGCTCTCAGCCTTGCTATTGACCGTGAGTATGTTGCCAACACCATCATGCAGGGTACCTACAGCCCGGCTTACAACTATGTCGGACCCAGCATCGTTGACAGCGGCGACGGCATGTTCCTTGACAACGCTATCGCAGCAAACGGCGGCAGCACCTATGTCAGCAAGGACTATCAGGCTAACCTCGCCGAGGCTAAGAAGGCTCTCGCAGAGGCAGGCTATCCCGACGGTAAGGGCTTCCCGACCATCACTTATTCGACCAACGATTCCGGCTACCACAAGGCTCTTGCAGAGTATCTCCAGCAGGTCTACAAGAAGGAGCTTGGCATCAACATGAAGATCGATGTTGTTGATTGGTCGTCCTTCACTCCTCAGCGCCGCGCCGGTAACTATGAGATGGCTCGTAACGGTTGGGTCATGGACTACAACGACGCTTCCAATATGATCGAGCTGTTCTATTCGTCCAACGGCAACAACGATGGCAAGTACAACAGCAAGGCTTTCGACGCCGCTATTGATAAGTCCAAGGTTGCCGATTCCAAGGCTCACTTTGATGCTCTCCACGAGGCTGAGAAGATCATGTCCGAGGATTATGCTTGCATCCCCGTTGCATACTACAACGACTTCTGGCTGCAGAGCTCGACCCTCAAGGGTACATGGCACAGCCCCTATGGCTACTGGTACTTCCAGTATGCTTATGTTGAGGGTTAAGTCATAATCCAAAGCTCAAAGCATAATTGAACGCTGCCCGTGTCACGCAAGTGGCACGGGCAGTTTTCGCTTTGCCTGTTTTTAGGTATCAGTTTTTCTGTATTTGGAGTGACTATGTGAATGCGATGCAGTAGGGCGGATATCGTTCGACGGCAAAATACATGCAGCTTGTAGGGTGCGGCGACCTCGTCGCACCGATGCCGCATAGGCGGCACATAATCTTCACGAATATTTAATTTTAATACCGTAGGGACAGCCCTTGCGGCTGTCCGCTGTCGGCGCAGCCGATACAAAATCACATCGGCTTTACGATTGAAATTTCACGTCCCAAAACACACCGATATTCCTCCAAATTTCACCGCTCTGTTGCCAAATTTCGCCGATTGTGCTATCATTGAACCGACAAAAAAACGGAGATGATAAAAATGACCGTTACCGAAAGATTTCTGAAATATGTTACCTTTGAAACCACTTCCGACGAGTCGAGTGATAGCGTGCCCTCGACTGCGACACAGCTCGTCCTTGCCGATTATCTCGTCGAGGAGCTTCGCGGCGCGGGAGTCACCGATGCAATGCGCGACGAAATGGGCTATGTCTATGGGCATATCCCTGCGTCCGATGGCTGCGAAAATTGCCCGAAGATAGGGCTTGTCTCGCATATGGATACTTCGCCCGATGTCAGCGGCGCGAACGTCAAGCCACAGATAATCAAATTTGACGGCACGAACGCCCCGATGGTCGGCGATGAATATATCGGGCGCGAGCTTATAGTTACCGATCATACCACTCTGCTCGGCGCGGATGACAAAGCCGGCGTTGCCGAGATAGTCGCCCTGTGCGCCGAAATCAACGCGAACAAAAACATCCGCCACGGTGCGCTGAGCATCTGCTTTACTCCCGATGAGGAGATAGGCAGCGGCGCGGATCACTTTGATTTTGAGCGCTTCAACGCCGATTTTGCCTATACTGTCGACGGCGGCGAGGTCGGCGGTATCGAGTGCGAAAACTTCAACGCCGCAGCCGCTGATATCACGGTTCACGGAGTGAATACCCATCCCGGAACCGCCAAGAACAAGATGAAAAATGCCGCGCTGTATCTCGCGGAGTTCGTCAATATGCTCCCTGCGTGGGAGACCCCGGCGCATACTGAGGGACGCGAGGGCTTCTATCATGTGGCGCATATCGTCGGCAACGAGACCGAGGCGAGCGCACATATGATAATCCGCGACCACGACAAGAATAACTTCGAGCGCCGCAAGAAGTTCGTCGCCGATACGGTCGGCTTCCTGAACGAAAAGTATGGCGAGGGCACTTTCGAGCTGAATATAAAAGACAGCTATTATAATATGTTAGAGATAATCGAGAAGCATATGGATATCGTCGAGCGCGCCGAAAAAGCTATGCGAGACGCGGGCGTTGAGCCGGAGATAGTGCCGATACGCGGCGGAACGGACGGCGCACGCCTTTCGTTTGAAGGTCTGCCGTGCCCGAACCTCTCGACCGGCGGCATGAATTTCCACAGTATCTATGAGGCGATACCTGTCGATGCATTGCCGAAGATGGTCGAGGTGCTGATAAATATCGTGTCCGTGACCGACTGAATAAAATAAATAAAAACGCCGGAGACAGGGAATTTCCCGCCTCCGGCGCTTTTATCAATATGGCTCAATGTTGAATTTGAGATTCTTTGTAGGGGTCGGCGACTCGACGACCATATGCCGCCGTCGGCGGCACTGTTTGGAAAGCAGAAAAAAGCAAGGTCAAAACTACGCTTGACCTTGCTTTTTGTTTTATCAGTATTGTTTGCCCTCGCCGATGCGACTGAACGCAAGTATGATGCAGTCAATGCCGAACAGCACAAGGTATGCGCCGACGATGTAAGCAACCGCCGCAACCGAGATGTTCGGGCTGAATATCATCACAACGCCGAGCACAAGCCCGATGATGTTGACAATCATCGTGAACCAGTAGACGAAATTGCCCGCGATGAACCGAATCGTGTTCAGGTGCGAGAGCCTCGAGAGACAGTGTGCGATGAACCATATCGGGAACAGGAGCGAGAGCACCCATTTGCCCGCGTTGGGATAGACGAGCAGCATGGCGCCCGCCATGACGCTGAGTATGCCCGAAATGAGCGATACAGTCGGGCCGAAGCCGAGATGCTTGTCAACGCGAACATAGAGCACAACATCCGCAATGCCGGTTATTATGGCGATTATGCCGTAGATAATAACGAGGGTTGTCACTGCATTGTCGGGATAGACAAAAGTGAATATTCCGAGCGCCGCGAGCGCAATGCCGATTATAAGCTCCATCCATCCGAAGCCGGAACGCCTTTTCATTCCTCTTCGCCTCCTTTGTTGAGAATGGACATGAATTCTTCGCCGGTTATGGTCTCTTTTTCATAGAGATATTTTGCCAGTTCGTCGAGCTTTGCGCGGTTGTCCGCGAGGATTTTCGAAGCCTTCTCATGCTGGCGCTTTACGAGTTCAACAACCTTGCGGTCTATTTCATTCTGCGTATCGGCGGAGCAGGCGAGTGAAGCGTCGCCGCCGAGATACTGGTTCGAAACCGTCTCGAGAGCCACCATGTCAAAATCTTCGCTCATGCCGTAGCGGGTTATCATCGCGCGGGCAAGCTTTGTCGCCTGCTCTATGTCGTTCGATGCGCCTGTTGTTATCTCGCCGAAAACGAGCTCTTCTGCGGCGCGTCCGCCCGTAAATGTCGCAATCTTGTTTTCAAGCTCCTGCTTTGTCAGCAGATATTTGTCGCCCTGGTCGACCTGCATCGTGTAGCCGAGCGCGCCGGAGGTGCGGGGGATTATCGTTATCTTCTGCACGGGCGCCGAGTGCGACTGCATCGCCGCAACGAGCGCGTGACCTATCTCGTGATAGGCGACAACTTTCTTTTCGCTGTCCGAGAGCACCGCGTTCTTCTTCTGATATCCTGCGATGACCGTCTCGATGCTCTCTTCGAGGTAAAGATAAAGTTGTAGTTGAAGGCGTTAACAAAATTAAACGTCACACTAAACCTAATCAGAAAGCTCCAAACGGCGGTATCATTGAAAAAGAAGCTCCTATGTTTGCTTCTAAAGTTATGGTAGTTTGCCCAGCTTGTTCTAAAGCAACTCGTGTTGCGAAAAAAGAAATTGATGGTAAAATGGTTCGTGTATGCAAAAAATGCGGTGAAGCATTAGACCAAGCAAAATAATTGAGGAAGGAGGATATCTTGGTGGATAGATTACAAGAAAAATATATCAATGAAGTTGTTCCTGCTATGACTGAAAAATTCGGTTATAAAAATGTAATGCAACTTCCTAAGATTGAAAAAGTTATCATTAGTATGGGTGTTGGTGAAGCTGCTCACAACTCTAAAGCATTAGATTCTGCTGTAGCTGACCTCACTATTATCGCTGGTCAGAAACCTGTTTTGACTCGTGCGAAAAAATCTCTTGCTGCATGGAAATTACGTGCAGGAATGCCTATTGGCGCTAAAGTTACTCTTCGTGGAACTCGTATGTATCAGTTCCTTGATAAATTTATGAATATCGCTTTGCCTCGAGTTCGTGACTTCCGTGGCGTAAGCCCTAAAGCTTTTGATGGTCGCGGAAACTATTCAGTTGGTCTTAAAGAACAATTGATTTTCCCTGAAATCGAATATGATAAAATCGAAAAAATTCATGGTATGAATATTATTATTGTTACTACGGCAAAGACTGATGAAGAAGCTAGAGCTCTTCTTAAATTAATGGGTATGCCGTTTAGTGCTTAATTCTTAAGAGGAGGTATACTGATCTATGGCCAGAAAGGCAATGGTCCAGAAATGGAGTCAAGAACCTAAATTTAAGGTTCGTAAATATAACAGATGTAAAATCTGTGGTCGTCCACATGGTTATATGCGTAAATTTGAAATGTGCCGTATTTGTTTTAGAGAACAAAGCTACAAAGGCGCAATCCCTGGCGTAACAAAAGCTAGTTGGTAAGGTTGAAAGAAAGGAGGATATCGATTTATGGGAATGACTGATCCTATTGCAGATATGTTAACTCGTTTGCGTAATGCAAACTCCGTACTTCATGATAAAGTTGAAATTCCTGGTTCTAAAATTAAACAGGCTATTGCAGAAGTTCTTAAAGAAGAAGGTTTCATTAAAGACTTCTCCTTCGCAGAAGATAACAAACAAGGTGTTATCACAATTAACTTGAAATATGGTCCAAACCGTGAACAAGTAATCACTGGTATTAAACGTATTTCTAAACCTGGTCTTCGTGCTTATGCTAAGAAAGATCAATTACCTCGCGTACTTGGTGGTCTTGGTATTGCTATCATCTCTACTTCTAAAGGTATTATGAGTGATAAACAAGCACGTCGTGAAGGTGTTGGCGGCGAAGTTTTAGCTTACGTATGGTAAAATTAGTTTTAGACTAGGAGGTGTACAGATGTCAAGAATTGGTAGAGAACCGATTACAATCCCTGCTGGGGTTACTGTAACAGTTGATGAACATAATCACGTAGCGGTTAAAGGTCCTAAAGGAGAAATTAGCCGTGACTGTCATAAAGATATGAAAATTACAGTAGGTGAAGGCGTTGTAACAGTAGAACGTCCATGCGAAGATAAAATGCATAGATCTTTACATGGTCTTACTCGTACTCTTATCAACAATATGGTTGTAGGTGTAACACAAGGCTTTGTAAGAAATCTTGAAATTAATGGTGTAGGTTATAGAGCTGCACAGGCTGGTAAAAACCTTAACTTATCTTTAGGTTTTTCCCATCCAGTAGTTGTTGAACCTCCTGTTGGAATCAAATTAGAAGCTCCTGCTCCTAACAAGATTGTTGTATCTGGTATCGATAAAGAAGCAGTTGGCGCTATGGCAGCTAAAATTCGTTCTTACAGAGAACCTGAACCTTACAAAGGAAAAGGTATTAAGTACGAAGGCGAACATATCCGTCGTAAAGCTGGTAAAACTGGTTCTAAGAAATAATAATCTTTAGTTAGAAATAGAAAGGAGAGGCTGGTTTTGTTTAATAAACAGGATAAAAATAAAGCTCGTCAGAAACGTCATTTAAGAGTTCGTAATCATATTTCTGG
>ENA-USZK01001160-USZK01001160.1-human-gut-metagenome-genome-assembly--contig:-NODE-1160-length-11463-cov-4.403917_pt1 | contig 11463 bp, 9 predicted proteins | sample MGYA00250043_ERZ773534 | MGnify/ENA primary metagenome ERZ773534 (study PRJEB29103, sample SAMN06112056) | human gut metagenome | biome: human gut; feature: ankylosing spondylitis patient; material... | reverse complement strand
CGCCGATCTCGCCGAGGGTGTAGTTTGACGGGGTTAGCCCGATGCTTGCTGCCTTGCTCTTGAATGCCTGGTTCATGTTTCTTTTTTTAGCTCATTGGGGTCTTGATTGCTGGATTTTGCATCGATTTGTGCTTGTATTGATTCTGATAAACTGTGAGTTTGGGCCCACTGTGCACTGTCTGCATAGGTAATACTTTGTTCTAGATAATATTTGGTACAACTGTCTGATGTCTGTTCCTGTTGGTACTTGATGTCGTCCATCAGGCTGGCGATAGTAGGCTCTTCTTCCATTTCCTTTTCCGATAGTTTTATCGCTGCCGGGTCAATGAGTTGTACGCCCATGATGTATAGAGCAGCCAGAACGAACAAGGTTTGAAATGGTTTATAGTAATGTACACGTTTTCCCTTCAGATAATCCCGTATCATGTATCCTGGTCGGTAGAGTAGTTCTATCAGGTTACGGCTGAAACCATGGTCTATGTTAAAGAACCCACTTAAAATATTCTGAAAGGCATTTCGTATGGTAAAACGTGGCGTGTGGCGGTTTTGTCCGCAATGGGGACAATAATTTCCTTGAAACGTGTTTCCGCAGTTCTTACAGACGCAACATGTCGGATTCTCTTTTATTTCATGTTTCCCTCTTATTTGTTTTTGATGGAGCAGTTTGTAGAAGGCTACTATTTTTGGGGGAAAGCAGGAAGAATAAAAGAACTTTTCCGGAAAATGTTTGTCTGGTTCGTAAGGGGTGAATTTATGAATTAATGGAAGTAACGAAAGATTGTCTAGTATTTGCCGATGTGGGTAGACCATCAGTTCTTCACGGGTTGTCATGCCATTGAGCACACCTACGAAGTCTACTTTGGCTGCTTGGGCGGTTTCTGCGTCCACTGTGCTGTCACCGATGTAGAGTGTTTCGCTTTTCCGGCGATGCAGCCGGCGTAGTGCTTTTTTTATACCTTGGGGATCTGGCTTGGCTTGCTTTACATCCTCTCCTCCGATAATAATGTCAAAAAAATCTTTCGGAAAATGTTGGTCTACCATTTCGCGGATACGAAAACGGAATTTAGTGGAAATGATACCTATTTGGGCACCTTGGCTTTTCAGTGTTTTCAGCACGGTAACCGTTTCAGGAAAAAAGAAAGTGTTGACAGTCATGTATGTATCTGCTTCCTTTACATATTCTTTTTTATATTCGGCTAATGTTTCGGGAGTAGTGATTCCGCTCAAAATACTGAATGAATCTTCCAGTGTTTTTCCAATGGTGCGTTTTATGGCTTCATCACTGATGCCCGTATGCCCATGGCGTTCCAGTACATTACGAAAGCAGATAACGATGCCGCGTGAAGAATCGGCTAGTGTGTAATCAAAATCAAAAAGGTATGTTGTGTATTTCATTCTTTCAAATTAAATTCATTTTAGTGTAATGAATATATTGTTCGCAAGGATTTTGTCAAGGACGGCCTCCACTTAACCAGTGTTTACGGTAATAATCTTCATTCAGGCTGCTGATTATGACTCCCCGGCTGGTACTGGCATGGATGAACTTATTATTTTTCAAATAAATACCTACATGACTGGCAATCCGTTTTTTTCTGCCGTTATGGAAGAATACCAAATCTCCTTCGCGCAAGTTTCTCTTACTTACTTTATGGCAATCTTGGGTACGTTGGTCATCCGAGTTACGTTTCAATTTTTTGTGGTATACCTTTTTATATAAATGTGAAGTCAGTCCGGAACAGTCCACTCCCCGTTTGCTGTTACCACCGCCACGGTAGGGGACTCCCAGCCATGCTGCTGATTCTACGTACAGTTGGTGATTGTCTTTCATGTCAATATCCATATTCAGACGGATGGAGGCACGCGCCAGTTCTTTGTAGTTATAACGTGGGGCAGAGGTACCGCATGAAACCAACAACATGGCCAGTGTACCTAATACCAGCAAATGGGATAGTAGTTTTTTCATTCTGTTACATTAAAATAGTCCTCTAATTCCTTTTCGGCGGAATTCCCTTTATTGTCAATATCTCGGATAATCTTTCCGTTTTCCAACAGAGCGATGCGTGGGCATATATCTACTGTGTGGTTCAGATTATGGCTGGATACCAGTATGGTGGCTCCGGTTTCTTCATTATAAGCTTTCAGTAAATGCTTGATAATGGACTGCGAACTAGGGTCCAGAAAGTTGAACGGTTCATCTAGAACCAGTACCTGCGGTTGGTGCAGCATAGCCGAAATGATACCTATTTTCTGTTTGTTGCCTGCCGAATAGTTACGAATCAGTTTTTTTTGTCCGATGACTTCGCCATTCATAAAACGTTCAAACCTAGCGACACGTTTATCTACTTCTTCTTTTGTTAGTCCGTACATTTTTCCTACAAAGTAGAAATATTCTTCGGGGGTAAGATAATCTATCAGGAAACCTTCGTCAATGAAAGCTCCCGTTATATTTTTCCATTCCTCACTCCGGCTCACATCGATGTTTCCGATATGTACACTGCCTCCGTCGGCTTTCAGCAAGTCCAGCATCAGGCGGAACAGGGTCGTTTTTCCTGCTCCGTTATTGCCCACCAGTCCCAACATGTTACCGCTTTGAATGGAGTAATTTTCTATGTCTACAGCCACTTTTGGGCCAAAGTTCTTTTGTAATTGGTTTATTATGATATTCATACGCAATTCGTTTTAACGTGAGTCACGGAAGCCTTCCATATTCTCATAACGGCGCTTCATGAAACGGTTATAGATATTTTTTATCCAAATATTGTGGGTTGCAATCAGTAACAACCCTATAATCATCATGATGATGCAGGCTGTATCCTGTTCAAAGAAAGCTGTCAGAGCTTTGTTGATAATCAAGGGCAGGAAAAAAGCACATGAGATGATAATGGTCTGGAATAAGGAACTTCCCCGATTGCTTCGCATGACATTGGCGTTTAACGGGAGTGTCTTTTTATTGTACACAGCCAGTTGCAGCATCATGGCGAATACGAATCCTGCTGTAAACAGCATATAGGATAGAGCCATGAGGAAGGGTATCTTGCCCTTAGCTACAGGGATCATCATAATCAGGAAAGGGATGAACACGATGATGCAGTTCAGGTAATACTTGGCACGAAGCAAGTTATAGATAGATTCCTTACGGCTCATAAGACCATCCAGATAGTTGCCCTCAAAAGACATCACTTGCCCCAGGGTCATGATACTTAAAATGGCAAAATTGTATATGCAGATAAAATTTATCATTCCTGTTCCGTCATACACATCCGTGAAGGCAATCAGTGCCGAAAAAGCCAGCATGATGATAAATCCCATGCGGAATTGTGTCTTTACGGTTTTGTTACGGAAACACAGTTTTAGTTCCAGACGTAGATATTCACCTACGTCACCATAGCGGTCCAGGAATTTATATTCGGATACATGCTTCATCTTGGTGTCTTCCACTTTGGCTATTTCATTATAGATGAAGTGCAGCTGTAGCTTGCGATTTACTAGCAGAAGTAACAGAATGGCTGCTATGACACCTAGAAAGGCGAGTATGTTTCCTTCTATAAATCCTTCTCCCAAATTCATCATGAACGTGGAAACCGGGTTTCCTTCGGGAATAAATTCAGCTCCCGCTAATAATCCGTATACTCCGATCGGGAGAAGTATATAAAGCAGTTTCTCATTCAGTAAAGTTTTGCATATCAAATACCAATAACTGTTCATAACCATCAGAAGCCAAATGCCGCACAGATAGCATAGGATGCCCGTGAGTCCGTAGAAACGGATAATCGTAAGCAGAGCAAAAGGTATGATCAGGAAAAACCAGAAGAAATTGTAACTGCTGATTCCGGATTGTAGTAACAGGGTATCCACCAGCTTATTCTTTTTTACCGGCATAAGCAGATAGGGCTTGATCTCTTGCGACATGGCCGGTTGGAGCATGAAGCGTAACAGGAAATCAAGTATCAGAAGATAAATCAATCCTTGGTTCATAATATGGTAAGGTTCCATGCTGGGAAAGATATCTTCAAAAGCAAAGGACAGCATGACCCCGATAAAGATGAGGTATGCTGCCCAAAAAGCGACCATAAAGTAAATTAAAAACTTGGCGAAGCGGTTCCTGTCAAATGCAGGATTCCGCTTGGCCGCAAGTTTTTGATTCTGTCTTATAATAGATAGAAGCATAGGCTTGGATTATTTTGTTTCTTCCGAGGTCATGCTTACTTCTACACGGTTATTCTGTTCCAACAAGGCTTTGGTAAATTCTTGCAGATCTTTAGCGGTAATGCTGTTTACGGTATTTGTGTAGCCGGTGTTCATATCTGTTCCTTCCCAGAAATATTCACCCAGTATATTTACCCAATAACTGTTTTCTTTGGCATTTTCCTTGTATTTCTTCAGCATGAATTCTTTTACCTTGTTCAAATTTTCGGCAGACGGTCCTTGGTCGACAAACTGATTCAGTTCATTCAAAATGATATCCGTCATTTTGGCACGTTTGGCAGGATCGGTATCGAAATAGATTTGCAGAACCGCTTTCTCTTTTGGATATTTGGTCAGACTGCCGAATGCGCTTACTCCGTACGTACCGCCTTCTTTTTCACGCACACTTTCGGTATACATGATATTCAGTATCTGTGAAAGCATACTCATCATGATTTGGTTTTTCAGAGTATATGCACATTTACCATTGTTGATAACCAGTACAGAGGCTTTGGGCGTTTCCAGTTTTTTGCTGAAAATGTTCTTATAGTCGCCTTGGCGCATATCAATGTGATTGTCACGGAAGGTTTCCTTGCGGTTGACAGAAGGCAAAGCTCCCAGATAAGTTGCCCAGTGATGGTAACGATGACTTCGTCATCAATCGTAGTCTTCTCCCACTGCGCGTAGAGAACATTGGGTTCAACCTTATCCACGCGGGCGGCAGACGTACCGGCGGCGAAGCTAATGCCATGGCCGTCTTGCTGGGTGTTCCAGCCAGTAAACGTGTAGCCATCGCGCTTGGGAAGCTGGTTCTTTTCTACCAGTTCATCATAGGAGAGAAGATCAATGAGGCCGTTATTCTTTAGACCAGAAATATGCGTGGATGCGGGGGTAGTGCCAAAGTTTGCGTTATACGTCAGGGTGACCGTTGCGGCCTTATCACCGTAAACGGCGTAGAGGGTCACGTTGCCGGTGATCTCGATGCTGCTGTTGGGGTAATACTCGACTGCTGTGTCGCCTTCGGTAGTCGTCCAGCCAAGGAAGACCTCGTTGGCGGGGGCGGTCGGACCGAGAAGAACGGTTGCATACGCACCCTCGGCATAGAGTTTGTCGTCGGTGACCGAGCTGCTACCTTCGGCGGTAACATACGTCACGCTGTAACCGGATTTGTTGCCGAACTTGGCATGGAGCTTGAGGTCGTCGGTGATCTTGGTACTGGGGTGGAACGGCTTGCCGTTTGCATCGACCCAGCCGAGGAAGGTGTCGCCATCGGGGGCCTTGGGGGCTGCGGGAAGGGTGATGGTGCCCTTGTGCGCAACGTCCGGAATCGTTTCATAGGTCCTCTCGCCGACCATGAAGGTGACCGTATGCACCGGTGCGACCCACTTGGCATAAACGGTGATGTTCTGCGCGGGCATGGTCTTGCCGGTAAAGACATACTCCTGTTCGCCTGCCGGATCAGCATACCAACCGGCAAACTTATAGCCTTCTTTGCCAGCGGGCGTGGTCTGTATCAAACTCTGTTTCTTGGCATCCAGCAAGGCAAATAGAAATCGTTAATATACATGCCAAAACAAAAGCTATTTTTTTCATTGTAGCACCACCTTTCTTGCTTATATTGACGGAATAACTATATCTTTGTTCCTTATCTATTCTCAAAAAATTTTCTAAACCAGCTCCGCTTTCCTCCCGGCTCCGGCTCCCGGCCCTGCTGATCCGCTCCGCTCTCCCCGGAAAGAAGCTGCTGCTTCATTGTTCCCGCGTGGAGTGCCTGGGCCGCTACCGCTGTCTGCTGGGCGGCAAGCAACGCCGAACTGACCTCCGCCAGCCTTGCGTTCAGTTCTTCGATCTGCTGATCCTTCACGGAGAGCTGCCCCTGCAGCGTGTCAATGGTGGCCTGTAAGACCGCCACGACGCCAGCTTCTTGTGACTGCTCCTGTACTGCTCCAATGGAGCGCTCCGTATGCGCTCCATTGGAGCAGTCATTTTGCAAAAAGTCTTGTTTTATCAGGGTTTCAGCCTGCTCCGATAGATACAAGACCCCCTGTACCGTATGCGCATACGGAGCGCAAACCGTATGCAGCTTACCCTTGTACCGCTTATAAACCGCCTGCTTTGATACGCCTATCTCGTCGGCTATCTGCTTTATCGTTTTTGCCACGCCATCACCACACTTTCAGCCGGCTCACATTTCAAAACAAATCGCTGTGAGATCCCGTCCTTATCAATTTCAAAACTAAGGTCTGCCGTAAAACCTTATAGACCAGCAACCAATCCGGCTCGATATGGCATTCTCTCATGTCCTTATAATTTCTGGAGTTCGTAAGCGCATGATCACGATATGCCTCTGGCAGCGGTTTCTCATTGCAGAGCAAAGCAATTACTTCTTCCAGCTTCTTTGAGTCGCAGCCTCTCTTGATTGCAAGCTTATAATCTCGTTTGAACTGCCCCGTAAATTCTGGCTTAAGCATTAAGCGCCCTCATCAAATCGGCAACGCTATCAAACGGGCCATACATATCCTCTCCCTTTTCAGCCGCTTCCATTGCAGCATAGGTAACAGCATTCGGCTCGTCAACCTTAACCTCAAAGGGAAGGCCATGACACCTAAGTGCCTGGCGATAAAAAATTCCCGTTGCCGTACTCAAATCCATTCCAAGAGACTTAAAGAGAGCTGCCGCCTGCGCTTTCAGCTCCGGCTCCATTCTCAGCGTCATATTTCCTTTAGCCATACATATAGCACTCCTTTCTTCGTCATTCTTAGCTTGCACCATTAGTATATTCAATATCCAGTCTATTTGCAAGTGCATTGCAAATATTTTATGGAACATTTCTGTGAACACAATTTTTCTATATAGTCACGCCGCAGCGTGCGCATTTAGGGGTTGAAAAAGCCTTAATTTATGCGGTTTCCCGGCCTCAAAAACAGAGGGGGCAGTATCTTTACCCTCACACCCTCAAAAACGGCGTAGAGGCCATTCTGGGGCGTTTACGGCCCCTTTCGCAAATCCTCCTGTATCAGATCGCTCAACGCCTGTGACGGGCGTATTTTAACCGTCAGACCGCTATCCTCATACCGCACCGTTGGAGGATTATCCCACCACTTATAAACTGTGTTCTTAGATAATCCTGTTCCTGCAATACACTCTTTCGGTCTACCATCCGGGTTCTGCTGCCTCCAGTCATATACTCGCTGCTGCGCTGAAGGCCGTCCATTTCCCCTTCTCCAATTCGGATTGGTAACTTTTTGAATAGCCCGCATAACCTCCATATGCTGTTCCTGTGTTCTTCCGTTTCTCTTACTTCTCTCAATACGGACATTGGTCAGCTTCTCAATATCGGCAATCGTGAAATTATAATACTCCTTGTCATATGCCTCCAGCGCACTCCGTATATCCTCCTCAGTCAATGCGTTCTCATGCTTCACCATCTGCAAGTCCTCAAACGCTGTCCGCATATCCTGCCGGAGCTGCTGCTTCGGTACATCGCATTTATAGGCATAGATGGCAAGGCACATCAGATAGAAATACCGATGGCCGCCCTCGATGCTGCCGATCTGCCTCAGCCACCAATGGTAAAGGGCATACGGATCATCGCCGTGTACCTTTCCGGCTATATCCCACTTCTTTTTTCTCTTATTGCCCTCTATCACCACACGCTGATACCATTCCGGGTATGCCTCCTTCGCCTGCGCCCTCGTCATTCTGGACGGATGAAACGGCTTATTTATATCCACCCGGTTCTCCGGCTTGATTGCGTAAGCGTTCAGATAATCCAGCGTCACACGCTCCCCTGTGCGGAAGGCCACCAACTCCGTACCGTACTTGGCGTTGATGCTCCCCACCATGCGGAAACCCTGATTGATGGACTGGTACTGGATCGCCTTTAGCTGTGATGTTCCCTTGTACTCCCAGATGCGGAATGTGAGGTCATATTTGAGGCTCTTAAGCTGGACTTTGATATTGGGGTATAGATCTATCGGCCCCTTGAACACATAGTACAGGTGCAGACCGTTCCCGGACAACACAAGGAAGGTCGGCATAGGCAGCCGCCGAACACGCTTCGGATCTCCGTCAAAGCGGAGAAAGAGATTGCGCAGCTCCCCAATACCTACCCCGTCCAAATCAAAGATAAGGGCATTCATCCGCTGTGCGTGCTCCAGCCGGTTCTTATTCCGGCGATAGACAAGACCGCTGCACAGTGTCAAGGGATTTTGCTCCACAAACTCCGTATAGTCCTGCTCCCATGTATCGTGATACATCTTCCGTCGATGAAGCCGCTCATCTTCTCCCTGATAGAGATACACAGCACTCGGATGAGAAAAATCATCGTACTTGACCCCGTACAGCTCGTTGTCAGGAAACAGCTCCCGGTAAAAGTCATATCCACCCACCTGCTCAAACTGAGCCGACAGGTACTCATAGCATCCTCTGTAATTTTCGGTCATGTAAAGCCACCTCCAAAAGAAAAAGAAGCAAAAAGAAAAATCGCTGCGGCGGGAAGGGGGAAAAGGGGGAGCCAAAGAGCGGCCTCCCGCTGGTCGGCCTTAAAGAGAAAGTCACCTCCCCCTTTTCCCCCTTGTTCCGGCCATGGAAATGATGGAAAACCCTAACGGGTTTACCACATTCCCACAGCCTCCACTCACCCCCTTTTTCCCCTCCGACTTTCTCCCTTCCTGAGAGAATATTTTTGGGTTTTTAGGGATACGATATAAGGGGCCCCTACCCCTTACAGGTCGCTTAGATTATCAAAACTTTTTTTGGGAAATTTCTAATGCCATTATACCGTGCCGGACTTGCGTTTGCAAGCCCGGCTTTTACCGGCTCATTCCGCCCATGCTCATACCTCTGTCACGCCTGTGCTCCTGCTTGGGCTCCGGCAGGATGTGCGCCCTTGCCCTCTGCACATATGGCCGAAACTGCTCCGGCAGCTTCTCTTCCAGGAAGGCCAGCGCAGCCTCCACTCGCTGCATCAGTCTCGCCATGAGATCCTTCTGACGGTTCAGCTCGTACTCCAGCGCCATGTTCTCGTCCTTCAGGTCAGACAGCTCCTGCGCCTCCTTCAGCCGCTTCTGTATGGATGGCCGGAGCTGCCGCTCCAGCGAAGTGATCTGCGCCTTCTGAAGCTCTATGGTATTGACCTGCTGCTTGACCGTCTGCTCGGCCTCTGCGCCCCGTACCGCCAATGCCTTTAGCTGTTTAACCTCTTTCAAGGTAACGCCCTTGATATTGCCCATCATCGTTTCTTCCGGCTTTATCCTCTCCAGATCCAGCGATACCTTTTTCGCCGCCTTTAACTCCTTGACCGTTCCTTGCAGCGTTTCCTTTTCTGCCTGCAGCTCCGACACTTCCGCCCTCGCTGCTTCTATCTCCTGCCTTGCGGTCTCCAGCTCCCTCGCTGCATCCTTGTACTCCGGCAGCGACATATGCGGTCTGCCTCCGTCGCCGTGGATCACTTCAAAGCTGTGCTGCTGGGCGATCTGTTCCAGCACCAGCTTCTCACTATTTACCCATGCATTCCATTCAGTCTGCCGTTTTGACTGGCCTGTAAAGCCCTGCTGCGCCAACGCCTGTTTCAGCGATACTCTTTTCGTAAGCCCTCGCTTCTGCTCTGTTGCCACAGGTACGAAGTCTATATGGATGTGGGGCGTGGCCTCGTCCATATGAATGACCGAGTTGAACACCCGCAGGTGCGGGTTCCGTTCCTGAAACGCCTCGGCAAACTCTTTGAGAGCTGCCGCAGCCCGTTCGCCCTCCGGCGTCTCGCAGCCGCAGTTGTCCTTGTTGCCGATCTGGAAGATGACCTCATGGAAAAGCCGCTCCTGCTTGCTCTTTTCAATGTGCCGATAGTAGTCCGGGATCTTATCTCTGGTCTTTGTTTTCTTTGCGTTGTACTCCGCAAGGGCTTCATCGAAAAGCTCATGGTAGACCTGTTTCAGATTTTCCCTGCGCAGCGTAATGTTCTGCTCGGTTCTGGCCGGATCTACATTCTCGGTAATGAACTTACGGTTATTATGCCCCATGCTGCCGGTTCCCATCATGCCGGATATTTTGACTGCCATACTCGCACCTCCCGTCCCGTTTATTATACCATAGTCTTCCGCTGAAGTCACCTCTTTGTTACTTTCTCTGTGAGAAAGTAACGCAAAAGCACTTTCACACCGCCGCCCCTTCGGGGCTGGCAGTATGAAAGTGCTTTTGCGCGCTCCCGCGGGGGATCGCCGGAGCTGCCGGCCGCTGCGGTTTCCCGCCGCTCCCGGCCGGCTCCCCAGGGGGCAGTGGTTGCTTCCTCGCAAGTGTGGTGTCTTCGGATTTGCTTGTCGTTCTCTCATTCCAAAGGATCAGCAGGAGCGTTCTTACATTGGTTAACCACCACATCGCCAGAGATTTCGCCTCCAGAAACATAGGCTTCAATCACAACTTTATATGTGCCAAAACCAGCGGTAGGACTATAATAAACTTCGCTATTCACATCGTTGGCATCTACACACATCATCGTCACATAATTTCTGCTACTCTCGTCAGTTCGATATAGATATACCCTAACATTCTGATCTGTTTTATTTTTGTGCTGGAAACAGATATAGTTCCCATTCGATGAAGTGGGAGTGAACTCAACAGACGACCAACCACCTCTGCGGGAGCTTGCCGTATCATCGAACAAATTGACCTTAACCTGATCTACCAACCCATCGTTATCATAGTAAACAATGATCTCCGTACCATCTTCCAGGACAAACACATCACCCCAAAAGCCGCTAAGTGTTCTTTGCGGCAATCCAAATTTTATATGAACATCATCTTCTGAATAGGTATGGTCTAAATCCAAAAACTCAGATATGAGTTGTCCCTCATTATTCGTTACCAAAGAAGGGTCTTCTTCAATATCCTCAGTTTCACCAGTTGGAGCAGTATTAGGTTCTTCATCATTATACTCCAAGTCAAAAACTTTCCCTTCCTCGGAACTTGTAAGTATATACTCAGTATCATCCATGATTATCTTACCCGCTTCTAACGAGTAAAAAGAGATACTTTCCCCTTCATTGAAATCTATAATTATTCTTGAACTCCATCCATCACCGCCTCTTACCGATTGCGTTTCTGTATATCTAAATGCATTCAAATAATCAGCAATTTCCGTTATTTCATCCCGATTGGAAACTATTGTTTTTTTCCCGGTATTTCCATTTTGAAATGTAACAGCGCTTATTTCATTTGCATCCAAAGAGAAAACCGGCGTACCTTCTCCTGTATCAAACTCTGTTTCTTGGCATCCAGCAA
>ENA-USZK01001155-USZK01001155.1-human-gut-metagenome-genome-assembly--contig:-NODE-1155-length-11514-cov-3.830375_pt1 | contig 11514 bp, 9 predicted proteins | sample MGYA00250043_ERZ773534 | MGnify/ENA primary metagenome ERZ773534 (study PRJEB29103, sample SAMN06112056) | human gut metagenome | biome: human gut; feature: ankylosing spondylitis patient; material... | reverse complement strand
GTTATAAAAGCTGTTACAAATAAAACCGAACTTGCAGTCACACTGCTCGGCGACATTGACTTAAACAACAAAATTGACATTAAAGATGCAACCGATTTGCAGATAGCTATTTCAGGCGGTTCAAAACTTTCGGCTGTTCAAAATTTAAATGCCGATACTGACGAAAACGGCGAAATTAATGTAAACGATGTTACACAGTTACAATTTATGATTGCAAATAATAACTGAATACAGATGTAAACAGAATTTTTGGACAACTGCCTCTTTACCTGCAAATCGACAAATCACAAACATTCAACTTTAGACTAAAAGGAAAACACAACTGCTCATCGGAACAGTTGTGTTTTTCATTTTATCTCATTTGATGACCGCCCCGCATATCTCCGCCCGGGCCGCCCATTTCGTTTCCGTTCATATCGCCGTTGCCCATATTTCTGCCGCCCATACTTCCGGGACCACCCATACCGCCTGAACCGTATATAATAGAAGTCATTTCAACTTCTGTTGTACTGTCGCCTGTCGTTACAGTATATGTCTGACCTGTTGTAATACCCGGGCAACTGATAACCACACAAGCGTATGTCTTGGTAGGTGTGACCGATACAAGAACATCGCCGTCACTGTTTTTGACTGTGATTTCACCGCTCGAATTTGTATTTACAAGCATTGAACCTTGAGTTGAATTTTCTCCAAAGTTCTGTGCCATTTGAGATGAACCTGTGGCAATGAATATGCCACCTGTTATGGTTGCTTCTCCGTCATAATCAACCGCTCCGTTATCTCCGCTTGTCGAGCCAAAAACATAGGTTTCCCCGCCTGTAACGGTAAGCGAACCGTTTGAATCAACTCCGTCACCGTCAGCGTCAATTGTTATTTTGCCGCCCGATATTGTAATGGAAGCATCTGATGAACCGAAATTGTCACGGTCAAATCCGCCACCGAATCCGCTTTCGTCTTTTCCGCCCGCGGCATTAAATCCGTCATTGCTCGATTTCAGATTAATTGTACCGCCTGAAATTTCAACTTCCGTTCCCTCTATTCCCTCATAGCTTTCGGTAATATTAATTGTTCCTCCGCTGATGCTTGTTTTGCTGTCGGCGTGGATACCGTCATCACCTGTTGAAATTGTAAAAGTACCTCCTGATACGGTTACATTTGAATTTGAATGTAAACCGTCATCTTCGCAAGTAAGATTAAAAGTACCTCCGCTGATTGTAATATCTCCTCCTGCTTTTATTCCTTTTACACTTGCAGAATCTGTTGAACTTGAAGATGATGAACCTCTGTTTGAAGTAATATTAAATGTGCCGTTTTCAATTTGAGCCGTTGTACCGGCATCAATGCCGTCACCTTTGCAATTAACGGTAAATTTACCGTCTGCTATATACACAAAGCCTTTTGAAGTATCGTCTGTATTTTCTGCGTGCAAACCGTCTTTACCCGAAGTTAAAGTATAAGTACCGCTTGCAATTCTGATACTGTTTTTACCGCTTAATGCATGGCTTGCGGCTGTAATATTGTATTCTCCGCTTGTAAGTTTTAAATCATCTTTAGAAACAATGCCGTTACCTTTTTCGGAAGTTACAGTCAATTTTCCCTCTCCGTTAAAGGTAATATCATCTTTTGCAAATACCGCCGCATCTACATTGTTGTCATCTGTCTGAACATAGTCACCTGTTGACGCAAGTGTATTTTCTGTGTCTTTTGCAGTTGTTACAAACACCTTATCTGCCTGTTTTACATATAAAGCGGCACTTGATTTACAGGTTACAGAGGCGTTTTTAAGTACAATCTGCACTTTTGTTTTATTGTCGGCATCTAGAATAATCTGACCGTCGGATGTTGTACCCGTAACTATATATGTGCCCTCACTTTTAATAGTAATCTTACTTCCGCTGACAGAAACACTGTCAGAGCTTGCGGTTGCACCTGATGATGAAAAAGCAACCATTACCGCCGAACTTTCATCATAGCCTACCTCTTTGTCACGGTCGGTGAACATATCGCTGTCAAGAGATTCATCCGAAGCGATTGAAGCAGTAGAAACACTGTCTTTTGTAACAGTTGAAGAATTTGTCGAGGATGTTTTTTCATCTGTATTTGCGCAGCCTGTTACACTTACGGATATAATAAGTGCCGCAAGCAATGCTGCAAATTTCCCTTTGCTTTTTAAATTAAAGCTCATTATTAGTTATCTCCTGTCTTGCCATACTGATTTCAAGATTGCCGTTTCTGCATCTCAAATCATCAATAAAATCTTTTTCATCGTTCGGGTTTTTGAGAGTTACATTATGTGTAAGTTTGAACAAACTGCCCATATTAGCGGTTCTTACCGATACCGTTTCATATTTTACGGTATATTTTTCAAAAAGGTCGTCAAAAGCACCTGTATAATTTAAATCCTCGGGAATTGTGATTTTTAATATTCTGTCCTGCTCAAGTCTTTTGTCTGCACCGATATTTAATTTATTGAGGATAAACATTGCAATTCCTAAAATTAATGAGAACAGCACTGCGTATCCGAGATAACCCATTCCGCAAATCAAACCTGCACCCATTGCAAGGAAGATTGTGCCGATTTCTTTAGCGGTGCCGGGCACGGAACGAAATCTTACAAGGCTGAAAGCACCTGCCACAGCAACGCCTGCACCGACATTACCGTTTACCATCATAATTACCACACAAACTACGGCAGGTAAAAGTGCAAGAGTAACAACAAAGCTCTTTGTGTATTTGGTTTTGTATGAATAGACCGCCGCAAGAAAAATGCCGATTACAAGAGCAACTGCTATGCAAAGCAGAAATTGCGGCACTGCGATTGTTTGGGTTGTTGAACTGAAAATTTCTGAAAATAATGTATTAAGCATATTTTTTACCTCCGTTTGCTCTTTCGCTCATAATTGCAACATAAGCATTGCCGTATTTTGAAAAAGATGTTTTATAAATTTTGTTTTCGCTTAAAATGTTTGTCATCCACATAGGAACAGCCGTACCTGTCTTTATTTCCATAAGAGAATAATCATTTTTTAATATCGGTGTTCCGTAAATACCTTTACAAAGTGATAAATCATAGTTACGCCAAAGAATATTATCATCAAATGTTACTCTGAAATCATAATCATTTTTTGAATAAAAGGCCTCTCGGTTGTATGAAATTACAACCTGCGGTGCAATTCCTTTGTAATGTTCAAGAAAATAATTGACTTCTCTTAAAATCTGACTGTCGGCAATATGTTCACCGTTACAAAGATAACGCATACTCTCGTTCTCACTCATTTCGGTTCTGCGTTTATAGACAACACGCTTATATTTCTTTTTGATTTCTATAAAAGTTGTGCTGTCGTGTTTTGCAACTCCGTAACTTCTCAATCTTAACTTTTCCTTATAAACGGGATGTTCAAGCGAGCGTCTTATCAGTAAAAAATCAGGTGTGTCAAAATATATGTTGCAAATTGTGCTTTTGCCGTATTTGTCGGCATACATATATTTTTGCATTTCCCGCATAATCATTTTCTTTTGTTCGTCAGTCACAAGGTACTTTATTTCATAGCGTTTAAATACGCTTTGGTAACTCACATTTAACTCCCCTTTTGTTTTGATGAGTATATTGTACCGTTGTAACTTTAAATGAAATTTAAATTTTACTTAAAATTTACCTAAAATTTAAAAAATAAATAAAAAAGAGAGGAATAGTTAGGACGGACTAACTATTCCTCTTTAAATCAGCGAACACCAAGTGCCGTTAGTGCTCGCTAACTTATTTGATATTATATCAATAAATACATTATTTGTCAATTAAAACATAAATAAAATTTTATTTAACATCAAAACCCACTTCTGTTTGAATATAATTAAAATAACTTACATCATCATCGGTATAAGAAGTTCTGTTGTTAAAACCTTTTTTTATATCAATATTTCTGTCAATAAAAATTCTTCTGCACCACATACATGCCCATGAATACGGCAATAAAATCGGCATTTTCTCCACAAACGGATATTTATTTGCCATATTTGTTTTATTCGGAAAAAGCGATGAAATAAAATTAGCAAATCTTGATTTTTTTCTGCCTGTTTTAGTATTAACTCTTTGTCTTTCCATTTCGGACATAACCGCAACATCTACTCTGCCGAGAGTCATACTTAATAAAATATATTCTTCAACATCGTCAAAATCTTTAACTTCACTGCCTTTTGAAAACCATTTCAGTGAAATATCACGCAGTTTTTTCTCAAACAAGGTTATTCCTAATTTTTCAAACTGTTCACTCAAATATTTTTGATTAAGTAGATCCGAATATTTTTTATAAAATACATATTCGTCGGCAATCATTCTTATGCCGATTCCGCCTTCGGAAAAATGTTTTGCACTGTGAAGCAACATATAAATATAATAATCCTCAAGCGTCATTTCTTTTGAATAAGAATACCCGTCACGCACCTTAGCTTTTTCAAGTTGATTTTCCAATAAAGAATAATTTTTATTATTCTTTTTTAAAAGCGAACGGTGCATTTCAATATACATAAACGGCGCTTTTACAAAATGATATTGTTGATCGTCATTTTGTAAAAATTTGTACCCGTTTTGTTTAAATATATTTTTTATTCTGTCAATATCGTTTATATCAAACAAAATATCATAATCTGAAATTGAGCGTTCAAATGAGTTGGGATAGTCTTCCTTAAGAAAATAGCCTTTCATAGGGAGATTATATATTTTCTCTTCATCAAAACATTTAAGCAAACTTTCAATTTCATATTTCATCATCGTATCAATATAAATCCAATGATTAAGATTATTTTTTACATAAGATAACAATTCATCTGAAACCGAATATTTTTTTGACAGCATTAAAACAGCCTCATCAAAAATTGCGTCCATTCGGGTATCATTAGAAATCTGCCTTATGTGGTCAAGATTACAATTTTCATACGGCAGCTGCGGTTCTGTTCCGTTTAAAACACTTGATACAAGCGTCAAATAATATGCATATTCTTTTTTTTGAGCGTCATTAAGATGTTTTTTCATTATACAAAAACTACCTTTTCTTTTTTATATTTATCGACTTATTCATTCTGTGCGCTGAATAAAGCATACGCATTGGCGCTTTGATATACTCCCACGCTGACTTATAAAATCTGTATGAAAGCGAATTATCGGTATAGTGTTTTCCTTTTCGATAAAATGCGGTAACCACACCTATAATATTTTCGTCAGTAATTCCCCGTTCTTTATAAAACTGATTATCACCGCAAAAAATATATTTGCCGTCTTTATCAAAACCGACAACTCTGTGCAAAACAAAATCGCCGTTACTTCTTCGGTATAAAGCAACATCAAGATATTTTAGCCTGCCCTCCGGCTTTTTCAGGACAACCACATCTTCGCCGTTTCTTAGCATAGGATACATACTTGTTCCGTGCGGAGTAAATGTAACCGTGCCTCCGCTGTTAAGTTTTTCTTTAATAATTTGTATTACATCTTCAAGCTGAATTTCTTTATTATTCAAAGACATTTGCATCCTTTAACTTATTAATAAATATATCTATATCCGCACTTGCTTTTTCTTTTGTTACATCGTACTCACTAATCATTTTAGCAATAAGTTCGTCTTTCTCAATTCCTTTTTGCAACTGTTCAAATAAGAAAGTACCTGTTTCATTAAGATTTATAACACCGTTAAAATCAAGTGTAAGACTGTTTACCGGTACCACTACATATGAATCGGCTACTTTTCTTAAAACAAAATCATCTTTAATTTTCATACTCATTTCTCCTCATATAACTCATTTCTCCTCATATATGAATATAAAATTTTTTAATGTGTCGATAATAATATTGTAATACATAAAGCATAAAAAAGCAAGTAATGAGAGAGTTTTGAGCATACAAAAAGCTCCGCAGAAAACTCTGCGGAGCTAAGTGATTAAGTATTAATTATCTGTTAAGATAAATTAGTTCTCTCTTCTTCTAACGAGGAAGAATACACCTGCAGCTGCAACCATTACGCCGGCAAATACGAAGAAGATTGTTGTCTCCTGACCTGACTGTACTGAGTTAGAGCCTGATGATGAACCATTAGATGAAGAACCGTTTGATGATGAACCGCTGTTTGAAGAACCACCATTTGATGAACCGTTTGATTCAGCAGCATCGTTCTTAGCCTCTGCATTCTTAATCTCATCTTTGTTAACCTTTTCGCCACCCTTTGTTGGGTCTGTGCAGTTACCAAGGATACCCTCGATTGTTGCCTTCTTCTTGTCAGCAACATCCTGAGTCATTGTTTCAGCCTTAACAAAATCCTGAAGTTTGTAATTTACATTAGACATTACAGCGAGTGGGCTGATCTTGAGTTGGTTGATAAGATCCTGTGTCTTATCTGTCTTACTTGTATCAGCAGTACCGTCGTCAGAAACATAATCGAGAAGGTAGTCAGCTAAAAGTGTTACATCTGTTGTACCGTCTGCAAGAGCTGTACCGACTATTTTTGATGTTGAAGTAATAACCTTCTGCGGACCACATTCCGGATGGTTCTTCCATGCAGCCTCAGTATCTGTCTTTTGGCTGTCCTTAGGGTTCTCGATCTGGTTACCTGTTACATACACAGTATCGCCAATGCAGTTACCGTTCATGATTGTGTTGTAAATCTGAGAACCTGTATCAGCACTGAAGATTACGCAATATAAGTTCTTGCTGCCGGCATTCTGAATTTCTTCAGCGTTGCCTGTCTTTGTTATATCATAAGAATAAAGATCGTCGCTTTCCTTTTTGCACACTTCTTTCTTTGTCTGCCAGCTTGGCCATTTACCTGTACCGTCAGCTCTCCAGACGTGGCAATAGATCTTGCTAAAGTTTTTCCAACCTGCACTCTTTACATCAAAGTAAATCTTTGTGCCGGCACCTACCTGTGACTCGTCACCTGCTGCTACTGCTGAAGAATCGTCAGCTGCTACTGCAGACTCGTCATTTGCTGCTACTGCGTCCTCTGCTTCAGCTGCACTTGCTGCAAATGCGCCTGCTGAAAGTACTAATGTTGAAGCAAGAGCAAGACTCATTACTTTTTTGAACATTTTAAATCTCCTCCATTGTTCATTAACTTTTAGGAATACACTATTCCATTGGAATTATTATACATCAAACATTACAAAACTTCAATACTTTAATTTCTTTTTATCGTTGTTTTAATATACAATCTTGCTAGACTGTTTTTAGTAGTTCTAAACAATAATAGCAATAAATTGCAAACTTTTAGACAACAAAAATCAAATTATGTGGATTTCGCAACATTTATGCCTTAATCATACCATATACAGTTTCTTTAACGATAGCGAGTGCTTCATCAATCTTTTCAGGATTTTTTGCACCTGCCATAGCCATATCCGGCTTACCGCCGCCGTTGCCGCCCGCTGCCTGTGCAACAGCCTTAACGAGTTTGCCTGCATTTACGCCGAGTGCCTTAGCCTCTTTACCGCAAGATGCGGCAAATGTAACCTTGCCGTCATTTTCACAAGCAAGTACAACTACAGAAAGCGGAGCAACATCTTTTGTTCTCTCGCACATTGCACGAAGTGCGTCAGCGTTTGCATTGTCAATTTTTTTAGCAATAATTCTTACGCCGTTTTCAATTTCAGAATTAATAAAGAGGTTGTCAACCTGCATAGCAGCAAGCTTTGTGTTAAGCTCTGCAATTTCTTTCTGCTGATCATGAAGTAAGGTTGCAATCTTCTGTGCGCCCTCTGTGAGTGCTTTTGTATTTGAAATCTTAAGTGTTTCGCAAACGTTGAGTACAGTTTCACGGACATCGTTCATATACTTAAGAACTCCGATACCTGTAATAGCCTCAATTCTTCTTACACCTGATGCAACAGAACCTTCCTGACGGATTCTGAACAAGCCGAGGCTTGATGTATTTGTAGCATGTGTACCGCCGCAGAACTCAACTGAGAACTTACCGATGCTTACAACTCGTACAACATCGCCGTACTTCTCGCCAAACAATGCCATAGCGCCGAGTTTCTTTGCCTCTTCGATTGGCATTTCCTTTGTAACAACAGGGATAGATGCAAGAATCTTCTTGTTTACAAGGTCTTCGACTTTCTTAAGTTCTTCATCTGTGAGAGCCTCAAAGTGAGTAAAGTCAAAACGAACCGAATGGTCTGTTACAAGCTGACCTGCCTGATGAACATGATTGCCGAGAACTTCACGAAGTGCGGCCTGTAAAAGGTGAGCCGCTGTGTGGTTACGCATAATATTTGCTCTTCTGTCAAAGTCAACGATTGCACGAAGTTCTGTGCCGACCTCAAGTGTACCGCTCTTAACGGTACATGAATGGAGATATACACCCGATGCATCCTTTGTTGTATCGTCAACATCAACCTCAAGAGTACCCGATTCCATTACACCTGTGTCGCCGACCTGTCCGCCACTCTCTGCATAGAACGGAGTTTTGTCGAGAACAACAAGAGCTGTTTCGTTTTCGCCGACGCTGTCAACTCTGATACCGTCTTTAATGATGGCAAGAACCTTGCTGCCTGTATTAAGGTCAGTATAACCGCAAAATTCTGTTTTAGCAATATCAGAAAGGTCTGTTGAATCCGAAATCCAAGCGTCTGTGTCTTCTTTCTTTCTTGCATCTCTTGAACGCTGTTTCTGCTCTTTCAAAAGCTCGTGGAAACGGTCAACATCAACATCAATACCCTGCTCGGAGAGAATTTCTCTTGTAAGGTCGATTGGGAAACCGTAAGTATCGTTGAGCTTAAATGCGTCCTCACCGCTGAGAACCTTAATATCCTGGTCGTCAACAATACCCTGCAAGAGTTTAAAGCCCTGGTCAATTGTCTTTTGGAAGCTTTCTTCCTCGACTCTGATAATCTTTGTAATAAAGTCCTGCTTTTCTCTTAATTCAGGATATGCCGATTCATTTTCTTTTATTACAGTTTCGCATACCTTATACAAGAATGCGTCTTTGTATCCTAAAAGTCTGCCATGACGGGCTGCTCTTCTGAGCAAACGGCGGAGAACATAACCCTTACCCTCATTTGACGGAAGAACACCGTCGCCAATCATAAATGTTGTGCTGCGGATATGGTCGGTGATAACTCGGAGTGAAATATCCTTTTTATCGTCTTCACCGTAATTTACACCTGTAATTTCAGAAATCTTCTTCATAATATTCTGAACAGTATCAACCAAGAAAAGGTTATCAACACCCTGCATTACGCAAGCAAGTCTTTCAAGACCCATACCTGTATCAATGTTAGGATGAGCAAGCGGAGTGTAGTTGCCGTTGCCGTCGTTTTCAAACTGTGAGAATACTATGTTCCATACCTCAACAAAGCGGTCACACTCGCAGCCGACATGACAGTCAGGCTTACCGCAGCCCTTTTCTTCACCACGGTCAAAGTAAATCTCCGAACAAGGACCGCAAGGACCTGAACCGTGCTCCCAGAAGTTGTCTTCTTTGCCGAGTCTTACCATATGAGATGGCTCAACACCGATTTCTTCGGTCCAAATCTTGTAAGCCTCGTCATCGTTTTCATAAATAGATACATAGAGCTTATCAACAGGCATTTCGAGAACTTTTGTAAAGAACTCCCATGCCCAAGCTGTAGCCTCGTGCTTGAAATAGTCACCGAAAGAGAAGTTACCGAGCATTTCAAAGTATGTGCCGTGACGGGCAGTAATGCCTACCCTCTCAATATCTGGAGTACGGATACACTTCTGACAGGTTGTTACACGCTTTCTCGGCGGTGTAACCTCACCTGTAAAATACTTTTTCATAGGAGCCATACCGCTGTTGATAAGCAGAAGGCTGTTGTCGTCCTTCGGAACAAGTGAAAAGCTCGGAAGTCTTAAATGACCCTTACTCTCAAAAAATGAAAGAAACTTTTCACGAAGTTCGTTAAGTCCTGTCCATTCCATTAAAAATCTCTCCTTAAAAAATTTGCAAAATAAAATCCTGCCCCATAAAAATGGGACAGGAGAATAATTCCTGCGGTACCACCCAAATTGGTGCTTAAACACCCTCTTTGAGTAATCTTACGATTACAATCCTTAACGCAGATATACGCTGTGCTTAGTCACACAGAGCTCAGGGGCAGCGTGCTGTAAACATTCATAAAGTCTTGCACCGACCGACTTCTCTCTGAAAGAACGAGATACAGCTAATCCCGTCAACGCCAATTACATATACTTTTTATTCAGTAGCATTATAAAACTAATTATTCACAATGTCAAGTGAATATCGGAAATTTTCTGATATTTTTCTTTTTTCGTACCGCAACAATCGCATTAATTTTGTTGCATATTGCGACACAAAATGATATAATACATTTATATATGTTTTTATATCACTTTGGAGGAGATTATTTTGAGTGCAAAAGTCACTTTACTTACTTATACGCCAAATCCCGAAATGACGGTTGCAATGGCAGCAAAACTCTGCTACTCACCGTCCGAAATATCAAATATAAGAGATGGTCTTACTGAGGAAAAGACCGCTGATTTTATAGATATGCTTGCAAACATCGGGCACGGCAGTCCGTTTGAACACGCTTCTTTTACCTTTGGCATTGAGGGCATTTCAAGAGCCTGCTCACATCAGATGCTCGCGATGATGTTTGGACAACTGAGTAACCGTCATTTCAAGAGCCTGCTCACATCAGCTTGTAAGACACAGAATCGCATCTTACAGTCAGCAGTCGCAGCGTTATGTTGACGGCACAAAGTTTGATTTTGTAACTCCGCCTGAAATTGCAAAAAACGAAAAGGCGCTTGCCGCTTATAACAAAGTAATAGAAATGCAGTCAAAGGCTTACAGCGAAGTTCGTGACGCACTTGTTGCAGGATATATCAGAGAGGCAACAGGAAACTGCGACGATAACGATGAAGAAGTCATAGAAAACTACAGAAACGAAAACAAAGCAAAATTCAATGCTTTTGTAAAAAAAGCAAATGAAGACGCAAGATTTATTCTTCCTAACGCATCAACCACAAAAATTGTCTGCACTTTTAATGCAAGAAGTCTTGAGAATTTCTTTGCACACCGCTGCTGTAACCGGGCACAGTGGGAAATCAGAGATGTTGCCGAGCAAATGCTTAAACAATGTCTTGAAGTTGCTCCGCATTTATTCAAAAACTGCGGCCCTGCGTGTTTGTTTGGCGCTTGTCCCGAGGGCAAAATGAGCTGCGGCAAAATGAAAGAAGTACGCAAAAAATACGGCAGAGAGTAATATTTTAATTATATTTTAGAATAATAGAAATGGATAGGAACAAAAATGAGTGCAAAATTCATTGTAATAGAGGGTCTTGACGGAAGCGGAAAGGCTACCCAAACAAAAATCCTCTTTGATAAAATTTCAGCAATGGGAAAAAGCATTAAAAGACTTGAATTTCCCGATTACGCAAACGAAAGCTCGGCACTTGTAAAAATGTATCTCGGCGGAGAATTCGGCAGTAATCCGAATGATGTAAACGCTTATGCCGCTTCGTCCTTTTATGCGGTAGACAGAGTG
>ENA-USZK01001151-USZK01001151.1-human-gut-metagenome-genome-assembly--contig:-NODE-1151-length-11537-cov-10.351745_pt1 | contig 11537 bp, 8 predicted proteins | sample MGYA00250043_ERZ773534 | MGnify/ENA primary metagenome ERZ773534 (study PRJEB29103, sample SAMN06112056) | human gut metagenome | biome: human gut; feature: ankylosing spondylitis patient; material... | reverse complement strand
CGCACGTACGGTGGTGTGAGAGGTCGGAAAACGAAAGTAGGAAGAAAACTGCTTCGTTTTCCTCCTACTCGATTTTATACCTCTTGTTGATATGTTCTGCTTTGTTGTTTATAGGTTGCAGAACTGGTCGATGAGTTTCTTGCGGAAGAGCCGTCCCACCTTCACATCCTCAACCTTATCGAACGGCGGATAGAAGCGGCAGGTGTTGTTTGTCACCTCCATGAGGTAGCCGAGGTTGATGATGTGCTTCTGGCTCACGCGCACCAGTTGGTTGTTCAGCGAGGGCAATGCATCGCTGCCAACGTTGCGCTTCAGGCGTATCGGTGCCTTCTGGTTGGAGAGTGTCATCTCCCACAGGCGTAGCTCGCGGTTGTAGGTGAGCACGCCAATCTCGCGTATGTCCACCAGTCGGAAGTCGACGGAGTTGGTGTAGACGATGAACTTGCCGTCGTTGCGGCAGGTGATGCCGTTGTCAGCATCAAGCGCGTTGTAGTCGCCAAAGTCGGCAGTTGGTGAGCTTGTGTCGGTAGGCTGATGGGCAGCAGAGGTGCAGTCAGCATCGGGTACGCCAGCCATCTCGATGCACACGCGGCGTATGATGTTGCGCAGCTCGGTGTCGTCGATGGGTTTCATCAGATAGTCGAACGCCTTGTTGCGGAATGCCGACAGCATGAAGCGGTCGTGCGCGGTGTACATCACCGTGCGGCACTTGTATTGTGGCAGAATGTTGGCACGTTCCAGAAACTCAATGCCCGAGATGTCGGGCAGCTCGATATCGAGGAATAGTACGTCGGGTCGCGTCTCGTTCACGAGGCGCAGTCCGTCCATGCCGTTGAGAGCTATGCCGCATAGCTGTGTCTCGTCGAAGGCGGATAACTTTTGGGCGAGTGCGTCAGCGGCGGCTCTGTCGTCGTCTACAATTACGATCTTCATCATAAGTCTTTTCTTTTTAGTTGTTATAGGAACCTCACTCCGTCGGGCACGCGCAGTGTGGCACGGCATCCGCAGACAGTTCCGTTGTTCTCTATGTTGGTAATCTCGAAGCGTATTTTGTTCTTGTTATGCATGTTGGTTATCGCTATGGTCTGCGATATGATGCCCATTCCGGTCTTCTTCTTGAACGTTCCGTTAGAGGCGTTGAAGCCCGGTCCGTTGTCGCTTACGCTGATGACGGTGGTGCGTTGCTCGCGGTGTACGTAGATGGTCAGTTCTTTGTGTCCGTCCCATCCCTTCAGTCCGTGTATGATGGCGTTCTCGGTGAGTATCTGTAGGAACATCGACGGCACGCGCACCTGCTCACGGTCTACGTCGGGTGCAACGTTGATGTGCCACACGAAGTCGCTGCCTAACATGAAACGCTCCACGCGGATGTACTTCTCCACGAAGTCGAGTTCCTCGGCGAGCGTCACGGCAGGCTGTCGCGACATATCGAGGTTGGTGCGTATGAGGCGTGTCAGGTCCTGCAGCTCCGTTGCCTCGCTCTGTTCGGAGTTGATAATCTTGTTGTTCAGCACGTTGAACACGAAGTGGGGCGAGATGCGGTTGCGCACGATATTGAGGCGCAGGTTCATAATATCCATCTGTGCCTTCAGCTGTTTGCGTTTTATGTACATGAACCACAGTATGAGTATCAACACGAGTATCAGCATGATAGCGATGGCGAGTGTCAGCTGGTTCTTCGTCTTTGCGATGGTGGCGTTCTTGTGTTCAATCATCAAGTCGTGGCGCAGCTGCAGCGTGTCGCTGGTGAAGCGTGCCATGATGTCGGCAGAGCGCATGTTGGAGTGGTTATGTTCGAGCGAGTCGTTGTATGCGTAGTTGCTCTGCAACAGCTCGTAGGCGCGGCGGAAGTTGCCCACCTGCTCGTAGTACTTCTGTAGGTAGCGGTTGCGCAAGTTCACGAGTGTGTACTGCACGGGGTGTTGTGTTTCGTCGTTGTCTGCAATCAGGCGTTGAGCGGTGGCGATGTTGCCCGTCTTCGTGGCTATGCCGATGCGTATTGTCTTGCAGTAGTGGAGTGCCGTGAAGTCGTCGCGCTTGTGGAAATAAGGCTCCACCTCGTCGAGGTAGCGTTGTGCTGTGCGGATGCTGTCGAGGTTGAGATAGACATCGGCGAGGTTCACCTTGCACAGGTACATGTCGAAATTGTTCTGCATACCATGGCGTTCGAGGTTCTGCTTCATGCGCAGAAACTTGTCAAGAGCCTGTCGGTAGTTCTTTTTAAAGTAGTAGTAGTTGCCGAAGTTGTTTAGGAAGTAAGCCTGCATCGACGGCGACATCATGTTGAAATGCTCCTCAGTGGCTTTGTAATAATGTAGTGCGGTGTCGAAGTCGTGCAGCGATAGGTATATCTGCGCCAGTCCCATGTAGAGTGTGACGTTCTCCTTCGGGGGCAGTGCGAGCGAGTCGACGAGGAAGAGTGCACGTCGATACCATTGCGCTGCCATCGGCATGTTGTTGTCCTGTATGTAGGCGTCGGCAAGGTTGGCACACACCTTCGGCATGTTGTGTTCGGAGTCGCTGTTGGCAAGCAATGAGTAAGCTGCCTTATAAAGTTGTATGGCTTGATGCTGCTTGCGATGGAAGTTGTGGTAGTAAGCCGCGCGACAGTTGTATGCGCCGGCGATGAGCGTGTTGAGTCGTCGCTTCTCTGCGTTGTTCAGTTCCCGTTTTTGTTGCTGTTCGGCGAAGCGCAGTATGTTCTCGATGTTGTCTTTAAAGCGTTCGGGATGGTCGGTAAGCGTTAGGTAGCGTGCTTCGCGCAGGCGGTACTCGTAGGCGGTCATACTGTCGGGCGCGGTGCGTATGCCGTCGGCGATGAGTTGCTTGACAGAAGGTGCAAGGGTCATCACCGAGTCGTCAATCTGCTTGAGTTTTTTTATGCGTGTTGAGTCGCTATTGTTAGCGTCGCGTGCGCTTCTGTCGCCGCACCCGATGGTCAGTAGCGACACAGCGAGTGCGGCGAGAAGCGTTGCGCATATTCGTTTAGCGAATGCTTTTATGCAGTTTAGTAGATTGTTCGGCTCCATTGTGTTTTGTTTTAGTTTTCAAGAGCAGTTAGTTGAGTGTCAGTCCGTCGGGTGTTATGCTGATGAGTCGCTGGCGGTAGAGGTCGCCAACGGCACGCTTGAACACCTTCTTGCTCACCTGGAAGCGTCGCTTGATGTCTTCTGCGTCGCTCTTGTCGCCCAGGTCGCACTTGCCGCCGTGATCCTTGAGGTATTGCAGCAGCGTGTCGGCGAAGTCGAGTGTCTGCTGTCGTCCGGTAGGTTGCAGCGTAACGTCGATTTTTCCGTCGGGACGGACGGTGCCGATGTATCCCTTCACGCGGTCGCCGGTGTGCAGGTAGCGGAACACCTGTCCCTCGTAGACCAGACCCGGGTAGCAGTTGTCGATGATCACCTTGAAGCCCATCTCTGTCTTCTGCCATACCAGTAGGTCTACCTCCTGCCCGTGGTTGTAGAACGGGTGACGCTCTGCGAAGTACTTCTCCACCTTTGCCGATGCTACGATGCGGTAGCTCTCCTCGTCAATGTGTACATGTACGATGTAGCTCTCGCCCTTCTGCATACGCTTTTTCTGCTCGCGGAACGGGCAGAAGAGATCCTTCATCAAGCCCCAGTTGAGGAATGCGCCGTACTCGTTCACCCACGACACTTCGAGGTAGGCGAAGTCGCCCACCTTACACAGCGGTGTCTCTGTCGTTGCCACTGGTCGCTCGTCCTGGTCGAGGTAGATGAACACGTTGAGTTCATCGCCCGGCTTTGTGCCTTCGGGCACATAGCGTTTCGGCATGAGTATTTCTCCTTCGTCGCCGCCGTCAAGGTAGATACCGAAGTCCACCTCCTTCACGACGGTCATTTTATTGTAGTCGCCGAGTTTTATCATATTGTTTTGTTGTTTTATTTATGCGTGAGTATGTCAGGATACCATTACATTCCTAAGGTTGTTCTATCTGTCCGTCCACGATGTGTATTGTGCGGTCGGTGATAGAGGCGAGGTGTTCGTCGTGTGTGACGATGACGAACGTCTGTCCGAACTTGTCGCGCAGGTCGAAGAAGAGCTGGTGCAGCTCTGCCTTGTTCTTCGAGTCGAGCGAGCCTGAAGGTTCGTCGGCGAACACCACTGCCGGGTTGTTCACCAGTGCACGTGCCACAGCCACGCGCTGCTTCTCGCCACCCGAGAGTTCGTTGGGTTTGTGGTTGGCGCGGTCGGCAAGTCCCATGAAGTCGAGCAGTTCGAGGGCGCGTTTCTTCGCCTCCGCCGTGCCTTTGCCACCGATGTAGGCGGGTATCATGATATTCTCGAGGGCGGTGAACTCCGGCAGCAGCTGGTGGAACTGGAAGACGAAGCCGATGTGCTGGTTGCGGAAGTCGCTCAGCTTGTTCGACGAGAGGCGCATCACGTCGACGCCGTCAACGCTGATAGCACCACTATCGGGTTTGTCGAGTGTACCCATTATCTGCAGCAGTGTTGTCTTGCCGGCACCGCTCGGGCCGACAATGCTCACTACTTCTCCTTTGTCTATATGCAAGTCGATGCCTTTGAGCACTTGCAGCGAGCCGAAGCTCTTGGTTATTCCTTTTATGTCGATCATATGGTGTTGAGGGGTTGTTATGTTGTTATGTTGAGATTAGCCTTTTAATTCAAAATTCAAAACTTCTTCTTAATCCACTTTCCGATTGCCTCATATGCACTCTGATCCTCGGTATGCTGCGGCTGAGCGAAGGTCATTTCGTCCATTGCGTCGCCATGCTGGTCGGGGAAGATGATCATGATGTTCGAGCCAGAAAAGTGGTGCTTTATCTCTTCGGGCAGATGCTCCAACGCATTCTTGAACGACACGGTACCCTTTCGTGCCGTAACCACTATGAAGAGGTGGTCCTTCTGTATGCTCTCCGCTATGCGTGGCATCTCGTTCCAGTGGGCCATCTCGGTGAACGAGCAGCGCATCGTGGGGTAGTGGTGCTTGATGTATTCGGCTATGAGCGGCAGTGTGTCGCCACGTCCGTGGAACTCCGTGTGGCACTCCATGTTGCACGCCAAGCGCGACAGGCGTTCGAGCCAACGGTAGAAACCAGGTTCAAACTGTGCTCTCGACGGTACTACCACCTTTATGCGGCGTATCGTGGGGAGCGGTTGGTTGAGACGAGCCATTATTATCTGCGAGTTGAGGCCGTTGAAGAGGCTCTGGTGGAACGCGCCCCAGAACTTCTGCGACACCTCTGGGTGCATGTGCATACCTATTATGATGTCCGTAGCGCGGAACTCCTTGAAGGCGTGGCGTATGCCGTTGGCAATGTTCGCTGCCACGCGCACCTGCGTCTGCATGGTCATATCTGCCGATGCAGCATACTGTGTCATGCGCTCCAGCAGTCGGCTGCCCTGCTCCAGGTTGCGCTGCATGTCGTCGTCGTCGTACACCACGTTCAAACCCACGAGCTGTGTGGTGTTCTTCGGGTTGCGCATGAGCATCGCCATGTTCACGAGTCGCTGCGCGTATTCGGGGTATTTCAGCGGGATGAGTATCTTCTCCTCGGCTGTTGGCTTCTCGTCGCTCGGCATCTCACGGTCGCGCAGCGTAATCTGTTGCGCCGCACGCTCGGTCATCATTGTTGAGATTATGCACGTCACGAGAATCATCAGCACCACGCTGTTCAGCATGTCGTCGGTGACGAGGGGCTTGCCTGGTTCCAGTTCTACGCGCATACCGATCATAAGCATGGCGATGGCACCGGCTGCGTGTGCCGAGGTGAGTCCGAACATCATGTTGCCCGACGACTTCGGCAGGCGGAATATGGAGGCTGCGCTATAGGCTGCGATGGCTTTGCCGAGCGTTCCGAAGCCTGCGATGACGAGCATGGCGATGATTATGGTGCTGCTCTCGAAGAGCAGTCGCACGTTGATGAGCATACCAACGCCGATGAGGAAGTAGGGTATGAAGAGCGCATTGCCGATGAACTCGATGCGGTTCATTAGTGGCGACACGTGTGGTATGTAGCGGTTCAGAATGATGCCGGCTACGAACGCGCCGATAATGCCTTCCAACCCCACCGCCTCGCTCGCCGCCGCACTCATAAAGAGCATCGACATAACGAAGATGAACTGCATGACGGAGTCGCTATAACGTCGGAGAAAGCAGCGTGTGAAGCGCGGTATGAGCAGGAACATGGCTACGCAGTAGCCCACGAACTTGCCCACGAAGAGCAGCCAGAACCACACGCTCGTCTCGCCCCCGTAGGAGGCGACGATGGCGGTGAGCGTCACGAGTGCCATGAGTAGCGAAATCATTGAGGAGCCTACCGATAGTGTGACGCTTGGCTTGCGTTGCAGACCGTAGCGGCCGACGATGGGGTAGGCGATGAGCGTGTTCGATGCCATAAGGCATCCTAACAGTAGCGAGGCGAACACCGGGTAGCCGAGCAGCTTGGTGCTGGCTAAGTAGGTGAGGATGAGCGGAAAGGCGAACGTGAGCACACCGAAACCTAAGAACCGCCCTTTGTTGCGCTTTACGCCCTCCATATCCATCTCGAGTGAGGCGAGGAACATGATGTAGTAGAGTCCTACCTTGCCAAAGAGTTCAAACGAGTCGTCGCGCGCAAGGATGTTGAAGCCGTACTTGCCTATGGCTACTCCGGCGAGCACCATGCCAATGATATGCGGGATGCGCAGCTTGCCCATGATGATTGGGGCAAACAGAATGATGAGCATCACCACAAAGAATATCAGGGTGGGGTCGGTTATGGGGAAATAGCTTGCAAGATCGGTCATAAACTGATTTGTGTATTTTGTATTGTTTGCAAAGATAAGCATAAAAATCGGTAAATGCTTAATCGCTACAGACAAAATGAAAAAAAGGTGCAACAGGTGTTTGCCTGCTGCACCCACATTATTATAGTGTGTCTTTAATAAAGTCGTTTAGAACTCTGCGCTCTTCGGAGTGCGTGGGAATGGGATAACATCGCGGATGTTCTGCATACCCGTTACGAAGAGGATGAGGCGCTCGAAGCCGAGGCCGAAGCCTGCGTGCGGACATGAGCCGTACTTGCGTGTGTCGAGGTACCATGTCATATCCTTCATCGGGATGTTGCGCTCCTCAATCTCGTTCATCAGCTTGTCGTAGCTCTCCTCGCGTACAGAACCGCCGATGATCTCGCCGATCTGCGGGAAGAGTACGTCGGTGCCCTGAACGGTCTGACCGCTCTTGCCGCCGAAGCCGCTCTCCTCTGCGTCTATCTTCATGTAGAACGCCTTGATAGCCTTCGGATAGTTGGTCATGATGACCGGCTTCTTGAAGTGCTCCTCCACGAGGAAACGCTCGTGCTCCGAAGCGAGGTCGTCGCCCCACTCGCATGGGAACTCGAACTTCTTGCCGTTCTGTATAGCCTCCTGCAGGATGCGGATACCCTCGGTGTAAGGCAGACGGACGAATTCGGAGTTGAGTACGCCTTCGAGACGTGCGATGAGGCTCTTGTCGATCATCTTGTTGAGGAACTCGATGTCGTCCTTGCAGTTGGTGAGTGCCCAACGGATGCAGTACTTGATGAAGTCCTCCTCGAGGTCCATGAGTCCGGCGAGGTCGAGGAATGCCACTTCCGGCTCTACCATCCAGAACTCAGCCAAGTGGCGCGGAGTGTTAGAGTTCTCTGCGCGGAATGTCGGACCGAAGGTGTAGATGGCTCCGAGTGCTGTTGCTCCGAGCTCGCCCTCGAGCTGTCCTGACACGGTGAGCGATGTCTGCTTGCCGAAGAAGTCGTCAGAGTAGTCGATCTTGCCGTCCTCTGTCTTCTTCAGGTTGTAGAGGTTCTTGGTCGTAACCTGGAACATCTGACCTGCACCCTCGCAGTCGCTTGCGGTGATGAGCGGAGTGTTGAAGTAGAAGTAGCCGTGCTCGTGGAAGTAGGTGTGGATAGCCATAGCCATGTTGTGGCGTATGCGCATCACGGCACCGAATGTGTTGGTGCGCAGACGCAGGTGGGCGTACTGGCGCATGTACTCGAACGACTGTCCCTTCTTCTGCATCGGGTAGTCGCTGCCGCAGAGTCCGTACACCTCGAGGCTCTCGCACTGTATCTCAGATGTCTGACCTGCACCCTGGCTCTCTACGAGCGTACCTATGGCACTGATGCAGGCACCGGTGGTGATCTGCTTCAGCATCTCGGCATCGAACTTGGTGGGGTCTACCACGATCTGTATGTTCTTGATAGTAGAACCGTCGTTGAGCGCGATGAAGTCTACAGCCTTCGAACTGCGGTGAGTGCGCACCCAACCCTTTACGTTGATTTGGCTTCCGAAGGCGGTGCTACGGAGAGCGTCAATAACTTTTGTTCTTTCCATTATATTGTTTAAATTGGAAAGTTGAAATGGTGCGATGTCAACATGTCAACACCCCACCATCTCAACCTGTTTATGTTTTACTCGAATGCTCCCATGCGCAGCATCTCCACTTCCTTCTCTGTGAGGAAGCGCCAGTCGCCACGGCGGAGGTTCTTCTTGGTGAGTCCTGCGAACTGTACGCGGTCGAGCTTAACGACGCGGTAGCCGAGGTGCTCGAAGATACGACGCACGATGCGGTTCTTGCCGCTGTGGATCTCGATGCCTACCTGGCTCTTGTCGGTGTCGCTTGCGTACTCGATAGCGTCTGCATGTATCTCGCCGTCCTCCAGCTCGATGCCCTCAGCAATCTGCTGCATGTCGTGAGCTGTTACGTTCTTGTCGAGGAATACGTGGTACACCTTCTTCTTCAGGAACTTCGGGTGTGTGAGCTTAGAAGCGAGGTCGCCGTCGTTGGTGAGCAGGAGCACGCCGGTTGTGTTGCGGTCGAGTCTGCCTACGGGGTAGATGCGCTCCGGGCACACGTTCTTCACGAGGTCCATCACGGTCTTACGCTGCTGTGGGTCGTCGCTTGTTGTCACGCAGTCCTTTGGTTTGTTGAGCAGCACGTACACCTTCTTCTCGAGGTTCACGGGCTGGTCGTGGAATTTTATCTCGTCTGTGCGCTTGATCTTGGTGCCGAGCTCGGTCACTACCTCTCCGTTCACAGTCACCACGCCTGCCTGGATGAACTCGTCTGCCTCACGGCGCGAGCAGATACCTGCGTTGGCGAGGAACTTGTTCAGACGAAGCGGTTCGTTCGGATCGTAGTTCTCCTCCTTGTATTCAATGCGCTTTTTCATGCTGTACTTAGCGTTGGGGTCGTAGCCCGGTGTGCGCTGACGCTGCTGGTAGCCACCCTGATTGTAGCCGCCCTGCTGTCCGTAGCCGCCGCGGTTGTAACCGCCGCGCTGCTGATAGCCGCCCTGCTGTCCGTAGCCACCGCGCTGCTGATATCCGCCCTGCTGACCGTAGCCGCCGCGCTGCTGATATCCGCCCTGCTGACGCTGACCGTAGCCGCCGCGCTGCTGATAGCCGCCTTGCTGACGTGGCTGATATCCGCCCTGCTGCTGTTCGCCGTCCTGGTTGTAGCGTGGGCGATAGCCCTGCTGACGCGGCTGGTATCCGCCCTGCTGCTGTTCGCCGTCCTGGTTGTAGCGTGGGCGATAGCCCTGCTGACGCGGCTGGTATCCGTTCTGCTGCTGTTCACCGTCCTGGTTGTAGCGTGGACGATAGCCGCCCTGAGGACGCTGCTGATAGCCGCCACGGTTGTAACCGCCTTGCTGACGTGGCTGGTAACCGCCCTGTTGACGTGGCTGATAGCCGCCCTGCTGTTGCGAGCCGAGACCTGCGCCGAAGCCTTCCGGACGGAAGCTGCCGTCTTCGCTCTGTGATGAGGCTGAAGCCGAGTGCTGTGTGTGAATACGCGGGCGACGTCCCGTCACGCTGCGATACTCTTTCTGATAGTTTCCTGCGGCACGGCCGTAGCTCTCGCTATTGCCAGTAGTCTGATCCGCTGTGTTCTGTTCCTGATTCTTTACGTTTTCTGAATCCATAGTTACTTGTTGGTTTTTATTGTTTATGTATATAGCCTCACGGCTATTGTCGAATTATATCGGGGGTTGGTTTAAATGCCTGTGTAGTTCATTGGTGTGATAGCCATCAATTCCGCCTTCACAGCGTCGCTCACGTTGAGTGTCTGTATGAACTCGTGGATGGTCTCCTCGGTCATGTGCTTGTTGGTGCGTGTGAGTGCCTTCAGTGCCTCGTACGGATGCGGATAAGCCTCGCGGCGAAGTATTGTCTGTATAGCCTCTGCCACTACTGCCCATGTGTTGTTGAGGTCTTCCTGCAGCTTCTCCTCGTTGAGGATGAGCTTGCGCAGACCCTTGAGTGTGCTCTCTATTGCGATTACGCCGTGGCCGAACGGTACGCCCACGTTGCGCAGCACGGTAGAGTCGGTGAGGTCGCGCTGCAGGCGGCTCACGGGGAGCTTCTGTGCGAGGAACTGCAGCACGGCGTTTGCCATGCCGAGGTTGCCCTCCGAGTTCTCGAAGTCGATCGGGTTCACCTTGTGCGGCATTGCCGATGAGCCTACTTCGCCTGCCTTGATCTTCTGCTTGAAGTATTCCATTGAGATGTACATCCAGAAGTCGCGGTCGAGGTCGATGATGATTGTGTTGATGCGGCGCATTGCGTCGAACACCGAGCCGAGGCAGTCGTAGTTGGAGATCTGTGTAGTGAACTGCTCGCGCTCCAGACCGAGCTTCTCGCTCACGAAGCGGTTGCCGAACGCCTTCCAGTCGTACTCGGGGTAGGCCACGTGGTGGGCGTTGTAGTTGCCGGTGGCTCCACCGAACTTAGCGGTGAGGCGGCACTCCTTCAGCTGGCGCAGCTGCTCCTCCAGACGATATACGAACACCATCACCTCCTTGCCCAAGCGTGTGGGCGATGCTGGCTGTCCGTGGGTCTTGGCGAGCATTGGCACTGCTGCCCACTCCTCTGCGTACTCGCGGAGCTGTGCGATGAGCTCCTCGCAGAGCGGATAGTAGAACTGCTCCAACGCCTCCTTTATAGAGAGGGGTACTGATGTGTTGTTGATATCCTGTGAGGTGAGTCCGAAGTGGATAAACTCCTTGTAAGCGTCGAGTCCGCCGATGCGGTCGAACTCCTCCTTTATGAAGTACTCTACAGCCTTCACGTCGTGGTTAGTCACTTTCTCGATGTCCTTCACGCGCTGGGCTTCTTCTTCGCCAAAGTTGCGGTAGATGTCGCGCAAACGCTCGAAGAGCTGATGGTCGAACGAAGCAAGCTGCGGCAATGGCAACTCGCAGAGCGTGATGAAGTATTCGATTTCCACACGTACGCGGTAGCGTATCAGTGCATACTCAGAGAAGTAGTCGGCAAGGCGTTCTGTCTTGCCACGATAACGGCCGTCAATCGGCGAGATGGCTGTCAGCAAATCAAGTTTCATAATTGCTATTATATATAATATGTGTAATTACGGGTGCAAAATTACAAATAAGTTTTTATTTGTGTGTAGTTTTTTTGTGAAATAATGTGATTTGTGGTGTTAATGCGCAGTAGGTAATCGAGTAGGAGGAAAACGAAGCAGTTTTCTTCCTACTTTCGTTTTCCGACCTCTCACACCACCGTACGTGCGG
>ENA-USZK01001146-USZK01001146.1-human-gut-metagenome-genome-assembly--contig:-NODE-1146-length-11622-cov-6.670160_pt1 | contig 11622 bp, 10 predicted proteins | sample MGYA00250043_ERZ773534 | MGnify/ENA primary metagenome ERZ773534 (study PRJEB29103, sample SAMN06112056) | human gut metagenome | biome: human gut; feature: ankylosing spondylitis patient; material... | reverse complement strand
CGGCGAGCCCGTGAGCATCAACGGACAGGCTCTGTCCACCGGCGGCAGCGCAACCGTTGCCATCCCCAACAGCGGCAAAACCGACATTGTCGTGGGAATCGGTGCTAAAACTTACACGCTGACGATTCTGCGCAATAGCGGCACAGGCGGCAGTGGAGGCGGTGGCGGCAGCGGCTACAGCTACTACACCATCAAGGCAACTGCCGGGTCTGGCGGCTCTATCTCCCCCTCCGGCGATGTCAGCGTCCGTGAGGGTAGTGATCAGACCTTCACCATCACCCCGGATAAGGGCTATGCTGTCTCCAACGTCAAGATCGACGGCAAGCGCATTGGCGCGGTGAAGTCCTACACCTTTGAGAATGTCCGTAGAACCCATACCATCGAGGTCATCTTCGTCAAGGGCACTGCCAGCGCCAGCACCGGAGACAGCAGCAATCTTCCGCTGTGGAGCGCCCTCCTGCTGGCAAGTACCATTACGCTGGCCGGCGCCGTCCATTATAAGAGAAAACGCGCACGGTAATCGTCTTATCATGCCTTAAAGGCCAACAAACAGCGCAGCTTCCGGGAAGCTGCGCTGTTCTCTTTTTGCTACAAGAAACAAATCAATGACATTTTGAGCTGCGCCGCTATCCCAGCGCGGCAAGGAGACAGCATTATGAAAAGAATCACAAGGATCGTTCGTCCGATCATCTGCATGGCCGTCCTTCTCTTTGCCATGACCACGGCAGTCATGGGCTGCTATCAGAAAGAGGCGGAGCCTATCGACATTCCCGGCAGAACGCCTTCCGGGACATCTGCGCCTCAGCCATCAGCGACTCCCGCGGGCGAAGTTATCTCCTCGGTGGACAGGCAGGCAGAGTTGGCGGAAGCCAGAGCGAAGAATCCCGACACCGTGGCATGGCTGTATATTCCCGGTGTGGAGGTAGACGATCCCGTGATGCAGGCGGTGGACAACGGCTATTACCTGAGTATTCCGCGCGAGATTGCGCACCTCGACCGCTCAAATTGAGCATCCATTCCGGCGGGATTGAGCAACCTCGCCGCCGGCGTTGAGCACTAAGCGAGGTCAACAATGAATTGGCAAAGGATAGATAAGCCGACGGCTTGGCAAGCTGAGAAAAATACGAGAGTAACTATGTCTATCTTCAAATGCAAAATGTGCGACGGAGAGCTACAAATCAATCCCGGTGAGTCCGTAGCCGTGTGTGAATACTGCGGCACCACGCAGACGCTGCCTAAGCTGGACGATGACCGGCGCACCAATCTCTACGACCGTGCCAACCACTTCCGCCGCAACAACGACTTCGACAAGGCGGCAGGCATCTATGAGCAGATCCTCAATGAGGACAAGGCTGATGCCGAGGCGTACTGGTCACTGGTACTGTGCCGCTATGGCATTGAGTACGTGGAGGATCCGGCCACGCACAAGCGCGTGCCTACGGTGAACCGCGCCCAGTACACCTCCATTTTCGATGATGAGGACTACAAGGCCGCCATCCAGTACGCCGACGCCGCCCAGCGGGTGGTCTACAAGGCCAAGGCTAAAGCAATCAACGAAATTCAGAAGGGCATTCTGGAGATTTCCCAGAAGGAAGGACCTTTTGATGTATTCATCTGCTACAAGGAGACAGATGCCAATGGCCGTCGGACACCGGACAGCGTGCTGGCTACCGATCTCTACCACCAGCTGACACAGGAGGGCTTCAAGGTGTTCTTCTCCCGCATCACGTTGGAGGACAAGTTGGGTACCGCCTACGAGCCGTACATATTCGCCGCACTGAACAGCGCCAAGGTCATGGTGGTGCTGGGCACGAAGCCGGAGTACTTCAACGCCGTTTGGGTGAAAAACGAGTGGAGCCGTTATCTGGCCCTGATCCGCGGTGGCGCGAAAAAGGTGCTGATCCCCGCCTACCGCGATATGGATCCCTACGATCTGCCGGAGGAGTTTTCCCATTTGCAGGCGCAAGACATGTCCAAGCTGGGCTTTATGCAGGATCTGATCCGCGGCATCAAGAAGCTGACGGAAGCTGACAAGCCCACCTCCAAAGAAACCGTGGTAGTGCAGGAGACTGCCGCCAACACCGCACCCCTGCTGAAACGAGCCTTCATCTTCTTGGAGGACGGCGATTGGGACAGTGCCGATGAGTACTGCGAAAAGGTGCTTGACCTCGACCCGGAGTGCGCGCAAGCGTATTTGGGCAAGCTGATGGCGGAGTTGCGAGTGCGGAAGGTTGATGAACTTGCAAACTGTGAGCAGTCATTTGATGACAAGGACAACTATCGCAAAGTCATGCGGTTCGGGGGTGAAACACTTCGCGACACGCTGGAGGGCTATATCACCAAGATCAACGACCGCAATGAGAACGCCCGCCTAGCCGGAATTTATAACGATGCCGCAAATGCAATGAGCCGCGCAGATTCGGAGGATGCCTACCGATCGGCTGCTGATAGATTCAAGAGCATTCCCGGCTTTAAGGATGCCAACGCCCTTGCTGAGAGTTGTCTTGATAAGGCGGAAATCTGCCGCAAGGACGGAATTTACTCCTCCGCAAAATCCAAAATAACCGAGGATAGTACAGCTTCTTGTGAAGAAGCGATTCAGATGTTCCAATCTATTTCCGGCTGGAAGGATGCGGACGAACAAATTTGTGCTTGTCAAAAGAGAATTGAAGAAATCAAGGCAAAAGAAAAGGCCGAGCGGCTTGAAGCAGAGCGCAAAGCTGAAGAGCGCAGAATTGCGGCTAACAAGGCAAGAAGGAAGCGCAAAAAAGCATTTGTCATCGGTGCGCCTATTGTGTGTGCTTGCATAGCGTTTGTAATCGTTCTGACAACGGTAATTATCCCCAAGCAAAAATATAATAAAGCAATACATTTGCTTGATTCCGGCGACTATGCAGAGGCTGCGATAACTTTTGGTTCGCTTGGCAATTACAAGGATGCCAGAGATCGGTGCATACCGCTGTTCCAACTGTTTTCTGATAGTCTTTCTGCCAAAAACCATACCGTTGCCTTAAAAGCAGATGGGACGGTAATGGCAACGGGCTATAATGCATATGGGGAATGTGATGTATCTGACTGGAAGGATGTTGTGGATGTGTCTGCCGGTTACAATTATACGATTAGCCTAAAAGCCAACGGCACGGTGGTGGCAACGGGCTATAACGAGTACGGGCAGTGCGATGTGCTGGACTGGGTTGACATTGTGTCCGTGTCAGCCGGTCACAACCATACAATTGGCTTGAAAGCAGATGGCACAGTGGTAGCAACGGGCAATAATGCAAGCAGACAGTGCAATGTGTCCAACTGGAAGGATATTGTGGCTGTGTCGGCGGGTCACAATCATACAATTGGTCTGAAGGCTGACGGTACAGTAGTAGCAACGGGCTACAATGAATATGGACAGTGCGATGTGCTTGGCTGGACCGATATTGTGTCTGTGTCTGCCGGTAACGACTGTACAATCGGTTTAAAGACCGATGGTACGGTGGTAGCAGTAGGTTATAATGAGTACGGGCAGTGTGATGTGCTTGACTGGGTCGATATTGTGGCTGTGTCAGCCGGTCACAATCATACAATTGGTCTGAAAGCTGATGGGACGGTGGTGGCAGCGGGTAGAAATCACTTTGGTCAGTGCAACGTGTCCGACTGGGTTGATATTGTGGCTGTGTCAGCCGGTCACAACCATACAATTGGCCTGAAAGCTAACGGCACACTGGTGGCAACGGGAAGTGATAGAAACAGGCAGTGCGATGTGTCTGACTGGACGAATATCACCATAGAACAACCAATGGTATGGGGAGAAACAAATGACAATTTCTGATTTTGCAACGAAGCACACTATAAGCGAACGAACGGTTAGGGTGTGGATTGAAAAAGGATATATCCCAGGGGCAAGTCTTGCTGAGGATTATGTTCCTGCTTCGGCAAGAAAACCCTATACGAAAGCAAGAGCAAAAACCAGCGATGCCATTTATTGCAGCATTGTCAATGCGTCCCGAAATCACTTTCATGTGCTGCCGGCCTTGTACGGCCTGTGTGAGGACGAGTTCAACGGATATGTTGATCGCTTGGTTGAAGCTGGCTACATAGTCAGGCGCACTACGGATGACGTAACCTATTATGATGCAACACCCCAGGCAAAGCATTATAAGAAATTAGAATTGCTCAAGGTGTTAGAACCTGCAATTAAAGCTGCATCTGAGGGTATAACGACTGCCGCATTCGAGTTTGCTCAAAAAGAACTGCTGTAACTATAGTCAATAGCAAAAGAGCCGGCGCAGGGAATTCCCTGCGCCGGCTCTTTGCTATACTCACTTTATCGCCTCGCCAAGCACCTGACGCAGCAGGCCTGTCACACCCTGCGCGGCCTGGATGGTTGCGATCATCAGCAGGTCGCCATCCACCTCCGACCAGTTGAGGTCATATCCCGCGCTGCGGATAAGCTGCGTCAGAAACGCCCGCTGGGTGCGCCCGTTGCCCTCGCGGAAGGGATGCAGGTAGTTGGTGGTGCAGTAAAAGTCGGTGATCTCCTCCACGAAGGCGTCATGGGGCAAGCCCTTGAAGTAATTCTGTTCCTTCAGCCGGTCAAAGATCAGTTTGGCCTGTGGTTCGATCTCTCCGGCAGGGCAGAAATCCGTCCCCTTCTTGCTGAGGTTCACCGCACGGATCTGCCCTGCCCAATCGTACAGGTCAGAGAAAAGAAACCGATGGATCGCCTTATAGTGGGCAAAATCAAAACCGCCTTCCAGCGGGCATTGTTCCAGCTTGGAGGCGTTGACATAGGTGGCGAGAGCCTCCGCCTCTTGCAGCGCGGCCTCGTCATGGATATGCAGTTTGTTCACCAGCACCGTTGTGCCGGGGTAGCAGTTGTCCTGAATGGGATCGATGCTGTACGCCATATCATCGTCACCTCTCGGCTGGTTTTGCAAAACGCCGCAGCAGCTCCGCCGTGGTCACCTCGCCACGCAGCACACGCTGGCACTGCTCCCGCATCTGGGGCGTCACCTGACAGCCCTCCATGCGGACGGAGGCCTCCGCGTTCTTCATGGAAGCTGCATATCGTTTGTCGTCGCTCTTGTACATAGAAAAACTCCTCGCGTTATCCGCGAGGAGTCTGGAGCTTGTGGCCGGATTCGAACCGGCGACCTGCTCATTACGAGTGAGCTGCTCTGCCAGCTGAGCCACACAAGCATCTCTATGAGAATCGGCTCCTCGCCGTACTCTGTTTGTTAGTTTACCACACCTGTGGGTCGGAATGCAATAGCCGCCTTATATAGCATCAGCGACCTGCTCATTACGAGTGAGCTGCTCTGCCAGCTGAGCCACACAAGCGTTTCAAGCGTGAGATAGTATACCACACTTTCGCGCCGCCGTCAACAGCTTTTCGCCGAAAGGTCATAATAGTATAGCGCAAATTTGTGATTGCATTTTGAAAACCCGCGTGGTACGCTTGAACCGACCTGCGGAAAGCAAACACGCAGGCGCCCCTGTCATGTCCGCGCCGCCGAAGGCTCTCGGCAATCCGGACTGCCTTGCAGCGAACAAAAAGGAGACACAGACCATGAAGAACCACTCTCTGCAGCGCTTCGTCTGTCCCGCCGCCTCCCACGAGCCGGCATGACACACAACGACTATTCCCGCCTGCTCCGGCGCATACAGGAGCTGCAAGTACGGAAGGAACGGGTGATCGTGGCCATCGACGGGCGGTGCGGCTCCGGCAAGACCACGCTGGCCGCGCGGCTGCAAAAGGATCTGGATTGTTGCGTTTTCCACATGGACGATTTCTTTCTCCGCCCCCAGCAGCGGACAGCGGAGCGGTTCGCCCAGCCCGGCGAAAACGTGGATCACGAGCGGTTTCTGGAGGAGGTGCTGCTCCCCCTGCGCAGCGGACAGCCCGTCACCTACCGCCCGTTCTCGTGCGCACAGCAGCAGCTGGGCGCGCCGGTGACGGCAGCGCCCTGCCGTCTCGCCATCGTGGAGGGCGTCTACGCCTGTCACCCCGACCTGTGGGCGTATTACGACCTGCGGGTGTTCCTGACCGTCGACCCGGAAACGCAGATGCAGCGCATCGAAGCCCGCAGCGGGGCGGCAAAGGCCGCGCAGTTCCGCGACCGCTGGATCCCCTTTGAGGAGACGTATTTCAGTGCCCTCGACGTGCAGGCGCGGTGCGACATGTGCATCAGCGGATAATGCCAGCTCCCCACCGGGTCGGTGGGTTCGTACCGGAAATAGCAATACACACTGTAATCGCAAAATTGCATCGCAGGAATACCCCGGAAAAAGTTCGAAAAGTGTATCTCCGCCTTTCAAAGGGCAAAATACCGCATTCGCCAAAAGGAGGGAATATCCTCTCCATTCCGGCAGGATTTTACACAAATCCAGTCGCTTCCCGCAACCCGAAGCGCTTTACGATAAGGTGACATAATTCTACACGGCATAATTTCTACAAGGAGTTATCCACAGTTTCCACCACTTTTTCCACACCGGTGCAAATCCCTATTTTACTTGATCTTCTCCTGTGTTGGAAGGAAATGTAAGTCCGAAAACAGGCACTTTCCCCCGCGAAACAGGCGTTATTCAATTTACATAATGTCACATTTCCTCGGACAATGGCAAAACAATACCCCGCGACGATGTCGCGGGGTATTGTCTGTTTGTTATCTGCGTTTTCCGCCGCCGAAGCCGCCTCCGCCAAAGCCACCGCCGCGGCTTCCGCCGCCGCCGCGGGAACCTCCGCCGAAGCCGCCTCCGCTGAAGCCGCCGGGACGGTTGGGACGGCTGGGGCGCGGAGCACTGGGTCTGCTGCCGCCGGGTCGCGGCGCATTAGGCCGGGGCGCGCTGGGGCGCGGAGGCCGGGGCGCACCGCCCATTGGAGGCCGCGGGGGACGCGGCGCGCCGCCATGAGGCGGACGGGGCTGGTGCGGGGGTCTGGGCGGACGGGGCGGCGCATAGCGTCTGCCCCAGAAAACGGGGTAGTACACCGGGCGCACCACATTCACCGGCGCACCCACCACATACCGTCTCCGATAGCGGCTGTACCGCACGGCATCCAGCAGCATCCACACCACGAAGATACCGATGATCAGCATGACCACCGCGCCGATGGACGTACCGTCGGCGGAGGACGCTGCGGGCGCGTCGGGGGCGTACCAGCCGCCGTCACTGCTGCTGCCGGCCGTGTCCAGTCTGGCCTGTGCATAGAACACGTCCGCCTGCCGGAAGAAGGCCGTCACCGCACTGTCGAAATCGCCGCTGTAATAGGTCGTCTCGATGGCCTGACGCAGCTGGTTCTGCTGGGTGTCGGTCATGGCATAGCCCACGTTGTCGCCGCAGTACACCTGCCAGTCGCCGTCCTTCACCAGCAGCAGGATCATGTCGTTGCTGCCCAGTCCCCACGTCTCGCCCAGCTTGGCGGCATAGTCCTGCCCGTCCCAGCCGGCGAGATGGTCAATGGTGGCGACTGCCGTGATGGCGTAGTACTTCCCGTTCCAGCTGCCGTTATATTCCCGGATCAACTGCTCCGTCTGGTCGCTCAGCAGATCGGCATCATCGCAGATCCAGTTCTGATACGCTACGTCCAGCAGCTCCGTGGGCTTGTTGGCGATAAAGCTGTCCTTGCGGCTCTGGCCGATGAACACCGCGCCCACGATGGCGATGACCAGCACCGCCAACGCCACACCACGTTTTTTGAAAAATTCCATGTAGTTTCCTCCTTTGGAGGTTTATCCCCGCAGCTCCAGCAGCTTCTGCTTCAGCTCGCCCTCGATCTTGCCCAGCTCGGCCTCGGCCTCCTTGCGCTTGGCTGCACCCTCCTTCTGGATGTTCAGCACCTCGTCCAGCGTGGAGATCAGCTGCTGGTTGGTGTGCTGCAGCGTCTCGATGTCGATGATGGAGCGCTCCGCTTCCTTGGCAGTGGCGATGGTGCCCATCTTCAGCGTGTCGGCGTTCTTCTTCAGCAGGTCGTTGGTCATCTCCGTCACCGCGTTCTGGGCGGCGGTGGCCTGACGGCCGTGCTCCATGCCCAGCGCCAGCACCATCTGGCTCTTCCACAGCGGGATGGTGTTCACCAGAGAGGACTGGATCTTCTCGATCATCAGCGTGTCGTTGTTCTGCAGCAGGCGGGTCTGGGGACCCATCTGGACGGACACCATGCGGGTCAGCTCCAGATCGTGCAGCTTCTTTTCAAAGCGGTTGCACAGGTTCACCAGATCGTTGTACGCCTGGGCATCCTCGGCCAGACCGGTCTGCTCCGCCTTCTTGCGCAGCTCCTCCAACTCCGTGGAGCGCACCTCGGCCAGCCGCTTCTTGCCGGCCAGGATATACATGGTCAGTTCCTTGTAATACTTCAGGTTCAGCTCATACATCTGGTCGAACATGGCCACGTCCTTCAGCAGCGTGATCTGATGGTTCTCCAGATTCTGGGCGATCTTGTCCACATTGGCCTCGACCTTGCCATACTGCGCCTTCATGGTCTCCAGCTTGTTGCTCGCCTTCTTGAACAGGCCGAATAAGCCCTTCTTCTCGTCCTCCTCACCAAAGCCCTTCAGCTCCACCACCAGGCGGCTCAGGTCCTCGCCGATCTCGCCCATGTCCTTGCTGCGGACGTTGTTCAGCGCGTTCTCAGAGAAGGACGCCACGCTCTTCTGGGCCGCGGCGCCGTACTGCAGCACCTGGTTGGTGTCGCGGATGTCGATCTTGTGGGAGAAGGCCTCCACCGCCTGCTTTTCCTCCTCGGTCAGCAGCTTGTCGTCCATCTCCACCGGCTCGATCTTCTTTTCCTCCTCCTTGGGGACCTCCGGGGCCTCCGGCGTCAGCGTCAGGGAGGGCACCTCCACTGCGGCGGCAGTAGCGGTATCGTCAGGGGTCAGGGTCAGCTCGGGCATCATGTTATCGGTCATGGCGGTTGTTTCCTTTCTGTTATATTCTCACAAAATTATACACATTGTTCTCATAGCTCCAGCGTGATGCCGTTCCCGGCGTCCACGCTGTCCTCTGCCCGGGGCGGCTGTGTCTGCGCGTCCCCGGCACTGCGGATATCCAACTCCGGCTGGGGGTCGGCCACCGGGTTTTCCTGGGCCGCTTGGTGCACGGCGTCGCCGCCGGTCAGACCCTCCCGTGCCATCATGTTGTCCAGTACCGTGATGTCCGTGGATATATCCATGGCCTGGTCGCCGAACAGACTGTCCAGCTGCTTTTCGAACGCCAGCACGATGGTGGCCATCATGCCCTCTACCTTCTCCATGGTGCCGGTGATGTTCTGGCCGGACACGCCCTGACGGCTCAGCTCGTCGTAGCTGCGGAGCAGCTTCAGCGTGGTGGGCAGGTAGTAGGACATGAATTTCCGGATCTGCGGCAGCTTCTCCGGGTGCGCCTTCACATAGTCGAATATCTTGCCGCTGACCTCCTCCAGCCGGTCGATCTGGCCGGAGATAGTCTCGTCCTGTATGCGGTCGTTCAGCGCCCGCATGGCCTTGATGGCCGCGTCGCCCTCGGCGATGGCCTTGTCCAGGTCCACATTGCCGGTGCTCGCCGGTTCCTCCGGTACCTCCACGGTCTCGGTCACATCCCGGCAGAACATCCGGGCGATCAGTGCCACCACGGCGGAAGCCGCCGCCGCCAGCAGGAAGTGTCCCACCTGATACAGCGGAAACAGCAGTGCGTACAGCACCCACGTCACCGCCGCGGCGTAGATGGGTGCGGCTGATTTATGGACGATGGTCTTTGTTTTCAATCCTGTCGCCTCCAGTCCTTGTTTGTGACTATATATTATATAGCATTTCTGTTTTCCGGTCAATGTTTGAAAGGAAAAAAGGGCGCCCGCGGGCGCCCTTTTTCACTTGTTGTTCAGCTTGCCCAGATACCGGTAAATGCTGGCCTCGCTGCTGTGCAGCGTCTGCGCCACATGGCTCACGGATCCCTTCAGCAGGAACACGCCCTTGCGGTTCAGAATGTCCATGATCTCCATCTTCTCGTCCTGGGTCAGCCGGTCCACCTCCACCGGATAGTTGGCCACCACCTGGGATACGATGCTGGCGGTGGCGCCGGCGATGGACGTGGGATAGCCGCTGCGTACCGGTGTCTCCACCGGGTCGTTGCTGTCGGCGATGAGCCGCGTGCCGCTGGGTACGCCCCGCTTCACGCCGCCGCCGCACAGCTCCATGACCCTGCGGCTCAGCTCCTCGTACCGACTGGCGTCAAAGTTGATGCACAGCAGGCCGGACAGCTCCCCGTGCCGTCCCTTGATGAACATGGAGTTGGAGCACATGGTCTTGCCCGTGGCGGACACGGACTCAAAGTTCAGCACATAGTTCTGCGTCTCGTACAGGTTTCCAGCCACGAACTCCAGCATTTTGTTGCTGAGAGGGGAGCCGATGTGCCGTCCGGTCAGCTCTCCGTTGGCGATGGCGATGATCCGGTTGGAGTCGTCCTCCAGCTCGTGCAGGGCGATCTCATAGTCAGGGCCCAGCACGTGGCCCAGAAAGTCTACGATCAGTGTGTATTGCCGTATCAGCTCCACTTCCATGGCAGGCAGTCTCCTTTTCTGTTTTATGCGGCGGGGAGGGCGCTCACGCCTCCGGCTGCGCTGCCTGGGCGGCGATCCTCGCCTTCTCCTCGTCCTCCAGCACCCGGTAGGCCACCTTGCCCACCAGGGTCTTGGGCAGCTCATCCCGGAACTCGATGTCGTAGGGCATGGCGTACTTGGCTACGTGCTTGCGGCAGTAGTCCAGCAGCGTCTGCTTGGTGGCGTCGCTGGCGGGCACGCCGGGCTTGAGCATCACGAAGGCCTTGACCTTCTGCATCTTATAGGGATCGGGCACGCCGATGATGCAGCTCATCTGCACGTCCTCATGGGCGTCCAGAATGTTCTCCAGCTGGCCGGGATAGACGTTGTAGCCGGAGGTGATAATCATGCGCTTGATGCGCTGTGAGAAGTAGACAAAGCCGTCCTCGTCCATCTTGCCGAGGTCGCCGGAGTGCATCCAGATGCGTCCGTCGGCGTGACGGCGGAGTGTGTTGGCCGTCTCGGACTCGTTGTTCATGTAGCAGAGCATGACAGACGGGCCGCTGATGCAGATCTCGCCCTCCACGTTGGGATCGACCTCGTCGGTCGTGCCGGGCTTGACGATCTTGTAGTAGGTATCCGGGAAGGGAACGCCGATGGAGCCGACGCGGTTATAGTCCTTCGGGGTCAGGCAGCTGGCCGTGACGCACTCGGTCAGGCCGTAGCCCTGACGGATCTGGACGGAGGCGTTGTGCGCCTTCAGGAATTCATCAACCTTCTTTTTCAGCTCGATGGAAAGGCTGTCGCCGCCGCAGAACACGCCCTTGAGGCAGCTGAGGTCCGCATTTTCCAGCTTATCCGCGCGCAGCAGCGCCTCAAAGAGCGTCGGAACGCCGGGGATGATGTTGGGCTGCTTTTTGATGAGGAGGTCTGCATACGTTGCGACGTTGAACTTCGGAACGAGGATGCAGCACGCGCCGCCAATTAACGCCGTGTGGATGCCGATGCCGAGGCCGAAGCCGTGGAACACCGGCATGACGGAGAGCATCTTCATGCCTTGATACTGATATCTGCGTTCATTATGCCAATAGTTCGGCTGTGCGACTTGCATGTATATATGC
>ENA-USZK01001134-USZK01001134.1-human-gut-metagenome-genome-assembly--contig:-NODE-1134-length-11711-cov-3.690562_pt1 | contig 11711 bp, 5 predicted proteins | sample MGYA00250043_ERZ773534 | MGnify/ENA primary metagenome ERZ773534 (study PRJEB29103, sample SAMN06112056) | human gut metagenome | biome: human gut; feature: ankylosing spondylitis patient; material... | reverse complement strand
CTGCCTGGGCGATATTGTGCATAACGGTATGGAGGTGGAGCGCCTGCATGAAGCGGGACTCATCACGATAGACCATGCTTCGTTGTGAAATGCGCCCAGGAGAAGTCCGTCCAGTTCGCCTTGTCGGCGATCATCGCGTCCAGAGGCAGCTCGGTCAGATTGTTGTAGTGCTTGTCGTTGCCGGACAGGTCGTTCAGCGTGACCCGCACGCCGCCTGCGGGCGCGATGGCGCCGAAGTAGCCGCTTGCGCCATGGAGCGTCGCGTCGGTGATTGTCTCGTCAAACAGCGTCTTGCCGTCCACGGTCACGAAAATGCGCACATCGGTGGAGTTCACGTCCACAATGCCGAAGCTCACGTCGTAGATCATATCGGAACGGAAGAACTCGCCGGTTGCGATCTTCAGAATGCCGCTCTCATCGCCGTAGCGCTGAAGCTCAACCTGATAGGGCTTGATGACGACCAGAACGCCCTTATCCGCCCACGGCATTGCGACCGGGTCGCTCTTGTTGAAGTAGAAGCCGCCCCAGGTGTCAGCACCCTCCGGGATCACCTGCTTGTACTTGAAGTTGAACACCTTGCCGGAGAACTTCTCGTCGGCGAAAGCGGCCAGCTCATAGCTTGCTTCGCTGCTCGTGATGGAAAGACTCCCGTCCTTGAATTCCGGAGCATTTCTCGTGTAGGTCTTCCAGCTGCCTTCGCTGCGGACGAGCGTCGAGACGTTGATCTTGTTGCCGAGGCTTCCGAGTTCTGCACGGACGCCTGCATCGCTGGCCGACGCACCAAAATAGCCGGACAGGCTGTGCAGCTTCGCGCTCGTGATCGTCTCGTCGAACAGCGTCACGTCATCTGCCGTCATGACGATGCGTACATCCGTGGAATTCACGTCGTACATACCGAACGTCATCCGATAGGTCTTGCTGCTGTCGAGCAGATTCTCTGTGTTCGTCAGGAATTTTGTGCGGGTGCCGTCCTCATAGACCTGAAGCTCGATCACATCCGACTTGATGCAGGCAAGGATGCCCGTTCCGGTCCACGGATACACATCCGCGCCGCCAGCGTTGAAGTACAGGCCGCCCCACTCGCCCGCAGCAGCCGCATCCTCGGAGAAGGTCAGCCGGTACTTGAAGTGCAGCACGCGGTTGGTGAACTTCTCACCCGCGTAGCCGGTATACGATTTGCCGTTGAGGAGCATCTTGCTGGCAATGAACTTCGGTGCGAACGTATTGGTGATCGTCTTCCAATTGGTCTCGTCGTCGATCAGGCTGTCAATCGTGAGCTTCGTGCCCACACTGCCCAGCGTCACGTCCATGCCGTTCGGAGCCGCAACAACGCCGAAGCGTCCCTTTGCGGAATGCAGATACTCGTTTTCAGCCTCATAGCTGAGGATCTCTTTGCCGTCAACGGTCAGCACCGCACGCACGTCTGTGCTGTTGACATCGTACAGGCCGAACTCGACACGGTAGGTCTTGCCGCTTTCAAACGCGAACTTGCTGACCTTCATGACGAGCGGGTTGGCGCCGTCATAGATCTGAAGCTCTGTCTGATCTGCTTTGGCGACAACGAGAATGCACTTCTGGCTGTACGGCAGGTCAGCGGCATCACCCATGTTGAAGTAGAAGCCGCCCCAGCTGTCGTTGCTTTCGGCATATGTCTGCTGATAATCAAAGAGGAAGGTCTTGTTGGAATACGTTCTGCCGGTATAGCACGACGTCTGATAGGCGGACGTCGCGTTCAGCGTGAGCTTGCCGCCGACAAAGGTGGGCTTGCCTTCCTTGTTGCCGGAATACGGCGTCCAGTTTTCCGTATCCTCGATCAATGCGTCGATCTCGATCACATCGGTCGCGGTACCGGCGTTCTGGTTGTTGCAGAAGCGGGTGTACGCCTTCTGGAACGCAGCCACGCCGAGATCAAAGTCATACTGGCTGATCGGGTCCTTTGCCAATACGGCCTCCGCGTCGGCAATGGCCGCCGTGATGAGGTCAATTTCCTTCTGTGTCCACTGGCCGGGCTCGTCGCCGATCTGTGCGGCTTCGACCTTAGCTTTGGCCTCGTCTACCAGCTTGCGGAATTCCGTCTTATCCACGCCGTTGGGGTTGAATGCCACCTGAACAGGCGCCGACCAGACAGGCTCGCCCTGTGCGCCGCGGCTGTCCATGGGCGTCAGCTTGCAGCGGATCCACTTGCCCTCGCAGATGGGGGTCACGGTGAACTCCGTGCGGGTCATGTTGTCGCTGACCTTTTTCCAGTTCAGATAGAACGACTCGTTCTGGTTTTCGGAGATATAGAAGTTTACGACGGTCGCGCCCTCGCTGTCGCCGTCCGCGTCAGAGAACGTATATACTGCGTTCAGCGTTTGGCCAATCTCTGCTGTGCCGGAAACGGACACGCCGGACGCCGCCGGCTTCTGGTTGCCGGGGAAGCTCTTCACGCCGATCTTGCTCTGGTCGATCTGCTCAAAGCCGGGCAGCTGCGCCAGGACGGAATCGATGAGCGCGTAATTGCCGTTTGCATAGTCGGCAAACAGCTGACGGTTATCGCCTGTGCCCTTCAGGATCACCAGATTGTTGTCGAGGCCGGTGATCTTGCTTTCCTGATTGTCATTTGTCTTGACCCACGGATAGGCGCTTGTCTCGCTGCCGCGCGGCGCGGTATTGGTGTAGATGATAATGTTGTTCTTGAGAATATTCGGGATATAGACGTCCGTCTCACCGTCTCTCAGCGCAGCCATCCACGGCCAGCGGGACGTATACAGCTCGTTGTTCCACACCTGACGCAGGGAGGAAGCGATGCCGTAGCCGCTGTCGCTCGTCATGCCGGTGACAAACCGGCTGTCGATGTACGCATTGAACACGCATCTCGTATCAATGAACAGATTGTTCGTAATGACAGTGTCGTGACCGCAGTTGATCTTGACAGCCTCCACATAGCTCCCGGACGCGCCCGGCCCGAAGATGTTGCAGGTAATGGTCGCGCCGCTCAGGCCGTCGTCCAGATAGACCGCGTTGGCGGAGAAGCTGGGGTAGGAGGCATCGTTGTTAGAAAGGTTGTAGAAATGATTGTTCCGGATGATCATGCCCTGGCAGCGCGCATCACGGCCGCCGTAGACAGCGCCCAGATCCTTGCCGTTCAGGATCACGTCGTGGAATGCGTTGTTCTCGATCACGCAGTCCAGCGAGGTTGCCGCATCTCCGACAATGGCGAAGTTCAATGCCATGTCTGTAATGTTATAAACTTCGTTGTTGGAGAACGTGTTCTTCACACCGCGGAATTTCACGCCGCCCTCGTTGAACACGCGATACTGGTTTGTATCGTGGATACGGCAGCCCGTAATGAAGTTGTAGCCCGGCGTCATGGTCATGTGATCGCCGCCGTTCAGATAGATGGCCGTGACGGACGTATATGCGATTTCAGAGTTCTGAATGCCGGAGTTTGTGGCGTTGTCGATGCTGACTGCTCTGCCCTCAAAATTCGTCAACGTGCAGTTGTCAATGACGCAATGATCGACGCCGTTCATCACAATGCCGCCCTTTTTCGAGGCGGTGAGCGTCAAACCCTCGAGGTTGAGGTACGAGGCATTCTTGACCGAAATCAGGTCAAAATTGCTGCTCGTCATGCGGAGCGTCGAAGCTGCCGTTGTATTTGCGAATGGATAGATATAGAGCTTGCCGCTCGTCTGGTCATAGTACCACTCGCCCGGCTCGTCCAGCGATTCATACGCATTGTAGAGCTGCATAGGCTTCAGCCCGGCGGCGCTGCCATAATGGGACGCATCCGTCGCCGTTACAATGCCGGTTTCTGGATCAAGCGTGCCGTGGAAGCCATGCAGCGCCCAGCCGTAGGAGATATAGCTGGCATAGATGCGGTCGGATTCGCTATAATCCCAGCCAAGAACGGTTTCGTCCGTCATTTTGAACTTGGGATAGCTGTCGGTCGCCTGCGTGGGATCGACCGTCTCGACATGTATCCAATCCTCGGTCGAGTTGGAGTTCGGGTAGCGCGTCAGGCGCATATGCTGCCCGTCCAGCGAGAAAAGCGGCGCGTCGATGCAGAAATTGCTCTGCGTCAGGCCAACGCTGATCGTGCCCAAATCAAGTGCGCTGGCATCGGCCACCATGACATGTTCCTGCGCGTCCGGCGAAAGCTTTTCCTTCATTTCACCGGAAACCGGCTCAAAGGCAGACAAAGAGGCTCCGGCGCTGCCGGTGATGGTGACGGTCTCGCCCGGATACGCGCGCCACGTCACAGGCAGTTCTTCCGTACCGCCGTCTTCCGCAGTCAGCTCGAACGTCTTATTCAGCACATAGGTGCCGCCGCGCAGATAGACCGTCGTGGGCAGCTCTGTCGAGCGGTTCTCACGCAGATAGTCGCGCACAGCCTCCAGTGAGCCAAACGGCGCATCCTTGCTGCCGTCGCCGTCGCTGCCGCCGTTCGGCGAGACGTAGATCGCCTGTTCGGTCGGCTCCTCGGGTTCGGGTTCAGGGTCGGGGACAGGCTCCGGCGTGACTGGCGTGGAGGGCTTGGACGGCTTGCTGCCGTTCTTTTCCTCGTCCAGCAGGTCGCGGTACGCCTTCTCGGTGAACACGCCCTTTTCGATCAGCATCTCGGCCAGCGTCTGCTTGCCGGACTTGAACGTGAGCTTCAGCAGCTCCCAGATCACGTCAACGGCGTTGCCGCGCGTGTAATCGCGCTCGCTGCCGACGACCGGCAGGCCAAGCTCACCGGCAAGCTCCGCCGACTTGCTCCATGTAAAGTCCGTGCCGTCCTCGTATTGCAGCACACGGAGGAGCATCGTCAGGAACTGCGCCTCGGTCACGAGCTGGCCGTAGCCGAACGTGGTCCCGCCCATGCCCTTGACGAGGTTATTCTGGTAGCCGTAGCCCACATAGGGGCTGGCCCATGCCCAGACATCCGTAAACGGATGCTCGGGATTCTTTTCCTTGGCTTCCGCTTCCGCGCCAAGCAGGCGGACGATCAGCGTGACCGCCTGCTCACGGGTCAGCGTACCCTCCAGCTCGAAGCCCTTCTTGGTTCCCTGGAAAATACCGAGGGTCTTCAGCGCCTCGGCCTTCTGCTGCGTGGTGAAGCCGCGGCTTCCAGCGGCGATTGCCGGTACACAGCTCAGGAGCATCGCAAGCAGCAGTAAGACCGCAACGCACGAACGATGGATTCGTTTCATAGTGTTCTCTCCTTTTCATAAATATAGCGCGCCGGTATCAGCCGGAGGATTCGGCGGACATCCGGCGCGATTGCGGGAGATGGTTTGAATTGCTCTTAGTCCAGCGGGACGATGGTCTCCACGTCGCCGTTCAGGCGGGAGCGCTCGGCCGCGAATACCAGCCGGGTGTTTTCGCAGGAAATGCCGATCTCGCTGACCTCGTCGGCGGTCTTTGCGCCTGTCATGTAATCGTAAAGCGCGTTCACGATGCCGGGGTCTCCGCCGCCGTGACCGCCGACAAGCGTACCGTCCACGCGGCCATTGGTGTGGATGGTCTCCCACCAGCGTCCCTCAAAGTGGAAAATGCGGATTTCGTCGCCCTCAAAGTCGAGGAACATCTCGCCCTTCGTGCCCATGATGTTGGACTTTCTGCCGTTGTAGTTGAAGCAGCTCATGGTGAACGAGGCTGTGGACTTGTCGGCAAACTCCATGTTCACGACCTGATGATCGACTACGTCGTTGTCGCACTTGAATACGCACTTGCCGTACTGCGTATGACGAAGCGTGTATTCCACATCCGCGTCGGTGGGATCGACCTTGCCGGTGGACGTCGTGCGGAACCACATATTGCTCTTGTCGTCCAGATACAGCTTGACCGAATTATACGGGCACGTTTCCGCGTGCGGGCAGCCGTCGATGCAGCGCTCCGGCGCGTCTGCCGGCGCGTTTTCGCGGCGGAAGTACTTGAGCGAGCCGAACGACTGGATCTTCGTGCATTTTTTCTTCATCAGCCATTGCAGCAGGTCAATGTCATGGCAGGACTTGGCCAGCAGCATGAAATTGCTTTTTGCCGTGTTGCCCCAGTTGCCGCGGACAAAGCTGTGGCTCTGGTGGATGTTTCCCAGCCCCTCTGTGTGGACGATCGTGACGATGTCGCCCAACACGCCCTCGTCAATGAGCTGTTTGACGCGCGAATAGAACGGCGTATAGCGCAGTACATGGCAGACCATGAACTTCCGGCCGTATTTTCGCGCCTGCTCACGCAGCTCGATGCATTCTTCCTCCGTGCGTGCCAGCGGTTTTTCCAGCAGCACATCATAACCGGCCGCCAGCGCTTTCATGGCCGGCTCATAATGCATACTGTCTTGTGTCACAATGACCGCAAGATCGGCAAGCCTTGGCTGCGCCAGCAGCTCCTGCCAGGTATGGAAAACGTGACTGTCCGGCAGGCTGTGCTTATTCTGAATGTTTCTGCGATGGTTCTCGTTCGGATCAGCAACGGCAACAACGCGAAATTTTTCCGGCAGCGTCTTCATGATATCGGTGTAAATTTCGCCGCGGTTGCCTGCGCCAATCAGCGCAACGGTAAAGACTTTCATTAAGCTCTCTCTTTCGCTTTCTTCTTTTCTTCTGCTTTCCCACGCGGAAGGATCGGGATAATCTATACCGTACATCCGGCCAACCAGCGTATAGCGCTGCATCGGATACCGATTCTCCTCCAGATGTACCAGCCGGTCGGCCTCCGGCGTATTGACCGAGTAGACGGCCGCGCCATAGGGCGCGTCGCCGAAGGTATTCCGGCAGAGCGCAAAATGCTCATTGCCGGTCGCGTGGGAAATACGCCACAAAAACACATGGTGGCCCATCGGCTGCGGCCAGATCTCCGACCGGCGCGGCATCGTCTCGCCAAGCCTGGAGAAGCCCTCGCCGGCGTCCTCGCAGACGTTGTCTGTGAACTCCGCATATGTCGGCAGAAGATCGCGCTGCTCATAGGCCGCCATACCGCAGCGGCGGAAGGTGTTGTTCCGGATCAGGAAGTGGTACGCGGGCTTGCAGTCCGCGCCGCCCTGATGCGTGACGGCGGAATCGTAGATATCGTCGAACACGCAGTGCTCGACCTCGACGTTTTCCGCCACGTTCCAGCACTCAAAGGCGTTGCCGAAGCGGATCTTCTGGTCTTTATCCCAGACGGCGCCGCCGATTTTGGCAAACCGGCAGTTTTCGATGCGCAGATTCCGGCCGCCCTCTTCGCCTGCGATCCCGTGCAGGCCGTTGTTGCGGAATTCCAGATCGGAAATGACCATGTCGTGTCCGCAGTGTGCCAGCCAGCGGCACTGCGAGGTCGCGCATTCGATGCTTTCGTAGAAGGCCGCGGGATTTTCCTGCGAATAGACCAGCAGCGTATGATCCTCCGCAAGCGGGAGTTGCTGAATGGAATATCCAAGGCAGGAATCAAACCAGTCGCCCTGCTCGCAAAGCTCCTCGCGTGTCCAGCGCAGCGCGCCGCACGTTCCGTCGCCGTAGATCAGGTTGGCAGCTTCTGAGGCAAGTATTCCGGTATACTGCCAGATGTTTTTACCGACGCTTTTCCACAGCGACGCGTCGGAAAGGCTTTGGGAGCCGCAGAACACAGGCGGTTCACCCTCGCCATACGCGCCGTAATGGATGGGATGCTCCCAGCGGCCGGACGGATTTTGCAGCGGCCCGCGGAACACGCTGCCGCGCCGGAACAGAACGGTATCGTCCGGCTTCAGAAGCTCCGGGTGCTGCGTCCGGAACGGCGTTTCGGGACGCAAGCCGTCATTTTCGTCGCAGCCGTTCTGAAAATCAATATAATATGTCGTCATTTTTACACTATTTTTTCAATAATCAGGAAAAAAACTTATAGGAAAAGCGGAAGAGACGGAACGCCTCTTCCGCTTTTGGACTGGAATTTACCAGGAAGTGATATTGTTGGCCTCAATGTAGGCGTTGAGCTGGTTCTGGAACTCGGTGACAAGCTCTTCGATGCCTGCGTCCTTACGGGCAGCCATATAGTTGTTATAGAGTTCTTCCCAGTTGTCGCCTGCAACGCCGTTGTCAATCTGCGGGCCATACTCGTAGTACACGTTCAGGATGCTCGCGCAGATACCCTCGACATTCGTTCTGTCGAACGTGAAGTTCAGGAACGGGTTGACGCGGGCAGTCTCCTCCAGCGCTTCCAGATCCGCATAGTAGTTGGGATCGGTGCCGTTGTTGATGAGCGCGTTCTTGCAGGAGCCGATGATCCATCTCTGGATGCCGTAGCTGTCGTCCGCCGTGGGGCTGGCGCCGACATAGCTGGTGGTGATGGTGCCGTCGGCGTTCTTGGTGTAGTCCTCGCCCTCGATGCCGTAGATCAGCGTGTTGTACAGGTCGGGCTGGGAGTAGATCGCGTTGAGGACCATCATGGCGCGCTCGGGCTCATCCGCGCAGTACGGGATGGCGTAGGAGGTATCACCGCCGAGAATGAGGTAGGCGTTCTCTTCGATGGGCAGGTAGGTCATGTCCATACCGGCGTCTGCAATCGCTGCTTCCTGATCGGCCTCGGTCAGATACGGGTCGCAGCTGAACACATAGGTGGTGTCGGTGATCTCGCCGTTCTTCGGCATCGTCAGCGTGGAGGTATCGACGGACATGATGTCGGAACGGATGTAGCCTTCCTTGTACCAGTCGGCCATCGTTTTGGCGTACAGCTTGTAGTGTTCGCTGGCAACACCGTCAATAACCGTGAAAGTGTTGTCTTCAAACGGAATGCCGATCTCAGCGCCGCCGACGCCGGGGTTGGATCTCGTGCCGTTATACATGGACCAGCCGAACACACGGCCGGTGTTGATGCCAGCGCCGAGCTTGCCGGCTTCCTTGGCGGCAGCCAGATACTTGGTCGCCTGATCCAGAACAGCCTGGAATGCCTCTGTGTCCTCGGAATAGTTGTTGCGCCACTTGTTCAGCGCCGCCTCGGTATCCTCGATCCAGGTGTCGCCTGCGAGCTCTGCGATCTCCGTGACGACGAGCCAGCCGCGGCGGTCGCCGACAAGGCCCTGCCAGCTGGGAAGATAGTACAGCTTGCCGTCATCCGCATTGCGATGGATCTCAACGACATTTTCGCCGAGGATATCGACGATGCCCTGGCCGTACTCTGCGAGCAGATCGTCGAGCGGCATCAGGTTGCCGTCGGCAATGTTCTGGGGCTTGTTGATGAGCCAGCCGGTCCACGCAAGGTCAACGCCTTCGCCGGAAGCCAGGATCTGCGAGAATTTTTCACTGTACTCATCGAAGGAAACGTCGATGAACTCAACGGTGGTGTTGGGAACGTACTGCTGGAGCTGCTCGTTGAACGCAGCCCATACCTTATCGGAGTTGGCCTGCTTGCCGGCGCCGGTGATCATGAGCTGAATGGTCTTCTGCTCAAGCGCGGGCTCTTCCGGCTGTTCGGCGGGCTCTTCCGGCTGTTCGGCGGGCTGCTCTTCGGGCGTGTTGGCGGTGTTGTCAGCGGCCGGTTCACTGGTTGCCGGGGTATCGGGAGTCTCAGCGGGTTTGCTGGTGCAGCCTGCCAGAATGCTCAGAACCATAATCATGGCAAGAAGCAGACACAAAGCTTTCTTTTTCATGTTTTCCTCCTTAAATTGGCGAATGGTTGATGGTTTCACTTGTAAAAACCCGAAAACGCGGTACCTTTCGTTTTGGGTATACAATACATAACAGCGATTGGCGCTTAACCTTTGACTGCGCCGATGGTAAGGCCCTGTGCGAAGTATTTCTGGAAGAACGGGAATACGACCAGCATCGGGCCAGCCGCGATGACGCACATGGCGAATTTCAGCGATTCGCTCGGCAGCATACTCGTGTCCAGCGAAACGCTGCCGGACATCATGGGGTTGTTCGCAAGATTCTTCATGAATTCCGCCTGATCCATCATGCGCTGTAAGAGATATTGCAGCGTATAGAGGCTTTCGTTGCGGATGTAGATCATGGACGTGGTGTAGTCGTTCCAGCGGGCGACCAGTGCCATAAAGCCAAGGGACGCAAAAACGGGCGTGGACAGCGGCAAAACGACCGAAAAGAAGATGCGCAGCTCACTCGCGCCGTCCAGATACGCCGCCTCAAACAGCGTCTCGGGCAGGCCCTTGAAGAACGTCCGGAATACCATGGTGTTCCACGCGCCGCCGGTGATGGCGGGCAGAATGTAGATCCAGATGGAATCCGCCAGCTTATAATACTTGGCGAAGATAATGTAGTTCGGAATCATACCGGCGCTGAAGAGCATGGTAAAGAAGATAAAGACCGTGATGGGCCTGCGGTAGCGGAAATTGCTCCGGGAAAGGGGATACGCCGCCAGCGCCGCGACCAGACTGCTGAGGACCGTACCGACCACAGCCTGAAAGATGGTCACGCCGTAGGCGCGCAGCACGCGCGTGCCGCTGGAGAATGCCGACTTGTACGCGTCGAGCGTAAAATCACGCGGCAGCAGGGAAAAGCCGCCGGAGGTCAGGGCCTGTTCGCTGGTGAATGATGCTGAAATGACGACGATCAGCGGAAGAACGAAGCAGGCGCACATCAGAAAGAAGAAAATGTACAGGAAAATGTTGAACGCCCGATTGCGGCTGATTTTGGTTTTTGTATTCATAAGACGATCCCTCCCACTTAAAACATCGAGTTGTCCGGGGAGATCTTCTTGACGATCCAGTTGGACAGCAGAACAAGGAACATACCCACAACGGACTGAATGAGGCCCGTCGTCGCGCCGATCGCATAACTGGATTCCTGAAGAGAACGATAGACGTAGGTGTTGAGGATATCCGTCGTTGCGTACAGCGTCGAGGTATTTCTCGGGATAACATAGAACAAATCGAAGTTGCCGTTGATTAGGCTGCTTGCATTCATGATGGTGAAGATGCAGATCAGCGGGACAAGGTGCGGCAGGGAGATATGCAGCATCTTCTGGAAGCGCCCCGCGCCGTCGATCTCCGCCGCTTCATAGAGCGACGTGTCAATGCCCATCAGGGCTGCGAAATACATCATGGAGCCCATGCCGATGCCCTTCCAGAGGTTCACGACGGTCAGGATGAACGGCCAGTATTTCGCGTTCATATACACGTCAACGGGGTCTCCGCCGAAGAGCTGGATGATCTGGTTCATAAGACCGGTTCTCGGGCTGAGGATGGCGTAGACGATGTAGCCGACAATAACCATCGACATGAAGTTCGGGAAGGTGATGATGGTCTGATACGTTTTCAGCCGGCGCCTGCTTGTGATCTCAAACAGCAAAAGTGCGATGATCACGTTTGTAACCGGACTGAGCACCATGAACAAAAGACCATAGAGCACCGTGTTGCGCAGCGCACGGTCAAGCGCGACGGACTGGATGATCCACTTGAAGTTTGCAAGGCCGCACCAGTCGCTGCCGAGGATGCCCTTGGAGAATTTATAATTCTTGAACGGAATGATGACTGCGGCTCCCATCGGTATATAGTTGAACAGGATATAGCCGATGATCGCCGGGATGCACAGAAGCAGCAGCTGACGGCTGGCCTTTGCGTCCGCCCGGCCCTTTCCCTTGAGCCGCGGCCCTTCCTTTTTTCTTTCCTTTGTCATGGTTCGCATGGGTGCCTCCGCTTTCTTTTTCTTCATTTTACGAATTCGCGTTTCTATTTCCAAGTCGTAATTGCGACAATATTGGCCAGAGAATGGCTGGGCTAATTGGCGTGACGCTCTCTTCAAAAATGGTTCTAACCAGAACTATCAGGCAAGTGTAAC
>ENA-USZK01001133-USZK01001133.1-human-gut-metagenome-genome-assembly--contig:-NODE-1133-length-11715-cov-7.620811_pt1 | contig 11715 bp, 11 predicted proteins | sample MGYA00250043_ERZ773534 | MGnify/ENA primary metagenome ERZ773534 (study PRJEB29103, sample SAMN06112056) | human gut metagenome | biome: human gut; feature: ankylosing spondylitis patient; material... | reverse complement strand
GAGGCCGAGACGGAGCAGCAGCTGAACTGCTACGCCGACGTGTGCAAAAACGCGCTGGCCATGCCCGTGGTGAAGGGCCGCAAGACCGACAAGGAGAAATTCGCCGGTGCCGAGGCCACCTATACCATCGAGGCCATGATGAAGGACCGCAAGGCCCTGCAGTCCGGCACCAGCCACTATTTCGGCGACAAGTTCTCCCGGGCCTATGACGTGACCTTTACCGGCCGGGACAACAAGCTGCAGTACCCCTTCCAGACCTCCTGGGGCTCCACCACCCGCCTCATCGGTGCCTGCATCATGACCCATTCCGACAACAACGGCCTGGTGCTGCCGCCGGCCGTCGCCCCCGTGCAGGTGGTGGTGGTGCCCATCGCCCAGCACAAGCCCGGCGTTCTGGATGCTGCCAACGCGCTGAAATCCCGGCTGGAGGCCCTGGACCTGCGGGTGAAGCTGGACGACAGCGACCAGTCCCCCGGCTGGAAGTTCGCCCAGTACGAGATGAAGGGCGTGCCCCTGCGGGTGGAGATCGGCCCCAAGGATATGGAGAAGCAGCAGTGCTGCATGGCCCGGCGGGACACCGGCGAAAAGACCTTCGTGCCGCTGAGCGACCTGGAGAGCGCCGCGCAGACCCTGCTGCAGGACGTCCACGACAATCTGTATGCCATGGCCGAGAAGAACCTGGAGGACAACACCTTCGACCTGACCTCCTGGGAGGAGGTCCGGGATATGGCCCAGGGCCGCGGCGGCTTCGCCCGCACCAAGTGGTGCGGCAGCCTGGAGTGCGAGCTGGCCATGAAGGAAAAGGCCGGCGTGTCCAGCCGCTGCATGCCGCTGAAGCAGTCCGGCACCGAGGGAAAGTGCGTCATGTGCGGCAAGCCCGCCACCACGGACATCTACTGGGGCGTGGCGTATTAAAACAGCAAAAAAGAACCGTCCGCAGGGACGGTTCTTTTTATTTACAGTTCCTTGATAAAGCAGCGGCGGCGCTTGTGCTGCTCCGTCTGGAAGTCCTTCCACTGGGACTGCACCTTGTCGTTCAGCTCCAGCATGGGGCCCGTCTCCGCCTGCTTGATGCCCAGCTTGTGGCAGCCCTTCATGGCCTTGCTGAGGATAACGGCGTTGACGCCCTTCTTCTGATAGTCCGGATGGACGGCGATCAGCAGCAGATCCACGGTGTCGTTCTTCCGGAACGCCTTCAGCACGTCCATCCAGCCGGTGGGCATGAGCCGCCCGCGGTTCTTCTGCAAAGCGGCAGCCAGGCTGGGTGCGCCCACGCCGAAGGCCACCAGCCGGTTCTTCTCGTCCATGACGAAGCAGGTGGTATTCGGGTTGATCAGCGGCGCGAACTTGGCGGAATACTTCCGTATCTGCCGCTCGCCCAGCTCCACCGTGCCGTACAGCGGCGCGTAGGCCACGTTGACCAGCTCGAAAAACGGCTTCAGCAGCGGCAGATAGGCCAGGCGGTTCTTCGCCTCATGGATGTGCAGATGGTGTCGCCTGAGGACAAAATCGGAGATCTTCTCCCAGCGCTGGATGGTGGCCTCGTCCGTGGGAACGGTGATCAGCTCCTCGATCCAGTCCACGTCCTTGCCGTAGCCCAGCGCAGTCATGTGGTCGATGTAGTAGGGGTAGTTATAGTATGTAAAGAAGCAGCTGCGGCGGTCGAAGCCCTCCACCAGCATGCCCTCCCGATCCATGTCGGTAAAGCCCAGCGGCCCGTGGACGGCGGTGCAGCCCAGCTGATGCGCCCAGTCCTCCACCACGGCGAACAGGGCGGCAGACACCTCCCGGTCGTCGATAAAGTCCACCTGCGTGAAGCGCAGACGGTTGGCGCCCCATTTGTCGTTGGCCTTGCGGGAATAGATAGCGCCGATGCGCCCCACGATATCGCCGTCCCGCTCCGCCAGCCAGCACCGGGCGTCGCAATACTCGAAGGCCGGGTTCTTGCTGCGATCCCAGTCGGACAGATCGTCGTCGTAGGTGGCGGGGACGAACTGGGGCACGCCCTCATACAGCCGGTTGGGGTAGTCCACAAATTTCCGCAGCTGCGCCTTTGTCGTTACTTCCACGATAGAAACCATAGGGAACCTCCTGCTCCAACACATAACAGTGACAGTGTACGCCTTTTTCAGACAAATTGCAAGACCTGCAAAAATAAGTGGCGCGGCGGTGCGGAATATGGTACAATAGGGGTTGAAAATCAAAACGCGGGAGGCGCGGGATACTATGGAATTGCAGTGGTATGACATCCGGGAGCTGACGGAGGACGCGACGCAGGCCGTGATGGGCATGATGGACGAGACACGGCGGCGGCGGGTGGCCGACATCGCCGGTGAGGATGACAGAAAGCGCACCGTCGCCGGGGAGCTGCTGGCGCGGCAGATGCTGGCGGCGCGGCTTGGCTGCCCGGAGAAGGATGTCCCCCTCAGCTGGGACGAGTTGGGCAAGCCCTCTGTGGAACGAGAGGGCGTCTACGTGTCCGTGAGCCATTCCGGTGCGTGGGCGGTGTGCGTCACGGCGGACGCGCCGGTGGGCGTGGACGTGGAGGTGGTGCGCTCGGCGCAGGAGAAGTTCATGCGCCGGGTGTGCAGCCAGCAGGAGATGGCCTGCATCCGCCCCGGCGACGACGGCGACTGCCGCCGCTTCTGGGAGATCTGGACGGCCAAGGAAGCGCTGTTCAAGCTGACGGGCAAAGGGCCCCTGCTGAAGCTGAGCCGTTTTGCCCTGCCGGAGCGCGTGGCGCTGGACTACATGGAGAAAAACGGCTGTGCCCTGACGGTAGCCGCCGAGATTTTGTGAAAATTTTTGCAAAGTTTGCAAAAAGGTCTTTTCAGAACGGTTTTCTTTTGGTACAATAGTCCCGTAAGAAAGCGCCGCCGGATATGCGCGGCGATTTGAGGACGGACAGAGGAGGTTCGCTTTTTATGATCCGAGTCGGTATCATCGGCTGCGGCAAGATCGCACAGGTGCGCCATCTGCCTGAGTATGCAGCCAACCCCAACGCCGAGATCGTGGCGTTCTACGACAAGAACATGACCCGCGCCCAGGACATGGCCGCGAAATACGGCGGGAAGGTCTACAACAGCTTCTATGAGCTGGTGGACGATCCCAACGTGGACGCGGTATCTATATGCGTGGAGAACCGCAGCCATGCGGAGATCTGCACGGCGGCGCTGTATGCGGGCAAGCATGTGCTGGTGGAAAAGCCCATGGCCATCACGCTGGCGGAGTGCGAGTCCATGGTGGCCGCTGCCGAGCGCAACAGCCGCCACCTGATGGTGGGGCACAACATGCGCTTCGATCCGGTGCACCGCAAGGCCAAGCAGCTGCTGGACAGCGGCATCATCGGCGATGTGATCACCTTCCGCAGCGTATACGGCAACTCCGGGCCGGAGGGCTGGTCAGAGGATCGTGACGCGTGGTTCTTCGACAAGAACAAGGCGGCTATGGGCGCCCTGTCCGACATGGGCATCCACAAGGTGGATCTGATCCAGTACCTGCTGGGGCAGAAGGTCATCGAAACCACCGCCAAGGTGGTCACGCTGAACAAGCGCGACGCGGAGGGCAAGCTCATCAGCGTGGACGACAACGCCCTGTGCATCCTGAAGATGTCCGGCGGCGCGCTGGGCACCATGGCGGCCAGCTGGACGGTGTACGGCCACGAGTGTCAGTCCACCGTGCTCTACGGCACCAAGGGTCTGATGATGATCTACAGCGAGCCCTCTGCGCCCATCATCGTCAGCGATCTGGAGGGCAACCGCACCAGCTTCGCCTTCGACACCACCTCCGAAAAGTCCGGCGTCATCGACGAGTTCGTGGACGCGCTGGTACATGACCGTGATCCGGAGGTGTCCGGCAAGGAGGCGCTGACCACCATGCGCACCATTTTCGGCAGCATCCGCTCGTCCGACATTGCGCGGCCTGTGGCGGTGAACACCGACTTCGTGACCCATATCTGAGAGTTCTGAGCACACGGGGCGGGCGTAAGCCCGCCCCGTTTTAACAGGAGGTAGCACATGTATCGTATCGGCATTGATCTGGGCGGCACCAATATTGCCGCCGGCGTGGTGGATGAATCGCAGCACATCGTGGCGGAGGTCAGCGTACCCACCGGCGCGGAGCGCGGCGCGGAGGCGGTGGTGGCGGACATCTGCCGGGCGGCGGAGCTGGCCATGGCCAAGGCGGGCATCACGGCGGCGCACTGCGCCAGCATCGGCATCGGCTCCCCCGGCACCTGCGACGGCAGCCGCGGCGTGGTGGTGCGGGCGTACAATCTGGGTTGGTTCAACGTACCCGTGTGCGACATGGTGACGGCGCGGCTGGGGATTCCCTGCCGGCTCAGCAACGACGCCAACTGCGCAGCGCTGGCAGAGACGGTGGCGGGCGCCGCCGTGGGTTGCCGCAATATGGTTCTGGTGACGCTGGGCACCGGCGTGGGCGTGGGCATCGTGTCCGACGGCAAGCTGCTGGAGGGCGTAGGCGGCACCGGCGCCGAGGCGGGACACGCCATACTGGTGCTGGACGGCGAGCCGTGCACCTGCGGACGTAAAGGCTGCTGGGAGGCCTACGGCTCCGCCACCGCCCTGATCCGGCAGGGCCGGCGGGCAGCTCTGGCGCATCCGGAGTCGCCGCTGGCGCGCTGCGGCGACGCTCTCACCGCCAAGGACGTGTTTGACGCGGCGGACGGCGGCGATGAGACGGCGCAGGCGGTGCTGGCGCAGTATTACGTCTATGTGGCCGCAGGCGTCACCGATCTGGTGAACATTCTGGGGCCGGAGATGGTGCTCATCGGCGGCGGCATCAGCCGGCAGGGTGAGCGGCTGCTCTCTCCCGTGCGGGACTATGTGGCGGCCAATTGCTTCGGCGGTCACGACAGGCTTCCGCCGGTGATCGAGACCGCCCGGCTGGGCAACGAAGCGGGCATCATCGGCGCCGCGGCGCTGTGACACAAAAAAAGAACGTCCCCACGGGGACGTTCTTTTTTATGGGAATACCGCATAATTGGACAAGAGAGATTTGCGAGCAAATTTTGCGTACTGACGAGGCGCGGTTTCGCAGCAATACTTGCCGTATTGCAAGAAATCGCAACAAAGTCAGGGTGCAAAATTTCCGCAAAGCGCCGCCGCTTCAATTGTGCGGTGTTGCCTTATGTCAGTCAATAGTGCGCACAAAGCTCATGCCGCTTTTCTGCATGTGCACATCCAGCCGGACGCGGTCGCCGCGGATGTAGCTGCGGGTGTACTCGTAAATGCGCCCGTCCTCCGTGCGGGTGAGCCGCTGGTGGAAGAAGGCGCAGCTGCCCGGCTCCACGCCCAGCAGAATAGAGCGGTGGTCGTCCAGAATCACCGCCTCATAGCTCTCGTCAGCGGCAAAGGGGACGATGCCCACATGGTACAGCAGGCTGTAAAAGCTGTGTGTCTGGAGCATGTCGCGGGTCAGGTTCGGGTAGATATACTGAGGATAGTAGCTGGTCTCCAGGATCAGCGGCTCGCCGTCCACGTTGCGGACGCGGGTAAAGCAGTACACCGGTGTGCCCTCCCGCAGCTCCATCTTCTTACAGATAGCCGCGCCGGGGACCTCCACCGCGAAGTCCACCAGCGTGGAGGAAGGCACCTTGCCCATGGAGGACACCTCCGTGGTAAAGGAGTAGCGGACGCCCCGGCGGTTGGTGGCAGGGTCGGCCACAAAGGTGCCGCGGCCGCGCTTGCGCACCACCAGTCCCTCGTCCTCCAGCTCGCCGATGGCCTGACGGACGGTGTTGCGGCTGATGCTCAGACAGCGGCACAGCTCCGCCTCGCTGGGCAGTAGCGCCCCCACCGCCAGAACGCCGGTGGAGATGTTGCGCTTGATGATGCCCACCAGCTGCGCGTACAGAGGAATATCGCTGTCCAGCGACAGCGTGGTATGTAGAATCGGGTTCTGTTCCATGATCGGGTTCCTTTCCCTTGCGGTAAGTTGTACCTATTGTACCATACGATCCGGCGGAATGGTAGGGGGTCACAAAAATTTTTTATCACCCTGTCGGTTTTCCCCCACCTCGCAGGGCGGTACGCAAACAGCGCCGCTGATGCGGCGCTGTTTGCGGAACAAAAAGAAGGAAAACCTTTCGGTAGTAAGCGAAATTACTTGTGGTCGACGCTGTACATGTGCTCGATCAGGCACAGCACCTTGTCGGAGTAGCCCATCTCGTTATCGTACCAGCTGACCACCTTCACGAAGGTGTCGGTCAGGGCGATGCCGGCCTTGGCATCAAAGATGGAGGTGTGGGTGTCGCCCAGGAAATCGGAGGAGACAACGTCCTCGTCGGTGTAGGCCAGAATGCCCTTCAGCTCGTTCTCGCTGGCCTTCTTCATGGCGGCGCAGATGTCCGCATAGGAGGCGGGCTTGCTGAGGTTCACGGTCAGATCCACCACGGACACATCCAGCGTGGGAACGCGCATGGACATACCGGTCAGCTTGCCGTTCAGGGACGGAATGACCTTGCCCACAGCCTTGGCAGCGCCGGTGGAGCTGGGGATGATGTTGCCGGAGGCCGCGCGGCCGCCGCGCCAATCCTTCAGGGACACGCCGTCCACGGTCTTCTGGGTGGCGGTGGTGGAGTGTACGGTGGTCATCAGGCCGTCGGTGATGCCGAAGTTGTCGTGCAGCACCTTGGCGATGGGAGCCAGGCAGTTGGTGGTGCAGCTGGCGTTGGACACGAACTGCATGTCGCTGGTATAGGTGTTCTCGTTGACGCCGCAGACGAACATGGGGGTGTCGTCCTTGGAGGGCGCGGACATGATCACGTGCTTGGCGCCGGCGGCGATATGACCGGCGGCCTTCTCCTTGGTCAGGAACAGACCGGTGGACTCGATGACGTACTCAGCGCCCACCTTGGCCCAGGGCAGGTTGGCGGGGTCGCGCTCGGCGAACACGGGGATGGACTTGCCATTGACCACGATGTTGCTGCCCTCGGCGGAGACGGTGCCCTTGAACTTGCCGTGCATGGTATCGAACTTCAGCATATACGCCAGATAATCGGCGGGGCAGAGATCATTGATGCCCACGATCTCGATGTTGGGGTGATCCATGCAGCAGCGCATGACCATACGACCGATACGGCCAAACCCGTTGATACCGACTTTAATACTCATAAAACATCTTCCTCTCTGATGGAATATCCTAAATGTATGGTATGTTTAGAATTATATGCACTTCCACAGCAAAATGCAAGCCTTTTTTCAAAACTTTTTAATTTTCACGGAAATTTGACAAATTGCTTGTATTTTTACGTTTCGTCTGGTATGATGTGGCTACACAGGGGACAGTTGGCACGGTTGGCGGCGGCGAAAGGCTGGCATGCTGACCGTGGAAGGAGGCGACGGCATGGAGGAACTGACCCAGCGGGAGAAGCTGCTGTTTGAGAGATTGCCTCTGGCCGCCATGCAGCTGCGCACGGCCTTGGGCGGCATTTACTTCGGCGCCCGGAGGCTGGCCACGCCGGAGGAGCGGGAAAACGACCCGGAGCTGGACAGGAACGCTGCGGTGCTCTACCGCAGCTATTATCAGCTTTTGCGGCTGGCCAAGGATCTGGAGTCCGTGGAGCTGCTGGGGCGTGAGGAGCCGCTGCCCCGGGAAAATCTGGATCTGCTGGTATGGCTGGATGAGATCATCCGGGAATGCCAGGTACCCTTCGAGCTGAAGGGCGTAACGCTGGAGCTGCTGTGCAGCGAGCGCTACGTCATCACCGCGGTGAACAAGCGCTGGCTGGAGCAGGCCGTATGGCACCTGCTGTCCAATGCGCTGGCCGCCTGCGGCAACGGTGGCCGGGTGACGGTGACGCTGCTGGCGCAGCGCGCCCATGTGCTCATCAAGGTGACGGACAACGGCCGGGGCATACCGCCGGAGCAGCAGGACATGCTGCGGACATGGCATCTGCGCCCCGTGACGCCGGAGTATCTCACCGGCGGTCTGGGCATCGGCCTGCCGGTGGTGCATCAGGTGATGAAGCTCCACGGCGGCCAGATGCTGCTGGACAGCAAGGAGGGCGCCGGCACCACCGTAACGCTGGCGCTGCCGGCGGAGCGGACATCCGCCGTGCTCCACGAGCCAGCCATCGAGTACCACGGCGGCTTCCAGCGGGCGCTGGTGGAGCTGGCGGGCGCACTGCCGGCGGAGGCGTATCTCATCAAGCAGCTTGACCAATGACATGCCGGGCGGAGGGACGACTCCTTCCGCCCTGTACCATCGATTGACAAGGGCAAACCTGTTGATCGATGGTACCATCGATCAACAAGGGCAGACACGGTTTTGACGGGCAGAAATGCGCCCATACCGCGTCAAGTCCCTTGACAATACGGCAGTATTCTCTGCGGGCCTTTCCTTGTCTGGACACATTTCTGCTCCGACAAAACTGCCCGCACCTGGCAGCGATGTGTTTTCGAGTGATTTTTGGTTTTTGAGACGCCGCTGGGCTGACGCCCAGCAAGGCGAAAAGGGCAAAAAGCGCCGGAAAGACGCGCTGTCAGGCGTGTTTGCCCTTGTTGATCGATGGTAGCCTTTCCACATTTTGCATGTTTTATTCGGAGCGATCACTATGAGCGAAAAGAAAAAGGTGCTGGTAGCCATGTCCGGCGGCGTGGACAGCTCTGCCGCCGCCGCGCTGCTGGTGCAGCAGGGCTATCAGTGCGACGGAGCCATGCTGAAGCTGGCGCCCAACGAGGACAGCCGCTGCTGCTCCGCCGACGATGCGGAGGACGCGCGGCAGGCGGCCACCCGGCTGGGTATGCGCTTTTATGTGTTCAACGAGACGGCTCGCTTCCGCCGCTGCGTCATGGACAAATTCGTGGCGGAGTACGGCGCGGGCCGCACGCCCAACCCCTGCATCGACTGCAACCGGGAACTGAAATTCGGCGCGCTGCTGGACAGGGCGCTGACGCTGGGCTACGACTATATCGCCACCGGCCACTATGCGCGGGTGGATCTTGATGAGACGACCAGCAAGTACCGGCTGCTGCGGGGCGCGGAGCGGCGCAAGGATCAGAGCTATGTGCTCTATCAGCTGACCCAGCGGCAGCTGGCGCACCTGCTGCTGCCGGTGGGCGACTACGACAAGCCCGCCATCCGGGACAAGGCGCGGCAGGCCGGGCTGGACAACGCCGACAAGGGCGACAGCCAGGATATCTGCTTCGTACCGGACGGAGACTATGTGGGCTTTCTGCAGCGGGAGGGTCTGCCGCTGACGCCCGGCGACTTCGTGGACAGGGACGGCCGCGTTCTGGGGCGGCACAAGGGACTTCCCTGCTACACCGCCGGCCAGCGGAAGGGGCTGGGCGTAGCCGCCGGGAAGCATGTGTACGTCCTGTCCAAGAACGGCGCGGACAACACCATCCTGCTGGGCGACGACGCGGAGCTGTACGCCTCCTCCCTGCTGGCCTCCCATGTGAACTGGATCAGCGGCGAGACGCCCGCCCAGCCGGTGCGCTGCGCCGCCAAGACCCGGTACAGCCAGACGGAGGCGCCCTGCACCGCCTATCCCCTGCCGGACGGCGGGCTGCGGGTGGTGTTCGACCGGCCCCAGCGCGCCATCACCCCCGGTCAGGCGGTGGTGCTGTACGACGGCGACGTGGTGCTGGGCGGCGGCACCATCGAAAAAAGCGAATAAATATCCCCCGGCCTAGCCGGGGGTATTTCTTAGACGGGCGAAGCCCTATGTTACCAGCCACGCCTCATGCGGCGTTAGTACGACTTGCCATTTGCATAGGCTGTCCTACCCACACCGGTATAAGTCCGGCACCTTTTCATTCTTATATAGCCGTCATCCCTAACACTTATGCTTTTTCTTCTGCCTAATTATCTCAACAGCAATCTTTACTTCTATCACACAACTTGCTAAACTGTTTGTGTCATTCATTCTTGAGTGACCTCCCTTTGTTTTGTAGTTTGCAGTTGCCAGACCGCATCTCTACTATAACAGAGGGAGTTTTATTTTTCCTCATCGGCAGCAGCCTCTTTTGAACCACTCGCCCAGCGAGTGGTTTTCGGGATACAAAGGGCGGCGGACAGATACTGTCCGCCGCCAGATCGCTTTGTCGCTTATATGCCCTACCAGGGATAGAAGTAGATCACCGTGTCCGGCTCCATCTGAATGGGCAGATAGGAGCCGTGCTGTCCCTTGTCAACGGACAGATAGGTGTAGTCCTCGAAGGCCACGGGAACCTGCACGATGAAGCCGTCGTGGATGATCCGTTCCGTCTCGCCGGGCGTGTATCTCTTGCCGCCGGTGCGGGTCAGATCCAGCATTATCACACCGGAGTATTCCCCGTTGGCGGTCAGCCCCCATTCGCCTTCATAGACCTCCTCCGGTGTGACGAAGTCACTTTCGTACCACCAGGTCAAGGTCGCCGCGCCCCAATAGTCCTCCTGACTGCTGTTGGCGTGCAGCTCCAGAGTGGCCAGAGCGGACTTATCCGTATGACCCTGCCACGCCCATATCTCCTGCGTCAGCTGTGAGCCGGAGGGACACGTCCAGCCGATGTCGCTGCCGAAGCCGTCGTTCCCCTCCTGCGAGTAAAAGGTGAAGTCGTAGGCCAGCCTCCGTTCGTTCTCGGAGTCGTAGGGCAGCGCCACTATTCCGGGGATGGGATACCAGCTCAGGGTATCGGGATGGCTGTCGGTCAAATGTGATGTTAGCCTTATCCGGGGTAATTGTTAAAGCCATTATATGATGTTTCAGAAGCAACAAAAATAGAATTGGAGAAAAAATATCTGATTTGAGTGTAAAACGAGGATTCCTAAAAGAACTCTGCCTAAATATTGCAGTCAACCCTCACTTAAATAAGCGGCTATGACACACGCAGCGATAATGTTATATAATAATACTATAAGTCCAGTCCCAGTATGCTGGGACTGGACAGCTACTTGCCCCTCATTTGGTATATTCTCAGAGTATCAGCCATTTGCTTATGTTGCACATGCGGTGGATATACGGTATAATAAATATAAAACTACCGCTTTATGAATGTGAGGGGAATCGACTAAAAAAGAGATCGCTAGGTCATCACGTTTCTGAAGGTAGGAAAAAACAGGTAAGGAGGTTAGCAAATGGCACACGATGGTAAATTCGCTCAATATTTGCGTAGAAAGCATATCCACTGGATGGTTGCTGCAGTGCTGTGTGCGCTAGTTGCATTGCTTGTGTTGCGCAGAATTCAGATGCCTGCCAATGTCCCGCTGCCTCAAGTACCCGTCAGTGATCCTCAACCTAAAACGCCGTATTCCATTCCCATCGAGAATACAAAACTGTACGTTTATGTAAGCGGAGAGGGAGCCTTAGATTCTGAAGAAAGCACTACCTATCCCGAGGAAGCTGCTGTCGAATTAGCAAAATCGTTCCTCGACGACTTGATGACTCCTTCCGATGCTCGAACATTTACGATTACGGAGTACAGGGATCTCAAAGTGCGCCTACTGCCAACGACTGATATGGACAGAGAAAGCGCGGACATATACGTACTTAGACCATCTGAAATCAGCAAAGATACTTGGATTGTGGAAATAGATGTTTCCTTTCAATATGAAGGGGTCATCAGCCCCATCGGGAGTGCCGATCAGCGGTGGATTGACAGCCTTTATCAAGGCAGTCCCATTGGTTTCCTACTAACACGAAACGGAACGGAGTATACAATGCGTTCTCGCTACAGTGGTGCATAATAGAAAAGCCAGCAACGCCAGAAT
>ENA-USZK01001131-USZK01001131.1-human-gut-metagenome-genome-assembly--contig:-NODE-1131-length-11728-cov-4.327869_pt1 | contig 11728 bp, 10 predicted proteins | sample MGYA00250043_ERZ773534 | MGnify/ENA primary metagenome ERZ773534 (study PRJEB29103, sample SAMN06112056) | human gut metagenome | biome: human gut; feature: ankylosing spondylitis patient; material... | reverse complement strand
TGCAGCAAAATATAGCAATTTACAAATCATAAATCAAGAAAACAAAGGGCTAAGCGTTGCAAGAAACACTGGCATGCCGTGCTCGAAGGCACAAAAACGCTTGCTGCCAAGGGCGGCGACAGGCTTCCCGACAATGTCGATGCCGTTACGTCTGCTTCGGTCGTTCCGGTTCAGTATCGCCAAACGGATTGGAAGCCGAGCGGCTTCACGGACGCTAAAGACAAAAAACGTGCGCTTTTCATTCTTGACGATCCTCGTCACGAATCGGTCACCTATGATCTTTGCGTCACCGCAATGAAGTTCTTTGAAGAAAAAGGCTTTGAAGTTGAACTTCGTGACCTCATTGCCAACAAATTCAATCCGCTCATTACTACTCGCGAAGAGTTCTATCACGCCAAAGACGGATTTGGGAAAACACCTGCGGATGTGCTCACAGAGCAGGCTTTCGTCAAGAAAGCCGATCACATCATCTTTGTTCAGCCCAACTGGCAGGACACCGATCCGATGTTCACCAAAGGCTATAAGCTCCGAGTGTTTTCGAAGGGATTTTCTTATGACGACGGTCCGAAGGGACGCGTCGGTCTGCTTCCCGGCAAGACCTTCTACACAATTATGAACGCCGGCTGGCTCGGCATGGGGCAAGGCATGAGCGGCGATTCGCTCAACAAAAATCCCCAGGAATGGGAAACCTGGATGTTTGCAATGCGAGTCGTTGACGATGATGCTGCCGTCGGCAAGGACATGAAGAATCTCGGCCGCTTTGTGAACGATCGGACACCTTCAAACATTGATCCGAACTACGGCGAAAAAATCGAAGCTTTGCGTGCAGTACTAAGAAAACACCTGGCACGTGATTTCAACCTTTAATTGCTGGCGCACTGAAGTACTCGCTTCTATAGAGGCGTGTACTTTCTCTCTTTCAGTAGCTTAGAAATATTGTTAATCCTGAATTATTACAGGCAATATCCCATAAAGTGAATTGTCAAGCACTTCATTTATCGAGGGTCAAAAACACTTTCAAACGATTATGATTAAGTCAATAATAAAATTCACCTTCTACGAAAAATCAAAAAGACTTTAAACAAGTTCTTATCATCTTTATATTGTCAGTTAACATATGAACATCAACTTCGCCGCCTGAGCAATCAACCACAGGTCTCTTCCCTTTGGCCCTACGAGAGAAATACCAATAGGGGCCCCATTAATTGTTCCCAGAGGCAAAGAAATCCATGGGAATCCCGACAAACCGCCATGACAAAGGCACATGCTCACTTTCTGCCGGAATCTTTCCACGAATGTTTCACTCGCACCAACAGGAATCCCCGCATCCGGCATTGTCGGCAAAATTGCTAATCCATCGTCTTTCAACAAGTCAGTCAAATGAGCACGGCATTCTGCTTGGATTTCCCGTTCAGGCGATAAATCCTCCACATGCCATTGTTTAGCCAATATAAAACGCTCTCTTACCCCTGGCCCCAATACTGGGTGATACGTCTCAATAAAGCTCCCGTCACTCTCCCAGGCCTCGGCAGTTTGTAATTTACGAAACGCCAGGAAGGTTCTCTCTAAGCCCTGCGGGGAGAACTGTCCTGATGCAGGGCTACCAAAGAGACCTACCGCAGCCTCATAAGGTTTCTTAAGCGCCTGTTGGACTTTATCGCCAAATAATGTCCAAATATCATCGACAAAAATCAAACGAGGCTTAGTGTCTTCAGGATTGGCATCCTGCCCATAAAGCACTGCTGCAACCTTCTCAAAGACCTCCATTCTGCGAGCAAAAAAGCCTACTGTGTCAAAGGATTTGCTCAGCGGCTGGCAATGATCCAATGCGGCACGCCCAACGGTAGGGCGAAGGCCGATGACCCCGCATTGACTGGCCGGACAACGGATTGAACCACCGGTATCCGACCCCAACGCAAAGTCTACAAGCCCGCAAGACACTGCCGAGGCCGAGCCCGACGAAGATCCTCCCGTATACCGATCCGGTGCGCCGCCGTTAATTGGAGCACCAAAATGGAAATTTGCGCCCTGCATCGAAAAGGCCAGCTCATCGGTGATGGTTTTACCTTGAAATTCTGCACCAGCAGCCAGAAGTTTTTCCACACAGGACGCAGTTTTTTGCTTGATACCTTGTAATGCGAGAAACGTGGGATTACCCGCACTGGTTGGATAACCAGCTACATCGAAGATGTCCTTCACGGCAAAAGTGAGTCCAGTTAATGGACCTTCTTTGGCATGCGGAACAGGCACTTCGGGATATGGCATAAAGCATCGAGCAGACAAACGATCGTACATGCGACCCCCAATTGTCATTAGACAATGACAGAAATAAGTAACTCTCATGCTTTCTGGTTGAAAAAAGAGGAAGGAATGACTCACTTCGTCCTATTTTCAGCTGTTGCCGCTACCGTCCAGCGTTAGATATCAAAAATCTCTTCTAACTTATCGCGCTGAGTGGCGTATTCCGGATGTTCGGATAAGACCACCATCAGCTTCAACCGAGCCTTAGCAGCTGAAATTTCACCGGCAGCAGCAATACCTACACTGCGAGTATCGGTAACGGAACCCGGATAGCCATAGACATCGAGAACACGCCCTCCCGGAGTACGAGTTGTCAAAATCACGGCAATGCCTTTTTTTATTGCATCAGCAATTCCTGGAACCATGGCCGGCGGCACATTGCCGCGGCCAAAACCCTCAATCACAATCCCCTTGACGCCCTGATTCACTGCAAAATCCACATAATCGCGAGTCGAGCCAGTCATACACTTAATCAAATCCACACGAGCTGTGAGCGCCTGCGGATGGAAACGTTTTACGCCCAGCACCTTACGGCGCCAAACGATGTGATCAATATCCACATAACCAATCGGGCCCCACCACGGCGACTGGAAGGTAGCAGGATTCGCCGAATGAGTCTTCATAACTTCGCCGGGAGCCTGCAGTATTTCATCCAAGCACACCATGACACCCATACCAACGGCTTGAGGTGAAGCCGCCGTTTTGAGCGAACAATAGATGTTGTAGGGACCATCGGGGCTTATATCGCTTGCACCGCGCATTGCCGCCGTGCAAACCACAGGCTTTTGACTTTTCGCCGTGATGTCAAGGAAAAATGAAGTTTCTTCCAAAGTATCCGTGCCGTGCGTCACTACCACGCCTGCGACATCATCACGCGCCAGGAGTTCTTCAATCTTGCAGTGCAGATCCCACATATTTTGCGGAGTCATGCCTGGAGAAGCGATATTGGAAAACTGCACGAATTCCAGGGGGGCTATATCGCCCAAACCCGGCACGGCATCGGCCAAGTCCTTGCCCGAGCAAGCCGGCACCAACCCGTGTTTTTCTTTGTCATACTTCATGGCAATCGTGCCGCCGGTTGCCACCACTACTACTTTCTTATCAATCATCTTGTATTAACTCCAGAGAATTCCAAACTGCAGCCCGCCTCTGCCCTAATCCGGCTAAGTCGGACTGCAGCGCAAGTTACTAAAGGAAAGCCAAGCAAGCCGTAATGATGAAAGCCACTAAGCAGCCAAAGAGAATCGATGGACGCTGGAAAGCGTTTGCTCCCTTCAAGTCGCTGCCCGGGATTACCGGAATCACCGTCGACAAAGCAGCTACCGGACCGCCCGTCAAGAAGTACTGAATGAGCGAGCATCCAGAAGCCGCAGCAAAAGCCGAAGCGAAGGGATCCGCACCAGTCTGCAGGGTCACCTGTAAGAAAGGCACCAAAACCGCCACCGAAGCAGCATAGGACTGCGTCATGAAGCCCGTTAAGAAAGCTACCGCAAAGAGAATCAGGACGGGCTGTACCGAGAGCACCGGCGAGACAAAATCAGAGACCGTCTGCACCATGCCAATTTCACGAATCACAGTGGACATGAATAGGAAGCCGATCGTAGCCACCAACGGAGTAGCAATCAGGGAAACACCTTTCATCATGTCGAGCTCGGCCTGTTTCGGGCTGGCGTGCGCCAGCATCATGGTGACAATGGCTGCAGCCATACCTACCAGAAAAATCGGCAAACCACAGATAAAGCCAATAACCAACACGAGGAAGGGGAAGAACGCTTTCCACGAGGTGGTCGAGTATTCGCGATTTTCGATTTCCTGTATGATACGGGCCTTTTCCGCCGCATCAATCTTGATGCCGCGACGACGCATGTCAGCCGTCGCACGGATTGCGGAGAGCACGAAGATGGAACCGGCAGCAATAAAACCCAAGACATTGAAGAGGCCGTAGCCAATGCCTGCAGTCGCCAAAATTGCAACCTGCGTGGGGTGAGTGAAGCCCGCTAAGTTGCCAATATGGCCAGCGTGGGCAATCATACCGGCCGATTGGTTGGGACGTACCCCCAAACGCACAGCTGCCGGACCACAAATCACGGCCGTGATCACCGGTTGCGTAAAGCCCGTCAAGGCACCTATCACACCGGCAGCCACACCACCCGCACAGGCTACACCGACACCGCCGCCCCATTTATTGCCGAGACGAACGATATCGCGAATGATCACGTCCAAAAAACCCGTGGCCTGCATAATGCCGATAAAGAGCAAGATACCCGTCATATCGGCAATCACTGGATTTAAGCCAGAAACGATCATCTTGGTGACGGTCATACCGGTTCCGCCTGCCATAGGGAATCCAGCAATTAATGCTGAAATGGCCGCCCCCACAATAGCGGTCATATAGATAGGGGTTTTACCGGTAATCATTAAGATCAGCGTTGCCAGCATGCATAGCTGGGCAATTATGTGCGCTGTACTCATTGCTCTCTCCTCTTGTTAGAAAAAGGTTTGATTACTCATCGAAAACAATGAGTAAAGCAAACACTTTCGTACTAACTACAGTCTAGAAAAGAGAGCTTGCTCAGCCATAAACGAAAAACGCCTGCTCATTAGAAAAAAGTTGCCGAAAGATTGCAATGCATTACAAGTCCACGTTTTCGTCACGCAGATCCCGAAAAACATAGCCCACACCTGAATAAGCTGATATCAAACCACCTTCTAGGCCTGCTTCCTCAAACTTTCGGCGCAAACGTGCAAAAGCTACACGCAGGTACTGCACCTCTCCAATGCTCTCCGGTCCCCACACTTTCCTCAAGAGTTCAACGTGCGTGTGAATAACGCCTGGATCCTTGAGCAAAATAGCCAACAGTTGAAATTCTGTATCGGCAAAATGAACTTCCCTGCCGGCAATCAGAACCTGTCGTTTTTCCACGCAAAGAGTAATAGGGCCGTTCTCATACTTGTGATAATTTGTTTCCACGCGAGCTTTACTTGAGCGATGCAATATGGCACGAATACGAGCTAAAAGTTCTTCCATGGAGAAGGGCTTACAGACGTAGTCATCTGCCCCTAAATCAAAACCACGCAATTTGGATGCTGAATCAGTTTTGGCGGTCATAAAGATCACTGGGACATCCTTTTTTTTTCTCAACCGCCGTGCGCATTCAAAGCCATCCATCTCGGGCATCATGACATCAAGAATCACAAGATTAGGCTTGACCGGGGCTTTGGCATACACCTCCAATGCGCGGATGCCATCAGCAGCGCTCATCACGTCATAACCCGCGCGCTCCAGATTGGCAAGCACTAAACGGCGAATCATGGATTCATCATCCACTACCAAAATCAAGGGCCGTACCTCGGTCATCGCCAACTCCTTCAGTAAGGCAAAACAAGCGTAAATTCAGTGCCAACGCCCACTTCACTTGCCACTGAAATAGTGCCTCCGTGAACATCAACAATGCCTTTCACAATAGCAAGTCCCAAACCAGTTCCGCCGCGCCTCAGTGCAATACTCATGTCGGCTTGAAAAAAGTGTTCAAAAATATAAGGCATTTTGCTTTTTGCAATCCCTACTCCATTGTCTTTCACCCGAATTGCCACCCAATCCCCTTCTTTAGTAACGGTTACATGCACGCATGGATCTGCACCTTCACGGTGGTAACGAGCCGCATTATTAAAGAGGTTAATGAATACCTGTGTTATGCGTTCAGGATCAAAACGGAAGCATTCTGCTTCGGTATCAATACTTCGAGTCACGGTTATGGGATAACGGGCGTTCACAATCTTGGCAGCACGATCAATGGGCGTTGCAATATGCATGATTCGTCTTTGCAGCTGAACCTTACCTTCCTCTAACCGAGAAATATCAAGCCAGTCATCAACAAGGCTGCGCAGCCGAAAAGCTTCGTCCTGCATATCCTGCAGAATCTGGGAACGCTCTTCTTCTCCAATGCCAATTTGCGTAGCCAGAGTTTCTGCCTGAAGACGCAAAGCCGTAATCGGAGTTTTTAACTCGTGAGCAACCACCGAAATCAAGCGGTCCTTGATCTGCTCAACCTGAACATCCTGAGAGACATCTCGAAACACGATACCCATCGAAGGCTGCAAACCGTTTTTTTCTTCGGCACGGATATTGAAGGTGATAGCAACTAAAGTGCGCTCCGATTCTGTTGCATGAGGAATGCTGGTCAAACGATAGATTTCATCGCAAGCAAAAGATGTAATTTGAGGTTGCAATGCTGTTTTGGCATCCATTTTTTGCATTCCAGGAGCCAAACGAATCACGAAAGCAGATTTAAGCAGTGGCATCAAATATGGCCGCGGATGCGATGGGAGATCTAACCCCAAAATCGTGCTCAGGCAATCATTATGCTTCAGCAGAAGTCCATCGTGGTCTAGAATCGCCACACCTTCCGCCATAGAAGAAAATACTTCTTCGAGCATACGGTGCTGATTAGCAATGGACTGCAGCAATTGTTGATTGGAAAGAACCACTCCAAGCGAGCTCGCCAAAAGGTTTAGTCCGCGTAATGCTTCGGGATCATTTTCCACAGTGTGAGACGTTGCAAGCCACCCGAGAAGCCGTTTTTCAGCCAAAATGGGAATTAAGCATCGCTGCAGCGTCTCAGCTGAAGGTTCGGAATTTTGTTTTTTGGGTACAAAGTAGAGTTCTTTAAGCGACAAAATTTCTCGAATACGAACGATAGTTTCTTCAATGGATTTTCCTGCAGCTTGATTCAAAGGTGTCAAAAGCTTTTGCAGTGCCGAAAGTTCTGAATTACGCTGTAAAAGCGTTTCAGTACGGCGAGCAACTTCCTGCTCCAGGTTGACATTTAACTGTTGCAGACGTTTTTGACTGTTGATCACAACCCCAGCCACCTTGGCAAAACGCTCAGCGATTTCCAATAGTTCCGTGGGGCCTTTATGCTTAAGCTGCAAGGGCACCGGAGGTTTGCGCCCGGAACGTGTGAAGTCCTCAATCATGTCGGTAAGGTATCCAACCGACAAAGACAACGGCCGACTAGCCAAAAAACCAATCACAAACACGCCAAAAAGCGCTGCCACAAAAAGAAAGCCGGAAGCAAACACCACAGAGCGCATCTGCCGGTCACGATCGGCTTGCATTTGATCAACCACTAGCAGCCAATCTGTGTCTGGCACTGGCACATACGCATGAATGACGGCTATATTGCGTGTTCCTGGTGAGGTCCAAGTCGTTGTATATCCCTGAGTACGCTCCCTAATTTCGCTTTGGGACATGTCCAATGCATGCGAACCATGCTGATTAGAGATTATGACACTGCCCCTACCGTCAAACAAAGTTCCAATCAAACCCGCATCGGATACAGCCCGCCAGGCCGAGGAAAGCCAAAAAGTGTTTTGCACCTCAATGGCAAGATAGCCATGCCATTGTGGTGAATCAACGGGAATAGAAACAAAAACATACTGCTCATGGATACTTTGTTCTCGAGCTTCTGGAGAAAGCAATGACTCGTATTGTCCCGGGACCTTTTCGAGATGCAGGGATACAGCAGGTGCAAAACGCTGAATTTTCTGCAGTACTCGCTGCCAAGCAACAGAGCTGGGATCTTGGGAAGGGAAATCGTCTAAAGCTCCCTCGGCGATGATGCCTAAGTTACGATAGCGCGTCGCAATGGAGTCCGCCGTCGCCTGGGCAAGCGAGATCTGCCGTTCATCGAGCAGTCGAATGGTTTCCCTAGTATAAGTAGTTGAACAACTAAAAAGAAGGCCAGTACAAAACTCACTGTCCAACCCAGAGTGCTGGTCAAAATATTGCGAAAACTCTTTGGATCAACGACTTTTTCCGCAAAATCCGAAGGGTGATAGTTCTCATTTAAATCCTTCGGAAATAGTGAAATCTCTTCATAACGATAAGTCTCACTGAGCACCCCGCGGGGTCGTGCAAGAAAATGCCGCAAGATCGTACATCGAAAGAAAACACGTCGCCAATCCATAAACTCAATTCCACAGGGTCGATCGCAATAGTGTTTGTCACTATGTGAATCTTACCTCTTATCACACTTGATCGTTGGTTTTTTTAAGCCATCGGCATCAATGCTTTGTGAAGGCAAGCATTAATTAGGGTGTCTTTGCCCCTTTAACGGGTTAGTCAGTGCTTATCATTGATGGTTGGAAGATACTCAAAGGATTAAGCACCCTCCTTTTTCTTGAATAAACTCATGGTCTCCTCCGCTTAAAGATCGTTATGGCATTCGAATACGAAAATAATGCAATTGACAGCTCGCCAGATTGATTACATTATTACATCAGCTATCGTTGACTTCAGACCACGGCCTTTGGTTCTTCGATTCATCGGTAAACGTGTATTCTTAATATTAAAGCAACACTATTGTTTAGTTTCAGTAGCCTTAACTTGAATATCATTTAACCTCACAACAATAAATGCATCGTTTCTTCATTCGTATTTCTACCTGTCAATATTGCATAGAATTCCCATGATAAAAAAACAAAATTTAGATCGGATTTTATTGCGGATTACTATTATCTCTGACCGATTCAACATTCTTGGCAAAAAAACGGCGCCCATTGACAATAAAACAGCCGCAAACGTTTGGCTTTAATTATTTACACAAGAATATTTTGTTAATATATATAATTATCTTAAGAAAACGATATAGTAAAGTAGGCCCCATTCAAAAAGAATCAGAAAAAAATCAATATTTATTGCTGTAAAAAATGCTCAATTGGATTGTAAAATTATAGTCCCCCTTGAACATCATCTAACATGAGGTCTGCATCGCAAATGAAGATGACTGCTTCTTACTTTCGCATAAATTGAGTTCGCTCCTTTGCACCTTCTGGTGTATTGGCAAAGCTATACCAATATTTGCCTTCCTTCTCCGTGCCGTAGAGCTTAATGAAACACCAAGGCTTCGGCTCAGCATATAGAGCCTCGACATCTTCGAGGCATTCATTCAGCCGCAGTGCTCGAACAAGTGCATTGCGAGCGGCAGCACGAATCATGCGGTTGCGCCAGCGCTTTTCTAGTTTTTCTGAGATGTGATTGCTGTTGCAGCAAAAAAATGGACCAATGGGTGTGTGACGTCGAGACCGAGACATCTGTGTGTATTCTCCTGACAAAACTCGGCAGCAAGAGATATCCAAGAGCTTTTCTGCCATCTTTCCTTAACTTCATCATAAAACCGCGTGCGTCGCCATTCGTCGCATCGAGGAACTATGATGGGTTATCGGATGAATTGAATGATGTTCTCCCGATGTCCGTTTATTAAGTGCTTTGGAGTGCTCTATGACTGCTGCTACTGAAGATACGTTTGTCGATCTGCTCTGCCGCATCCCGAATTCCGACCGCAAAGAGCTGCTTGCGCTTTGGACCGTCTTATCGGAAGTCGGTGAATCGAGAGCAGCCTTCACTGCGGCTGCAAATTGGCTTCTGCCAGCCTTGAATGCTGCCGAACTTCCAAAGAGCAACATTGATGAGCAAATGCTTGACTCCTGGCAACCCAATGAACCAGATACCCTGTGGCATCTTCCCGCGCATCTTCAAAACGTCGTCCTAGCGCGCATTACTGCGAACGCCCGCATCTTGATTGTTGACAAGATACGAGGGTTCATCAGTCAAAATGACTGCCGTGAATTCCTTGATAAATATGCTCACCTTTTCCATGCCGCTCTTCCGCCCAATGGCACAGAAAGTGCCTTTGGACTTTTCCGCAGCGCACTCCGACAACTCATGGACGTCAGCGATTGTTTAATCCCATACGTTGAGGATCAGCTCCCGCAGTATCGCATCCGGTTTATTACGAAACCCGCATCAGCCGCCATCAAAGAGCTTGATTTCATTTTCAGAAAAATCGGTGCAAGTACGCATCGCAATGAAGATGAACTCATCGTTCGCGAACGACGTCTTGAACACGATGCATTGGTCCGCATTCTTGCCAGTCTGGCTGCTCGCTATGAAAAGGAACTGCAGATCGCAGAACTTCCCGACGCCGAAAAAACAAAAGAATTCCAAGCCCCATTTTTGCCATTCAGCTTCGCCGAAGCCATGCAGTTATTTGGCCGGTCAAACAGCTTAAATAATAGTAAGAAGCTTGATCTTTGGGAAAATATTGCTGGCATTGAAGGAGATAAATTTTGCAAACTATAGATTAAGTTGAGGCGAGATGAATATCTCTAAATTAATAAATACAATGTAATTCAAGTCACTTTAAGTTGCATGCTCTCATTAAGTTTCCCTCTAAAAGAGACATGATTAACGAGATCAACTGATCTACGTAAAATAAATTCTGGAAATACCCTCAAAAGTCGTAAGGGCGAGCTCAATAATGCATTTCTGTAGGGGTCAAGATTTGTCCGCTAGGGGGGCAACTTACTTGACTGTTGACAAAAGTGGTATAAAACTAATCTAAAGTAGTCTATTAGTTTAGTAGACATACGAGGGATTGCTATGGAAGCGATTACATCTCTTAATACCAAAATATCTGTCACGGACAAGGAGTTGTTCGTGAAAACAACTGAAGCTCTTGGTTTGACGCCCTCTGGCGCCATCAAAATCTTTGTCCGTATGTTTAACCAGTGCGGGGGTTTTCCATTTGAAGTTCGTACGGTCCCGTTAGTGAACTACAACAATCCGAACATCCTCAAGCCGGAAATCCGCAACGAAAACGTTGTGTTGCCCGCCTCGTGGCGTGAAGACGACGACTACGATCATGACGATGCGAAGTGAAACAACACCTCAGCCTTATAAGGTCTGGCGCATTCCATTTGCCTTTGACGATCAACCAGATGTTTTCAAGTTCCGCCCCGTCATCTTCGGCGGCATTGGTCAAGGCGGCGTGCAACTTATGCTTTTGTCTGTCAAGGTCACAACGCATCCACCTAAACAGGGTATTGAAGGAGAGAAATCCCATTGCTCGACTGGCAGGCTGCCGGCTTAAGCAACCCCTCCACGGCTCGTTGCAGTAAAACGATTTTGGCGCCTTTGTCGGTGTTGGTCGGCCAACGCAAATATGGAAAACTATCGCAAAAAGACCAATTAGCGGTGCGAGCTGCCTTAGAAAAAGCTGATTTCACCCAACCCGGATTCCCCGTAGAGGTGCATTAATTCTTTGCTCGATTTTCGTTGTTGTTTTCAGCATCAACGCCTGTGCCGAAAACTTGGCGTAAATAGGGAAACCCGCCGAATCCAAAATACGGAGGGTTTCATTGTTATTAACGAGTGACTATGAAGCCCAAACTCCCGAAGACTAGCTCCGGGAGCTCCTGATCTGACGCATAGTCGACCTATTTATTCTTCCTAATCCCTGGTCTTTCTCTATGTACACGGATGCTGATGGGCGTACCTATGTCTACGTCTATCGCAATCGCTGGGATCCGGAAAAGAAACAGTCACGCATTGAGAAACGATGCCATGTCGGGCGTTTGGATCCGC
>ENA-USZK01001128-USZK01001128.1-human-gut-metagenome-genome-assembly--contig:-NODE-1128-length-11749-cov-4.853067_pt1 | contig 11749 bp, 8 predicted proteins | sample MGYA00250043_ERZ773534 | MGnify/ENA primary metagenome ERZ773534 (study PRJEB29103, sample SAMN06112056) | human gut metagenome | biome: human gut; feature: ankylosing spondylitis patient; material... | reverse complement strand
GGTGTTCAGCCGTGGCTTGGAGCGAAAATCAGGGAATTTTTGATTTAGCATATCAGCAGGACGGGAGGACCTTTGGCATCTAACCTTGGAACGGTTGAACTTACTATGGCAATGCACCTTTCGTTCAATCTTCCGGAGGACAAGCTTGTGTGGGATGTCGGACATCAGGCATATACGCACAAGATACTTACCGGACGCAAGGATGAGTTTGACACATTAAGACAGTTCGGAGGAATGAGCGGATTCCCTAAGAGACGCGAGAGCAGCTGTGACAGCTTTGACACGGGACACAGCTCTACCTCGATTTCCGCAGGGCTTGGCTATGTCAAGGCGAGAGATTTAGCCGGTGGTGACAATTATGTTGTTTCGATTATAGGTGACGGAGCACTGACAGGCGGACTTGCTCTTGAAGCGCTTAACAATGCCGCTGAGAATCAGAGCAATTTTATAATCGTATTAAATGACAACAATATGTCGATTTCGCCGAATGTAGGAGCGATATCGTCACTCTTGACAGGCATCAGAGGAGATAACGCATACAGAGATATCAACGATAATCTAAAAAGCTCATTAAAAAAGATTCCTGTATACGGCGATAAGATTGTCTCGCAGGTTCAGAAAGCCAAGAGCGGAATAAAGCAGCTTATCCTGCCGGGAATGAGATTTGAAGATATGGGGCTTACCTACCTTGGACCGGTTGACGGACACGATCTGGATGGCCTGCTGGATGTATTGCAGGCTGCCAAAAAGATTGACGGACCGGTTATGGTACATGTTCTGACGAAAAAGGGCAAGGGCTACAAGCCTGCCGAGGAAAGCCCCAATAAGTTCCACGGTACCGGACCTTTTGATATTGCTACCGGCAAAAAGATTACTAATCCGAATGCACCCGTAAGCTATACCGAGGTTTTTGGTAAAACCTTGAGCAAGCTGGCTGATACCGACGATAAAATCGTGGGTATTACTGCTGCGATGCCTGACGGCACCGGCTTGAATATTTTTGCCGAGGCGCATAAGGACCATTTCTTTGACGTCGGTATTGCCGAACAACATGCGGTTACCGCTGCTGCAGGCATGGCTGCTGCCGGAATGAAGCCTGTGGCGGCAATTTATTCTACCTTCATGCAGCGTGCTTATGACTCCATCATGCACGATATCTGCATGCAGAAGCTGCACGTAACGCTGTGTCTGGACCGTGCCGGTCTTGTCGGTGATGACGGCTATACGCATCATGGCGTTTTTGACTACGCTTATCTGCGCAGCATTCCAAACATGACCATTATGGCGCCGAAGGATGAGAATGAGCTGCAGCACATGCTGAAAACAGCGCTGGATTTTGACGGACCTGTTTCCGTGCGCTATCCACGCGGCAGCGGTGTGGGCGTTGCGCTGGATACACAGTGGCAGGATTTGCCGATTGGTAAGGCAGAGGTGCTGCGTACAGGCAAGGATGTCTGCTTCTGGGCGATTGGCAGCATGGTGCAGACTGCTCTTGATGCAGCGGAGCTGCTGGAAGCGCAGGGAATCAGCGCAGGTGTTGTGAATATGCGTTTTGCCAAACCGCTGGATGTTGAACTCTTGCGTGAGCATGCGCAAAGCTACGGCAAGATTATTACTCTGGAAGAAGGCGTACTGGCAGGCGGTGTCGGCAGCGCAATTCTTGAAGAGCTTAATGAAAATAAACTGTTGGAGCAGTGTGAAGTACGTTGCTTCGGCATTCCTGACGAATTTGTTATGCATGGCGACAAAAAGCTGCTGTTCCGTGATTTGGGACTGGATACGCCAACCATTGCTGCCAAGGCTGCAGCATTTGTAAAGGGTGAAGAAGAGTGAAAAAAGAAAGACTTGATGTTCTGTTAGTTAACCGCGGTATGTTTGAAAGCCGTGCCAAGGCGCAGGCGGCGGTTATGGCAGGACAGGTATTGGTCAATGAACAGAAAATAGATAAACCGGGTACACCGGTGGCACCGGAGGTTACTATCCGTCTGCTGGGCAATAAGCTGCCCTATGTAAGCCGCGGCGGTCTGAAGCTGGAGAAGGCTTTGCAGATTTTCCCCATCAGCGTAGAAGGCAAGGTTGTTGCCGATATCGGTGCTTCTACCGGCGGTTTCACCGACTGCGCGCTGCAGAACGGTGCGGCGAAGGTGTATGCGATTGATGTAGGCTATGGTCAGCTGGCATGGAAGCTGCGCAACGATGAGCGTGTAGTGAACATGGAGCGCACCAACGTGCGTTATCTGGAAGCAGACAGCCTGCCCGAGCAGGTGGATGCTGCAACTATCGATGTAGCCTTTATTTCGCTGGATAAAATTTTGCCGGCGGTACACAAAATCCTCAAGCCCGAAGGCTTTGTAGTGGCTTTAATCAAGCCGCAGTTTGAAGCAGGCAAGGAAAATGTCGGCAAGAAGGGCGTTGTGCGTGATGCTGCCGTGCACGAGCAGGTTATCAATAACGTCATCAGCTTCGCCAAGGGGGAAGGCTTCGGCATTGCCGGATTGGATTTTTCTCCTATCAAGGGACCGGAGGGCAATATTGAATATCTGCTGCACCTGACGCTGGGTGACGACGATGCCGTGAGCAGCGAGCAGGTAGCACAGCTGGTAGGCCGCAGTCATGGCGACTTAGATAAGAAAGCAGAAAAGACAGAGGCATGAGATGCAAAAGAAACGTTTAGGGATTTTCCCCAACCTTGGTAAAGAAAACGTCTGCATTGCTCTGCCGGAATTTATTCAGCTCTGCAAGGACTGGGGACTTGAACCGGTGTTGCCTGTGGATGTGGCGCAGCAGTATGGCGTAAGCAGCTACAATAAAAGTGAGCCGCAGACGCTGAAAACGCTGGACTATGGTGTCAGCCTCGGCGGTGACGGTACACTGCTGCAGATGGCGCGCCACCTTGCACCGCTCGATGTGCCTGCCTTCGGTATCAACTTCGGCAAGCTGGGATTTTTGGCAGAGATTGATTTGCAGGGTATGTATAAGGCTATCAGCCGTCTGGCACAGGGCAACTATACGCTGGAAAGCCGAAGTCTGCTGCAGGCCAGAGTTATCTGCGGCGATAAGCTGCTTGCTACGGCGCATGCGCTCAACGATTTAGTCCTGGCTAAGGGCATGTTCAGCAAGCTGGCGCATATGATGCTTTTTATTAACGGACGTTTATCCGGTAAATATGCGGCAGATGGTCTGATTATCGCAACGGCAACCGGTTCTACGGCATATTCTCTCTCAGCAGGCGGACCGCTTGTTATGCCGGAGCTTGATGTCAGCGTCATTACTCCTGTCTGCGCACATTCGCTGACGAACAGAGCGCTTGTTATTCCTATGTCGGAAACAATAGAGCTCAGGCCGATTCCCGGCAGTGAGGAAATGCTGCTTTCGGCTGACGGCGAAAATGTTATCGAGGTGCCTAACGATACCAGTGTGCATATCGCCAAATCGCCTTATGAGATGAAGTTTGTAAGACTTACGCGACGCGATTATTATCAGACTTGGCAACAAAAATTAATGCGCAATTTATAGGAGGCGCACGATAAGGCACCGTATACTTCATCAGGGCTCCTCAACGTAGCAGTAGTACGCCATCGTCGCCCTTCTTCGTCTACGGTACCTTCTCGTGTGCCGTGACGTAAACGAAGGATAGATGTACAGGGCGTAGCGGCGCATGATAAGGCACTATTGTATACGTCACCAGAACTACTAAATCTACATAAATAAATACGTAAGGCATTACTATACATCATAACCTTTATAGAAGTATCATGATTATAGGAAAGTAAGACATAGAAATATTTTGCTTTTAGAGGTGATTGACTATGAAAATGACCAGACACGCTAAAATTAAAGAGATTATTGACAACAATAAAATTGAAACGCAGGAGGATTTGGCTTCCGCTTTACGTCATCAGGGCATTGATGTTACGCAGGCTACGGTTTCGCGTGATATCAAGGAACTGATGCTGGTCAAGGTGCCGGATGCCAACGGACATTATCACTATGCTTATCCGAAGGAGCACAGCTCGATGCTGACCATGGAGCGTCTGGAGCGTACCTTCAACGATTCTATCGTCAGTGTACGTGCTTCCGACAGCATGGTGGTAATCCGCACGCTGCCGGGCACAGCGCAGGCTGTTGCCTTTGCCGTAGACTATATGAAGTGGCCGGAAATTCTGGGCTCCATTGCTGGTGATGACACTGTTTTCATCGCCCTGCCTAACAAAGAAGCCGTAATCACCCTGTTGGAACGCTTCAAGGATTACAGATAAGCGAGGCTAAGGATTATGCTGCAATCATTGCATGTTCACAATTTTGCATTGTTAGAGGATGCTCATGCTGATTTTACTCCCGGCTTCAATGTTTTTACAGGTGAAACCGGTGCCGGCAAATCTATTCTGATTGATGCCTTTGGCATGGTGCTTGGCGGGCGTTCTTCTGCTGATTACGTGCGCAGTGGTACGGATGGCCTGTGGGTGCAGGCTGTTTTTGACGTGAGCGGGCAGCAGGAGATTAAAGCGCTGCTGACGGAGCACGGTCTGGAGCCGGAGGAGGATTTATTCCTTAAGCGTCAGATTAGCGCTGCGGGCAAGAGCCGTGCTTATATCAACGGCGTGCAGGTGCCTTTGGCTGTGCTGAAGGCTATCGGTGCGCGTTTGGTTGATATTCACGGCCAGCACGAAAACCAGGCCTTGCTGAAGCCGGATGCGCCGCTGCATCTGACAGATGCTTTTGGCGGTCCGCAGCTGGCGCAGGCACTGCAGGAGTATAAGCAGCTTTACAGCGAGTATACTGCTGCTGTCAAGCATTTGAGCAGTCTGGAGCAGGAGAATGAGCAGCAGGATTTGCTGCTGGACCGTTACGCTTGGGAAATCAAGGAGATCTCGGACGCTGCCTTAAAGCCGGGCGAGGAAGATGGCCTGGAGGCGGAGGCGCGTTTGCTGCAGAACAGTGAGCGTATCATGAAGGCTGTGGACAGCTCTTATCAGCAGCTTGATGAGGAGGACGCGATTCTTTCACGTCTGGCACGTGTGCGTGACCAGCTGCAGTATGCGGCACGCTACGACAGCCGTCTGGTGCCGCTGGCAGAGTGTGCTGACAGTGCCTGGATAAGTCTGGACGATTGCCGCACGGAGCTGAGCGAATATATGGCAGGCAGTGAGTTTAACGGTGAGCGTGCGGCACAGGTGCAGCAGCGTCTTGATATTATTTACCGCCTGCAGAAGAAGTACGGTGGCAGTACGCAGTCGGCGTTGGAATATCTGCAGCAGACGCAGGAAAAGCTGGAACAGCTGCAACAGATTGCAAAGCTCTTAGAGCAGGCGCAGAAGGCGGTAGCGGAAGCGGTTGTGCGTTTGGGACGTGCTGCCGCAGTGCTGACGCAGTTGCGTGAAGCCAGCGCCAAGGCGTTGGCGCAGCGTATTACGCAGCATATCCGCGATTTGGCGATGCCTAACGGTGTGCTGCAGATAAAGTGCGGTCAGCTGGATAAGTTTATGCCGCTGGGACGTGATGAGCTGAAATTTATTTTCAGTGCAAATATGGGCGAACCGCTGAATGACCTGGAAAAGGTAGCGAGCGGCGGCGAGCTGAGCCGTATTGCTTTGGCGGTTAAGACTGTGCTGATGAACAGTGGCGATGTTGCGACGATGGTATTTGACGAGATTGATACCGGTGTCGGCGGCGTTACGGCGCAGAAGATGGCGGAAAAAATTGCTGCTATTTCCAGCGTCGGTCAGGTGCTGTGTATTACGCATTTGCCGCAGATTGCTGCCTTTGCGGATAATCATATTCATATTGAGAAGCAAAGTGCTGACGGACGCACGGTAACGCAGCTGACTACGCTTGATTATAACGGCAGACTGCAGGAGCTGGTGCGCATGACGGCAGGCGCAACTGCCAGCAGGGCAGCCTTTGAAAGTGCTACCGAGCTGCTGCAGGGTGCGGAGCAGATAAAAAGCAGCTTAAAGCGACTGCAGGAGAAATGAGGTAAGATAATGCTGAAAAAATTTCATGAGGCAGCTTTAGATGAAATATATGTACCGGGAAGCAATGAGGAGGTCTTCAGCGGACGCCTGCTGAAGGTGCAGCGCGACCACGTAACGCTGCCGAACGGTAATGATACAACGCGTGAATATATCCGTCATCCGGGCGCAGTGGCGATTGTACCAGTGCTGGCTGACGGAAGCGTGGTGCTGGTAAAGCAGTGCCGTTATCCGCTTGGTACATTGCTGTGGGAGATTCCGGCAGGCAAGCTGGACCATGGTCCGGAGGAGGACACTTTGGAATGCGCAAAGCGTGAGCTGAGCGAGGAAACAGGCTATGACGCAGAGCATTGGGAGAAGCTGATCAGCATTGCAACTACGCCGGGATTTTCTGATGAAATTATCCATTTATATAAAGCCTGGGGACTGCAAAAGTTTGCCCAGCATACTGATGAGGACGAATTCATCGGCGTGCAGGCCTTTACTCCTGCAGAGCTGCGTCGCATGGTTGCGGACGGCGAGCTGTATGATGCCAAAACCCTGTGCGCTCTTTACGCTGCAAAGGTAATTTGAAAAAGTCAATCACAATAGTTATTTGAGGCTGCTGAGAAGGCGGCCTCTTTTTTCGTGCCGTAGCTTGTCAAGCTGGCGCTACTTCTTTATAATAGAAAGTAAGTGTTTAATAAATTTCTATGAGGGAGCAGATGATACAGATGAAAAAGATACAATATGTGCTTGCTTCGCTGCTGGCGGCAAGCGTTTTTACAACTGCGGCTGAGGCTGCCAATTTTAATAATGAAGTAAAAACCCAGCAGGGTGTTGTTGCCGGTGCTTATGACGACAAGCATCAGGTAGTACAATGGCTGGGTGTTCCGTATGCGCAGCAGCCGACGGGCGCTGACCGTTGGCGTGAGGCGCAGCAGGCAAAGAAGCATAAGGGAATTTTGGACTGCACCAAGGCTGCACCGGCGAATATCCAATATAACGGCAAAAAGGTGCTCGGGCAGGAGGGCATGCTGACGCTTGATATTGTGCGCCCTGATACGCAGGAAAAAAATCTGCCGGTGCTGGTCTATATCCATGGCGGTAATAACCAGGCCAGCAACAGCCATCTGATGGAGGGTAACAAGCTGGCGCAGGAAGGCAACATGGTTTATGTTTCCGTACAGTATCGCCTGGGACTTTTTGGCTTTAATAATCTGCCTGCTCTGGCAGATGGCAACAAGAAGGAACAGAGCGGTAACTTCGGCTTCCTTGACCAGGCTGCAGCCTTGGACTGGGTACGCGAAAATATCAAGGAGTTCGGTGGTGACGCCAAGAATATTACTGTTTCCGGTTTTTCTGCCGGTGGACGTGATGTTATGGCGATGCTGATTTCGCCTGTTTTCAAAAATAAATTTGATAAGGCTATTTCCTTCAGCGGCGGTCTGACTGTTGCCGATGCTGCCAAGAGTCAAAAAACTATCGCGCAGAAATTAGCACCGATAGTGGTAGAGGACGGTAAACAGAATAATCTGATTAACGCCGAAAACTGGCTGCTTAGTGACAATGGTAAGGATAAAAAGGCCGTGCGTCAATATCTGCAGGCAATGCCGGCAGAGCGTCTGGCGCCGGTGATGGCAGGCGGTGTCATCCGCATGAGCGCATTTCCGCATCTTTACGGCGATGGAGAGGTGCTGCCGACAGAAGGCTTTGCTACGAAGCATTACTACAGCGTACCGCTGCTGATGCTGGCAAGTGCTGACGAGTTCAGCTCCTTTGCTGCGCGCGATCCTTTCTTCAAGGATCGTCTTGGCTTAATCAACAACGATTATAAGACTACGAGTGAATTTAATTTTGCCAATAAATACGGCAGTGCTTTGTATGGCTTCTTCAACGGCCAGCAGTCTGCTGAGGTTTTGTATCCGCATTATAAGGCAGATATGTATGTCTGCAGCTTTGCTTTTGCTCATACTGCTGACGTTGTCGGCAAGGAATATATGGTGCGTAACGGTGCGCTGCATGGCATATTCCAGCCCTTCCTGACGGATCAGGGCTACGGCTATACCAAAAATACCGATGCCTTTGAGCAGGCAGGCTCCAAAGAACTGAGCAAAGCATTTATTGCTTCGATTGCAGCCTTTGTGCGTACCGGCAATCCCAATACTCCGGCTTTGGGAACAACGTGGCAGGCGTGGAATCCCACCTACCGTCCTGAGCTTGTATTGGATGCCAACCGTCAGCATGCACGCATCAGCAGTATCAACAGCAGAGTAAGCTATGCCGGCATTTTGGCAGAGATGGCTAATGACAAGAGCATCAATGAGCAAAGTAAAAATTATATCATTCATAATGTGCTGAACGGACGCTGGTTCAGTGACGAGCTGGATGCCAAATACGGCAATCCCAGTCTGTGGCCTAAATAAGCAGTTTTATAAGGAGCTGATTGATAATGACAGAAGAAAAAAATACTACTCCGCTTCATGGCAGCAATATTGCCAGAGAGCAGATTCCGGCAGCCTGCAAATGGCAGGTAAGTGATATATATGCCAGTGAAAATGATTGGCAGGCGGCCTGCGAAGAATATAAAAGCAAGCTGCCGCAGCTGCAGGCTATGCAGGGCAAACTGAATACTGCAGCCGCAGTGTGTGCTGCCTTAAAGCTACAGGAGGAGCTGGCCAAGCTGCTGGATAAAATTTACGCTTACGCACGCTTGCAGCAGGATGCGGATAATACGGACCAAAAGCTGCAGGCGCTCGCAGGCGAGGCCGAAGGTATGGCAGCAGCCTTCAGTAACGCTAACGCTTTTGTAGAGCCGGAAATGCTGGCCTTAGGAAAGGAAAAGCTGTTGCAGATCCTGGACGAAGAGCCTGCATTGGCAGAATACCGTTTTTATATTGAAAATATGGTTCGTTTATCAGACCATGTACTGTCTGCAGATAAAGAGGCTGTTTTTGCGCAAAGCCATTTGGCAACAGGCACGGCGGCAGCGGCCTTCCGCGCACTTGTGAGCGCCGATATGCAGTTCCCGGAGATTACCGATGGCCAGGGCAATAAGGCAAACGTCAGCGAGGGCTGCTACCTGCTGAATATGACATCTCCTGACCGTGTACTGCGTAAAAATTCCTTTACCGGTCTGATGAATACCTATCATCAATATCGCAATACGCTGGCAGCAACACTCACAGGCTCTGCACGCACCGGTTATTTTTATGCTACCGTGCATAACTATAAAGATACACTGGAAGCAGCGTTGGCAGAGGATAATATTCCGTCCAGTCTTTACGACGGACTGATTGATACCGTGCATGATAATTTTGCACCGCTGCATGAATACATCCAATTAAAGAAGGATGTACTTGGCGTAGATGAATTCCATTACTATGATATGTATATGCCTATTTCCAATGCAGGCGACAGCTTTGCCTGTAGCTTCCCGGAGGCCTGCGCCAAGGTTGAGGAGGCACTGGCACCGTTAGGCAAGGAATATCTTGCGGCGTTACATAAAGGCATGACCGAAGGCTGGATTGACGTTTACGAAAACAAGGGCAAGCGCTCCGGCGCATATTCCTGGGGCGTGTACGGCGTGCATCCCTTTGTGCTGCTCAATTATCAGCCGCGCTATAACAGCATTTCTACCATTGCGCATGAAATGGGCCATGCTATGCACAGCTATTTCAGCAGTCAGGCACAAAGCTATGTTAATTCGGAATATACTATTTTCTGCGCTGAGGTTGCGTCCACAACGAACGAAAACCTATTGCTAGAGCATACCTTGAAGCATGCTACGGCGGAGCAGAAAATTTATCTTTTGAACCAGTTTTTGGAGGCAGTACGCACAACGGTTTACAGACAGGTGCAGTTTGCTGAATTCGAAAGATATATTCACGGCGAAATCACTGCAGGCCGTTCACTGCAGGCCGAAAAGCTGGAGAAATACTGGCTGCAGAGCAACAGGGATTACTATGGCCCGGCGCTGACTGTGGACAAGGAATTGGCAAGCGAATGGTCCCGTATCCCGCACTTCTATACGCCGTTTTATGTGTACAAGTACGCAACAGGCTACAGTGCAGCGACAGCCTTCGCCACCGCAATTTTAAGCGGCGAAGCGGGAGCGGTGGAAAAATATCTGGGCTTCCTGCATGCGGGCGGCAGCGATTATTCGCTGAACATCCTGAAGAACGCCGGCGTGGATTTGAATACGCCGCAGCCTGTAACGGTAACGCTGCAGAAGTTTGCTGCTAAGCTCAAGGAGCTGAAGGCGCTGTTGGGAAAGTAACCCTCTATAAGAATTTTTAAATAAGGCTATTGACAAAGCTTTAAGAAACGAGTATAATTATTATTGTTCCGAGTGATTGGAACTTATGCCGAAGTGGCGGAATTGGCAGACGCACTTGACTCAAAATCAAGCGGGTTCACGCTCGTGCCGGTTCGAGTCCGGCCTTCGGCACCAGTAAATTTAGGCTCTACAGCTTCGGTTGTAGAGCTTTTTCTGTATTTGTGGTTAAAAATTTGAGGAGCAAGGAAATGCAAGTAGTATTAAGCGCAATTAACAGTAAATATATCCATACCGGCCTTGGTCTGCGCTATGTCGGCGAATATGCCAAAACGCAGGGGCATGAGGTAACATTAATAGAAGAAACAATTAACACGCCGATTTTGGCGGTGTTGGAAAAAATTATGGCGGTACCGGCACAGGTCTACGGCTTTTCGGTGCATATCTGGAATAAGCCGTTCGTATTTAAGCTGATCCGTATGCTGCGCAAGTTGCGTCCGCAGGCAGCAATTGTTATCGGCGGACCGGAGGTAGCATTTGATGCAGAGAGAATTTTTGCGGAGCTGCCGCAGGCAGATTATATCGTGCAGGGTGAGGGCGAGCTGGTATTCAGCGAGCTGCTGGAGTATTTGGCTGGCGGTGGCGCTGTGCCCAAGCATATTGCATATCGCGAAGGGGAGCAGGTGAACCTGAATGGAGGCATTACCGTAATAGATGATATGTCACTGCTGCCGTTCCCGTATCCTGATCTGGCAAAAATGCTGGCAGAGCATAAAATAGTTTATTACGAATGCACGCGTGGCTGCCCGTTTAATTGCGCGTATTGCCTGTCCGGTATATCGCGCTCTGTGCGCAAGCGTCCGCTGGAGCTTGTGCTGCGCGATTTGGACCGATTTATTGCTGCAGGCGTGCCGTTGGTGAAGTTCGTAGACCGTACTTACAATCTGGACGAAAAATACTTTCTGCCGATGATGCAGCATCTGGCGCAGGCTGATACAAATGCAACCTTCCACTTTGAAATTAAGGCCGATATACTGTCTGAACAAGTTATGGGTTTTCTGGCGACGGTTCCGAAGGGACGCTTTCAGTTGGAAATCGGCATTCAGAGCACGCATCAGCCAACATTAAAAGCTATCAACAGGCAGGATAACTGGGAAAAGCTGTCTGCTAATGTCAAACGTCTGCTGTCCTTCGGTAATATGCATATCCATGTTGATTTGATTGCAGGCTTACCTTATGAAGATTTGCCGACATTTGCCAAATCCTTTGATGATGTTTACGGTTTTGGTGCGGATATGCTGCAGCTGGGCTTTTTAAAGGTTCTGCCGGGTACGCAGATGCGCAGGGAAACAGAGCAGCATGATTTGCGTTATATGGACGAACCTCCTTATGAGATTTTGGCGACTAAGTATATGCCATATGAGGATATGCTGTATTTGAAGCACTTGGACAGGATTATGCAGACCGATGGAAAGGCAGCTGCAAAGGTTGTTGAGTTTGCAAAGAAGTTTCATGATGAGAC
>ENA-USZK01001126-USZK01001126.1-human-gut-metagenome-genome-assembly--contig:-NODE-1126-length-11771-cov-4.474089_pt1 | contig 11771 bp, 6 predicted proteins | sample MGYA00250043_ERZ773534 | MGnify/ENA primary metagenome ERZ773534 (study PRJEB29103, sample SAMN06112056) | human gut metagenome | biome: human gut; feature: ankylosing spondylitis patient; material... | reverse complement strand
CTCGAAGATAGCCGCATCGCTCTCATAAGCCGCAGCACTCATCAGGTTGTTCTTCGCCATCGAAATCTTGGCATGAATCTGCCCCTCTTTTTGTAAATTTTATTTACCTGCTTATTAGAGCTTATATCGACAAAACCTTCTTTTATTTCGTTATTGTTATCGTGATTTGCCATAACATTCCTCCGAAAAACAAAGATTTAATTATGTTACAATCCGAGCATAACTAATTTAATAATTATACCATATAAGCACAATAATTAATTCTAAATAAGAATTTTATGTCTGATATTTTATAATTTTGTAAAATTATGTAAATATCAGAGGTTTTTTTACTGCATTTCGTCAAGAGAAAGTGAAAATGCAGGTAAAAACTCATTTGTAAACACATCTGCTTCAGGCATATTCATATCGGAAATTGATTTTTCTATGCCGTTTTTAGCCTCTCTGAATTCTTCGTTTCCCATACGCAGTTCTTCTATGCACTTTATAAGAGCAGAAAATCGGTCGGCTGCCTTAACAAACCTTTTGAGTTTTAGGTCATCTTTACCGCTTTGTTTTATAATTTCTTCCATATCTTTTCTGAAATCTTCAGGCAAAAGTGAGCAAAGTCTGTCGGCGGCGGCGTTTTCAATTTCTTTGTATGCATCTTTTATTGTATTGTTAAAATACTTTATCGGTGTCGGCATATCTCCTGTAATAATTTCTGTGGTATCGTGGAAAATCGCAAGAATACTTGCTCTTTCAGCATTCAGATTACCGCCGAATTTTTTGTTATGAATAAGCACAAGACAGTGCGCAATCATTGCAACCTGCAAACTGTGCTCGCTTAAATTCTCATATTTTGTATTATTCATAAGTCCCCAGCGATTTATGTATTTCATTCTTGACATCATAGCATAAAAATTCGACTGTTCCATAGCTGTTTTCTTCTGTTTTTTCCAAAAATATAGTGCAAATTGCCATACAATGTGGTATAATAAATATTAAGTATAAATTTTAATATAATTATAGCCGTATTTAAAGGCTTTGTAAAGAATTTTGATTTTAATATTAACCCTTTATGGAGGATAATATGGGCAGGCAACTTGAAAGACACACAAATAAAAATCATCACTTTGGATTACAGGCTTTTTTGATAGCTTTGGTAACTGCCTGTGTGCTTATTATTCCGTTTATTATTTTTGACGGCGGAGTGTTTTATTACTACGGTGACTTTAATGTACAGGAAATTCCGTTTTACCAAATGGTACACGATGCGATAAAAAGCGGTAATCTCGGGTGGAATACAACTACGGACTTAGGTTCCGATTTAATTTCAAGTTACAGCTTTTATCTGTTGGGCAGTCCGTTCTTTTGGCTGACAATTCCGTTTCCGAGTGAAGCTGTTCCCTATCTTATAGGCCCGTTGTTAATTCTGAAATTATCGCTCGCCTCGCTTTCGGCATATCTTTATTTAAAAAGATATGTAAGACACGGGCAATTTGCCGTTATCGGCGGACTTCTGTATGCATTCTCTGGTTTTTCGATTTATAATATATTCTTTTTCCATTTTCATGAACCTATGATAATGTTTCCGTTACTGCTTGCGGCATTGGATTCATTTTTATTTGATAAAAAGCGTGGCATTTTTGCTCCGGTAGTGTTCTGCGCCTGCGTAGTTAATTACTACTTCTTTACGGGACAAGTTCTGTTTGTGATTATCTACTTCCTTATGCTTGTGTTTACAAAAACATATAAATTTTCTATAAAAGAATTTTTACTTCTTGCGGTAGAGGTTTTAACAGGTTTTCTTGCGTCTGCTTTCATACTTTTGCCGTCGGTTCTCGGCATTATGGGCAATCCTCGACTCAACACTCTGCCAAACGGTTGGGACGCACTTGTTCACAGCAGTCCGCAACGGTACTGGCTGTCGATTGCAAGCTTTTTCTTCCCTGCCGATATGCCTGCATTCCCGACATTTACGCCCGATTCAAACTGTAAATGGGCTTCTGTCGCAGGTTGGCTGCCGCTTGTCGGTATGACGGGAGCAATTGCTTATCTGCAATTAAAAAAGCGTGACTGGATAAAGAAAATAATCAGTCTGCTTATAATTATGGCATTTGTCCCTGTTTTAAACTCCGCTTTCCAATTGCTCAACAGCTCAATTTACTATGCAAGATGGTACTATATGCTTGTACTGATGCTCACACTTGCCACAATCCGTGCATTTGAAAGTCATCAGTCCGATTGGGGCAGGGCTGTAAGATGGTCAACGGGAATCACCCTTGCTATGACGGTTCTTATAGGATTTATGCCCAAAATTACCACTGTTACTACAAACGATGTCGAATCAGATGAATGGTCAATCGGCATTGCGGGCGACACACGAAGATTTTGGATATACGCACTCATTGCAGTTGTTTGCATTTTAGGATTTGTGCTTATATTTAAAAAATTCGGTTTCCATACAAAAGCATTTTATATTACAACAACCGTCACACTTTGCTTTACAATTCTGCTCACAAGCGGATTTATTATCGGCTCGGGAACCGCATACAGCTCTACCATAAAGCCGATAAAAGAAAATATAATAAACAAGCGTGACACTATTCATATCGAAGACCTTGACGATGACAGCGTAAGAAGTGATTTTTACGAATGTCCCGATAACACGGCAATGTTTTGGCGGATTAAATCCATCAATTGTTTCCAAAGTTCGGTTTCACCTTCAATTATGGAGTTCTACGATTCTTTCGGAATGACCAGAGATGTTGCCTCACGCCCCGAAACAAATATGTACGGCATACGCTCTTTATTAAGCTGTAAATATCTTTTTGATTATATGGGTGACGATGCCGATATTTCAAAGTCATTTACAGAAAAAGACGGCAAAACAAAAATGCCTTACTGGAAATTCTTAAAAGCGGAAAACGGTTTCAGAATTTACGAAAACACCTGCTACATTCCGATGGGCTTTACCTATGATTCTTTCATTACAAACGAAGAATTTGACCTTATTACAAATTCTCACAAAACCGAGGCTATTCTGTACTCAATGGTTTTAAGCCGTGAGCAGATGCAAAAATATGCCTCTGTTACAGGATATTCCGATAAAGATTATAAATATTTGTACAGTAAAACACCCGAAAAATTTACAAGTAAGGTTAACGATTATTCTTACGATAAAGACACCTATACAAAGATTTGTAAAAGCCACGCCGATAATTCTTGTTCGGAATTTAAATACACTAATAACGGCTTTACTGCCGAGTTTGATAATACGGACGGCAACGAAAATTTACTTTTCTTCAGCGTTCCTTACAGTGACGGTTTTACGGCATATGTAAACGGTAACAAAACAGATATAGAAAAAGTAAATAACGGACTTATGGCTGTTTATATTCCCGAAAATACAAAATGCAGTATTGAGTTTGTTTACGAAACTCCGGGACTTTCCGCAGGTATTCTTATTTCTGTACTTTCAGCCGCAGCATTTGCTGTTTACATTTTATCAATAATTATATTCAGATTAATAAAAAAGAGGAAATAATTACATTCGGAGGATTTTAAAATGATGTTTGGTGACAAAATATTAAAATACAAAGACGAACTTCTTGCAGATCTCAACACGCTCATAGGCTTTGAATCGGTTGCAAACGAAAAGCCCGAAGAATGTCAGAATGCAATAAATTTTATGCTCAAGAGAGCAAATGACTTTGGTCTTACAGGTGAACAGGTTACCGACGAAAGTATGCACATTCAGCTTGGCAGCAAGGGTAAACTTTGCGGTATTTTAAGCCATCTTGATGTTGTACCCGCAGGCAATAATTGGAGCGTACTCCCCTATTCTCTCACAGAAAAGGACGGCAGACTTTACGGCAGAGGAATAGCCGATGACAAAGGTGCCGCACTCGTTACATTGTACTGTCTTAGAGCTTTAAAAGAAGAGGGTATTGACGGTGTAAATACTCTCCGTGCCATTTACGGTACAAGCGAAGAATGCGGTATGGAAGATATTGACGGCTATTTTGAAAAAATGCCTGTTCCCGACCTTTCTTTCACTCCCGACAGCGATTACGGTATTTGCTATGCCGAAAAAGGTATTTTACAGATTGAAGTAAGCACAAAAGGAAACCTCGCAACCGTACTTTCACAGCTACATTCGGGAAAAGCAATTAACGCCGTACCCGATATTGCCTATGCATTGCTTGATTCTTCAAACTATGATGAGCAAAATCTTCTTGAGCTTTCAAAAAAGACAGAGGGTAATTTTGAATTTAACTCAACAATTGACGGTCTTATGGTAATCAGCCGTGGTAAAGCCGCTCATGCCTGCGAACCGCATAAAGGATTTAATGCCGCAGCAGCGCTTGTTGAACTTCTTGCTAAGGCATATACATCAACCGAAATCGGTACGATTTGTGACTTTATTGATATTGCCCTCGGAAACGAAACCGACGGTTGTTCCCTCGGACTTAAAACTCATTGCAGTATTTCTGGTGACCTTACCGTAAACCTCGGTTATATTCATATTGAGGGTAATGAGGCAAGAGCCGCATTCGACATTCGCTATCCTGTTTCAATTACAGGCGGCAGTGTTTACAGACAGTTCAGATATGCAGCTAAACATAATAAATTAGATGTTAAGGTACTTAACCACGAAAAACCTCTTTACATTGAAAAGGACAGTGAGCTTGTTAAGCTCCTTTCGGGCGCATATAAAGCAGTAACAGGCGAAGACCCCGAACTTTACACCACAGGCGGCGGAACTTACGCAAGGAAACTCGGCGGTAAAGGTCTTGCATTTGGCCCTGCTTTTAAAGATGATGAGGTTAATATGCACAATGCAGACGAAAGCATTGATAAAGAAAAATTCTTTACCCACGCACAAATCTGCCTTGAGGCAATGTACAGAATGTACTGCGGTATTTCTGACAACGAAAATTAATAAATTATATTGTTTTATAGACACACTTTAATTAACAAAGGATTTTTTTATGAATAAAGAAAAACTTATAAAAAATCAGGCGCTGACCTCCTTAAAAGGCTCATGGATAATTCTGATTGCAATGGTTCTTACAATATCTGCCGTAATGATTGCAATATACAGTATGGGAAGTATAGTTCAGTTAATTACAAAGTCACTTGATACTGCCACAGGTATGGCAAAATCGGGAAAAGAATTTACTTTTACTCTTATAAGCATAATAGATTTGGTTGTAATGTTCTTTTTAACACCTCTTATAAACGGATTTTTTAAATCTGTTTATACTGTTGCTCACAATGAAATACCGAGCTTTTGGGAAATATTCAGCTTTTTTAAATCACCTAAATTGTATTTTAAGACTATCCTGCTTAATCTTATTTTTGTTGTAATTCTGTCTTTGGCGTTTTTCGCATTTGACTTTGGTTACCTTGTAACTATGATTACAGATTCGCTTAAAACAAGCAATACCGCTCTTACTACGCTTATAACTGCCGTATTAAATATTGTATTCGGCGCTGTATCGGTACTTTTGATTTCATTTGTTTATTTGTTCTTCGTAAATTATGCTATGTTTTTATTTATTGACGATTCAAATTCAAATGTATTTTGTTGCTTTGGCAAAGGCGTAAAAATGTTTGTTAAAAACTTTGGCAACACAATGAAATTGTATTTCGGTTTTGCCGGCTGGATTGCACTTTGCTTTTTTGTGGTTCCGGCATTTTATGTATTACCTTATATTTCAACTTCCTTTGCTACCTCTGCAAAGTGGCTTATATCAATTGAAAAAGGTAGGAATTAACTATGATAGTTTCTCTGTGTATGATAGCCTACAACGAGGCGGACGCTCTTAGCGGACTTTTTAAGGATATTTCTTTACAGGACTATCCTCACAACAAAATAGAGGTTGTATTTGTTGACAGTATGTCAACCGATGATACTAAAGAAAAAATGGAAAAATTTCGTGATACCGACTACGGCTTTTGGAATGTGTCCGTTGTTCAATGCGTAAAGCGTAATCAGGCAACCTCATGGAATGCCGCTCTGATGACCGCAAAGGGCGATGTTATCATAAGAGTTGACGCTCATGCAAGAATTCCGAGAAACTTTGTTTCGCGAAATGTTTATAACATAAAGCAGGGCGAAAATGTTGTCGGCGGCGGCAGACCAAACATTACATCCGACATCTCTTCATGGAAACTCACTTTACTTGCTGCCGAAGACTCGCTTTTCGGCAGTTCGGTAGCCTCATATCGCAGACCGTCTGCACAAAAAGAATACCTCGACAGCCTTTTTCACGCTGCTTACAGACGAGAAGTAATCGCAAAAGTCGGCGGTTTTAACGAAAATCTCGGAAGAACAGAGGATAATGAGTTTCACTACCGCATAAGAAAAGCAGGCTATAAGATGTGCTGTTGCCCTGACATTGTGTCATATCAGCACGCAAGAAACAACCTTAAATATATGGTTCATCAAAAATATTCAAACGGCAGGTGGATAGGACTTACCCTATCGGAATGTCCGGGTTGTCTTTCCTATTTTCATTTTGCTCCGTTTCTTTTCGTAATGGCATTGCTGTTCTGTTCTATCCTCGCATTTATCGGACTTCCGCTGTTTTTATATGTTTTGCTTGCAGTTTACGGAATGTTTGACATTGTAAATACAGTCGGTTGCTGTACAATGAAAAATGTTCAGCCGCAGTTTGTACTTTTGCCGTTCATCTTCCCTATGCTCCATATTGCATACGGAATAGGCACAATAGTCGGCTTAATTCAGATTCCGTCATGGCAGAAAAGCATAAAAAACAGTAATGCAAAAGAAAAGATTGAAAAGGTAAGACGCAAGGTAATTCAGAATACCCTGAAACCGGAGGAACGCTGATGTTTACACTCGACAATTGGTCAGCGGATGACTACGATAATCTTACCGAGTACCTTAAAAGCAATGCAGATTTAAAATACAGAGATTTTCATTCTTCGCTTGTTCCCGATACCGAAAGCAACAGCATTATTGGAATTCGTATGCCGATAATGCGCAAAATTGCAAAAGAAATTTCAAAAGGCAATGCACGGGAATTTCTTGATATTTCTCAAACAGAATATTATGAGCAGCGTATTATCTCCGCCCTTGTTATGGGACTGATAAAAACCGAAAGTTTTGACGATTTTGTTTCTCTTGTAAATGCTTTTGTCCCCAAAATAAATAATTGGGCAGTTTGTGACGGCTTTTGTGCGGGACTTAAGGAAGTCAATAAATATAAAAAGGAATTTTTTGAATTCCTTTCAAATTACTTAGAAAGCAAAAATGAGTGGTACATTCGCTTTGCATTTGTAATTATGCTTAATTATTACCTTGAGAGTGAATTTATAGACGATGTGCTTGCTCGTTGTGACAGCGTAAACAGTGATAAATATTATATTTTAATGGAGGAATCGATAATGCAAATTGTTTTAAATTCAAGTAAGAAAAATGTGATTGGAAAAGTAACAGAAAATTATGAAAAGCTTTTCGAAGCCCTTAATCCAACTTTATTTAAGTATAATAATGAGCCAAGTGATACAAGAATTCATGTTAGGCTTGTAGCTGAAGATATGCTTAGTGCAATGGAACCACTTGGATTCGATAAAAATAATTTTTGTGTCTATATAAAAGATAAAGAAAATATAGATGAAGATACATATCGTGAAATTACAGGTGTTAATGAAACAGAATTAATTGTATTAAATACATACATGATTCAGAAATGTATGCAAAGAATTAAACAATTAGAAAATGAAATTGCAGAATTGAAAAAATAAATATATTTCAGCGGTTAGGTGAATAACCTAACCGCTGTGTTTTTATTCGACAATTTTACTTGTTTCTGGATCATATTTTAGATTTACAACATCATTTTCATTAAATGAATTAAATCGTTTTTCGATTTCTTCTACTTCTTTTAATATATTTTCATCATCTATTCCTTTTTTAGCATATGGGAGTATTTTATTCATACAGGATACAAGATCTCGTAAAATAGGAATCATGAGTATTGGTAAACGATCATATTGAACACCTTCTATTTTTTTGTTTCCATTCTCGTCTTTACTAAATTCACAAAACTCCTCAAGTCCGGCTTCTTTAACATCTTCTGCTATTAATCCATAGCATGGAGTTATATTACTACTTAAGCATAATTGCTTAAATTCATCATCTAATTCTTCTTTTGTGTATTCGGCCGTTAAATATTTGGCGTATCGTTCTGTTTCTCCTCTATCAAACCATTGTTTAGGGTTTAACTTTAAAATATTATACGAATAATCATTTGGCTTGGTTAGATTTTCGATATTCATTTTATATCTAGATGCTGAAGATGTATGATATATAAATCCCTGATCGTTAATATACATATTTGCTGCTCGTGTAGCAGGCGAATTCCATATACCCATTGAAACAAAGCCAACGTCACAATAACAATATCTATCTTGCATTCTGAATTTTACACCATTAACATTTGCAAATCTTAAAGAATTTGGACCTTTTATTATTCCCCAATTAGTCAGACTTGTAAATCTTATAGAACAACTGTCGATAGATTGTATATCATCTCCACAGAAGTGAGATATAGCAAAATCATATGCTTTAAGAGTACCTGTTCTGCAATCAATTCCAACGGCTGTTTTACCTGTATAACCTTGATTAGGACAACTAGTTGTGAATGATACTCCAAACCAAGAAGAAATAACAACATTATTTAACGGACTTCCTGGCCCATAATTACCATCATTTCCAGTATATATTGATCCACTACTTCCAAGAGTTATTGGACCAGTCATTGTACCACCAGATAATCGTAAATTGCCGTATGCATTATTTACTATATCTTTTATATTTCCCCATGAATAATCTGTAGCACCTGCACTAGCTTTATATCTAAAAAATATATTACCACTATTATTTTCACCATATACATAAGCACCATTAGTATCTAAATCAATACCGCCAAAAAATGCAGTATATGGCTTAATGGTATTCCATGTTGGTAAATCGCTTGTTAATGCTATAGTACCAGTTTTTGCGGGTAAAGAAATCATATTAGCATTATTATTTCCAGCATTATAATCACTATCTGTACTATAAGAAAAATATAGATTGTCTGTCCCTGCTAAACTTCCCATTGCCCATGCTCCACTTTTAGTTTTAAATGCAACAACCGGGCATGCGGATGAAGAATCTGTAAAAGATTGGTATACGATAGCAAGATCTCTTTGAGAAATCCATGCACCGCCACTTGATCTAGTAATTCGTCCTGTTACATTTCCACCTGATAATGGTAAGTATGAATGTGTATGAGAAGAAGATGCTTTTCCATCTATTAATCCTTTTAATACTTTACCTTGTGCAGCAGATAATGAATCTGATGTACTATCTGATGTAAGATTATTTTGTATACCTCTCCATGTATTAGTATCAGTAAATACTGCATTTGAAGGTACTGATTTTCCTAAAGTGTAACTACATGCTGCTGGTTTACCATCTGAAAAATATATTGGATTTAATTTTGATCCGGCATTTGAATTAAGTTTAACAGCACTATTAGCTGATCCACCAACACTACTAGATCCAGCATAATTATGTGTATGACCACTTGCAGAAGCACCAATTCCTGCAGGTGTAATATTAATACTCTTAGCATTACTACCATCATATACAGTAGCAGTACCACCATTTAATTGTATACTTAAAGATGTAGGATTTTTTAATGATGCAGGAAAATCAGTAATTTGAGATTTAGTATGTGTATGAGCAGATGGTGTATAAGTAGAAGGCTTACCGCTTACATTACCCCATGCTACTGCATTAGCACTATCTGCTATACCAGCAGTATTAGCTTTACCACTAATATTAATACTCCATGTACCAGATGCTCCACTACCGGTTTTACTTGGTGCATAGTTATTATAATTAGAAGAATCTAAAATTCTTTTCCATGATGTAGTTCCAACTCCATTACGATAATATATATTATCATCAGAACTAAATCCTAATTGTGTAGTATAATCACCAGCATGTCTACTAATAGTAAGTATTGCATTAGCATTATTACTGGATGGCATATTATTAGTTAAACCATTATTTACGTTATAATGATAAGTCATAAATCCATCTTTAGATTTTCCTGGAACCGCTTGTGGGGATGCTACTCCAGCTAATTCGGTGTGATTATGAGAAGTTAAAGTGATGCTAATATTACTTAATTTTGTATCTATTTCTGATTCTGTGTAATATCTATCATCATGAAGATGAGTACTTGCCGATGCTCCTATTCCTGCAGGTGTAATATTAATAGATTTAGCAGTAGATCCATCATATACAGTAGCTGCGCCACCATTTAATTGTATACTTAAAGATGTAGGGTTTTTAATACTATCAGGAAAATCAGTGATTTCTGATTTAACATGAACATGTTTTCCTTTAGCAACATCAAATGACTTTGCAGTACTTCCATCATATGAATCTTTTGTGATATTTTTACCATCATTTAATGAAATAGTGATAGCTGTAGGATTCTTAATAGAACTTGGAAAATCAGTAATTTCAGATTTAACATGAACGTGTTTTGCACTTGCTGCATTGAATGTTTTTTCTTTACTTCCATCATATGAATCGGTTGTAGTATTTTTACCATCATTTAATGAAATAGTAATAGCGGTAGGATTCTTAATACTTGTAGGGAAATCAGTAATTTCTGATTTAACATGAACATGTTTTCCTTTAGCAACATCAAATGTTTTAGCACTACTTCCATCGTATGAATCTGTTGTAGTATTTTTACCATCATTCATAGTAATAGTGATAGCAGTAGGGTTCTTAATACTTGCAGGAAAATCAGTAATTTCAGATTTAACATGAACATGTTTTCCTTTAGCAACATCGAATTTCTTTGCACTACTTCCATCATATGAATCAGATACTATGGTTTTACCATCATTCATAGTAATAGTGATAGCGGTAGGATTCTTAATACTTGTAGGGAAATCAGTAATTTCTGATTTAACATGAACGTGTTTTGCACTTGCTAAGTTTAATGTTTTTTCTTCACTTCCATCATATGAATCTGTTGTAATATTTTTACCATCATTCATATTTATAATAAGTGTCGTTGGGTTCTTTATACTATCAGGAAAATCAACTATATTGAATTTTGAGTGGGTATGATTTGCACTAGCAACATTGAAAGTTTTTGTAGTACTTCCATCATATGAATCAGATACTGTATCTGTACCATTATATGTTGAAATAGTGATAGCGGTAGGGTTCTTAATACTTTCCGGGAAATCAGTAATTTCAGATTTAACATGAACGTGTTTTGCACTTGCTACATTAATTTTAGCAATAACACTGCCATCATATTTTGTTTGAGTTGATGTTTTACCATCATTGATATTTACAATAAGTGTATTAGGATTCTTAATACTTGTTGGAAAATCAGTGATTTCTGATTTTACGTGAACGTGTTTTGCATTGGCTACATCAAATTTCTTTGCACTACTTCCATCATATGAATCTTGAGTTTTAGTTACACCATCATCAACAGCAATTGTTATTGATGCAGGATTCTTAATACTTGTTGGAAAATCAGTGATTTCCGATTTAACATGAACGTGTTTTGCACTTGCTGCATTGAATGATTTTTCTTTACTTCCATCATAAGAATCGGATACTGTAGTTTTACCATCGTTTAATGAAATGGTAATAGCAGTAGGATTTTTGATACTATCAGGAAAATCAGTGATTTCTGATTTAACATGAACATGTTTTCCTTTAG
>ENA-USZK01001117-USZK01001117.1-human-gut-metagenome-genome-assembly--contig:-NODE-1117-length-11814-cov-5.461362_pt1 | contig 11814 bp, 12 predicted proteins | sample MGYA00250043_ERZ773534 | MGnify/ENA primary metagenome ERZ773534 (study PRJEB29103, sample SAMN06112056) | human gut metagenome | biome: human gut; feature: ankylosing spondylitis patient; material... | reverse complement strand
TTCCCCCTTGGGGCTGCGCCCGCAGGCGCGTGTCGGAGCGCAACCGCCGTAGGCGGCTCTTAGCGCGGAGACTGAAGGCGGCCGAGGCCTCGCCCGAGGCCGGATGAGGGGCAGCCCTGCGTCATCGCCCATTCACGGCCATACCTCCGCAAGCTCTCCCCTCATCAGCCGCCTGCGGCGGCAGCTTCTCCCCCAGGGGAGAAGCCTTTTTCAACAGGAGTCTATTTCTATGTGTAAAATTCTAGTCATTTCCGACGTCCATGGCCGCCTGCGCGACCTGCGGTGGGTGCTGCAAAACGAGACCGCCGACGCCATGTTCTACCTCGGTGACGGTCTGTACGACCTGAACGCCGCGCTGGAGCTGCGCAGGGAGCCGGTGCCCTATCCCATCTACCGCGTGGCCGGCAACTGCGACGTCAACTACAGCGAGCCGTCCGAGGGGCTCGCCCCCTTCGGCGGGGTGCTTTTCTTCTACACCCACGGGCATCACTACGGCGTCAAGATGGGCAGTGAACGCCTGGCCGAGTGTGCCGGTGAGCGCGGCGCAGATGTGGCGCTGTTCGGCCACACCCACCGGCGCGAGCTGGTGCGCGGCGTCGGTTTGAGGATGAATGGATGAAAATCAGTCCTGTTTTTTTATAAAGCAGACTGAATACTATGAGAAAAAGTGAATTCTTACAAGATTTCAAAGCCTTCGCGATGCGGGGCAACGTGATTGACATGGCTGTCGGTGTGATTATCGGCGGCGCTTTCGGTAAAATTATCTCTTCTGTTGTCGCCGACGTGATTATGCCTCCTCTCGGGCTGCTTGTCGGAGGAGTGAATTTCACAGACCTTAAGCTTGAGTTGAAACCTGCGGAGATGGTCGACGGCGTGATGCAGGATGCCGTGACGCTGAACTATGGAAATTTCTTGCAGACGGCGTTCGACTTTATTATCATCGCTTTGTCTATTTTCTTGTTTGTCAAACTTATCGGCAAACTGATGCGCAAAAAGGAGGAGGAGCCTGCCGCACCTCCGGCTCCAAGTAAGGAGGAACAGTTGCTCACTGAAATCCGCGATTTGCTGAAGAAGCAGAGCGAGAAATAGGTTATTTAAGTTTTTCTTTCAGAAAACGTCCGGTGTAGCTGTCCGGGCATGCCGCGATGTCCTCGGGTGTGCCCGCACACACGATGTGTCCGCCGCCGTTGCCTCCCTCAGGACCCATGTCTATCACGTGGTCGGCACACTTCACCACATCGAGATTGTGCTCGATGATTATGATTGTGTGTCCCTTCTCAATAAGACGGTTGAACGATGCCATCAGAGTGTTGATGTCGTGGAAATGCAGGCCCGTGGTAGGCTCGTCGAAGATGAACATCGACGGGCGCTGCTTCTCCTGACTGAGGAAATAAGCCAACTTTATGCGTTGGTTCTCACCGCCCGACAGTGTCGACGACGATTGTCCCATCTTGACGTAGCCCAATCCCACCTGCTGCAGCGGCAACAGGCGTTTCACGATGCGTGTCTCCGTAGTGCCCTTCGACTCGCTGAAAAACTCGATGGCCTGGTTGATGGTCATGTTGAGGATGTCGTAGATGTTCTTGCCGCGGTATTCGATGGCAAGAACCTCCGGCTTGTATCGCTTGCCGTGGCACGACTCGCATTGCAGCGTGATGTCGGCCATAAACTGCATCTCGATGGTGATTGTGCCTTCGCCCTTGCATTCCTCGCAGCGTCCGCCCTCGGCGTTGTAGGAGAAATATCCGGCGTCGAAGCCCATTTGTTTCGCGCCCTGCTGCTCGGCAAACAGCCTGCGGATTTCGTCGAAAGCCTTAAGATAGGTCGCCGCATTGCTGCGCGAAGATTTCCCGATGGGGTTCTGGTCTACAAATTCCACGCTGTTGATGAGCGACAGGTCGCCGCGCAGATCGGTGTATGACCCTGTGTTCTCGCAAGCCTCGCCGAAGTGGCGTAGCAGCGCGTTGTAGAGGATGTCGCGCACGAGAGTCGACTTTCCAGAGCCGCTCACGCCGGTCACCACGGTCATCACCTGCAGCGGGAAGCGCACGTCGATGCCCTTGATGTTGTTTTGCGCCGCACCGATAATCTCGATGTAGTTGTGAGTGCGCCGGCGCAGCTTGGGCAGAGGTATTTGCATCTCGCCGGTTAGATATTTTGCCGTCAGGCTGTCGGTGGCTTTGTCGAGCTTGTCGACAGGTCCTTGATACACCACATTGCCGCCTCCGCGTCCAGCCAAAGGTCCGATGTCGATAATCCAGTCGGCGGCACGCATGATTTCCTCGTCGTGCTCCACAACGACCACCGTGTTTCCCAGCTGCTGCAGGCGGCGCAACACGCGGATAAGCCGTTCGGTGTCGCGTGAGTGCAGTCCGATGCTCGGTTCGTCGAGGATGTAGAGCGACCCTACAAGGCTGCTTCCCAATGAAGTAGCGAGGTTGATGCGCTGGCTTTCGCCGCCCGACAATGACGATGACAGGCGGTCGAGCGTCAGATATTCCAGTCCCACATCGCAAAGATATCCTATGCGGGTGCGAATCTCCGTGAGCAAGCGTTTGGCGATGCGTGCGTCGGAGTCGTCAAGACTCAAGGTGTCAAACCATTGGCGCACGTCGCTTACCGGCATCCGCACGATGTCGGCTATCGTTTTGCCGGCAATTTTCACGTATAGAGCCTCGTGTCGCAGACGGCTTCCGTGGCATTCGGGGCACACTGTCTTTCCGCGGTAGCGCGCCATCATCACTCGGTATTGTATCTTGTATTGGTTGTCTTTCACCATATCGAAGAAGCTGTCGATGCCGTAGATTCCCGGCGCACCGTGCCACAGCAGCGCGCGCTCCTCGTCGGATAGTTGGTAATACGGGCGATGCACGTGGAAACCGCGTTTGGCGGCGGCGATGATAAACGCACGCTTCCATTCGCTCATTTTCTCTCCACGCCAGCACACGACGGCGTCATCGTAGACCGACAGCGCCTTGTTGGGGATAACAAGGTTCTCGTCAATGCCGAGCACACGTCCGAATCCCTCGCAGGTGGGGCATGCGCCGTAAGGGTTGTTGAAGTTGAACAGTTGGTCGGTTGGCTCGATAAACTCGATGCCGTCCTCCTCGAATCGTTTTGAGAAAGCCGCGGCCGCGATGCCGTCGGGCGTCCATGCGAGCAGACGGCATTGCCCGTCGCCTTCGTAGAACGCCGTTTCCACAGAGTCGGTAAGGCGGCTTATGGTGTCGGCGTCGGAAGAGACGGTCAGACGGTCGATTAGCAGGTTGCAGTTCGTGTCGCAGTCTTTGGCATCGTCAATCTGTAGAAATTCGCCGTTGCGCTCAATGCGTGAGAAACCTTCCTTTTTGTAGATGTCGAGCTGCTCCTCGATGGTTCGTCCAGATGGCAGGACGATGGGTGCGACGATGGCGATGCGTGTGCCGTCGGCATAGTTTTTCATGCATTCAACAACATCATCCACCGTGTTTTTCTTCACCAAGTTGCCCGACACGGGCGAGAACGTCTTGCCGATACGAGCAAACAGCAGCCGCAGATAGTCGTAGATTTCCGATGCTGTTCCCACCGTGCTTCGCGGGTTGCGCGTCGACACTTTCTGCTCGATGGCGATGGCAGGCGGCAATCCTTTAATGAAGTCGCATTCAGGCTTCTGCATACGGCCGAGAAACTGCCGGGCATACGATGACATGCTCTCCACGTAACGCCGTTGTCCTTCGGCATAAAGCGTGTCGAACGCCAACGACGATTTGCCGGAGCCGGAAAGTCCGGTGATAACGATGAATTTGCCGCGAGGAATCTCCAAATCTATGTTTTTCAGATTGTTGACCCTTGCGCCTTTTATGATGATATTGTTGTTCGCCATACGTTAATTTTTCAATTTGTCGAAGTCTATTCCCGAAGGCGACTGGAACGCTCTCAAGCCGAACTTGCCGAGCGAGGCGTAAGCCGTCTCTACAATTTCCGCCTTGAAGTGCTCAAAATCGACCCATTGCGTGCATGAAGTGAAGCAGTAAAGCTCCACGGGCAGTCCGCAAGCCGACACTGGCTGTTGGCGCACCATCAGGTGCGGCTGCGGGTTGGTGAGTGGATTTGAGCGCATGCGGTGCTCCATATAGAATCGGAAAAAGAATAGGTTTGTCACGTCGGTGCCGTATGTCGGGCAGTCGGGAATCATTGCCGCCAGGCGTTCAGCCTCGTCGGCAGAGCACTTGTGCACCGAAGTTATGTCGATATAGACAAGTTCGCGCATCCGGCGTCCGCCTTCGTCCCACATGTTGCGGAAGTTCTGAAACGACTCTGTAATCAGCGCATGTGTGGGGATGGTTGTGACCGAATTGTCCCAATTCTGCACTTTCACGAAATTGAGAGTCACGGCGGTTACCAGACCGTTGGCACCGCGCTTTTCGAGAATCATCCAGTCGCCCGGCCGCAGGATGTCGTAGTAGTTGATTTGTATGCCTGCCACAAGTCCCATTATCGAGTCCTTGAACACCAGCATGAGCACGGCTGCCGAGGCACCGAGTCCGGCAAGGATGGTGCTTGGCTCACGGTTGAGCAATATGCTGATAGCAAGGATTATGCCCACACATACCACAAGAATCTTGAATGTCTGGTATATACCAGTCAGCGGACGTTTTCTCAGCAGCTCGGATTCAGAGCTGATAATCTGGAACGAAGAGATGAACGCGCATACCAGCCGTGTGGATATTGCGACGATGAGCAGCAGAAACGCTTTGTCGATGACGGTGACGGTCATCGGATGGTCGCTGAACAGCATTGGCACAAACATATAGGCGAGCAGTGCCGGGAGCAGGTATGCCGCCAGGTTGAGCACGCGGCTGTTGAACAGATGGTCGTCCCATGTTGCATCGGTCTTTTCCGTGAACCGTTTGACAAGAGGAAATACTATCTTCTTGAGCAGAAAGTATGCCAGCAGACAGATTGCGGCTATGATGCCTATGCCAAGCAGCCTGTCGGTGGAGGATAGGTTGGCAGGGTGGTCGGAAAAACCGACGATGTCATAGAAAGACAACATGGCTTGCTATTTCTTTTTTTCTTCCGGAGCGAACTCGTTTTTGTAGTCGATTGCCACGCGCGGGCGAAGCAATGCGCGGACAACGAGAACCACACCGGCAATGATGAACGGAAGGCTTAGAAACTGTCCCATGTTGAGGAGCATTCCCACTTCGAAACTTTCCTGTGGGTTCTTGACAAACTCGATGAGGAAGCGGCATAAGAAAAGAACTACGAAAAACACTCCGGTAATCAGTCCGCGGCGTTCCTCTGAGTTGCGCTTCCAGTACATCCACATCAGCAGTCCGAACAGTGCGAAGTAGCAAAGAGCCTCATAAATCTGCGTAGGGTGGCAAGCCACCTTGTAACCGTATTCGGCACACATGTTCTGCCATTCCAGAGAGTCGACAAAATAGAATCCCCACGGAAGCGTGGTGACATGTCCGAAAATCTCGGAGTTGAAAAGATTGCCCAGACGGATAAGTCCGCCGACGAGAGCCACAGGCACCACAAGACGGTCGAGAGTCCACAGCGGCGAGCGCTTGGTGACGAAATAGGAGTAGGGGCAGATGCCGATAAGGATGCCTATAGCTCCGCCGTGGCTTGCAAGTCCGCCTTCCCAGACTTTGAGTATCTCGGAAGGGTGCTGCGAGTAGTAGTCCCAAGCGTAGAAGAACACGTGTCCGAGGCGTGCGCCCACGATGGTGCAGATCACCACAATCACGAAAATCGAATCCACCCAGCTGCTGCGCTCTCCCTCGTGCTTAAACATTTTCGACAGAATCCAAGCGCCGAGGATAAAGCCGATGGCAAACATCAGTCCGTACCAGCGGATGGTGATTGGCGATGAAATCAAGTCGGGGTTGCAGTCCCACGTTATAAAGTTAAGAATTTGTGCAGTCATATCGTTGAATTTTTACTGTTCAGAAATCAGGCCGTAAAGTTACGCAATTCTGCGCTAACAGCCAACATTATTTTCTTTTGAGCAGGCGTGGGAAGAGACGCCGGAAGCGTGTTAGCGGCACCGAAAGGCTTCCTCCGGCAATCACCAGGGTCACAGCCACGATTATGAGCACCAGTCCGACGCTTTGCCGTGCCGACATTGTCTCTCCGAAAATCATGATACCGAAGAATATTGCGGTGACTGGCTCCAGCGCGCCGAGAATTGCGGTTGGGGTGGAGCCGATGCTCTGGATTGCGGCGGTGGTGCACAGGAAGGATATCGCCGTGGGAAATACGGCAAGACCCAGCACGTTGCCCCACATATACCAGTGCGACGGCATCGTTATCTGTCCAATCCACAGCAGTCTGATTATGAACACAGAGAGCCCGAACACGAGAACGTAGAGCGTGATTTTCAGTGTAGGCTCGTCCTTGATGGCTTTCACGCGGTTTACGCCAACGAGATAGATGGCATAGGAGAGCGACGAGAAAAACACGATGATTGAGCCCACAAGGCTTATTGTCGACCCGTCCTCGTTTTTGTAGAGCAGGGCGATGCCGAGCAGTGCCGAGAGCATGCACACTACGGTTGCTGCCCTGAGCCGCTCATGAAACATTACAGCCATTATCAGAGCCACCAGAATGGGGTATATGAACAGCAGCGTGGAGGCGATGCTCGCTCCCATGTAGCCGTAGCTGAGAAACAACGTGAGCGACGACAGCGCTATCATCACGCCGAAAAACAGCAGCGGAGCCACCTCGCAACGCTTTATCGCCAGGCTGCGTCCACGGGCCTTGAGCATTATCGCAAGGAGTGGAATGGCGAAGAGATAGCGGAAAAACAGCACGGAGTCGGAGTCCATGCCGTCGTCGTATAGTGGCAGCGCGAACAGTGGGTTCATGCCGTATGTGGCGGCAGCCACTGCTCCGAGAAAATAGCCTTTAGCTTTGCCTGTCATGTCGAATGTTTTTATGTATGATGAGTTAATGTTGTGCCATGCGGCGTAGTATGGGTTTCTGCCATTTTTTTTACTGTTAAAATAAGTGGATACTACATATCCTCAATTGAGGTGCAAAGATAGCAATTCGCATAAAAAAATGAAAATTTAGGTGAAAAAGCGGGACCAAATGTGTTGCCCATTGCAAAGATTTCGTAACTTTGCAATGAAAGAACGGCAACAATGAAGCAGACGAACCAACATACAGTCTTATTCCAGCGGTACTTCCGGCAAGCGGACACCGCGGCGTTGTCGTCGACGATATAAGCCAGTCAGCACGATTTGTGTGGATTGGCTATTTTTTTATTCGGACATTAACTTATTCAATAAGACGAAGATATATATATGGAAAACGAAAGTCTTGTATCGATTTCCGACTTCTCAAAGCAGGAGATGCTGGATTTGCTCGAGGATATGAAATATTTTGAGGCAAACCCGAACCGGAAACTTCTTGAGGGCAAAGTCGTGGCGACTCTGTTTTTTGAGCCGTCGACACGCACCCGCCTGAGTTTTGAAACCGCAGTGAACCGTCTTGGCGGACGGGTGATTGGATTCTCCGATGCGGCAACGTCGAGTTCGTCGAAGGGCGAGACGCTAAAGGACACAATCATGATGGTCAACAACTATGTCGACCTGATAATAATGCGCCACTATCTTGAGGGCGCGGCGCGCTATGCGTCGGAGGTGTCGCGTGTGCCGGTCATCAATGCCGGTGACGGTGCCAACCAGCATCCGTCGCAGACAATGCTCGACCTTTACTCTATCTATAAGACTCAGGGCACGCTGCGCGACTTGACAATCACCATGGTGGGCGACTTGAAATATGGCCGCACGGTGCATTCTCTGCTGATGGCAATGTCGTATTTCAACCCTACGTTCAATTTCGTGGCGTGCAACGAGCTGCAAATGCCACAGGAATACAAGGACTTCTGCAATGAGCACGGCATCCGTTACCGCGAGACTCACGAGTTCTCGCCGGACGTGATCAATGAGAGCGACATCATTTATATGACGCGCGTGCAGCGCGAGCGTTTCTCCGACCTTGAGGAATATGAGCGTGTGAAGAATCTATACAATCTCCACAATTCGATGCTCGACGACAGCAAGCCAACGGTGCGCATCCTGCATCCGCTGCCACGTGTAGGCGAGATTTCGCAGGATGTCGACGATAATCCGAAAGCCTACTATTTCCAGCAGGCGCAGAACGGACTCTATGCCCGTCAGGCAATCATTTGCAAAGTTTTAGGTATTAACGTAAAGGAACTCAGAGAAAATGAACGATAACAGCAAACTCGCCGTCGCCGCTTTGCAGAATGGCACGGTGATTGACCATATTCCGTCCCACCTCGTTTTCAAGGTGGTGCGTCTGCTTGATTTGGAAAATGTGGAGGGCAGTGTCACAATCGGCTATAACCTCGACAGCAAGAAACTCGGCAAAAAAGGCATCTTGAAAGTGTCGGGCGTGACTTTTCCTGAAGAGACACTCAACCGCCTGGCTTTGGTTGCGCCAAACGTCAACGTGAACATCATCGAGGACTACAAAGTGGTGAAAAAGTTCAAGGTGACGCTTGCCGACGACATTGTCGACATCGTGCGGTGCACCAATCCCAAGTGCATCACCAACAACGAGCCGATGCGCACGTATTTCAACGTCATCGACAAGGACAATGTGACGCTGAAATGCCGCTACTGCGAGCGGATGATTGAAAAGGAGGATATAGAACTGAAGTAAGGGCTAATGGCAAAGAAAGTGTGGCGTCCGGGCACGATGATTTATCCGCTTCCGGCTATTCTTGTGGGGTGTGGCAACGCCCCGGAAAATTATAACCTGATAACCGTGGCGTGGGTTGGCACGATATGTTCCGACCCTGCCATGTGCTATGTGTCGGTGCGCAAGGAGCGTCACAGCTACGCATTGCTGAAGGAAAACATGGAGTTTACGCTCAATCTCACAAATCGCGACATGGCGCGTGCCGCAGACTGGTGTGGAGTGAGGTCGGGCAGGGACTACGACAAGTTTGCGGAAACGGGGCTCACTCCGCGCCGCGGCATGATGGTGCAGGCTCCATATATTGAGGAGGCGCCGCTGTCTATCGAGTGCCGCGTGAAGGAGATAATCCCGTTGGGCAGCCACGACATGTTTATATCTGAAGTGCTTTGCACGCTTGCCGACGAGCGTTTCATCAATCCGGAAACCGGAGCGTTCGATATGCAGGCAGCCGACCTTATCGCCTATGCCCACGGCAACTATTACGGACTTGGCGACAAGATAGGCAAGTTTGGCTGGTCGGTGCAGAAAAAGAAATAATTATAAAACTTATTATATAAGACCAATATGAAAAGAGACGATTTGATTTTCGACATCATCGAGCGCGAACATCAGCGCCAGAAGAAAGGCATAGAGTTGATTGCCTCTGAAAACTTTGTCAGCGACCAGGTGATGCGCGCCATGGGGTCGTGCCTCACAAACAAGTATGCCGAAGGCTATCCCGGCCACCGCTACTATGGCGGATGTCAGGTGGTCGATGAGGCGGAAACGCTTGCCATCGAGCGCGTGAAGGAAATCTTCGGCGCCGAGTATGCCAACGTGCAGCCGCATTCTGGCGCACAGGCAAATATGGCTGTGTTTATGGCAACGATGAAACCAGGCGACAAATTCCTCGGATTGAACTTGTCGCACGGCGGTCACCTCAGCCATGGTTCACCTGTGAATTTCTCAGGCTTGGTTTTCCATGCCCTTGAGTATGGTGTGAAGGAAGACACCGGTTTGGTCGACTACGACATGATGGAGGAAGTGGCTCTCCGCGAGCGTCCGAAACTGATTATCGGAGGCGCGAGCGCATATTCACGCGAGTGGGACTATGCACGTATGCGTAAGATTGCCGATGAAATAGGCGCGTTGTTGATGATCGACATGGCTCACCCTGCCGGACTTATCGCTGCCGGACTGCTCGACAATCCGTTGAAATATGCGCATATCGTGACATCTACAACCCACAAGACTCTCCGCGGTCCGCGCGGCGGCTTGATTCTGCTCGGCAAGGATTTCGAGAATCCATGGGGCAAAACGACACCTAAGGGCGTTGTGAAGAAGATGTCGGCAATTCTCGACTCTGCGGTGTTCCCTGGTGTTCAGGGCGGTCCGCTTGAGCATGTGATTGCTGCCAAGGCTGTGGCTTTCGGCGAGGCTTTGCAGCCGGAATACAAAGACTATCAGAAGCAGGTGAAGAAGAATGCCAAGGCTATGGCGGAGGCTATGATTGCAAAGGGCTACAAGATTGTGAGCGGCGGCACAGACAACCACTGCATCCTTGTGGATTTGCGTACCCGTTTCCCGGAACTCACCGGCAAGGTGGCAGAGAAGGTGCTCGTTGACGCCGACATCACTGCCAACAAGAATATGGTGCCGTTCGACAGCCGCTCTCCGTTCCAAACGTCGGGTGTGCGTCTCGGCACGGCTGCCATCACTACACGTGGCGTGAAGGAAGACCTCATGGGCGACATCGTCGAGATGATTGACACGGTGCTCAGCCACAACGAGGATGAGGCGGTTATCCGCTCTGTGCGCGATAAGGTTAACGCCATGATGGCGGACTATCCGATGTTTGCATATTAATCAGTATATATAGGTATAATAAAAGCAATCCCGGAGACGATGGTTTCCGGGATTGCTTTTATTGTTTGTGCTTGGTTGGAGGTCAGTGGACAGGAACAATTGTCAGCTCTATGCCCATCTCCTCGATGGCGTGTGCCGTTGACGGAGAGATGTGCGAGTCGGTGATGATGTGGTCCACGTCTTTTGTGTCGACGATCTTGCTGAAGCCGCGGCGTCCGAATTTGGATGAGTCGGCGAGCACGATGGTCTTCTGCGCGGTTTGTATCATAACGCGGTTGAGGCTTGCCTCCATCATGTCGGTTGTCGTGATGCCGAAGTCGAGGTCGATGCCGTCGACACCGATAAACAACTTGCTGCAGGAGAAGTCGCTCAATGCCGACTCTGCATATTTGCCGACCACCGACAAACTGCTGTGGCGGAGGATTCCGCCAAGCTCGATGATGTCGATGTTGTGGTCGTTGGCAAGGATGCGCGCCACTTCGAGCGATGCCGTTATCACGGTCAGCTTGTCGGACGTGTGGATGTTGCGCGCCAACGCGTGTACAGTGGTGCCGGAAGCAATGAGGATGGAGTCGCGCGGCGTGATCAGCTGCGCTGCCGCTGCGCCGATGAGCCGTTTCTCCTCCACATACAGCCGCTCCTTCTCGCTTACATTCTTGTTTTCGCTGTAAGGGTCTATGAGGATTGCTTTACCGTGGTTGCGGTAGAGTTTCTTTTTTTTCTCAAGCTCTGTCAAGTCTTTTCGTATCGTAACCGATGAGACGTTGAGTTGCTCAGACAAGTCGGTGACAAGCAACGAGTCCTGTTGCATGAGCAGATCGAGGATAAGTGATTGCCTTTCGTCTTTAGTCATGTGAATTATTATATGTTATGATTTGATTTCAAAGTTTTTGATTCGCTCTGCAAAATAACGAAAAAATAACAGTTTTGCAAAATATTTTTAGTGAAAGACCTCAAAATATGTTGCATAACATACAAATTTCCTTGCTAAATTTCAAAATGAAATAAAAATCGATTTTAAATGAAAAAAACAACCGAAAAAGTTTCGTATCTCAATTATTGTTTATACATTTGTGGCGTAATGAAAGATGATGACTTTCATCGCACTAAAGCGAAACCGAACGAGAAACTTTTACTCTTAAAATTAAAAAATGGAAAAGCTTACGCTAAACAAGATCGGAAGAGCGTCGTGTAGGGAAAGAGTGTAGATCTCGGTGGTCGCCGTATCATTAAAAAAAAAAAAAA
>ENA-USZK01001113-USZK01001113.1-human-gut-metagenome-genome-assembly--contig:-NODE-1113-length-11835-cov-4.104440_pt1 | contig 11835 bp, 7 predicted proteins | sample MGYA00250043_ERZ773534 | MGnify/ENA primary metagenome ERZ773534 (study PRJEB29103, sample SAMN06112056) | human gut metagenome | biome: human gut; feature: ankylosing spondylitis patient; material... | reverse complement strand
ACTGGCAAATTCATCGAGGCTGGCTGGCTCCTGAGAGAACTCTATGAGCCACTGGTGACGGCACTTGGCATTACTGTTTTTATCTAGTTCTATAACTTCATCAACTAAAACAAGTTTGTGATCTTGAAATTTCTTTTTTATATTTTCTTTTACTAATTCTGGATTTTCTCTTATTAATTTAATATCTATCATAACGGCATATCCCTTTCTTTATTAAATTCCTCAGTTAGAGGCTATACATCGGACATTATACAATAAAATTATGGAAATTTCAATAAGATTTGTGTAAATTGTACATAATAGGAAAAATAAGATAATAAAATTAATAATAAATATTCGAAAGGAGAAGAGATGGAAGAAGAATATCTTTTAAATAAAATGATTAAAGGAAAAACTGAAAAAGAAAGAGAAATTGAATTAATGCAAAATATTATTGAAACAAAAGAAAAATTGCAAAATGCTAGAAAAAATTTTGAATATTCAGAAGATAGCATGATTGATTATTATATTTATCAAATAAAGGCAAATCAATCAAAATTAGATTATTTAATAAAATTAGCAAAGAAAAAAGGAGTTATTCTTTCGAGAGATAAGGAAGTAAAAATAAGAATGATTTTGCAGAAGAAATTAGTTGGATAATTTTTGTAAAATTATTTACAATTTTAAATATAAAATGATATAATTGAGTTATAAATATTGAAAACAAAGGAGAAAAAATGATAAAAACACTTGCAGAGCAAAGAGTATTTGCATATAGTATAGCAATTATATATAATGTTTTTATGACATATAAAAGAACAAAAAAAATATCTGTAGCAATAATAAATACGGTGATAGCAATAATATTAGGAACAGTTACAGCAAGAATAATATGGTTTATAAATTCTGGAAATAAAGATATATCTCAATTATTTATTTGGAAACTTAAGTATTTTAAAATTTCTGGAGTTCTTATAGGTGGAGCCTTAGGAATGCTTATATCAATAAAAATATTTCCTAAATATAGAACACAACTTATAGATACTATGATGGAATCAATATTTTTGAGTGCTGCAGTTGGAAAAATAGAATGTTTTATAAAAGGGTGTTGTGTTGGAAAAGTAATGCCAGATAAGATTCTTTCATATACTGTAGCTTTAGGATATATACATATAGAGTATCCAGTTCAATTAATAGAAACAGGTGTATGGCTAATTGGATTTTGTATATTAGTTAAATTTAAAGGAAGAATTAGTGATTTAAAAAGAATTGCATTGGCAGTTCTAGAATATGTTATAATGAGGATGTTTGTTATAGAACAATTATTTCGAGATGCAAAACTATTTGGTGGTCCTAAAATGATAGTTATATATTGTTGTATAATTACGATATGTTTAATAGTCTTATTTAAAGATATAAAAAAAGAAAAATGTAAAAATTAATAAAAAATTTACATTGTAATTCTTAAATTTTATATAATAAAATATAAAACTAAGGAGAAAAAATATGAAAGTAAAAGAAAATGGAATGTCATTAATAGCACTAGTAGTTACTATAATAGTACTTATATTATTAGCCGGAGTAACAATTTCAAATATTAGAAATGATAGTGGGTTATTCAATAAAAGTTTAGAAGCAAGAGATGAAAAAATAGCAAGCGAAGAAAATGAGGCTATTCAATGGGCAGCAGCACAAGCTGTTGCAGACGATAGCAATAAAACAGGGCAAATAATCGATAAAGGACAAATAGCTGAAAAACTTGATAAATATATAGGAAATCAAAATGAAGATATGGAATATCAAATATTTGGACCTGAAGAAGACTATAAAGGAACAATGATAATTTCAGATACATATGTTGTTGAATTTTCAAAATCAGGAAATTCTTATATTATTGATGGATCTGGAAATGTAAGAAGAGATGAAACAGGAGATAAAGTTGCAAGTAGAGATGGTGTGTTAATAAAACCAGCATCAACATCTATAAATATCGGATCAGAATTAACTTTAAATATATTAGCAAATACAAATGATTATAAAGTAACATGTTCAGATGAAAGTGTATTGCAAGTAAAAAAAGATTTGTCAGGAAATATTAAAGTAACAAATAATACAATTACAGTAAAAGGGTTGAAATTAGGAAAAGCAACAATAGTTGTAGAAACATCAAAAGAAAAAAGAGCAATAAGTTATATAACAGTACATCAAGAGCCAACGTCAATAGAATTATCAGCAATTTCAGAATTATTAGACATATCATCAGCAATAAAATCATTACAAATAAAACCAACAATATATCCAAGTACAGCAAATTATAAAACAGGAATAACTTGGACAAGTAGTAACAATGATGTTGCAGTAGTAGATTCTAATGGATTTGTGACAGGAATTTCGAATGGCGAAGTAACAATAACTGCAACAACAGAAAATGGAAGAGCAGCAACATGGAAAGTGGTTGTAATATCAACACCATTAGAAATAAGTTTGGATTCTGAAAACTTAGTGTTAGATATTAATGGGGAAAATACACATCAGTATGCTACAACAATATACCCAAGTACTGCAAATGCTAGTATAGGATTAAGATGGGAAATAGAGAGTTCAAGTAGTCCAAATGTTATATCAATTTCATCAAATGGAGTGGTAACAGGTCTTTCAAATGGAACTGCAACAGTAAGAGTAACAACAGAAAATAATAAAACAGCAACAGGATTTGTAACAGTACAAACATCACCAATAGGAATACAATTAAATAAGAATAATGTAACACTTGATTTAACTGCAAATCCCAAATCAATACAATTAACTTCAACAATATTACCAAGTACGGCAAATGTACAAAATGTAGTAAAATGGTCAAGTAGTAATTCAAGTATAGCATCAGTTGGAAATGATGGAACTGTTATAGGTGTTTCAAATGGAACAGCAGTTATAACGGCAACAACTCAAAATGGAAAAACAACGAAATGTAATGTGAAAGTACAGACATCACCAGTAAGTTTATCGTTAAATAAAGCAAAAACAACATTAAATATGACAGGAACAAAAACTACAAAATTATATCCTGTGTATGATCCAAAAACATCTAATGTAAACACAAAATTAACTTGGAAAAGTTCAGATACATCAGTAGCAACAGTAGATCAAGATGGAAATGTTACTGCTAAAAAGAATGGAACAACAGTAATAACAGCAACAACTCAAAATAATAAAAGTGCAACATGTATAGTTACTGTTGAGACATTAATTACTGGAATAAGATTAAATAAAGAATATGAAACTATAGAAAGTTTAGAATTAAATAAGCAAACATTTCAATTAGTAGCAACATTAACGCCATCAACAAGTACAGAAGGAATTATTTGGACGTCTAGTAATTCAAATGTAGCAGTAGTTAATCAAGATGGTTTGGTAATAATAAAAGGTGCAGGAAAAGTAACAATCACAGTAAAAAGTTCTAGTGGAACCCATTCAGCATCTTGCGTAATAACAGCAGTTCAACTATATGCAATAGTATTTGATGCACAGGGAGGAAGTGTTAATCCAACATCATATACTTTAAAAGCAGGAGATAAGTGCACATTACCACAAGCGTCTGCAAGTGGTTATGTATTCCAATATTGGGAATATAATGGAACACATTATTCTGCTAATACAATTTTTACAATGCCAGCTGCAAATGTTCATATGAAAGGATATTGGGCACAAGAAGGCGGTGGAGGTGGAGATGGGGGATGTTAACAAAATTAACATCCCAATTATTTTTGAAAAAACACCAAACAGTTGAAAAAAATCGAAAAAAATGTTATAATAGAATGAATAGGTAAATAAAAAAACAAAGGAGGAATGAAGATGGTAAATAAAAAAGAAAATGGTGTTTCTCTTTTAGCACTTGTTGTTACAATAATAGTATTAATAATAATTGCTGGAGCAGTGATAGCAAATATAAGAGGAAATAGCGGAATAATTAATCAAAGTGCGAATGCAGACAAAAAGAAATTAACAAGTGAGGAAAAAGAAGCTGTACAGTGGGCTGCAGCGCAAGCAGTAGCAGACGAAACGAATAAATCAGGTGTAATAGCAGATAAGACAAAAATACAAGAAAAATTAAATACATATATAGGGGATGCGGACTCAAAAAAATTTGAATATAATATATATGGACCAGGAGATACATATATAAATAAAATATTAACAGCAGATATATATGTAGTAAAATTCCAAAACACAGGAAATGCATATATAATAGATGAAACAGGAAATGTTAGATTAGATGAAGATAGTAGTGGAATTGTTGACAGAGATGGTGTATTAATAAATCCTGGATCAATCTCAATAAATAGAGAACCAACAGGAAAGTATTATGAGCTAAAAATAACATCAAATACAAAAGATTATAAAGTAACATGTTCTGATGAAAGTGTATTAGACGTAAAGAAAGATAAGAATGGAAAAATTTTAGTAGAAAATAATAAAATATTTGTAAGAGGAAAAGAATTAGGAAAAGCTACAATATTAGTAGAAACATCTAAAGAGAAAAGAGCTATGAGTTATGTAACAGTTCATCAAGAACCAACATCAATAGAATTAACTGCAAGTGGACATATATTAGATATATCATCAGCAATAAAATCATTACAAATAAAGCCAACAATATATCCAAGTACGGCAAATTATAAAACTGGAATAAAATGGACAAGTAGTAATAATGATATAGCTGTAGTAGATGAAAATGGATTTGTAACAGGAATTTCAAATGGAGATGTAACAATAACAGCAACAACAGAAAATGGAAAGACTGCAACTTGGAATGTAACAGTAATATCAACACCATTATCAATAGGATTAGACAAAGAAAATGTTACATTAGATATAAGTACAAATAAAACATATCAATTTAAAGCAACAATATATCCAAGTACAGCCAATACAGATATAGGATTAACATGGAGTAGTTCTGATAATAGTGTGGCAACAGTAAATAAAGATGGTGTAGTTACAGGAGTGAAAAATGGAACAACAGTTATAACAGTAGTGACAGAAAATAAAAAGGTAACATCAGCAAGTGTAACAGTACAAACATCACCAGTATCAATATCAATATCACCAAGTAGTGCAACAATTGATTTAAGTGCAGAAAATAAATCAGTACAATTAAAGGCAACAATATCACCAAACACAACTAATATAAAAAATAAAATAACTTGGACAAGTACTAATAATAATATAGCAACAGTAGATTCAAATGGATTAGTAAGGGGATATGCAAATGGAACGGTAACAATAACAGCAACAACAGCAAATGGAAAATCAACGAAAGCTACAATAACGGTACAAACATCACCAACATCTATTACATTAAGTACAAATAAAATAGTATTGGAGAAATATACAAATAAAAATTATCAATTAAAAGCAACAGTAAGACCAACTAATGCAAATGTATATACAAACGTATCTTGGACAAGTAGTAATAATGGTATTGTAACAGTAAATGGAAATGGATATGTAACGGCAATTGGAACTGGAACAGCTACGATAACAGCTACAACAGGAAATGGACTTTCTGCTAGATGTACAGTAGTTGTTGAAACCAAAGTACAAAGAATAACAGCTAGTCCCAATAGTGCTGCAATAAAGGTTGGAGATACATTTACTTCTAAAATAACATATTCGCCATCAGATACAACAGAACAAATTGTATGTGTTAATAGCAATTCTAAGGTTATAAGTACTAATATGATTGCAAGTGGAAATGGTACTTATAATTTAACAGTACAAGGGATAGCTATTGGAAATGCAACAATAACAATAAAGAATTCTAGTTCAACAGTATATACACAAATAAGTGTAAATGTAGGACTACATATTTCTAGAGGTTGGAGTGATGCAGGAGCTGTTTCATCAGGTTGGAAACAATTAGGAGACGTAATAAACAATACAGCATGTTCTACAATAAAATCTATAAAAGGATCAGCTAATATTGGTGCAAATTCAATGTGGTCTGATAGATATTTTGGATTGAGAATAATGGCTCTAGATACTAGTGGAAATTGGGTAGAAATATGGTCTAGATATAGTGGTACATTTACATGGAATTTTGGAAAAGATAGATATTATTCTGCAGACATATCATTAACCCCAAATAAAGTATATTATTCATTCGCTCTACAATTTATGTATTCAACAAATGTTGATTCTGGTGGAGCAAAATATAGTAATTTTTCAATAGATATAGGAACTTAAATAAAAAAAGTACAACTAAATTTTAGTTGTACTTTTTGTTTGGTTTTAATACTGTGCACTGTGTGGAATGTCAACAACTTAGTGAAAGAAGGTTTATATAAAAAAATTTTTTCACTAAGTTGTTGACATTGAGTTATGGTAGTAGATATTTTAAAGTAAACCCCTTGAAAAATTTAATAAGTTACGATAAAATACAAAAAGAAAAACGAAAAATAAAGGTGAAAAAACATGTATTTAAAAAGACTAGAAATGCAAGGATTTAAATCATTTGCAGATAAAACAATATTAGAATTTAGACCTGGAATAACAGGAGTAATAGGACCAAACGGATCTGGAAAAAGTAATATATCTGATGCAATAAGATGGATACTTGGTGAGCAAAGTATGAAATCATTAAGGGGAAATAAAACACAAGATATAATATTTGCTGGAACACAAAATAGAAAATCATTAGGATTTGCAGAAGCATCATTAGTATTTGACAATACTGATGGAACACTACCAATTGAATTTTCAGAAGTAACAATTACAAGAAAAATTTATAGAAGTGGTGAAACAGGATATTATATAAACAAAGCGCCATGTAGATTAAAAGATGTTATTGAATTATTTATGGACACAGGAATAGGAAGAGATGGATATTCAATAATTGGACAAGGAAAAGTTGATGAAATATTAAGCAACAAATCAGAAGATAGAAGACATATATTTGAAGAAGCAGCAGGAATAGTAAAATATAGGGCAAGGAAAGAAGAAACGGAGAAAAAGTTAGAGCAAACAAAACTTAATTTATTAAGAATAAATGATATTATAATAGAAATAGAAGGAAATTTAGAACCATTACAACTTCAATCAGATAAGGCAAAAAAATATTTGAATTTAAAAGAAGAATTAAAAAATATAGAAATTAGACTATTTTTATATAATATTGATAAATACAAAAAAGATTTGGAAGCACTTGTTCAAGATGAAGAAATAATGAAATCAACATTAAATCAAGAAGAAGGAAAACTTGAAAAAATAAAGATTTTAAAAGAAGAATTAAAAGATGAAATTGATGAAATAACGACAAAAATCGAAGAAATGCAAAATATCGGATTTGAGAGTCAAAAACAAATAGAACAATGTAATTCTAATATTAATGTAGCAGAAGCAAAAATTCAAAATAATAAAGAAATTGCAGAAAGAAATAAAATAGAAATATCAGAATTACAAGAGAAAATTGCTAGTTTAAAAAATGATATAGAACAAAAAGAGTCAAAGAAGAGTAATCTAAAAGAAAATAAAGCAAAATTTGAAAATGAATTAAAAGAAAAAGAAGAAGAATTAGCAAAATTAACTACCCAATTAAGTTCAAAAGAGCTTGAAATGGAAGAAATCAAAAAGACTATAGAAAAAAATACTGATAGAAAATATGAATTACAAGCAGAAATAAGTAAAAAACAAGCTAATATAGAGAATTTGGAAAAAAGAAAAAGTCAGTTAAATCAAGAAATATCATCACAAACATTTGAAATAGATAGAATTAGAATAAAAAAGGAAGACATTGCAAAAGAATTTAATGAGACAGAATCAAACAGAAATAATATTTTGAAAAAACATGAAGAAATAAAAAAACAAAAAAATGAAATTACAACAAAAATTAAAGAGTTCGAAATTCAAATTGCTAATTTAACAAATGAAATGAGGATGAAAACATCAAGATATAATTTCCTTGTAGAAACAGAAAAGGAAAAAGAAGGTTATACAAAGAGTGTAAAATCATTATTAATTGATTGCGAAAAAACAAAAGAACTTGGAAAAGGTATGCATGGTGTTTTAGCAAATATTATAGATGTTCCAAAAGAATATCAAACTGCAATTGAAATGTGTTTAGGAGCAAGCTTACAAAATATTGTTACAGAAACAGAAGAAGATGCAAAAAAATTAATTGAGCATTTGAGAACAAATAATTTAGGAAGAGCATCATTCTTGCCAATTACGTCTGTAAAAGGAAAAAAATTAGATAATATAAAAGGCAAAAAAGATGGAGTAATAGGTATTGCCTGTGATTTAATAAAATTTGATAAAAAATATGAGCAAATTGTATTAAATTTATTAGGAAGAACAGTTATTGTTGATGATATGCAAAATGCAATAAAACTTTCGAAAGAAAATAATTATTCATTCAGAATAATTACATTAGAAGGTGATGTAATAAATCCATCAGGAGCAATAACTGGGGGATCAGTAACTAAAAAAACAATTAATATTTTAGGTAGAAGTAAAGAGATTGAAGAATTAAATGCACAAATTACTGAAATAAAAGAAAAAATTTCTAAATTAGAAAAATCAAAAGAAGAATATGAAAATTCATCAGAAAATGTATTAGAAGAGGCAGAAAATTTAGAAAAGCAATTACAAGAAATTGAAATTTCTTATGCAACAGAAAAACAAAGAGTTGAATCAATTGATGAAAATATTCAAACAATAATAGATAGAATAAATAAGCAAAAAGAAGAGATTTCAAAGTCAGAAGAAAATAAAAAAGAACTATTAAAATCAAAAGAATTAGATGAACAAGAGATGGCTAAAATTTCTAAGGAAAATGAAGAAAAACAAGCAATTATAGATGAATTTGCAAGTTCAAATAAAGATAGTCAAACATATATAGATAATTTAAATGAAGATATTACAGATTTAAAAATATCTGTATCATCATTTAATGAAAGTGAAATGTCAATTCAAGAAATGTCAGAAATGATTAATAAAGAAATTGAAACACATACCAAAAATGTTGAAATTAAGAAAGCTCAAATTGAAAAAGATGAAAAAGAAAATGTTGAACTTGAAAAACAAATAGAAGATACTAAAAAACAAATAGAAGAAATAAAATCACAAGTTTCTAATAGTGGTGAAAATATTGAAAAATTGAAAAAAGATAGAATTGCCAAAAATGAAAAGCTAACTAAAAAAGAAGATGAACAAACTGATGAATTTAAAGTAATAGAGGACTTAAAAGCACAAGTTACAAAATTAGAAGTTAAGAAAACCAAAATAGAAGAAGATATTACAGAAATTATAAATAAGATGTGGGAAGAATATGAATTAACTCCTAATAATGCAGGAAATTATCCAATGCCAGAAAATGTACAATTAACTCAAAGAAAAGTTAATAATTTACGTACAGATATAAGAGAATTAGGTAGTGTAAATGTTGATTCTATTGAAGAATACAAGAATTTAAAACAAAGATATGATTTTATGTGTGAACAAAGATTAGATTTAGAAAGTACAATGGCAAAACTTAATAAAGTAATTGCTGAAATGCTAGATGTTATGAAAACACAGTTTAAAGAAAAATTTGAAATTATTAATAAAAACTTTGGAGAAGTATTCAAAGAATTATTTGGTGGAGGAATGGCAGAAGTATCATTAATAGATGAAAATAATATTCTTGAAAGTGGAATAGAAATAAATGTGCAACCACCAGGAAAGAAACTTCAAAGTATGACATTACTTTCAGGTGGAGAAAGAGCATTTACAGCTATTGCATTGCTATTTGCGATATTGAAAATAAATCCAGCTCCATTCTGTGTACTTGATGAAATTGAAGCAGCTTTAGATGATGTTAATGTTTATAGGTATGCTGAATATTTAAAGAAATTTGCTAAAGATACTCAATTTTTAATAATTACACATAGAAAAGGAACAATGGAAGCAGCAGATACTATTTATGGTGTTACAATGGAAGAAAAGGGTATTTCAAAATTATTATCAATGAAATTAAAAGAAACATAGAACGAAAGAAGCTACAATTAGTAGCTTCTTTTATAATCTTATTAATCCAATTAAAATCAAAACAGTTCCAGAAAATATTGCTAAACATTTATCTGAAAGTTTAATTTTTTTACTAGCAGAATATGCAATAATATTACCACAATTTATAAAGATAGTATGAAATAATGCAGCAAAAAGTGGATAAACAAATCCAGTTATACCAATTATTCCACAGCTAAGTCCAACACAACTAGCATCAGTTGAAACTGCTAATGCTAATAAAATAGCCTCATTTTTATCAATAGAATTTGAATGATCTAAATCATAATCTTCTGTATTTTTATTAAAACTTTTATAAATAGAATATATTCCAAGTAAAATTAATAAAGCAGAACCAATAAATGTTGCAAGAGATGGTGAAAATAATCTTGAAATATGTTTACCAAGAAAAATTGCCAATGATGTTGAAACAAATGCAATTGAGAAAACAATTAAATTGCTAATTTTATTAATTCTAGAGTGCTTTATACCATATGTAATTCCAAGTGTTAAAGCATCTATACTAACAGATATAGCAAGTAATATACAACTTATCATAAAAAATAGAATCCTTTCTGACAATCAAATTGATAGTCTATCTTATATAATAATATGTATAATCAGAGAAAATGTGACAAATTAAAACAAAATTTTTAATGTACCTAATAAAATAAGAGAGAAAGATGATACATAAGAAAGTATATTGTCTGAAATATTAAATTTTGACAATAATAAATTAGCAATATTTGCACTACAATTTATAAAAAATAATTGGAATACAGAAACAAAAATTGGTAGTAAAAGGTCATTGAAACCAATTATTCCACTTCCAAGGCCTACACAAAATGAGTCAATAGATAAAGCCAATCCCAAAAAAATAGCTTCTTTTTTATCAATTTCATTTGAATTATTAAAATCATAATTAGTAGTTTTGTTTGAAATGTTTTTATAAATTCCATAAAAACCTAAAAGCATTAAAAAGGCTGAACCAAGTAATACAGAAAATTTTTCTGAAAGTATGGAAGAAATGGTATTTCCAATAATTATAGAAAGACTTGTTACTATAAACGAAATTGAAAATAATGTAAAATTACTTATTTTTGAAATTTTAGTATGTTTTATACCATAAGAAATTCCAATTCCAAGAGAATCTATACTAACTGAAAGAGCTAATAAAATACAATTTAATAACATAAAAATATCTCCAATCTAAAAGTATTTTTATATTATAATATGTAAACATAATAAAAAAGCATCATATTTGATGCTTTAAATTATTTTTGTTTTTTAGATTTTTTCTTAATTATAACAGAAGCAATAATCATTATTAAAATAACTGCAATAATTGCAATAACTCCAGCCCAACCTAAAATTGCTACAATTTTACTTCCTAATGACATAATAATTCCTGCTAATATAACACCTAAAGCTACAGCTGTGATACTTGTTTTAAAATCAAGTTTCAAAAAACTTGCTGCAAGAGTTCCAGTCCAAGCACCTGTTCCAGGTAAAGGAACACCTACAAATAAAAGTAAAGCCCAAAATATTCCACTATTTCCAGCAGAAGCTTTTAATTTTTCTCCACCTTTTTCACCTTTTTCTAAACACCATGTGAAAAATTTACCTATAAACTTTTTATCTTTTCCCCATTCAAGTACTTTTCTTGCAAATAAATAAATGATTGGAACAGGTAGCATATTTCCTATTATTGCTATTGGATAATATAATGCTATACTCAATTTTAAACTTTCAGCAATAGGAATAGCACCTCTTAATTCTACAATTGGTACCATTGATATGAAAAAAACTATT
>ENA-USZK01001105-USZK01001105.1-human-gut-metagenome-genome-assembly--contig:-NODE-1105-length-11906-cov-9.832277_pt1 | contig 11906 bp, 5 predicted proteins | sample MGYA00250043_ERZ773534 | MGnify/ENA primary metagenome ERZ773534 (study PRJEB29103, sample SAMN06112056) | human gut metagenome | biome: human gut; feature: ankylosing spondylitis patient; material... | reverse complement strand
TGGCATCGATAACCACCCACTCCTTCTTAGCTGTTTCCTTGTTTACGGAAATAGTCTTGTAACTTAAAGTGTTCATTTTTTTAATTAAAATATTACTACTAAAAAACATTTATTTTTCTTGCACGAGCGATTCACTAACCACGCCGTCTGGCCTTTTCGACAAACGCTACTAACACCCTCATGCAGGGGACTCTAAGTGTATCCCCAAATAATCGGTCTGCAAAATTACACATTTTTTATTATATAGAAGTGATATACAATAAGCAGCAACGAATATTTAGAATTATTTAACAAGCACAAAAGTTTCGTTTTCTCCAGTTTTTAGTGTACTTTTGCAATAGTAAAGCATAAAGAGGTGTTGTTAGGGGGTGCACTTGTCTCAAGTGCACCAACTGAACAGACCAACTGAACAGAATGTGTCATTAACTTTGTTGGTGCACTTGAGACAAGTGCACCCCCTAATGTCTCCTACTAAAGTAAAAAAGACTAACAATAACATTTTAAACAAAACGACTATGAACAAACAGATTAACACAGAGAAAGCCCCAGCAGCTATCGGTCCGTACTCACAGGCTGTAGAGGCTAACGGCATGGTATTCGCATCGGGTCAGCTGCCTATCGACCCTGCAACAGGTGCATTCGCAGAGGGCGGCGTAAAGGAGCAGACACGCCAGTCGCTCACCAACGCTAAGCACATCCTCGAGGAAGCAGGTACCGACCTGCAGCATGTTGTCAAGACTACTGTATTCCTCAGCGACATGGCTGACTTTGCTGCCATGAACGAGGTTTACGCCGAATTCTTCTCACAGCCGTTCCCGGCTCGCTCTGCAGTCGCAGTGAAGACTCTGCCGAAGAACGCTTTGGTCGAAGTAGAGTGCATCGCTGTTAAGTAAGCCGACCACGCCCCAGGGGGTGCACTTGTCTCCGCTCGGCTTTGCCGCTTGCCAGAGCAAGAAGTGCACCAACCAACCAAGAACTGCACCAACCAAGAAACACACCAACCAAGAAACACACCAACCAAGAAGTGTACCAACTGCTTGGTTGGTGCAGCAGAGACTGCTGCACCCCCTATGGGCACCGCTTTATCATATAGCGGCAATCACTCCTTCACCTTTCTTTCCATCCATCATTATTCTTAGTCCTTTCTCGAAGCGCACCACGCGCACGTGTTCTGTTTCTTCTACAGCCGGCATCGCGTCGAGCGCAGCCTTGTGGAAGCAGCCATCGTTGCGGTTTTCATCGATGGTGAAGTAGCCCACACCGAACGATGTGAGATTTTGGAAGAAGTGAGTGCCCTGACTTGGGTCTACGCGGTAGTTCTTCAGCGCCACCTCCACGATGACACGCGCTGCCGATATATGCGGCCACTTCACGGGTATGCCCAACCACGAATCGCTCGAACCCCATCTGCCCGGACCTACAAGCACGTAGTTTGTGCCGCGGTCGAGATATTCCTTGTTCAGTTTTTCTATTTCGCGTGCTATCGTCGGGTTGTTGGCAGCCGAGAAGCGGTCGTCGGTCTTCACGTACACCACGTCGGTCACGTCTTCCGTCACACCATGCCCGAGCGAGTTGTGCGAGCGCAGCAGACAGCGGTCGTCGGGTATCGCCGCGAGGTCTTCGTCGAGCATCTGCTTCTGGTCGACAATGGGGCGTATCTGCAGCAGGTAGAGCGACCCTGTGCGGTCGGCGTTGAGGTTACATGCGAACTCTATCTCCACCGGTCGGCGCATAGCCTCTGCACCGAAGCGCATCGACATCTGCAACAGCTCGGGCAGCGGAAACACGCCCTGCTGCAGCACTCCGGCGAACGATATCACCTTTCTGCCACCCTCGTACAGTCCGTCGCGTATCACCTGGTCATAGGGGTCGTAGGTCGAGGCGATAAAGTTGAGCGAGTTGTCGCGCTCCGCCTCCTTCACCTTCAGATTTAGGATATTAAAACCATCATCCACCTTGAAGTCGTTGCCCACATGCTGCGTGTCGAGAGCGTAGAAGCGTGTCTGCGTCTCGCGCAGTGCCGTTTCCAGTTCGGAGGTCTGCAACACCTGGTGCGGATGATATGGCGACACACGCAGCGTCTGTCCGCCGTCGACGATATACTTGCCCAAGCCCAGCGCGAGCGAGGCGATACCATCCTCAGCACGCTCGTCGCCTATGGGGTAGTAGTTGAGCGAGCGCAGCACGCCCGATATGTTCGGGTAGTAGCGTCCGTCGAACTGCTTGCCCACCACTTCCTGCAGTATCACCGCCATCTTCTCCTGATCGATGACATTGCTCGTGGCTGTCATGTAAGCCTTCGAGTCGCGATAGTAGACCGAGGCATAGACACCTTTTATGGCGCACGCCAACATCTCAAGCATGGCATACTTGTCGTCGAGGTACGGAATCATGTACGTAGAGTAGATGCCGGCGAAGGGCTGATAGTGGGCGTCCTCGAGCAACGACGACGAGCGTATGGCTATCGGGCTCTTCACCGCCTCGAAGAACGTGAAGAAGTCGGCTATGAGCGAGTCGGGCAGCTGTGCACGCAGGAAGTGGCGCAGTATCTCGTCGTCCGAGGCATCGCTGAGCGCAATATGGTAGAGATTGTTCTGCACCATGAACTGGTCGAACACATCGGTACAGAGCACCACGGTGCGCGGTATCTGCACAGTGGCTCCCTCCAGCGAGTTGAATTCGGGATGTGTCTTGATGATGTTGTCGAGGAACGCCAAACCTCTACCCTTTCCGCCGAGCGAACCCTCGCCGATGCGTGCGAAGTGGGAGTAAGCATCGAACTTCATGCGGTCGAACACCGCCACCACGCCAATATTCTTCATGTGGCGGTACTGCACAATGGCGTCGAAGATAATCTCGCGGTGGGCTGTGATATCCTTCAGTCGCTCCCACGTCACGGTCTTCAGAAACATCGACACGGGGAAGATGGCACGCGCCGACAGCCAGCGGCTCATGTGGTTGCGCGAGATGTGGTAGAGCATCGAATCGTCGGGAATCTTGAAGATATTGTCCTGCAGCTCCTTCAGCGAGTGGATGCGCATTATCTCCGCCTTTGTCTTCGGGTCGCGGAAGATGAAGTCGCCGAAGCCGAGGTGTTCCTCGAGCATCTTATGCAGGTCGAGCGACATCTTCTTCGAGTTTTTATCTACGAAGCGGAAGCCTTCTGCCTCTGCCTTTGCGCGGTTCTCCGACTCCGAGCTTTCGAGTATCAGCGGCAGATAGGGGTCGGTCTTTCTTATCTCGCGCATCAACTTCAGACCCGCCTCGCTGTCCTTCACGCCGTGTATGGGGAAGCGCACGTCGCTAATCACGCCGAGCACGTTGTCCGAGTAGCGTTCGTAGAGTGCCATCGCCTCCTCATAGTTGCGTGCCAACACCACTTTCGGTCTGCCACGCATACGCAGCGAAGCAGCGTGGCGGTTGAGTGCCTCGGTAGAGAAGCGCTTGCTCTGCGCCAGTATGTAGTTGTAGAGGTTGGGCAGTATGGAGCTGTAGAAGCGTATGCTGTCCTCCACTAACAATATCATCTGCACGCCACCCTCGTCGATGTCGTGCTCAAGGTTCATCTTGTCCTCTATCAGCTTGATAATGGAGAGAATGAGGTTGGTGTTGCCGAGCCAGCAGAACACGTAGTCGAAGATGGAGAGGTCTTCGTTCTCCATGCGCTTCGTGATGCCATGCGAGAATGGCGTGAGCACTATGCAGTGCATATGTGGGAACTCCGCCTTTATGTCACGCGCCACGCTAAATGCGTCGTTGTCGGCGTTGCCCGGCATACAGATTACGAGGTCGATGTGCATTGTACGCAACACCTGTCGCGCCTCCTCCGTGGTGCTCACCTGTGTGAACGTAGGCGGATAGCGCAGACCGAGCTCCACATACTCGTTGTATATCTTCTCCTCAACGCGTCCGTCGTCCTCGAGCATGAATGCGTCGTAGGGGTTTGCCACGATGAGCACGTTGTATATGCGACGCATCATCAGATTGACGAACGTCACGTCTTTCAAGTAGAACTTCTGATATTCCTGTGGTACCATCTTGTTTTTCTCTGTTTGTTCTTGATGCCCTGTCGGGCGTGTTCCCTCTTGCCTTATTCCATGATTATTTCTTCACACCCATGTTCCAGAGCGTGAAGCTGATGGCATCTGCAGTCTCTTCGAGTCGTTTTGCCAACGGCTTTCCTCCGCCGTGTCCGGCGTTCACGCCGATACTGATGAGCACCGGAGCCGTGCCGCCCTGACACTCCTGCAGGCGTGCCGCGAACTTGAACGAGTGGGCTGGCACCACGCGGTCGTCGTGGTCGGCTGTGGTGACAAGCGTAGCCGGATAATGCACGCCGGGCTTCAGCGTGTGAAGCGGCGAATAGGCTCTGAGATACTCGAACATCTCCTTCGAATCCTCCGATGTGCCATAGTCGGGTGCCCAGTTCCAGCCGATGGTGAACTTATGATAGCGCAACATATCCATAACGCCCACTGCGGGCAGGCAGACACGGAAGAGGTCGGGGCGCTGCGTCATGCAGGCTCCGACGAGCAGTCCGCCGTTGCTTCCGCCCTGTATGGCGAGATAGTCCTTCGAGGTGTAGCCCTTATCAATAAGGAATTCGGCAGCCGAGATGAAGTCGTCGAACACGTTCTGCTTCTGCAGCTTCGTGCCAGCCACGTGCCACTGCTCGCCATACTCACCGCCACCGCGCAGCACGGCGTGAACATATACGCCGCCGCGCTCCATGAACGGAATCATGTTCGACAGGAAGTGTGGTTTGTACGTCACGTTGAAGCCGCCGTAGCCGTAGAGCAGCAGCGGGTTCTTGCCGTTCAGCTTCAGCCCCTTCTTGTGCGTGATGAAGAGCGGAGCGCGTGTGCCGTCCTTCGAGGTGTAGAAAAGCATCTCCGTAACGTAGTCCTGTGTGCGGAATGCAAGCTTCGGCGTAGACAGCAGCGTGCTCTTCGCCGTAGCCATATCGTAGCTGTAGATGGCACCTGGTGTGGTGTACGATGTGAACGAGTAGAACAATTCTTTCTGTCCGCGTGCACCGCTCACGGATGTTGTGCCGAACGTGGGCAGCTCAATCTCACTGAGTCGGTTGCCGTCGGTGTCGTACACGTAAAGCTGGTTGCAGTTGTCCTTGGCGTACTGCAGTATCATGCGGTTGTCAGCGGTGAACGTCACGTCCTCGAGCACGCTCTCGCCCTCGCCCACCAGCTCTTTCCAGTCGGCGTAGCCCGGGCTGCTCACGTCTGCCACCATGAGTCGGTACTTCGGTGCACCGGCGTTTGTGAGTATATACATACGGTTGCCAACGGTCTCCACAGGCGTATATATATACTGTGGGTCGGAGCACATCTGTATGAACTGCGCATCGGGCTGCGTCATGTCGCGCACATAGAGGTTGTTGCCGTTGTCCATGCCTGCCTCAGTGAGGTACATCACGGTCTCCTCCTTGTTCACGCTCACCTCGTAGAAGCGCAACGGCTGCGACGGGTTCTGATAGAACAGGCGGTCGTCGCTCTGCGGTGTACCTATGCGGTGGTAGTATATCTTCTGCACGGCGTTCTTGGCTGATGTCTCCTTACCTTTCTCGGGCGCGTCGTACGCACTGTAGTAGAAGCCGTCGCCCACCCATGTGGCTTTCGTGAACTTCGCCCACACGATATGGTCGTCGAGCGTCTTGCCCGTCGCCACATCCTTCACGTATATCTCTTCCCAGTCCGATCCGTTGCGCGAGATGACATACGCCATATACTTGCCGTCGTGCGAGAACGTGGTGCTCTTCAGTGCCACCGTGCCGTCGGTGCTCAGCGTGTTCGGGTCGAGCCACACGCGCCACTCGCTGACGGGCGCGTCGTAGCGGTCCATCTGGTAGAGCACCGACTGGTTCTGCAGTCCGTCGTTGCGGTAGGCGTACCACTTGCCGCCGCGCTCGAATGTCATGCCGCGCTTCTCGTAGTTAGCGGTCTCCTTCAGACGCTTCAGTATCGCCTTGCGCATGGGTATGTTGTCGAGATATTTCCGGCTCACGAGGTTCTCCTCTCTCACCCACTCTGCCGTGGCTGCGCTCGTGTCGTTCTCCAACCAACGGTACGGGTCTGCCACCTTCTCTCCGAAGTACTCGTCAACGGTGTTGTCCTTCGCCGTTGCCGGATATTTCAACTGTGCCATAGCGTCGGTTGTCGACAGCAAGGCTGCTGCTGTAAGCGTTAGAATTACTGTTTTGTTCATTTTTTCTTTGTTTTTATTTATTCACGCCAATAGAACAAAAACTCTCTCAATTGCTTTGGCAAACTTTCCAATCTACAAGTCCCTTGCCCATAGCATCGAGTTCAACAGCAAGGGCTATAACCTTACGTCCGTCTGCCTTGAAAGGCTCTATATAGCGATTTTCACATATCTGTTGTTCGGCAGCAGAAATACCACCATTGTTCGATAGCTTCAACTCCATGACATAAATGATACGCGGTGTTTCCACAACGATGTCTATCCTGCCCGTTGAGAGCATACGCTCCACTTCCACACGGAAGCCTATAGCATTGAAGATAGTGCTCATAATCAAGCGATAGCGTTCCTCCATATCCATACTCGCAAGCTTCTTGTTACTGTATGGAACGTCTGCTATTAAAGCCTTCAGCAATTTCTTAGCCTCAGGCAAATTGCCATTGCGAAGATGCACCGTAAGCATGGCTTGTGCAGACTGGATGTCACCATTACGGCGCATCGCCAATGCCGGAAGCACAATACTATTGAGCGACTGACGAACTTCTTGATTAGGAATACCAAGGAAATAAACACCCTCGTCATATCCTTTTATTGTAAGATAACCCGACTGATAAAGGAACAACTCTGCACCACCACCCGTTACATCCGAAGTCTCTATTATTGTACTTGGCAGTGCACTGTGGTCGAAGTCATTCAATCTTATTTCCATGTCGTCAACGAATTTCGGCAGTAACGATGTAGCACCCGATGCTGCCCAATAGTTGCGCAGCTCGCCATCAGCCAAAGCATTTATCAGACTGAACGGATTGAACACATCTACCATATTATTATGACTAAAATGATAGCCGTCATAGTAGTCCTTCAAGTGCTGCACAGTATCATCCTCCGTCCAACCATTTTGCTCTGCCATACTTGCTATCTCTGGTCTGAAGTAGTCTTTTATCTCCGACTTTGTTATACCACAAACAGCTGCGTATGGAGCCTCAAAACTGATATTGCTTATGTTGTTTAGAACCGAGAAGAGCGATATTTGCGTAAACTTGGTTATGCCTGTAAGAAAGACAAAACGCTCATACTGGTCGTCGGCTTTAAGCACTGCAAACACTTCGCGATAAACAGAGGTACAGGCTTCATGATCAGGTGTGTGCCACGAATGCTGCAACGGAGAGTCGTATTCATCTATTAGGATAGCCACCTGCTCACCCGTTTTTTTATATGCACTGACAATGATATTATGAAATCTATTTGCAAGAGAATATCCCGAAACCGTTTCCACATCCCACGCCTTTTCGTAATCACGAAATGCCATATCCAGATACGAACGCAGAGCCTGCTCATCAGCTCCTCCAAGACTCATATCTAAACGTACGACCGGACGATTCACCCAGTCTTTCTCCAACTGCATTATCTTTAAACCCTCAAACAGCTCTCTCCTACCTTCGAAATAGGCTTGAAGCGTGTCTACCAACACCGACTTTCCAAATCGACGTGGGCGACTCAAGTAATTGTACTTTTTGTTTTTGTTGGCAAGATTCCAAATAATATCGGTCTTGTCAACATACAAATACTTCTTTCTTCGGATTTCTGTAAAAGACTGCAAGCCAACTGGCAACCTTCTTTCGTTTTTCTCTGTCATGCTCCTTAGGGTTTTATTCTGCAAAACTACACTTTTGCGATGAGAAAAACAAACAAATGCGCAGTTTTGCTATGAAAAAAGGCGCAACCCGTGCGGTTGCGCCTTTTATTGTTGTTTTGCCTAAGCCGAACTAAGCCTTCTTAAGTCTTTCTAAGCCGAGGAAGCCAAGCCAAACCAAGCCTCTTTAGGCTATCCTTAGCCCTCCCCGACGGGGAGGGTTGGGAGGGGCTTTTTACTCTTTTACTTTTACTTCACGAGCTTCTGCGAACGGATGATGTTGCCGTTCTGCATCTTCACGAGGTAAACGCCTGAAGCGAGCTGCTGAGCATCGAACGATGTCGGGTTAACGAGGTACTTAACGAGTACGCCGCTTGCATCGTATATCCAAGCCTTCTCTACGTTCTGGAAGCTGAACTTGCCCTCAGCTGCCTCTACCTTAGAAACGCCCTGGCTTGCAGAGTTGATAGCGTCAACAACACCACCAGTGAGGTTCTCCGGCTCGTCAGCTACGCCCTGATCGTGGATGTCAGCTGCAGGTTTACGTCCTGGGTTGTTACCTGTAATCTCTACACTGAAATCCATTGAGAAGCCCTTGTTGTGGAGACCTGACGGGAGGAAGTCGCCTGCAAACCATGCGTCAGAGAATACGATGCGCAAACGGCTCGAACCTGGCTTAGCGTCTGATGGAATAGTGAATTCGCAGTCGATACCTGTTGTTTCGAATTGAGGGGTAGCTTGACGAATTGTACCAGCAAAGAACAACATCTCGCCATTAGCAGGATCTTCCTGCATAGTCTTAGGATAGAAGTTGTAGTCACCGTTGAAGTCAATCCAACCACCTGCGAAGCAGTAGCGCAAGCCATCAACTTTCTTAGAACCTTCCCATGTACTATTTGACGAATCAAAGCACTTTACATGGAGTTTCACCTTCTGACCCTGCTTAACCTTAAGCACACGAGCTGTCTGATCGTCATACTGTGAGCCGTCAGCCACCGGATGATCTGTGTGATAATCCAGATTCTGATCTGCACCCGTTGTTGTTACATCGGTCACATAACGCTGCTGACGAGCAATACCTGCACCGTCGCAGTCCGGGTTCATCTGACTGATAGGATAGCTTTCAGGATTTGCCTCTGGCAACGAAGCAATATCGCCACGTGTCACCTTCACCCACTCTACTGATGAGTAAGTCTTCAAGTCGGTAGACACTGAACGTACGCCGATGTACGGCTCATCTGTAGCTTCGAGCTGAATATCGTTAACGAGTGTAGCCCAAGTTGTTGTGCGACCAACCTCAGAAACCTTACCATTCTCGCCGTTCTTATAGAGCACCTCGAAGTGATCGATGTTTGCCTCGTCGTTGTAAACGAGATCCCATGCAGCACGCTTCTGAGCCTTTGCGTCTACGCCCCAGAATACCTTTGCTGTGAGCGATGTCTTTGTCTCTTCCTTCACCTCTACAATGAGGTTCTTGATTGCAGCCGGTGTAGCCTTAACATCGTCGTTGATCTCGAGCTTACCTACATACATCTTGTAAGCGTTGTCGTTGCCCTTCACGCGGAGACCGATGTGCTTGATGACGTCGCTCTTAGAAACGCCGTTGAGAGCCACCTTCACTTCCTGCCAGTTAGCACCTGTTACGTTGCCTACCGGTGCCTCTACCCATGAGCCGTCAGCCTTCTGAACGATTACGTAGAGCGAAGAAGCGTTTGTGCCCTCCTTACCACTCTTAACAGCAATCTTAGCGAACGGGTTACCTGCCGATACGTTGAGGTCGGTCTTGTAGAGCACTACGTCTGTGCCTGCTGCTGTAGCCTTACCAGTGAGCAAGAGACTTGAACCACCGATATACTGGTCAGCGTGTGTGAATGTAGCGTCGACATCGGTGCTTACGGTCTGTGTGCCTGGCTTAACAACGAGCCAACGATATGTCGGAACTACGTCCTGTGTAGCCATATTGTACCATTTGCCAGCTGTTTTCTTTCCCTTGTATGCATAGCGGTCGCCATTACCAAGGCTAAAGTTTGTGCCAAACGGCAGGTTGCCGAAGATAGAAGAACGCTCCGGAATCCATGTTGCCAAACCTGCGAAGCCCTGCAGTGGCTTATTGCTTGAGCCTCTTTCGACCTCCCAGTCGTTACCAGAGTTGCTTACTGCCGGACGCTCAAGTGGGTTGCGGTTACCACCCGACATCAAACGCTCTTGCATATATTGGTAGTTAGCCTGACGATCTTGAGGATCAAGACCAGATGTGTACGACCAGATACGGCTTGAAGCGTGCTCTCCCCAAAGACAGATGTTCATCTGCTTTGAATAGTCGTCTGCATTAAGACGATTCCAACCGCGGTTCATGGTTACGAACCACATACCTGCGTAGATACCGTCTGTAGAACCGGTAGCGTCGATAGCCACCTTAGCAGAGCTGCTGAGCTGATAAGAGAAGTCACCGCTCGAATAGTTGAGCATCAAGTCGTGTGTACGACCTTCCTTGTCGCCGAGCAGCCACTTTGCCTGCATAGCACTTGCGATAGAGCTCTGGCTGGTGTAGATACCGCTGTGATAGTTGTCGAAGCCGTTCTCAGCAGCCTTCTTCCAGAGAGCGCGGTGGAAGTTCACGATATCTGTCTTGTTGTAGCCAGCATCCTCCCAGTTGTAGTTGATACCGTCGAAGCCGAAGTACATCAAGCAGTTGATGATTGCGTCTACATACTTGAAGTTGCCGTTAGCGTCCTTTTCTGTACAATACTGAATCCAGCTGCCAGCTCCGTCAGGACGACCGCCAGTTGTGTCGAAGAACTTGATACCAGAGTAGATGTCAGAACCATTCTTGTGAGCTGCGTCAGTCCATGCTGCAGGTGCAGAGAAGAATCCGTGGTTCCAAGAACCGAAGATGTTTGTGTAGTTCCACATCGAATAAACATCGCTATCGAAGTTCTTCGACGGTTGACCAACCGAACCATCTTTACCAAAGCCCATCGGAATATTCATCCAAAGGTTACGCTTCTCGTAGGTGTCCTTGATAAGACGACCTGAGCGGTCGATGATGCCCTTATTGCGCACGTGCGAACGGATAAAGGCGATGTCACTCTGCTGGATACCAGCTGCAGCGAACTCTGCTTCAGTAGGATACTTACGACCATCTTGGTAAACCTTGTAGAAAAGGTTGATGAGATTCACGTCGTTGAAACCGCTGAAGTCGTAAACTGCGCTTGCTTTGCTGTCATCAGCAGCAACAGCGTTTACACTCGGCATAGCTGACATGAACGCAGCCATTGCAAGTGTAGACAGAAGTACTTTTTTCTTCATGCTTTTTTGTTAATTTGTTTTAGTTAGTTATATTAGGATATTCTCGTGGCAAAGATACAAAAAAAATCGAAACAACAATTCCATTTAATTCCATTTTTTTATTTTCCGCCCAAAGATTGTCCATCAGGGAGCCACCAAACTATCTTCCCACAGAACCCACAGAACCCACAGAAGTTTCTGGCGCAAGGTATTCTCCCACAGATTGCACGGATATGCACAGATTAGGAGGGTATGGTATCCCTGCCATACCCACGCAGCCACAAAACTATCTTCCCACAGAATTCACGGAACACACAGAAACGACTGGCGGAGAAGAAAAATCTGTGTACATCTGTGAAATCCGTGGGAGGCTCTTCTCCGCCTGAAGCTTCTGTGAATTCTGTGAAATCTGTGGGAGAATATCCTCCACCAGAAATTTCTGTGAATTCTGTGAGTTCCGTGGGAGGACTTACGCAAACAAACTTGGAATGGGTTCTGTGGAAGGAATTCGGAGGGCGGCGTGGGTATGGCAGGGATGCCATACCCTCCTACGAAAACTCCCACGGATTGCACGGATGTGCACAGATTAGGAGGAGAGTGTGTCAAAACTATAGAATTGTGATGAATGGCTAACTGTAGGAGACTACGGAATTCTTGCCGTAGTCATTGCAAACAGTTGTATTTCAGTTACTAATGGGAGGTGTGTCAAAACTCCCTTATTCTAAAAAAATCACAAAGCCCTGACTTTCACAAGCCAGGGCTTTGCTAT
>ENA-USZK01001095-USZK01001095.1-human-gut-metagenome-genome-assembly--contig:-NODE-1095-length-11985-cov-3.580702_pt1 | contig 11985 bp, 10 predicted proteins | sample MGYA00250043_ERZ773534 | MGnify/ENA primary metagenome ERZ773534 (study PRJEB29103, sample SAMN06112056) | human gut metagenome | biome: human gut; feature: ankylosing spondylitis patient; material... | reverse complement strand
CACATCAGTTTTAGGAAAGCAAGTACCTAAAAGAAATTTTTCTTCCCCTTATATGTAACAATCATACCGGCTTCCTAACGTTCAGAATGGTTTCTACTGTCTGCTGCGGTGTTTGGTTGGAATTGTCCAGCCAAAAGCCGATCCGTGGTGTTGTCTGCATTTTACTAAATACAAATTCAATGTATACAGAAAGAAATATATAAGGAGTGGGAGGGATTCCGCCGTAGTCGGCATTGTAGGAAAATCCAAAAGTTTAGATTTTCTCAAAATGCTTATCTTTTGGTCTTTGGTTCGGAATAGTGTAGTGCTGGCGGTCTATCTATTGTTTTCGGTTGCTTGCTTCTTTACCGTACATGAGCATTATGTCGAGGATTGTAACGGGAGACGGTATTGATATTACGAGCAGCCAGGACGTAGAGGTAAAAAATTGCTTTATCCGTTCCACAGACGACAGTATCTGCATCAAATCCCAAAGATTGTTTGAAGATCCGTCAACGGTACGTGACGTAACAAAAGTGCGTGTTCACAATAACGTGATCTGGAATGCAGAACCTGGTAATGCCATAGAGCTTGGTTATGCCCTCCAGAGCGAAATCCACGACCTAGTATTTGAGGATTGTGATATTATACACTGCCAGTATGAAGGAAACATGGGTGGTGCGGCGATTTCCATCCATCAGGCAGATGGCGGCCATGTTCATGATATACATTATAAAAATATCAGAGTAGAGCAGGCAGAACAGAAACTGTTCGATATTAAGGTCCTGCTTTGCAAATATACGGAACAGCTTGCCAAAGGAGAGATTAATGATATCTATTTTGATAATATCCAGGTGCTGAATGGAGATATCCCGGTCTCCATGATCCGGGGGTATCAGACACCGACAGAAGAAGTACGTGTCCATGATGTCCATTTTGATAACATTACTTTTATGGGGAATAAGTGTGAAACCTGGCAGGATATGCGGCTTGTTACAGAACTGGCAAATGACATTTATGTCAATGGTGCCAGAATATGCAGACAGATGAAATTCTGAGAATATCACCATATAGAGATGGTTTTATTACTTGCAGCAAGGAGGGTATTTATGGAACAAAGCAGCATGCTTTTCCAAAAAGACGGAAAAAATTATTTACAGCTGGACTGTGAAAATGCAAAAGAGCTTTCTATGAAATGATATGTACCCGGTTTTCCGGACACCGGTTCAAAATTGAATAATTAAGCTTCCATTATGGATGCTTCCCTGAATTTAGAGGGAGGCGTCCATTTTGTTTTCGCTTGGATCCTGCTGTTATTGTAATAGTCGATATAATCAGCAATAGCTTTGGAGAATGCTTCAAAGGAAGGATAGGGTTCTCACCTCTCCGTGGTTCTCACCGAGCTGCCCGAAGGCAGAAGTATCATTATTCTGTGATGGCTCTTAGCTATGGAGAAGCTGTCATTCATTTACCGCCAACCTACCGCTCATTCCCTCAGTGGGAGATCATCGCATTTGTTACGGACGTGGCTCATCATCACAGGAACGTGACTGAAGAATGCGTGTTCAATTTTCAAGGGGCGGGATAGCTTGAGGGCTGCTTTGAACGCTTGCCGAAGCTATGGCTGTATTGTAACCGATGCGGAACGAAATGAACAGGAACTCAGAGTTCACAATTTTTGAGGAAAATAGGAAGTATCGTTCCTGTTTCTCGATGGGCCGTCAAAAATATATTTCTTGACTTTATGTAAGAAATGAAGTATTATACTCGTAAGAAACTAACTTACGAGTATATAAATTCGATAAATACACTTTGGGGAGGGAACAAAATGAGCCGATTTTACTGCCGCGATGAGGAACTTCGGAAGTTAAACAAACGATATGAGAATGGAAAGTTTGAATGCGTTGTCATTTACGGCAGACGCCGTGTCGGAAAAACTGCGCTGATCAATGAATTCTCCAAGGATAAACCGACCATTTTCTTCTCTGCTTTGAATACGACTGGAAAAGAAAATCTGGAAGCCTTGTCCAAGGCAATCATGAGTTTTGAACGACCCAATGCAGAATCATCTCCGGAATTTACAACCTACGATGCAGCATTGGACGAACTGACAGCTCTCTCCAAGGAGCAGCGAATCGTATTTGTAATTGATGAGTACCCTTATCTTGCAAAGGCGAAACCCGCTCTTTCCGCAATGCTTCAGCACATCATCGACCATAAATGGACAGATTCCCAAATGTATCTGATCCTGTGTGGCTCGTCCATGAGTTTTATGGAAAGTCAGGTCTTGGGCAAAGAAAGCCCTCTGTATGGGCGCAGAACAGCGCAATTCAAGATCATGCCGCTGGATTACAAGGAAACAGCGGTATTCCATCCGAATCTGTCCGAGGAAGACAACGCCCTGATTTATGGCATTACAGGCGGCGTTCCGCATTATATCAACAAATTGGATGTTCGGGACAGCGTAGATGAAGCACTGATGGAAAACTTGTTTGACCGTTCCAGCTACCTCTATGAGGAACCGGCCAACCTGTTAAAGCAGGAGCTGCGTGAGCCGGCAATTTATAATGCAATCATCAAGGCAATTGCAGAGGGGGCTTCTCGCCTGAATGATATTACCACGAAAGTTGGTGAAGAAAACTCTGTGGTGGCGAAGTACCTCAAAACGTTGATAGACCTTGGAATCGTCAAAAAGGAAACGCCGATCACAGAGAAACCGGGCAAAAAAACGATCTATCTTCTGGCGGACAATTTTTTTCGTTTTTGGTACCGTTTTGTGCCGGTCAATGCAAGTGCCATTGATTCGGGGCGGATCGCAAGGACCTACCCCCATGCGGTGAAGCAGTATTTTCCAGACTATATGGGTCTGATTTTTGAGAAGATGTGCCAAGACTACTTGCTCTATTATGCGAATGATCTTCCTATCGAGTTGAGTGAGATCGGGCAGTGGTGGGGAACCGACCCTCAAAAAAAGAAGCAGATCCAGATCGACATTGTCGGAACGCCGGTTGAGGGCAATGACTATATCATTGGCTCCTGCAAATACCGTAATGAAAAAATCGGTTTGGACGAACTGGAACTGATTCGGGAATATGCAGCAGTCTTTGGGAAAGGAACAAACTACCACTACTACATTTTCTCGAAAGGCGGATTTACGGACGGACTACTTCAGGCACAGGAACGCGGAGAAGTACAGCTGCTTACCCTTGCCGATATTTTTGAATAACACAAGAAGCGCTCTTGTCGGTGTAAAACTGGCAGGAGCGTTTCTTGTTGAAGTGATTATAAAAGACCTTTGATTTTTTCAAGATGATCCATAGCGGCTTGCAGTTCATTTTGAAACGGATCCCTAGAAGGATCTCGGCCCAAAAGAAGATAATCCATACTGACATGGAAGTATTCTGCAATATCAATCAGGATTTTTACAGAACCGTTGGAACTTCCCCTTTCAAGATCGCCAAGGTGTCGATGGGAAGCACCAAGTTCTTCAGCAAGCTTTTCCTGCGATAACTTCGCATTTGTACGCAAAGTAAAAATACGGTTAAGTCTCCGTCTCCTTTATAAATGATGAAATTGGCAGAATGTTCCACACAATTTTCTATCAAAACGATTTTCATTATGCTGCATTCATTCTGCCGGGCTTATGAAAAGGCAGGCATTTTTCTTGCTTTCATCATCCTGCAAACAGATGATTAAGCACTACTGGGTATTAATATCAAAAAAGTCTTTATTTGAGTTCGGAATTCATTGAAGATCAAAGGATCATTCGGATTGCAATTACTGTATGAATATGATATGATTACGTTGAAAACTATTTGTGTTTCAACTGATCAAACAGGGAGCGTATGAACAGCCATGAAGCGTTTGCAGGATATTGCAGATCAAGTTGGTGTAAGCCGGACAACAGTGTCCAATGTGCTGCACGGCAACACCAAAAAGGTTTCCAAGGAAATGATCCGGAAAATTTCGGAAATTCTGAACCAGGAGGGCTATGTCCCGGATACATCTTCCCGTGAGCTGACCCGCAAAGGGTCCTGCATCATTGGACTGGTGCTGGGCTACAGCTGTATCCACGGCATCCCTTCTCTGCGCGATACCTTTGTGGCAGAATTTCTGTCTGGTGTAGAAGAGACAGCCCATCGAAACGGATATTATGTCATGCTGATCAATGGCCAGGACAAAAATACGGACCGGGTGGCAGAGATTGCCTCCCGATGGAATGTGGATGGTCTTGTCGTCCTGGGACTGGACGAAAAGAAATACAAGGAGCTGCGCAGGCAACTCAACAAATATATGGTCCTGATTGACACCTATCCCGAGGCGGAGTACCACTACGTCAACGTGGGGACTGATGATTTCGGCGGCGGCGCCATGATTGCAAAGTATCTGCTGGACAACGGGTACACCCAGGCCATCTTTGCCGCCGAGTGTGATACCGGCGCAGACCATTACCGCTGGAAAGGATTTCAGCATCAGATGCGCTCTGCCGGGATTGACTGCGGAGAAGAGCGCCATATTCTTCTCCCCGAGGATCTTTCTCTGCGCCGTGTCATGTACGGCCACTATTTGGATTGCTTTGTCCAGGCCGGGGCTGTGGCCCTGGCCTCTGACTATGATGCGGCGGAAGTGATGAATTATCTGCAGGACCACGGCATACAGGTGCCGGAGCAGGTCTCCGTCACCGGGTTTGACGACTGCATCTATGCAGAACTCATGCATCCCCCTCTGACGACAGTGCGTCAGAACGTCCCGGCCAAAGCAGAGGCCGCCGTGGAACTGCTGGTGCGTCTGATTCGGCAGGAACCGGTGGAGTGTAAAAATTACGTTCAGCCTGTTGAACTGATCCGCCGCAACTCGGTGCGCGAATCAACCCCCAACGCCGCGCCCTGGTCAAAAGATCTGCACAAAAACCACAAATAATTCTTGTGGTATTTGCCAGTTTCGTAGGAAACGTTGCGCAAAACCCTTTTCAAATCCTCTTCGGTTTTGTATAATGAACTCGTCAGAAAGACACGCTGCGCAGCCTGTCAGAACGAGACATATACAAACTGGAAGAGGATTTGTTTTTTGTATCCTGGATGGAGCAGACAAAAAACGAATTCCGGAAAATCTGACTGAACATCGTGGAGGATTTTATTAAGGGCTAATTTATATTCTTGCTAATTTATATTCTTTCAGAGCGCTCCGGAGACGGGGCGCTCTATCTGACAAAACAACCATTCAGTCACTTTTATTTGGGAGAACGGTATGATTCAAAAGTATCTCTATGGTGTCCCCTTTGATACCGAATCGGTGGTCGCACCAATCCCTGCAAGCCAAGGCGAACCCCCTGTGGGAACGGTCAAAACCAGCGAGTCCGGCTTCTGCTTTGCCTGCCCCCTGGCGGAGGGCGACCGGGTCTACGGCCTGGGCGAAGCCAACCGCGGCATCAACAAGCGGGGCTTTGTCTACGTCAGCGACAATGTGGACGACGGCCTCCACACCGAAAACAAGCAGCGAATGTATGCCGCCCACAACTTCATCGTGATCTCGGGCCAGCAGAATCTGGGGCTGTTCTTCGACTATCCCGCCCGGATTCGGTTTGACATCGGCTTCACCCGCAGGGATTGGCTGGAAGTCACCTGTGAGCGGGCCGACCTGGCCCTTTACGTCATCACCGGCGACAGCGCCTGCGATGTGGTCAAGCAGTTCCGGGCCATCATCGGCCGCAGCTACATCCCGCCCAAATTTGCCTTTGGCTTTGGCCAGAGCCGCTACGGCTACAAGACCCAGGCCGACTTTGAAGAGGTGGTTGCCAAACACCGCCAGGCCCACATTCCTCTGGACATGGTGTACATGGACATCGACTACATGGACCACTACAAGGACTTCACCGTCAACCCGGAGGAATTCCCCGATTTTTCCGGCTTTGTATCCAAGATGAAAGAGCAGGGCGTCCGGCTGGTGCCCATCGTCGACGCCGGCGTCAAGGAGGAAACAGGCTATTCGGTCTGCGACGAGGGCAAGGAAAAGGGCTACTTCTGCAAGCGGGCCGACGGAACCGATTTTGAGGGAACCGTCTGGCCGGGGTGGAGCCACTTCCCCGACGTGCTGAACCCCGAGGCCCGGGCCTGGTTCGGCAGCCAGTACAAGGCTCTGACCGACTGCGGCATCGAGGGCTTCTGGAACGACATGAACGAGCCCGCCATCTTCTACTCCCGGGAGGGGCTGGCCGAGCGGCTGGATCATCCGCCGGTTCCCCATGAAGACGGCACCATCGATCATTTTGGCCAGGCCATCGGCTGGCTCAATCTGTCCAATGCGCCGGAAGACTACGCCCGCTTTTATCACAAGGTGGACGGCAAAATGGTCCGCCACGACCAGGTCCACAACCTCTACGGCTACAACATGACCCGGGCCGCCTCGGAGGGGCTGGCCAGCATTGCCCCGGGCAAACGGTTTCTGCTGTTCTCCCGGTCTTCCTGCATCGGGATGCACCGGTACGGCGGTGTCTGGACCGGCGACAACCACTCCTGGTGGAGCCACCTGCTGCTGAACCTCAAGATGCTGCCCTCCCTCAATATGTGCGGTTTCCTGTATGTGGGAGCCGACCTGGGTGGCTTCAACGCCGACACCAGCCGGGATCTGCTGCTGCGGTGGCTGGCGCTGGGGGTGTTCACCCCCCTGATGCGCAACCACTCGGGCTGCGACACCCGCCGGCAGGAGTTCTACCAGTTTGAGGGCCCCGAGGACTTCCGCAGCGTCATCGAGACCCGCTACCGGCTGATTCCCTACCTCTACAGCGAATACATGAAGGCAGCGCTGAACGGCGATATGCTGTTCAAGCCCCTGGCCTTCGTCTACCCCGAAGACGAGATCGCCCTTCAGACCGAGGACCAGCTGATGCTGGGCAATGAGGTGATGATTGCCCCGGTCTACACCCAGAACGCCACCGGACGGATGGTGTATCTGCCCGAGGAGATGCTGTTTGTCAAGTTCGGCCCCGAGGGCCGCATCACACAGGAAGTCCTCCCCGCCGGCACCCACTTTGTGAAGGTGGCCCTCAACGAGGTACCCCTGTTCATCCGCAAAGGCACCTGCATCCCGGTGGCGGACCCCGCCCAGACGGTGGCCGGCATCGACCCCGCCACCATCCGGATGATCGGCTGGCCCGGGGCCAGCTATGACCGCTACGACGACGACGGGGTTACCATCCCCGCAGAATAAGGAGGAATTGCCATGGACCGCAAATGGTGGAAAGAAAGCATCGTATACCAAATCTACCCCAGCAGCTTCCAGGACTCGGACGGGGACGGCATCGGGGACCTGAACGGCATCCGTTCCCGGCTGGATTACCTGAAGGATCTGGGGGTCAATGTGCTGTGGCTGTGCCCCATCATGGACTCCCCCATGGATGACAACGGCTACGACATCTCCAACTACCAGGCCATCAACCCCCGGTTTGGCACCATGGAGGACTTTGACGCCCTGCTGGCCGAGGCCCATCAGCGGGGCATCCGCATTGTGATGGACCTGGTGGTCAACCACACCTCGGACGAGCACCCCTGGTTCATCGAGAGCCGCAAGTCGGTGGATAACCCCTACCGAGACTACTATATCTGGAAGCCGGGCAAAGACGGCCACGAGCCCAACAACTGGGGTGCCAGCTTCGGCGGCTCGGCCTGGAAATACGACCCCCAGACCAATATGTATTACCTGCACCTGTTCTCCCCCAAGCAGCCCGACCTGAACTGGGAGAACCCCAAAGTCCGGGACGAAGTGTTCAACATGATGACCTGGTGGTTTGACAAGGGCATCGACGGGTTCCGGATGGACGTCATCAGTATGATTTCCAAGGACCAGAGTTTTCCGGATGGCGAGAAACACGGACTGTATGGCAATGGCGGTCCCTACTATGTCAATGGGCCCCGCATCCATGAATTTTTGCAGGAGATGAACCGGCGGGTCCTCTCGAAATACGACATTATGACGGTGGGCGAGACCCCCGGTGCCACGGTGGAAAACGCCCCCCAGTATGCGGGGCTGGACGGCCAGGAGCTGAACATGGTCTTCCAATTTGAGCACGTCAGCATTGGGGACGGACCCCTGGGCAAGTGGACCACCCAGCGCTACGATTTTATGCAGCTCAAGAAAATTCTCAGTCACTGGCAGACCGGCCTGGACGGCAAAGCCTGGAATAGCCTGTTCTGGGACAACCACGATCAGCCCCGGGCTGCATCCCGCTGGGGCGATGACTCGCCCCTCTCCGCCAAGATGCTGGCCACCTGCCTGCTGAGCCTGCAGGGTACTCCCTACATCTATGAGGGCGATGAACTGGGGATGACCAACGCCTATTTCAAAGATCTCAGCCAGTACCGGGATATCGAAAGTCTCAACGCCTTCAAGGAGCTGACCGGCGCAGGCTTGATTTCTGCAGACGAAATGATGGAGTGCCTGGCCCTCCGCAGCCGGGACAACGCCCGCACCCCGGTTCAGTGGGACGACTCCCCGAACGCCGGTTTTACCACCGGCACCCCCTGGATTGAGGTCAACCCCAACTATACCGCCATCAACGCCGCCGCCGAGGAAAAAGACCCGGACTCGGTGCTCAACTACTACAAGCAGATGATCGCCCTGCGCAAGAGCCATTTGGGGCTGATTTACGGCTCCTTCCAGCTTCTGGATGAGGAGAACCCCCAGGTCTTTGCCTACCGGCGTACCCTGGCCGAGACCGGCGAGAACTACCTGATCGCTTGCAACTTCTCAGACAAGGACGCGGCCTTCACAATTCCCGCTGATTTTGCGGGGGCCCGGCGCCTGATCGGCAATTATCCTGACACCGCTCCCACCGGCGCTGTGACCCTGCGCCCCTATGAGGCCTTTGTGCTCCAGAAGTAAACCAGGTGATACCCTATGAATGACTTTTTCGACCTGGATGCCCCTCTGTTCCGTTTCTTAACCCGGGTTGCGGATATGGTGATTCTCAGCCTGCTGTGGCTAATAGGAAGCCTGCCGTTGTTTACCTTGGGCATTTCCAGCACAGCCCTCTATTATGCAGTGAACAAGTCCCTAATTGAGGACCGGGGAACGGTCAGCGAGGAATTTTTCCGGGCCTACCGCCGGAGCTTCCGACAGGCAACTTTGAGCTTTCTTGCTCTGGCAGTGCCGGAGAGCATTCTGCTGGCTGACTGCTTTATGACCCATTACCTCAAGGGGCAACAGGCAGCGACGGGTAATCCCTGGATCATTTTTACGGTGCTGAGTACCTGTGGGCTGGCCTGGATGATCTACAACGCAGCCTATGCGGCAAGATTCGACGACCCGGTCAAAAAGACGGTGTTGCAGTCCGGTGCCATGGCATTGCTCCATTTTGACAAAAGTCTGCTGCTTTTGGTGGTGCTGGCTGCGTTCGGCCTGCTGACAGCATTCTGCCCGCCGTTGATCCTTCTGGCACCTGCCGGATATGCGCTGTTTGCCCGGTGGGTCCTTGAGAAAAAGGTGTTCTATCAATATCTTCCCGATATAGACGATGGCATAGACAAGGAGAATAAAGACTGTTCCCATCAGGATTGACCTTTCCTCCAATTTGACCATTCTTTTCTACCAAAGGCAGGGGGCCTGACAGATGATCTGTCAGGCCCCCTGCCAATTATTAAGAACTTGAGTGAAGAAAAACCACCAGCTAAGCTGGTGGAATAAAAACGGCTTTAGCCCTAGACAAAGAGAAACCTCTCTGTAGAATAGAGTGTGGGTTTGCCAACCACATTCTAGGAACAGAGAGGTTTATCTTTGAAATGAAAAATAACAAAGACATAGATAGTTTAAGCCATACGACATGGAGATGTCAATACCATGTAGTGTTTGCACCGAAATATCGGAGAATGGTGATATATGGCCAAATCAAAAAAGATATTGGTCAGATACTTCGCAAACTATGCGAGCAAAAGGATATTGAAATAATTGAAGCAGAAGCCTGCCCGGACCATATCCATATGCTGATAAGTTTTTCGCCGATGTACAGCATTTCTTACGTTATGGGATATCTCAAGGGAAAGAGCAGCCTCATGATTTGCGACAGACACGCGAATTTAAAGTACAAGTATGGAAATCGGCATTTCTGGGCCAGAGGATATTTTGTGGATGGACGATGTGACGCAAACACTTTTGTGCCCATGTGAAAACGATTCGGAAAAGACGCTGTGCTTTGACAGCTGTGAAACCGACATAACGGAAATTTCCAGTTATATGTCGATCGGAACGCGAAAAAATCAGCAGGATGGAGTGCTGAACATGGCGCAGAGCTTCGTTTCGCTTGTGGCTCACTTGGCATCACCTCGTTTCTCCAGCGGTGCCATCAGGTCTTTGTAGCAGGGAACCAGCACACAGGGCTTTGCACGCTTGTAGGGGCATCCTTCGCACTTGCTGGGGCCTTTGGGCGGCTCGATCAGATAGTAGCAGTTCTCTTTGCCGAGAACGCAGCCCTTCTTTCGGTTCTTCCAGAAGAAGCAGTGCCGGCAATCTGCCGGGCGGGAAGCATGGTAGCGGATACCGTCCATCGTGACGGTCAGAACTTTTTTCATTGGTAAACCCTCCTTTGATGGATTCGGGAAGTTCAGCCCGAAAATAAAAAAGCGCGTTCCTCTTTCTGTTCCGAGAGAACAGCGAGTGAACGCGCTATGTATGGAGAAAAGTGTTTTGCACGGTTTCGGGCAGGAATGTGGAAAATAGATTTACACAAATTATCTTGTATTTACATGGATTTACAGGAAAGCGGCTACCAATTTTAGCAGAGAGCCGGAAAACAGAGTTCAAAAGGTGCTTTATGGGGCTTCATTAGCTGGAAGCCTGATTTTATTAGCTGAAACCGAAAATTCTGCTAATGGCATTAGCTGGCTAATTTTGGTGATAGGTTCAAAATGAAAAATGCGAAGATCGTCTTTCACATGGAAAAATGACCTTCGCATTTTCATAAAGGGATACCCCAGACAGGATTCGAACCTGCGGTCTCCTCCTTAGGAGGGAGGCGCTTTATCCAGCTAAGCTACTGAGGCATATTATGTATTATCGTTGATTTTTGACTTTTCTGCACTTTGTATGGAATGCTTTTCACAACGAAGTGACCGACTGCGTTGCAACCGGAACGGTGTTAAACTTGTTGCATCAAAATTTGTTGAGAAAACCGTGATTCTCGGTTTTGCTTTTGAATAGAGCAATCACTTCTGCACCCAAGGTATCAGGTTGACCGAATTCTTAGGAGATGGACCCAGTGCATATATTCCCTATCAACAGGGATAAAGAAAATGCAGTTATATCAAGGCTCAAATGTTCATGTGCAGATCAACTCATCTTTAAGGGAGGTACAAGTCTCAGTAAAGGATGGAATTTGATAGAAAGATTCAGTGAGGATATAGACTTATCTGTAAGCCATGAATTCTTCGGTATAGAGAAGACGACAAAGAATCAGCGTGAAAAACTTCGCAAGAAGGCACGTAGGTATTTTCTTGATACAGTTTCAGCAGAGTTGGATGAAAATCTAAAGAAACTTGGTGTGGAAGGATACCATATAGAAAATGTAGTAGAGGAAATTGATGAGGATGGTAAGGCAAGTCCCGTTGCAAGTGATAAGGATCCGTCTGTCATTCTCGTTCATTATGAGTCTATGCTTGGTCATACGATAGAGTATATTCCGCCAAGAGTTAAGATAGAGATTAGTTGCTTGTCTATGAATGAACCTACGGAAGACCGTTTGATTTCATCATATATTGAGCAGACTTTCCCTGGAGAAGATGCGGCGGCTACAGCTACGGTCAGAACAGTTGTGCCTACTCGAACATTCCTAGAGAAGGCATTCCTGCTATGCGAGGAATTTCAGACACAGACTCCTCGTCATGTCCGAATGTCTAGACATCTTTATGATCTCGAACGCTTGATGGATACAGAATTTGGCAAACAAGCCCTGCAGGATATTGATTTGTATGAGCGTATAGTTAAGCATCGTTCCATATACTATGCTGTTGGGTATGTAGA
>ENA-USZK01001090-USZK01001090.1-human-gut-metagenome-genome-assembly--contig:-NODE-1090-length-12065-cov-7.606690_pt1 | contig 12065 bp, 10 predicted proteins | sample MGYA00250043_ERZ773534 | MGnify/ENA primary metagenome ERZ773534 (study PRJEB29103, sample SAMN06112056) | human gut metagenome | biome: human gut; feature: ankylosing spondylitis patient; material... | reverse complement strand
TCCTCTGGGCAATCGTTATGTTGCAACCCGTGTAGATGTGGAAGTGTTGGCAAGTGATGACACCCAGTCCGCAGTGAGCGGAGCTTTATATGGCTATGAATTTGTCATTACGACATCTACCCAGCCGGTAGAGGCAGGAAAGCTGGTCAGACTGGCAAATAATTCATAAAAGGTCTTTCAGACGGAAAATAATTTAACAGGAAGGAAGAAACAGATCAGATGTTTCGGATTCGAATACAGAATAAAAAGAAATGCATATGGTACTGCAGTGCAGTAGTATCCTTTCTTCTGTTCCTGCTTTTGCTGGGCTGGACCAACCATCTGGCAAATACCCAGGATGCCCAGCAGATGGCCGGACGCTGGAGTGAAAAAAAGGATGTGGCACAGATCAGCTGCTTTTTCTCCTCCAAAGCGGAAGTGACGGAGGATACCATTCAAAGCTTTGAATATTCACTGAAAAATGTGCTGCAGGAGGCCTCTATTACAGAGACCTCGGAGAACCCCAGTGCAAGACTCTGGGTGGATGCCTACAGTGCGGACGGCAAGATCACCCTGGTCAATGGGAAAAATACGCTGGATGCCAATGCCATCGGTATCGGCGGAGACTTTTTTATGTTCCATCCGTTGAAACTGATCACCGGCGCCTATTTTTCCGGTAATGATCTGATGCAGGATTATTGTATCATCGATCAGGATGCGGCCTGGCAGCTGTTCGGCTCCAATGATGTGGTGGGCATGACAGTATATATCGGCAATGTACCCCATATCGTCACCGGTGTGGTGCAGCGCCCGGACAGCAGAATGGATAAAGCGGCGGGACTGAATTCCACGGTGGTCTATGTGTCTTATGAGACACTGTCTGCTTATGGTACGAATAACGGGATCAATCATTACGAGATCGTGATGCCGAACCCTGTGGATGAGTTTGCCTACGGCAAAGTAAAAGAAGGAATCGGCATAGACGAGAAAAACGTTGAGATCGTGGAAAACAGCAGACGTTATTCCCTGCCCAACCGGATCAAAACAATCCTTGCCTTCGGAACGCGTTCCATGAATGGCAAAGCTATCATCTACCCCTACTGGGAGAATCTGGCGAGAGGCTATGAAGACATTATTGCATTACTGACAGTATTTATGCTGCTTCTGTTATTATATCCGGTAGTGACCGCTATCTGGTGCTTTGTACACTGGTGGCGTCATAAGGGCTGGACTTTGAAGGATGTATGGCATACCGGTAAGGATCAGGCAGAGCGGGCTGTGGAACGCCGCAGGGAGAAAAAGCACTCCCACAAGGAGAGGGATGTCCTGGAGGAACTGGAACGGGAACTGGAGGAAGACCCTTATGCAGACAGTGAATTCTCCTGGCTGACGGATGAACCGGCGGAGGAAACAGAGCCTGCGGATGCAGCTTCGGAAGAGCCGGAGAAAGCGCAGACAATGAACATGCAGACAGAGGAAACGCAGACACCGGAGGAGACAAAAGAGGAACAGCAGTCGTAAAACAACAGACACAGACAAGAAAAGGAGAGGGAGAATGAAAAAGAAAGGGAAAAAACTGATCAGTATCGCGTTGACTGTGGCAATGATCGCAGGTCTGACTGCCTGTGGAAAGGGTAACGGCGGGAACGGAAACAGTGGCAGCAGTGCGGCCGATTCCAGCCTTGCAAAACAGTATGTATTTAAGGAACAGGCGCTGGATCTTAATATGGATTCAGACAATATGAATATTGATCTGCTGACCAGAAAAGGAGATACGGTTTACCTTCTGTTTGAGACCTATGAATATTTCGAGAATGGTAATCAGAGTCTGCTGCATCTTACTACAATGAAACCGGACGGTACCGTCATCGACACCGTAGAACTGCCTATGTGGAAGGAAGGAGAGGCTCCGGCGACTCCGGCACCTGCACAGGGCGGTGAGACTTCCGGGGACGGAAATGAAGCAGTGCCTCTTACGGAGCAGGAGGTCAGCACACAGGATATTGCGGCAGCGGATATGGATGTGGTAGATGCACCGGCAGGGAACAGCAGTTATACATACACATCGCTTAACAATTGTACGGTCGGTTCGGATGGGAATGTTTACGGAATACGCAATTACTATAGTGAGACATATTCCGAAGACGATTACAGCAGTACGAATGATTATGCCTTGATCTGCTGGAGCGCAGATGGGACCATCGTATGGGAAGCTGATCTGAATGATATGAATACAGAAGAAAGCTATTCCTGGGTATATAGTATCATCCCCAATGAGGATGGAACCCTGACACTGCTGTTAAGCGGTGATAAAATAGAGAAATGCACTGTGACGCAAGAGGGTATCACAGACCGGAAGGATCTGCCGGAGGCAGTCGCAACACTTTTCAACAATGCAAGCTCGAATATCATTACGCCGGATGGCAAGGTGCAGATCATCTATTATGATGAGAGCAATTACACGGATATGTATATCGCAACCTATGATCCTGCAACAGATGCGGTATCAGAAGGAATAAAGTTTTCCTCGACACTGACCAACGGCGGTTATTATAATATGGTGCCCGGAGACGGTGACATCCTGTACTATGCCGATAGTAACGGCCTGTTCAGTTATAATGTGCAGACACAGGAATCGAAGCAGATCATGAGTTATATCAATTCGGATCTGGCTGCCGGCAGCCTGAACAATTTCCTGGTACTGGACGAGGAACAGTTCCTGGGCTTTTACTATGATAACACCGAAGGTAAAATGTGCGGCGGTCTGTTCACCTACGTGAAGCCGGAGGATATTAAGGACCGGATCGTCCTTACGCTGGCAGGTAACTATATCGACTATGATCTGAAGAGAAAAGTGGTAGAGTATAATAAGTCCGGTGATACTTACCGTATTGTAGTCAAGGAATACAATACCTACAACACTTCAGAGGATTATACTCTTGGTGTGAAGCAGTTAAATAATGATATCATCTCCGGAGGAATGCCGGATATTCTGGTCGTGGACAGCAATATGTCAATGGACAGCTATATTGCCAAGGGACTGGTGGCAAATGTGGATGACCTCATTGCGGGGGATGAGGAATTATCGAAAAACGACTATCTGCAGAATGTCTGGGATGCGTACCGTGTGGACGGTAAACTGTACTATGTGATTCCTTCCTTCTATATCTCTACTATGGTAGGAAAAGAATCTATTTTCGGTGACCGTACCTCCATTACCATGGAAGAGCTGCAGACGATCCGGGATACCATGCCGGAAGGAACCGCACTCTTCAGTGATATTACCAGAGACAGCTTCCTGTATACCATGATGAACTATTGCGGCAGTGATTTCGTGGATGTATCCACCGGAAAATGTGCATTTGATACGGATAATTTCGTGGCAATGCTGGCCTATGCAGGCGAGCTGCCGGTAGAATATGGAGAGGATTACTGGGGAGAGGATTACTGGAATAATTATGAATCCCAGTTCCGTGAGGACAGAACCCTGCTGGATACCATCTCCATCAGCAACATCCGTGACCTGAACGGTACGATCAACGGTGTCTTCGGTGAGGATATCTCCTTTGTAGGCTTCCCGACCGATGGAGACATGGGATCCGTATTATGGGCAGGTAACAGGATGTATGCGCTGTCTGCAAAATCCAAGAACCTCGACGGTGCATGGGAATTCCTGCGCTACTATCTGACACAGGAATATCAGGATAAAATACAGGAACAGGAATACAATCTTCCGGTACTTCGCAGCACCTTTGAGAAGAATGTGCAGGATGCTACGAAGAAGCCGTATTATACGGATGAGAACGGCAACAAAGTGGAATACGATGAGACCTATTACATCAATGGGGAGGAAATACTGCTGCCGCAGCTGACACAGGAGCAGGTGGACAGGATCGTAAGCTTTGTGGAAAGCGTGAACAAGAGAGGATACTATAATGAGGCAATCTCCAATATCATTTCGGAAGAAGCCGGAGCATACTTCTCAGGACAGAAGAGTGCGAGAGATGTGGCAGGTGTCATTCAGAGCCGTGTACAGGTCTATGTAAACGAGAACAGATAAACGGAAGATAGCACTGCGTAGAGCAGAATAGTAAAAGATGGCGGTCTGTTGAAAAACAGGCCGCCATTTATAGTAAGGTGCTTCAGCTAAGGCGGATGGGAATGCCCTGCTTTTTCAGATGTGTCGTCAGGGTAAGTTCCTGTCCGTGCTCCCTTAGCCATTGTTTATAGATCCGGTAATCCGGCATGATGCGCTCGACCATGTTCCAGAAGTCCTTCGAATGGTTCATATGCGTCAGGTGGCAGAGTTCGTGGACTACTACATAATCCAGAGGACCGGCAGGACCGTAGATCAGACGGTAATTGAAGGATAAAGTCCCTCTTGAGGAACAGCTTCCCCAGCGGGTCTTCTGGTCACGGATGGTGATAGAAGTATAGTGCCCACCGGTGAAGCGGTGGTAGTATTCCACACGGTTCGTAAACACTTCTCTGGCAGCATTCCGATATCGGTTTTCCAAAGCCTGCAGCCTGCGGAGCTCCGCAACGGTCAGCGGCTGGTTGTCATATAGATTCATGAGAGTGCCTTTCACATACAGGGATGTTGATCCTCTGAGTATCGTTGTAAGTTTGAACAGATTAAATATACTGCGTATGGCTTGAAAAGTAAACGCAGAAATTGTAGAATATTGCGTAACGGCTCGCAGACGAAACGAAATGTCTGTTTCGGAAATAAGGCCGGTCACAAAACGGCGCAGGCGCATTCATGTGACTTTGGGAATGGCAAGGACGGAACCGTTACAGGAAAGGAAAACTGTAAATACTATGGGTAAATGTATTTTGATCGGCGCAGGAGATCTCACGATGGGAGAACTGTCTGTGACGGAGGAAGATTATGTGATCGCGGTGGACGGCGGCTTAAGCTACTGCGGGCTCCTGCATGTGGAGCCGGATCTGATTATCGGAGATTGTGACTCGATGACCGAACAGGAGAAGCTTGCTGTGGAACAGTTACAACAGACCGTTCCGGAGAAGATCTGCCGCCTGCCGGAGTGTAAGGATGACACAGACATGCTGGCAGCTATCAAGCGGGGGCTGGAGCTGGGCTATACCGATTTCCGTATTTATGCGGCCACCGGCGGGAGATTTGATCATACTCTGGCGAATATCCAGTGTCTGCTGTATCTCAAAAATCACGGCGCGGTGGGGTACCTGGTAGACGGTACGGGAATGGTGCTGGTACTGCAGAACGAAGCCGTGCATTTCCGGAAGGAGCTGGAGGGCACCATGTCGCTGTTTGCCCTGACGAAGGAGGCAAAAGGCGTGAATATCCGCGGCATGAAGTATTCTTTGGAAAATGCTGTGATCACCAACGATTTCCCCATCGGGATCAGCAATGAATTCCTGGGAGAGGAAGCAGAGGTGTCCGTGGAGGACGGTGAACTTGTATGCATGATCCGGTACTATGAGGATGAGGTATAACCGTGGAATTACCGGATGCGATTTTGACTGTAATATGGAAAAATGTAATAAGGAAAAATCGACAGGAAATACAGAAAAAAGAAGGAGTATGAGGACAAGTATGAAAAGATTTATGACAGGAGAATGGAAAGTAAGAGTCTGCGGAGTACTGCTGGCAGTAACCATGGTAGCCGGAATGACCGCCTGTGGCAGTAAGTCCGGGGATAACGGCAGTACACAGGGAACGGTACAGGCGCAGACGGACGGAGTTTTTGCGGACGGCAGTGAGCTGGGAGAGGGCAATACCGAGTTTACTCTGACCGTAACGGATACGGAAGGTGCTGAGAGCAGTTTTACCATTCATACTGACAAGGAAAATGTGGGGGATGCCCTGACAGAGATTGGCATCATCGCAGGGGAAGAGGGAGATTACGGTCTCTATGTGAAGACGGTAAACGGTGTAACGGCAGATTATGATGTGGACCAGACCTACTGGGCATTTTACATTAACGGCGAATATGCTTCTACCGGTGTAGATGCCACTCCTGTGACTGCCGGGGATACCTATTCCTTCAAAGTGGAGAAATAACAGTTGAAAAACGGAAAACTGACGATCAGAGAGATGGCGGTTTTCGCAATGCTGGGAGCGTTAATGTATGCTTCGAAGATGATCATGGAGGTGGCACCGAATGTCCACCTCCTTGGTGTTTTTACGATTGCGTTTACCGTGGTATATCGGAAAAAAGCATTGTATCCCATCTATACATATGTGCTGCTGAACGGGATATTCTGCGGCTTTGCCACCTGGTGGATCCCTTATCTGTATCTGTGGGCAGTGCTGTGGGGAGCGACCATGCTGTTACCAAAACGGATTCCGGAGAAGATTCGTCCGCTTGTCTATATGCTGCTGTGTGCTGCCCATGGCTTCTTATTCGGAACTTTGTATGCACCGGCGCAGGCGCTGCTGTATGGTTTAAGCTTTCAGAAAATGGTTGCCTGGATCATCAGCGGGCTGCCCTGGGATTTCGTGCATGGTGTCAGTAATTTTTTCTGTGGGATACTGATCGTACCCATAGTAAAAATACTAACGTTTCTGGAAAAAAATCTTTAGAAAATCTTTTGTTTTTTCTGTAGGTGAAATTAGAAATTATAACTTAGAATCAGAAACAGACAGGGGAGAGGATCCCCTTGCCGCATACGGCAGAATGAGAGGGAGTCATGGAGAACAATAAATATCATATTCTCATCGTGGAGGATGATAAGGAGATCCGGGACGGTGTGGAAATCTATCTGAAGAATCAGGGGTATCAGGTATGGAAAGCCGCCAACGGTAAGGAAGGACTGGAGATCGTAGCACAGGAGGAGATCCATCTGGCTATCCTGGATATTATGATGCCGGTGATGGACGGTGTGACGATGTTAATGAAGCTGCGGGAGCAGAATCACGAGTTTCCGGTGATCATGCTGTCCGCCAAGTCCGAGGAAGTGGACAAGATCATGGGATTAAATATGGGAGCGGATGATTATGTGACCAAACCCTTTACGCCGTTGGAACTGTTGGCGAGGGTGAATTCCCATCTGCGCAGATATTCCAAATATCTGACGGCGGTCAGTGGGGAAGAACAGGAAAAATCCCATGTGTATACCATCGGTGGACTGGAACTTAACGAAGAAACCGTGGAAGTGACGGTGGACGGAGAAGCAGTGAAGCTGACTCCTATGGAATTCAAGATCGTACAGCTTTTGATCAAGAATCCGGGCAGAGTATTTTCCGCGGATGAGATCTACGAGCGTATCTGGAACGAGAAAGCGGTCAACACCGATACCATTATGGTACATGTGAGGAATATCCGCGAAAAAATCGAGATAGATCCGCGAAATCCCAAGTATCTGAAAGTGGTATGGGGTGTAGGATATAAGATCGACAAACAATAAATGCGGATGTGGGAAACAAATCGTTTCGGCAGGCAGAGGGAAATGACCGGAGAGGTGTAAGAATGGAACAGGTAACAGAGGTTGTGAAAGCAGAGACAACAGGAAAACGGGAAAACAGAGAAAACAGAGAACACAGAAAGCCTGCAGTCAAATGGCTGATCATCGGAATGATTGTCAGTCTGGCAGCTTCCGGCATTTTTACCGCCTGCTACGGAATCTTCGAGCGCAGGGCGGAGAGCTGGAGAAATGAACAATACATTGCGGATCCGCTGGAGACGTCGAATACGATTACTTATCTGTATCAGAACTGCTATCTGCTCTACCGCGATCTGTACAACAAAGAGCATCAGACTTCCTTAAGCTATGGAGAATTATATATGCAGTCCACGGAGGGGAATGAATGGCTCAATGATGACCAGAAGCGGGCAGAAATGGCGGACGGAGATACGGAGGACCTCACCATACCGGAAGGAGAAGATCCCGAAGACTATGTAGCCCAGGGAAGCTTTGCGGTACAGACCAGGGAATACCTGGAAGAGCACTTCAATACCCTGGAAAGCTCCTTCAGTCAGCTGAATAATTTGTATGATTATAGGATCCGGGATACTAAGACCGGAGAGATCCTAAGTAATCTGGCGGATACGGATATTGTGGCGGAGGACCAGAGCTTTTATCTGACTTTTGTATTTGACGACTATGGAAATGATGCCACCTTAGGGAATACGGTGATCGGATCGGATACGACAACCCTTCGCAAGACGGCGGCGGAAGTGATCCGTAATTGTGGTCTTACGCGAATGGTGGATGCCAATATGGGCAGCGAAATCTCTGCCGGTCATAATACCATGTTCCGGCTGGAAATGCCGAAAAATTGTGAGATCACCTACTGCATCTCCAGACAGGCGGCACAGAGTCTGGGACAGAACGGTCAGTATATTTATTATGATCAGGACATGAACAATGTCAGTGTTTACTTTTCCATGGGAGACCAGTATACATCCTACTATCTGTCCGGATGCCAGCAGATGTTTCTGATCCTGTGTCTGTTGATCTTCCTGCTGGCGCTTGTATTACCGGGACTTGAGGAAGAGAGAGCCTGGGAGAAGGTGGCGCTGTTAAAGCTGCCTGTAGAGGCGGTTATTGTGATCCTTGTGGTGATCGCCGGCATTGGAAGTGAACAGGTGGTAGGACTGGTATCCTGGGTAAGGAGCGGTCATGCGCTGAACACGGTTTTACAGGGAAACAGTGCGCAGATACAGATGTCGACCACAATACTGACCTATGCATTAAATGTTCTGGCAGTGGCAGCCTTGTTTTTCATTGCCTGGTGCAGCGGTGTATCCCTGCGGGCAATGCGGGTTCAGGGAGCCGGAATGTATTTGAGACAGCACAGCTTGTGCTATCTGTTAGTGCCTCTCTGGAAAAAAATATGGAGAGGAATGAAGAAGGGATTCTCCATTGGCAGGGATAAGGTGGTGGATGTCTATCATGATGCAGAGCATTTTGATGTGACGAAGGATGCCAAGAAGCTGATCCTGCGGATCGTATTGTGGAATGCCCTGATCCTGGTGGTGATATGCAGTCTGCCGCTGGGAGGACTGACGATCGCGGTCATTTATTCTGTGGTACTGTATTTTGTACTGCGGCGTTATGTCAGCAAATTGCAGAAAAAGTATGGATTGCTGTTAAAGGCCACTAATGAGATCGCTCAGGGTAATCTGAACGTGACCATAGAGGAAGATCTGGGCGTGTTTGAACCCTTTAAACCGCAGATCTACCGGATCGAGGAAGGCTTCCGTAATGCGGTGGCGGAGGAAGTGAAGAGCCAGCGGATGAAGTCGGAATTGATCACGAATGTATCCCACGATCTGAAGACGCCACTGACAGCTATCATTACTTATGTAAAGCTGCTACAGGAGCCGGGAGTGACGGAAGAACAGAGGAAGGAGTACTTAGAGACGCTGGATCGTAAATCGCTGCGCCTGAAGGCACTGATCGAGGATCTGTTCGAAGTCAGCAAGGCAAATTCCCAGAATATCACGCTCGATATCCGCGATGTGGATATCGTAAGCATGGTAAAACAGGTCGAATTCGAGATGGAAGATAAGCTCGCGGATGCCGGACTGGATGTGCGGATGAACCTGCCCGAAGAGAAGGTCATCGTGCCGTTGGACAGTCAGAAGACCTTCCGTATTTTTGAAAATCTGTTTGGCAATATTGCCAAGTACGCGTTACCCGGCACCAGAGTCTATGTCAACGGTTTCACGGCAAAAGAGGATGTGACGATCATCTTAAAAAATATCACGGCACAGGAGCTGTCCGTATCCGGAGAGGAACTGACGGAACGGTTCGTCAGAGGAGACACCTCCCGTAATACCGAGGGCAGCGGACTGGGGCTGGCCATCGCCAAAAGCTTCACAGAATTACAGGGTGGAAAGTTCCGGATCGAGTTGGACGGAGATCTGTTTAAGGTGGTGCTGATCTGGAAAGTAAAGTCACAGAATGGTCAAAATATGGTTCCCAGAGAGTCTGAGACGGCAGAAAAGAACGAAAACAGTGACTGCTTATCATAAAATCTGTTGCATGATAATAATAAAATAAATCAATGTTTTAATACTAAAACATCCACATTTACGTAGAAATATGTTAAATGTGGATGTTTTCAATTGCAAATGAGTGTGCTACAATAATGAAAACTTCAAAGAGAAGTATTACGGATCTGAAGTGTGGAACAGCTGTGCAGAACGCACAAGCTGTATGAAGAGAAAAAGGAGCAGTAGACAATGGGAATGACAATGACACAGAAGATACTTGCACAGGCAGCGGGCCTTGCGCAGGTACAGGCAGGCCAGCTGATCGAGGCACAGCTGGATCTGGTGCTGGGCAACGATATTACCAGTCCGGTGGCAATCAAGGAAATGGATAAAATGAAGGTGCAGGGAGTGTTTGATAAGGATAAGATCGCACTGGTACCGGATCATTTTGTTCCCAATAAGGATATTAAATCTGCGGAGCACTGCAAATGTGTCCGTGAGTTTGCAAGACGCAATGAGATCACCAATTATTTCGAAGTGGGAGAGATGGGTATCGAGCATGCCCTGCTTCCGGAGAAAGGACTTACTGTAGCCGGAGATGTGATCATCGGTGCAGATTCCCATACCTGTACTTACGGTGCTTTGGGAGCATTTTCCACCGGTGTGGGAAGCACGGATATGGCAGCCGGTATGGCTACCGGTAAGGCATGGTTCAAAGTACCTGCGGCAATCAAATTCAATCTGATCGGCAAACCCGCAGAATGGGTCAGTGGTAAGGATGTGATCTTACATATCATCGGCATGATCGGTGTGGACGGTGCACTGTACAAGTCTATGGAATTTGTAGGGGACGGTATCGCCAATCTGTCCATGGATGACCGTTTCACCATTGCCAATATGGCCATTGAGGCCGGTGGCAAGAATGGTATTTTCCCTGTGGATGAGAAAGCTATTGCTTATATGGAAGAACACTCCAAGCGTCCCTATAAAGTATTCGAAGCAGACCCGGATGCACAGTATGATGCGGAGTATACCATTGACTTAAGCACTTTACGGCCTACCGTGGCCTTCCCTCATCTGCCGGAGAATACACATACCATCGATGAGATCCACGAGATGGACGCCATTGCCATCGACCAGGTAGTCATCGGTTCCTGCACCAACGGACGTATTGACGATCTGCGCACCGCAGCAAAGGTACTCAAGGGCAGACATGTGGCGAAAGGCATGCGCTGCATCGTAATTCCTGCCACCCAGTCCATCTATATGCAGGCTATGGAAGAGGGACTTCTGAAGACCTTTATTGAAGCGGGAGCAGTCGTAAGCACTCCTACCTGTGGACCCTGTCTTGGTGGATACATGGGTATCCTGGCAGAAGGCGAGAGATGTGTTTCCACGACCAATCGTAACTTTGTCGGACGTATGGGACATGTAAAATCCGAGATCTATCTGGCAAGTCCTGCAGTAGCGGCAGCCAGCGCCATCACCGGCAAGATATCCTGTCCCTGCGAACTGGAGTAAGCTGCAGGAAAAAGCAAGATGCGGGCAGGCAAGTAAGGGATTGTGGAATCCTGTGGCTGCCTGCATGGAAAAGTAAGAGATATATTGGAACAGGAAAAATATTTGAAACATTTGTAATAGAAAGGTAACGGAAAATGAACAACGCAAAAGGAATAGTTTTCAAATTCGGAGATAACGTGGATACTGACGTTATCATTCCCGCAAGATATCTGAATTCCTCCGATCCTGCAGAACTGGCCACTCACTGCATGGAGGATATTGACAAGGACTTTATTAAAAATGTAAAAAAGGGTGACATCATCGTAGCGGAGAAAAACTTCGGCTGCGGCTCATCCAGAGAGCATGCCCCCATCGCCATCAAGGCTGCAGGTGTCAGCTGTGTCATCGCAGAGACCTTCGCCAGAATCTTCTACCGCAATGCCATTAACATCGGACTGCCCATCATTGAGTGTCCCGAGGCATCCCGGAAGATTCAAAACGGCGATGAAGTCGAGATCGATTTCAATACCGGAGTGATCCAAGATCTTACCACAGGCGAAAGCTTCCAGGGACAGGCGTTCCCCGAGTTCATGCAGAAGATTATCGCCGCAGAGGGACTGATCAACTACATCAACAGTCAGGAATAAATTGAGTGCATGG